>Ga0307406_10000075_pt1 | contig 54768 bp, 47 predicted proteins | sample 322Cmetagenome_3_FD_203706 | JGI IMG/M metagenome (GOLD analysis project Ga0307406, IMG submission 203706) | Maize rhizosphere microbial communities from greenhouse at UC Davis, California, United States - 322HYB-C-2 | ecosystem: Host-associated > Plants > Roots > Rhizosphere > Soil | place...
ACCGGAGCTTCTTTTTTATCCTTCTTTTTAGTGTCGGTATGTTTTTTTTCTTCAATCATTTTTAAAAGATTAAATCGGTTACTTGTACTGCAATCATATCTATAATAAAAATGGCCAGCGAAGCTGTTACAACGGCAGAATTTGCAGCTTTACCCACACTTTCTGTTCCGTTTGTGGCGTTAAAACCTTTAAAACACCCAATCATTCCGATAAAAAAACCGAAGAAAAATGTTTTGATCGTTGCCGGAATTAAATCCGAATAATCTAATGATTCAAAAATCTGTGTAAGAAAACGATACATATTGACATCATCATGAATATTGATCCCAACATATCCTCCAAATATCCCTACTGCATCTGCAAAAATGACTAATAAAGGAACCATAAGGGTTGTGGCCAAAATTCGGGTTACCACCAGATAATTATAAGGATTTATGGCCGAAACTTCCATAGCATCAATCTGTTCGGTAACTTTCATTGATCCTAATTCTGCACCAATTCCCGAAGAAATTTTTCCGGCACAAATAAGGGCTGTAATCACGGGTGCAATTTCACGAATCAGCGAAAGCGCAACCATTCCCGGTAACCAGGATTCAGCACCAAATTCTACCAAGGTTGGTCTTGACTGAAGTGTTAAAACCAACCCCATAATAAAACCTGTAATGGCAACTAAGGGGAAAGATTTATAACCAATAACGTAACATTGTCTTCTAAACTCTCTCATCTCATAAGGAGGTATAAATAACTCCTTAAAGAATCTGGTCGCAAACAATGTCGCATTTCCTATTCCTTCGAATGTGTTTTTTAGAGTGAGAATCAAAGTAAAATGTTTTAGTTGTTATGATTTATAGTCTGAAAAACAATTGTTTACAAAGTTCGTTTTACGACTATTTCCTTTATTAAAATTACTTTGATAGTAAGCGAAAAGTATTACAGAACTTTTAGTGAAATTTATATAATTAACATAATGGGACACAATAAGCGCAAAAAACCATTTTATTCCTCATTTGTTAAAAACAAAAACTCCCTTTGTTTTAAAGGGAGTTTAAGTGTAATAACAAGTAATTGTGATTACGCAGTTATGTGGTTAGCTATATTATTATGAAGTGATTGCCATGTTTGATTTGGCATTCATCAATGGTATTACTTTACTTTCGGCAAGTTTTAAGTTTTCCATGATCAAGCGTGCAGTAAGGTAACAAATTGTTGATTCTGCTCCCTGGTTCAGGTTTACGTTTTCTTTTTCAAGACCGTCATAACCACCTCCGCTGATTGGGTTGTACATCACCTGATTTAAGTGATTTTTACCTAAGAACCAGTTAAAGGCAGTTTTCATCTGTTGTTTATACTCTTGCGTTTTGAATACTTTGTAAAAAGTATTTAAGGTCATAATTGTATAAGCAACATCTATTGGCTGTTCTCCATACTGATTTGGTTCTGTTCCTTTATGGTACCATCCGTTGTTTGAAATTACTTTGAAAGTATCGTTTACAAACATTTTTGAACTTAAGAACTCAAGCGACTCCAGAGCTACTTTTTTGTAAATTGGTTTGTTGGTTACCAAATGAGCGTATAACATTGATTCAGGAAGAATTCCGTTGGCGTACGTCATGTAGTTTTCAAACCATTTCCAATCTTTTGTCGCATGCAATTCGTAGTTAGACAGTAACTTAGCATTCAGCTTGTTGATAATTGCAGCTACATATAAATTTGGAACTGTAGTATGGTACAAATAAAGCCCTTTTGTTGCAAAAGCTATAGAACGTGGTGACTGAATGTTTTCTGCCCATTTTAAAGCATTTAATAAACATTTTGAAGCTTTCTTAGAAATAGGTTCCGGAAGGATTGCAGAATGCGATACTACCGTTCCTAAAGCCCAGATTGCACGTGCATTAGAATCTTCCAGATTTACTTCGGCATTTTGTTCTATATGCTCTCTATTGTGTTCGTCAACATAATTTATAAAATCACCTTTTGGTTTTTGGCAGCGCTCGATAAAATCCAGATAGATTAAAATGTATGGTAAATCATCTTTGTCTTCTGTCAGTTTATAATGCATACAAAGCGCAATCAAGGCACGTGCATTATCATCAAGCGTATAGCCAGAACCAAGATCTGGTACAGAGATTTTACAGAATTGAATAATTCCTAATTCTGTTGTCATTTTTTTGATATGTGCCAATTGAATTGGTGGATATGAGAATTTAATTTCATTCGGGTTTTCCATCAATTTTTTGTAAGTTTCCATATGGATGATACCAACATTTTCCCAGGAAGAAGCGCGGGTTTTGCCAAATGCCTTAATTCCCATTTCTTCTCTTAACTCTTCATCTAAGAATAATTTGATAGCGGCGTCTGCAAACTGATTTTCGTCTCCGATATCCACAAGAATTCCCATTTCAGGTGAAAGTACTTCAAGTGTATGCGGAATTTTTGATGCCACAATTGGACATGCGCAACTCATAGCATAAGAAAAAGTGCCGCTCACCGCCTGATTAGGGTCTTTTGAGGTAAACATGTAAATGTCTGTCGCCTGCAGGTAGTGTAGCAATTCCTTAGTATCCAGGTATTCGTTTATAAAACGCACATTGTTGTGTAGATCTAATTCTTCTACAATTTCTTCTAATTGACCGCGGTATGCATCAACACCATCTTTGATAAGATTTGGATGTGTTCTGCCAATAATTAAATAAAGTGCATTTGGTATTGTTTTTACAATTTTTGATAATGCTCTTAATCCTGTCTCAATATTTTTTCCTTCACCCAAAAGACCAAAAGTTGACAAGACAAATTTATCCTGTATACCCAATCTTTCTTTTGCTTTTTGAGCCGGTTCGTATACTACAACGTGAGTTCCGTGTGGTACACAAGTTATTATCTCTTTCTCGATATCATAATCATTAACCAAAATCTCCTGAGACTGGTTTGTCATTACGAATGCAGAATTACTGTAGCTTAAAAGTAATTTTACAAAAGTTTTTAACTCATTGTTCGGGTTTGGAATTACACTGTGAAAGGTAAACGTAACCGGTTTTTTGATTTCGTTTAAGAAATCTAACAAATGGTCGCCATAGTTACCTCCAAACAAACCAAATTCATGCTGAATATGAACAAGCTTTACACTTTCGTCAGCATTGATTTGTTGCGCTACAGTAGTATATTCTTCCCTGTTTTTTGTATTTAGTGTAAATGCCTGAGTTGGATTTTCTTGTGGTTGGTTAACAAGTTCACAAATTTCACAGCTTATCGATTTACCAAATACGTCAATAATTCCTTTTATTGTATCCTGCGTATAAGTTGCTATTCCACATTGTGTTGGCGGAAAAGTTGATAGAAAAACTATCTTAGATTTAGTTAGTGCTTTCATGGGGATTATTTTTTAATTCGTTTAATAAGTTTTTAAAATTCAATGATGCAACAGCAATTTTATCATCAGCTGCACCGTAGTATATGTAAATTAAATCATCAAAAAGGGCCGTGCCGGTCGGAAAAACAACATAGTTTATATAACCGTGTCTTTCATAATATTCTGAGGGTGTTATTATTGGTGTTTTTAATCTTCCTAAAACTTTTTTCGGATCATTTAAATCCAGTAATGCAGCGCAGGCGTGATATACCAAACCTTTTTCTCTTCTTTCTGCAGAGTGGTAAATCAGCAGCCAGCCGTCCGGAGTTTCAACCGGGGGCGCTCCGGGCCCAATATGACTAGTTTCATGTTCATATTTGGGTTCCATTACGATATGATCAGGAAGATTTTTTAAGTAATCTTTCCAAAAATCTTCTGTCAAATCTTTTTTCTTTTCGAAACTAAAAATTTGTATAGAGGGAAATAACCGGTGTAATGCAACAAATTTTCCATTTATTTTTTTCGGAAACAGTACTACATTTTTGTCCCATATATATAAATTTTCCTTAAGTGTTTCGGTCAAAGGATAATTGCGTTCAATATTGAATGCCAAAATCTTAGCTACACTCGGATTATGCAAATGCTTTCGAATGTAATTAGTAAACTCGTTCAGAATAAATCTGGGAGTAATAATTCCTTTCTTTTTAAATTTTTTTAAATCTTTAGAAATTGCAAAAGCGCCGCTGGCATTTATTCCGTCATATGTTACATAAGTAAGATAATATAAGTCTTCTATTTTTGTAATTCGCGGATCTTCTACACCGTGAATTTCATAAATATATTCAGGAACAAATATGGGTTCAGTATTTCTTTCTACAACAGTAGTCGGACCCTCCAGCCGACAATATCCTATGGTAGAAAAATTACCTTTTTTTGCAGCCCTGTAAAACATGTGAACAGTATTTCCATTTTGATAAATCGCCGGATTCAAAACTCCAAGCTCTTCAAAAGGTCTTTCTGTTTTTTCTAAAATCACACCATGTTTTGTAGCCAATTCCATATATTTTTTAAATATTGTTTAAAATTACCCCGATAACAGACCGACGATTAATCCAATCCGTTAAAAAATTAACTCTAAAGCATTTACATGGGAATTCTGTAACCCTCAAAGTGGAATTCTGATACTTCTGCTTAAATCCTGATTTTATTGTGTTGATTAACCTTTTGCGCTAATAAAAAAATGGATAGAGTTAAGCGAAAGTTAATTTTAGTAAGAAATTTGATTAGAACAAAAAGACTAAACAGTCATATTTATCAACTAAAAATCAAATCATATGTTACGTTGGACAGTCATTTTTATTGTTCTTGCTATAATTGCAGGAATATTTGGTTTTGGCGGAATCGCTGCCGGAGCTGCTAGTATCGCAAAAGTTTTATTCTTTATATTTTTAGTGTTATTTATTATTTCATTAATAAGCGGAAGAACAAAAGTGTAGGCGATTATTCGATAATCAATAAAAAAAGCGCCGCTGTATTAAATTACTTGCGGCGCTTTTTTTTAATTAGATAATTAGATAATTAGATAATTCTGAATCTTAATTACTATTAAAAGTATAATATTTTTTGGTAATGAATGCAATTGGTAATCCGACACAAAATACCAGAATCAGGACAGATAATAAAGTTGGGAAGTCTAAACCTTTTGGAGGTAAAACAGGGAATACAATTGGCAAAACAATTAGATTCATGACAATCCACACAAAAATCCCGTATATAATTCCAGAGACAAAAGCATTTTTCTTTAACAATGGGAGATACGGATAAATTATAAAATAAAACCAGGCAAAAAGTATTGCTATTAAGAAATGAAAACCAAGTCCGTACCACGCCATTTGTGATCCGTTTGTATAAGTCTCTTTTTTAAAAACACCACTCGCTATAGATTGCAGAATCTTTATTGGCGTAGTTTTTTGCAATATAACAGCATAAATTACAATGGCTGCCAGTATATCTAATGTACCGGCAATTAAGCCTGATAAGAAAACAGTACCACTTTTAGAATTCATATACAATTAATTAGGTTGAAAATCAGTTCACTAAATTACTGATTTATTACCATTTTAGAAATAGACTGCAACTGGCTTAAATGCCTTTTGATATGAGTGAGTACAAAACCAATCCATTCGAGGATTGTAAATTTTCCGAAACCCGGAAGTTCAAAGTCAAGAATAGTCAGCGATAGATCATAACGATCTGTAATATCCAGCAATTCCTTTTCATTTTTTAATAGCGATAAAGCCAGCGAATTTTTGCTGTATTCTGTATTGGCAGGAAGTATAAATTCCGGAGATTCCATTTTAATATCAAAATTCAAAAAAAGAGCTTCAATGTCCTTAATTTTTTCGTCAGGCTCCCGTGTTGTTTTTTCGGTTTTTCCGGCACACATTTCAGGAAATCCCGAAGATGACAAAATAAGATGTTTAACAACCTGACCAGCAGTCCAGCTTCCTTCAAAAGGAATAATATTCAGTTCACTTTCAGAAAAAGAATTCAGTTTATCATTTAATTCCTTAAAGGTTTCGACTATACTTTTTTGAATTGTTCTCATCTTTTTTAATTTAAAATTATTTTGATATAGAGGTTATCCACCACACATTCCCAAAAGGATCTGTCACCCCGCAGGTTCTGCCGTAATCCTTATCGCTTAGTTCCATAACTATTGTTGCGCCGGCATCGGTTGCTTTTTTAAAAGTCTCATCGGCATTTGGCACATATACAAACAAGTTGGCGGTCTGCTTTGTCCATTCTTTGATTTCATCAGTGACCATAATGGTGCTTTCGCCTATAATTACCTCGGCATGCATAACCGTTCCGTCTTCACGAAGAGCTTGTGTGAGTGATTTGGCATTAAAAACATTTTTGGTAAACGCTATAAATTGTAATGCGCCATTTAAAATCAAATAAGGCATTACGGTCTGATGTCCGATAGGTAATTTCATTTTGTTTTATTTAATGATTAACAATAAACTAAATATACAAAATATGTACTGTTATGACAATCAATGTTTTAAATCTGTTATAAAAGAACTTCACATTGATATCCGTAAGAGTCAAGAAGATCAATAATCTGTGAATTTGAAATTGATAAAGCATGTACACGCAAAATCCTGTCACAATCTTCGAGATCAAAATTGATGTTGCTGTTCGGAAAATGTTCAAGAAGTTTTGTAACAATAATTTTAGATTGCTCTATTTCCTGCACATTTGTTTTAAAAACTTCTATCATTGTTTCCTAAGTTTATAAGGCAATATTCTTATGGCGCTCTATTTTGTGATAATAGATATAAGATATGGCAAGAATTACTAAAAAGATCAATGGAAAGAAGCTTTGAAAGTTGATTCCGTCAACAGCAAAATGACTTATTGAAGCAAATATAAAATCGAAGCCAAATCCTGCATAAGCCCATTCTTTTACATTTTTTGGAACAGTTGGAATAACTAATATCAAAACCCCAAGTATTTTAAACACTACCAATGCATTTCCAAAATATTCGGGATACCCTAAATGCCTTATACCTTCTTTTGCTAATTCTGACTGAGAAGTAAGCGCCGGCATAACACCTTCGAATAGGAAAATAATAGTTGTAGTAATCCAAAAAATAATTTTTGCTTTTTTCATAGGTTTGGTTTTTAAATAGTTAAGTTAATTATTTAATACAAATCTACTATTGTTATTCTTATTTTTCAATACATATTTACGACTATTTTAGGGGCATTTACGACAAGTTGTGTTTATTTTTTGTTTTGAGTTTTGAGCAAAGTAACCGCAAACCACTGTCATCCTGACGAAGGAAGGACCACACAAGAAACTCGACAAAGAATGGTTGCTCACTATTGCGGAGTTTCTTTTGTGGTCCTTCCTTCGTCAGGATGACAATAAAAGAGATAATAAAGGGAATATAAAGGTGAAATTTAATTTTTTAATTCCAATACATAATTCTTAATCAAAAACAAATCCTCAAAACCCAATCTGCGGTAAATATCCTTTCCTAAATCAGAAGCTTGCAATTGAGCATATTGAGCATCTGCATCAATAGCTTCATTGATTGCAAACTTCATTATTTCTTCTGCAAAACCTTTTTTGCGCATTTCCGGAATTACACCAACACCATGAATTCCCATTATCTTTTCGGTTTGAAAAAGCGTAAGCGTTCCAATTGCTGTTTCTTTGAAATGAACCAAATAAAACTTGATATCTTTATAATTTTGAACAACTGTTTCCTCACTGATTACATAGTTAAAGGATAAAGGATAAATATCAGACCAGATTTTGGCATCTTCGTCATTTATAACCCTTTTAAAAGTCAGATTGTTTTGAAGTGTGAATTTTTTATCTAATTTCAATGCCATTGCCACAAGCTGATTTCGAATTGTAAATCCGTTTTTTTCGAAAATTTCATTTGAGTTACTTCCAAAAATATTCCAATACGGAACAATTAAGCCAGGATTGTTTTGGATGATTTCAAGAATTTGCGGAAGATTTTCTGCAGTAATATCTTTTCGAAACCATACTCGATTAGGCCAGCCTGCATTTTTTATCTGACTGTATTCTAAAAAATCAGTTTTATGATAGGATAGAAGAGGAGTTGAAACGGTTTTCCAAAGCGTTGTAAGATTATCAATATTATCTTTGATGAGATTTACATTTTTCATTGTAATGGCGGATTTAAATATAAAACAAAGATAAATACAGCTTTTATAGAAATCCTTTACATATGTTGATTTACAAATCTTTTTCGAGATTTTTTCTGATGCGGCTCAATTGAGTTGGCGTAATTCCCAAATGCGAGGCAATGTGCAATAACGGAATGCGTTCTGCAATGTCAGGATTTTTTTCAAGAAGCTTTACATATCTTTCAGTAGCATTTTCCATAACAAGGGCAACTTCTCTTTGTTCTTTTTCGATGATCCAGTTTTTTTCTAAATGAGCGATATAGAAGTTTTTCAGATCATCATTTTCGTTAATCAACGTTATGTATTTTTTATAATTGATGTTGATTAAAAGACAGTCTTCCAGAGCTTCAATTGTAAAATTAGATGGTGTCTGCAGCATTAATGAAACTTTTGACCCTGCAAATGAATTTTCGAGAAAGAGATTTTTATTATAAAAATTTCCTTGTTCATCTGTTATAAATGTTCTCAGAATGCCTTTTGCAATAAAATGAGTGTTTTTGGCTATTTCTCCGTTTTGTAATAACGTTTCTCCTTTTTTAAGAATCTGAAATTCTGTGATGTCCTCAATTAGTTTCCAGGATTTTTCAGAAATTGGAGCATAACTTTCAAAAGTCAGTTTTAAATTACGGAGATGTATTTCTTTATTAAAAGTCATAATTGAAGGTTTTGCCTTACCAAGAAGACGCTAAGGCGCAAAGTTTTTTTATTCAAAAATAAGAAAAATAAGCCCCTTTTGTCATTACTGGAAATGAGAAAAAATAAGAACATAAAATTGGTCTTAAATAAAACCTTGGTGCCTTTGTGGCAAAAAACAAAAAAAACGCTGCAAAACCAAAGTCCTGCAGCGTCACTCAAATAAATAATTAAAAAACGGGTATTATCTCCAACCTCCGCCCAATGCGCGATATAACTCGGTATTGGCAGATAATTGTTCTCTTTTTATGTTTGCCAGTTCCAACTCACTTTGCAATAAATTGGCTTGTGCAGTTATTACTTCCAGATATTCGGCCATTCCGTTTTTGAATAGCAAATTCGAATTTTTAATAGCTTGTTGTAATGTTTTTACACGTTCCTGCAAAAAAGTTTCCTGTTGTTGCAGCTTTTCTACTTTTACCAAAGCATCAGCTACTTCACTAACAGCAACCAAAACGGATTGTCTGAAACTTAGAACGGCTTTTTCTCTTTCTGCAACAGCGATATTATATTGTGTTCTAACTCTTTTGTTGTTGAATAAAGGCTGTGTTAATCCTCCGGCAACGGTTCCGAATAATGAAGCAGGAATATTAAACCAATTACTTGTTTCGAATGAGTTTACTCCGCCCTGAGCGGTAATTTTCAAAGATGGATAAAGATCCGCTTTTGTGATTCCAACATTTGCATTGGCCACTTTTAAAGCCAATTCTGCGCTTTTAACATCAGGTCTTCTGCTTACTAAACTAGACGGAATTCCAATCGAGGCATTATTTTTTACTTCTATAGCACTTAATACAATACTTCTTCTTTTACCATTAGGAAAAGAACCTGTCAATACACTCAAAGCATTTTCCTGAATCGCAATGTTTTGCTCCAATAGCGGAACCAATTGCGCTGCAGTTAATTTTTGTGCTTCAGATTGCTGAATGGCTAATGAAGTTACCTGTCCTGCATCATATTTTAATTTGATGATGTTAGTGGTACTGTCATTTAATTTTACGTTTTGTTTTGCAATTTCCAATTGCGCGTCCAGCATCAACAGGTTGTAATATCCTTTAGAAACATTGGCTACAATATTAGTCTGCAACGCTTTTTTTACTTCTTCAGATTGAAGATAACCTGCATAAGCGCCTTTTTTCTGATTGCGGATTTTTCCCCAAATATCTGCTTCCCACGAAAGTGAAGCACCGGCAGAATAATCATCGATATGTTTTTGGCCCAAAGCCTGATTCAAATTCATTCCCGTAAAACTATTGTCAGACGGATTGCTCGTACTTGCATTCACAAATAAATTTACCTGAGGCACATTTCCCCATTTAGATTGTGTAAATCTATATTGTGCAATCTCAATATTTTTAGTAGCAATCTGCAAGTCATTGTTTCTTGCCACAGCACTATCAATCAATTGAATAATATCACTTTCTGTAAAGAAATTTTTCCACTCCAAATCTCCGATACTAGTTGTATCCCCTGAAACCGATGCACTCCTGAAATTTTCAGGAAATGCATCTTTTGGAGTTTCAATATCCTTAGAAACTTTACAGGATATGAATGTGACGATCAAAATAGCAATCATCACGATTTTGGTTATATAATTTTTCATTTTACTTTATCGTAATTAAATTTCTGGACATTTATCTTTTTTGGTTTCGAGGTCTCTCGAAACTTTATAGGATATGTATGCTAGGCTGATGATGATAACCATCAGAAATGTCGTTATGTAGTTCTCCATATTTATATTTCTTCATTATGAATTACAGCTACCGGTTTTCCGGAAACTTTTTCTTGTAAGTGTTGGAATACGATGAATAAAACGGGAATAATCATTAATCCCAGAATTACTCCCGAAACCATACCTCCGGCGGCACCAATACTAATAGAGTGGTTACCCTGAGCCGATGGGCCTTTGGCGCTCATCATTGGAATTAATCCAACTACGAAAGCCAGTGACGTCATTATAATTGGACGTAAACGTAGTTTAGCCGCTTGTATTGACGCTGCGATTAATCCTTGGCCGGATCTTCGTCTTTGTGCTGCAAACTCTACGATCAGAATCGCATTTTTGGCGAGCAGTCCGATAAGCATTACCAGTGCAACCTGTACATAAATGTTGTTTTCGATTCCAGTTAAACCAATGGCAACAAATACTCCAAATATACCTGCAGGAATCGATAAGATTACAGCCAGAGGCAAAATGTAACTTTCATATTGTGCAGCAAGTAAGAAATAGATAAAGATCAGACACAATAAGAAAATAGTTGCCGATTGCCCTCCGGAAGAAATTTCTTCACGAGTTTGTCCGGAAAATTCAAATCCATAACCTGCAGGTAATTGTTTTGCAGCCACTTCTTCAATTGCTTTGATGGCATCTCCGGAACTAAATCCTGGTTTCGGAATTGCATTTATACCAATTGAGTTAAACAAGTTATATCTCGAAGCAGTTTCTGAACCATAAATACGGGTTAGTTTTACCAAAGTATTTAACGGAACCATTTCGCCATCTTTGTTTTTTACAAACACACGGTCAATAGCTGTAGGATCGGCTCTGTCTGCAATATCTGCCTGAACAACTACTCTGTAATATTTTCCAAATCGGTTAAAGTCAGATGCCTGTGCACTACCAAAATAAGCCTGCATCGTTTGCAGAATGTCTTTTACTTTTACACCCAACTGATCTGCTTTGGCATCATTAATATCCAGTTGCAATTGTGGATAATCGGCTTTGAAACTGGTAAAAGCTACCGCAATTTCCGGACGTTTCATTAACTCACCAATAAACTGCTGAGAAATACCACTAAACTTATCCAGTTTACCTCCGGTTTTATCCTGTAGTACCAAATCTAATGCCTCAACATTACTAAAACCTGGTACAGTCGGGAAACTAAATACAAAGAAACTTCCTCCTGAAATCGCACCTAATTTTCCGCGAACCTCATTCATAATTTCATCAATATTTTTAATCTCACCACGCTCTTCATTTGGTTTAAGCAAAACAAAGACAACTGCAGAAGACGGACTTGTAGAGTTTGTCAATAAGTTAAAACCAGAAATAGCAGTTACAAATCGAGAAGAATTTAAACCTCTTAAAGTGTTTTCAGCTTGGGTCATTACTTTTTGAGTTCCATCTAAAGATGTTCCCGATGGAGTGTTAACTGCAATCGCAATAAAACCTTGATCCTCTGTAGGAATAAATCCAGACGGAGTTGTTTTTACCATTATGATTGTTGCAAAAGTAATTAAAGCCAAACCTCCTAAACTAACCCATTTGTTACGAATTAAGAATTTTAATCCGCCCACGTAACGGTTTGTCAAAGAATCAAAACTTTTGTTGAATCCGTTAAAGAATCTTTGTTTAAATCCTTGTTTTTCATAAGGAGCGCTTCCATCTGCATTTGGTGCGTGATTATCCTTTAGGAATAAAGCGGCAAGGGCAGGGCTTAATGTTAAGGCATTTACGGCCGAAATTACAATTGCAATCGCCATCGTAAAGGCAAACTGACGATAGAAAACTCCTGTTGAGCCTTCCATAAAACCAACCGGCAGGAATACAGCAGCCATTACCAGCGTAATCGAGATAATAGCACCCGTTATTTCGTGCATTGCTTCATGCGTAGCTACTTTTGGAGACAAATGTTTGTGCTCCATTTTTGCGTGTACAGCCTCGACGACCACAATCGCATCATCGACCACAATACCAATCGCCAGAATTAATGCGAAAAGGGTTAAAAGATTGATCGAGAATCCAAATAACTGCATGAAGAAGAACGTTCCTAAAATTGCTACAGGTACAGCAATAGCCGGGATTAATGTTGATCTAAAATCTTGCAAAAAGATAAATACTACAATAAATACCAATATAAAAGCTTCTAATAAAGTATGTTTTACCTGATCGATCGATTGATCTAAAGATACTTTTGTGCTATAGAAAATATTGTGTTTGATACCCGTTGGGAAATCCTTAGAGGCTTTGACCATCAATTTGTTGATCGCCACCTGAATATCGTTAGAGTTAGAACCTGCTAACTGAATAATACCAATTACAACTCCTTTTTTACCATTCAGACGGGTTAAACTGTTGTAAGAGTAAGCACCAAGTTCCACTCTTGCCACGTCTTTTAAACGAAGGACAGAACCATCAGCATTAGAACGAATGGCAATATTTTGATAATCTTCTGGTTTAGTTAGTTTTCCTTTGTATTTAATTACATATTCAAAAACTTCCTTACTTCTTTCTCCAAATTTACCCGGAGCAGCCTCAAGACTTTTGTCCTGAATAGCTGCCATAACTTCATTTGGCGTTACATTGTAAGTAGACATTTGCGTTGGGTTTAACCATACACGCATAGAGTAATCTTTTACACCACCAAAAATACTGGCAGCACCCACACCCGGAATACGTTTGATCTCTGGGATAATATTAATTTGAGCATAATTGGCCACAAACGTCTGATCATATTTCGATTCATTTTCGGTATACATACCAATCGCCATGATAAAACTATTTTGTTGCTTTGCGGTAATTACACCTTGCTGAACAACCTCTGCAGGCAGCTGGCTGGTCGCCTGAGCAACTCTGTTCTGAACGTTTACAGCAGCCTGATCGGCATCTGTACCCAATTTAAAGAAAACTGTAATCGCAAGAGTACCATCATTACTGGCAGTAGAGCTCATATACGTCATATTCTCAACACCATTTATAGATTCTTCCAGAGATGGCGCCACAGAACGTAAAACCGTTTCTGCGTTTGCTCCCGGATAAACCGCCGTTACCAAAACCGATGGAGGCGCAATATCAGGAAACTGTTGTAAAGGCAATTTTGTAAGTCCAAGTACTCCCAGAATCACCAATAAGATGGAGATTACGGTTGCCAGTACGGGTCTTTGTATAAATATTTTGAACATTTTCGTAAAAATTATTTTTTGTTAGTTATTTGAGCAACCTTAGCAGCACCTTTCTCAGGTTGGATAACTTGCCCTTCCTGAAGTTTGTCAATACCGCTTAATACAATCTGGTCACCTGATTTTACACCATCTTTAATAAGATAGTTAGTACCACTTTTACCGATTACAGTAATTGGCATTTTTGTAACCTTGTTGTCTTTGCTTACTGTAAAGACAAAAACTTTGTCCTGCATTTCAATCGTAGCCGATTGCGGAACCAGAATAGCGTCGTCATGCACTAATCCTAAACGAATTCTTCCTGTGTTTCCAGAACGCAAAGTTCCGTTTGCATTAGGAAAAGTAGCTCTCAAAGTAATAGCACCGGTAGTTTTGTCAAACTGTCCGTCTACCATATCAATTTTTCCTGTTTGAGGATATGCATTGTTATCCGCTAATATCAAAGAAACCGGAGGCAGTTTTTTGATTTTGTCCCCAATACTGTTTCCGGCATATTGAGATTTAAAATTGATAAAATCTGTTTCTCCCAAAGAGAAGTAAGCATACACTTCATGAACATCAGAAAGTGTAGTCAAAGGCTCAACATCTGTAGCAGAAACCAAACTTCCTTGTTTTTTAGGCAATCTTCCGATATAACCATTTACAGGAGCAGTAACATTTGTGTATCCCAAATTGATTCTGGCAGAAGCTACCATTGCTTTTGCCTGTTCGATATTGGCAGCAGCAATTTTTTGAGAAGCTTTAGCCGTTTTTAACTGATAATCAGAAACCACTTTGTTTTGTACTAAAGGAGTTAATTTATCAACCTCCAACTGAGAATTGATCAGAGCGGCTTCAGCAGCATGAAGACTCGCCAAAGCATTGTTTAGCTGCTCACGAAAAGGACGTTCATTTATTTTAAATAAGGACTGACCTTTAGAAACATAAGCACCTTCGTCTACCAAAACGCGGTCTAAATTTCCGCTTACCTGCGGACGGATTTCAACATCTACAGTTCCCTGTATAGAAGCAGGATATTCATTATCTGTAGTAGTGTTTTCACTGGTTATTGCCAAAACCGGCAATACAGGAGCAGGTGCAGCAGCAGGAGCCTGCGACTTATCGGCACAGCTGCTTAGTACTAATGCCAGAATAAAGCTGGTTATAATTACATTTTTCATCTTAATTGGTTTTAATTTGTTGGACATTCTCGTTTTTAAAAAATTTATTTATTGTAGTATTTGAATTCATTTTTAATTTCGTTTAATTTTCTAACACTGTTAAGTAAAAATGTATAAAACTCCATACAGCAGTCTTTTTAAAATCTATTTTTTAAATCAGTATTAAATTATTTATCACCGTTAAGTAAGAGAGTAAAAAAACTCATTTATTATCTTAATTAAATTTTCTAACAGTGTTAAGTGAACGTTACAAAAAAAAGGATTTTATATTATCCGATTAAATTATTTTACACTGTTAAGTAAAAATTCAAAAAAAAACTATTGTATAGATTTGATGATACCGCCAATGGCATCCTTCAAAATTTGGGCATTTATGGTTTCCAAAATATCACTTTTGTTTATGATGTTGATGGCGATTAAACCATGAATAACAGAAAAGAAAGTAAAATATTTTTGTTTAATGATATCCTGACTCGGATTGCTGTCCTTCATTACTTCACCAATTACATGAGTAAATAATTTGTAAGGACCTTCCTGAGCCGAACATCGTTGTGCACAGCATGTCATTTGAACACCAAACATTAACTGATACATTTCAGTATTAGTAAAAGCAAAATCCCAGTATGTCATCCACATGGCCTCTAACTGTTCTTCGGGTTTTTCAAACTTATCTATTGCAATTTGCAGTTCTTTAGTCAGTTTAATAAAACCTTTGCCTGTCAGCTCTTCCAATATTGCTTCCTTATTTGAAAAGTATTCATAAATAATGGGAGCAGTATATTCGATTCTGTCGGCAATTTTACGCATACTCAAACCATTCCAGCCTTCTTCTTTTACGATATCATAAGCAGCGCCAAGAATATTATTTCTTGTCTCTTCTTTTTGTCTTAAAATTCGATCTTTGCTAGCCATTTTATTCGAGTATTAAATTGTTTAACACCGTTAGGCAAATGTATGACCGTTTTTCTGATTATGAAATGTTTTTGTCATAATATTTTCTTATCGTGTCATAGACTAATTAAAAAAAAACCTAAAAGCCTTTGTTTCATTGAGTTTATGATTTTGTAATTTTTTTGAGAAGCAGAAATTTTTGGTATTCAAGACCATTTTTCCCGCTCTTCACTACATCTTTTGTGGTCTCGTTAAAAAAAAACGAGACCACAAAAGGATGCCATTTCGATCGGGGCTAGGCGAGAAGGAGTCTTTTTCATTAGATTTTATGCGTCAGGTTTGTCATCCTGAGGAACGAAGGACCACACAAGAAACTTCGTAAAGTAAACACACCGTTTGTCCTCCTTAGTTCCTCAGGAAGACAAAATGTAATTCGATGCCTATTGTCAGGCTGAGCGAAGTCGAAGCTCCCGCAATCTAAATCGACAATTTTAAAGAGAAAAAAATCTGCAAAATCTGCCAGATCTGCGTGAAAAAAAAATAGAAAGCTCAACTCTATATTTACAGAATTTCTAATATGATCCTTCCTCCGTCAGTATGACAAAAACGAGAACAAGAAATGTACGTAGAGAATTTTTTCGTAACATTACAATAAAAATGAAAACGCTAACTACCATAAAAACCACAATCGCTGTTTTATTTTTTCAGCAGTTTGTATTTTCTCAGGAAACCAAAAAAGAAACTCCCGCAGAAATAAATTACACTATAGAAAACTGTGTCAACCATTTTGAAACAGACAAAGCCACCAAAACAAAAGTAGGTTATCAATATTGGTTTGCCGATAAAAATTTCACTCAGGAAAACACACTCAAAATGAGTATTGTAGAACCCGGAAAATCAACACACGCACCACACCATCACGTCGAAGAAGAATTTTTCTACATCCTCGAAGGCACCGCCGAATTCTACCTGGACGGAAAAACCAAAACCGCTGGCCCAAACACCAGTTTTTACTGTCCGTCAAATATGGAACACGGAATTAAAAATGTTGGAAATACCGATTTGAAGTATTTAGTTATTAAAAAGGATTTGAGATAATTTGATTGTGTCAAAGAACGAAACATTCGAGCCAGCGTAGCGATAATATTTATAGAATTGGTTTTAAATAAATAATTATTAGAATATATTCAAAATTAAAAGCTCCAGCGGAGCCTTAATGTTTATAGCTAAATTAATTATACGCAATAAAAAAAGCTTCAGCGAAGCTATATACATTTTATTCTCTGAGAGTTCAAATGTCACCCCGATAGGGTTTGTTTTACCGATTCTATATTTCTATAAACATATTGTCCCACTGGGACTTGTATGCTTTGTAGTTTCTTATCGATCCAATGAGAAATTAAAATTTTTGATAGAAAAAGAAATATATGATGTGCATAGTCTTGCGACTTCTCACAGCGTGGTAAAATGGCATTAATTTTACATAATTTTAATTTAATTTTTAATAATAATTCGAAATTCAATTAATTAACTTTTATTAAAGAAAGCTTTAACATGCTCAGTTTTCCCGAGCTGTTTGAAATAACTAATTTTAAGTAAATGAAAATTAATAACATTTTAAAATTTAAAATCATGAAAAGTATAGCCATATTAGCCACAAACGGTTTTGAAGAATCAGAATTATCATCACCTAAAGCCTATCTGGAAGAGCAAGGTTGGAAAGCTGATATCATCAGTTTGAAACCTGGAACTATTAAAGCCTGGAAAGACGGTAATTGGAGCAATGAATATAATGTTGATGTAGTATTAGATCAGGCAAATGAAGCAGATTACGATGCTTTGGTTCTTCCGGGAGGAGTTTTAAACCCTGATTCATTGAGAAGAGAAGACGTTGCAGTAAATTTTGTACGTTCCTTTTTTGAAAGTAAAAAACCAGTTGCCGCTATTTGTCATGGCCCTCAGATTCTGGTAGATGCTGATGTTTTGCAAGGCCGAAAAGTAACTTCGTTTTTCTCTGTTAAAAACGATTTAAAAAATGCCGGAGCACAATGGGAAGACTCAGAAGTAGTAGTAGACAATGGATTAGTGACCAGCCGAAACCCGAATGATTTGCCCGCTTTTAATAAAAAAATGGTGGAAGAAATTAAAGAAGGAATACACGAGCGTCAGACCGTGTAAAAAAATATTTTTATTTATCAAGGTACAAAAAATGCAAGATCAATTTTGGTCTTGCATTTCCCCCCAGTTTAATTATTTATGCTGTGCGAAGTCTAAATGTTGTAAGTATTATTAATCAGAAATAATAATAATATCCTTCAGCCTAATTTTTCAAAATATCTCCATCCATATTCGGGTGTTAACATTACAAAGCATTTAGGTTCTTTTTTTATATATAATTTTAAGTTTAATATGGTTTTTTGTAATTCTAAATGTAGACCATCAACTATAATATTAAAATTTTCATCACCCATATCTTCTATTTTATAAATTCCTTCTGCAATTATTCGGTTATTACTTTCTGTTTGATATAAAGTTGCATACTTTCCGAAATGAAATGTGAATTCTATTTTATCTTCAAATTGATATAGAGGAAAATCTTTACTAATCCATGTTCCAATTAATTCTTCTCTTGTTGGTATCATTTATTATTTTTTTTTGGTTTTGGTGAATTTAATATAAGTGTTTTTTTATCTGAGTATTGAAAATAAATTAAATTGTCTTTACTTTTCATAATTATTTCATTTTCCTTATTAAATTTCATATTTTCCCAGTTTTCTACAACGATGTTATAAATGATGTTATGCAGATAGCCTATCTCAAATTTATTATCATACAATTCTACAATTGTTTTTTTGTTTTCAGACATTATCAAAACTCTTTCGTCATTACCTGTCTGAACAAATTTATCAAATTCATTTTTATCCTCAATTTTAAATGTATGTCCATCAAATTTTTGAGGAAATGATTTTTTATCTATATATGAGATAATTTTTTCTATAGATTTTTCAAATGTTTTATTTAATGAAATCTTACTAAATCTTACGTCAAAATGCTTTTCTATTTTCTTTAAATTTTGAAAATATTTTAGTAACAATTTTGCATCAAATGTATTTTCATCAAATATTAATTTTGGAGAATAATTGTATAAAAGTTTATTATCGTGATAAATTTTGAATTTTTGATTAGAGACTATTCTGGATAATATTTGATAAAATTTTAATCCAGACATAGTAGATTTGATCTCATCGCTTGGAAGAACTTCAACATTATATTTTGTTTCATCTTCAGTTATTTTGAATTCAATTTTTATGATAACATTGAAATCATCTAGTTCTATCTTTATATGAAATTCATTCTCATTAGGATTTATACAATAAAGTTTAAAAGGATAATTATCAATTTCAAAATCATCATCAAAAATTATATGAATTTTAAAATCGTAAAAAGGCAGTTTTTTTACTATAAGCTTAGCAATATCTTCCTTAGTTTTAAAACGGAAGTCATTAAAGAAAAAGTTGAGTTCTGTAAATTCGGTATGATTTATATGAATATCGTCAAAGTTTTTACCATTCAAAGAATTTAATATACTTTCTGTGGTTTCATTTTTAGGTAGTTCAAATTTTACTTCAATTTTGTGATTTTGATTTTCATTTAATGATTTAATATTGCTTATTCCAATCTTTTCCTCTTTTTTGTCTAAAGTTATACTAATCTGATTTGCATTTGCAAAATCTAAAGCAGTACCAGCTACTCCAATTCCTTTAGATAAATTTGTAAAATAATTTGATCTAAGATCCTCATGTATTTCATTGATTAGCTTTTCGCCAGTAGATTCAATATATTCGATACCCAATCTTTGAAAATATTTTAATTTAGCAGGAGTTATTGAAGGTGACACAAAGAAAATTTCTTTTCTATTAGACCCCAACTCTTCTATGATTTTATCTAGTAAAACATTGATATTTGAATCTTCCATTCCATAGCCAATAAATAGAATATGATTCGATGCAAGTCGATCTCTAACTGCATTCCAAAATACAGTGTTTTCTTTAGCTTTAGAAAAATAATTAATATAATCTGAAGTTGTCAGGATAATGTTTTCCGTGTCAGTTAGGTCAGAATGTATTTTAAAAAGTAATGTTTTTTTTGGATCAGCAATTGAGTAATCAGCACTCTTACGAATAACTTCAATATTCTTATTTGTGGATTCAATTAATGTATCATAATTAGTAGTTATAATATTTTTAAAGTGAGGTATTTTTGCTAATAATTGGTGAGTTTCAGTTGACTTGGGTGTTTTTTGAAATACTTTTTTCAGAGAAGAAAATAAATAATTTTTATTTCCACCCTTCATATTACAGATTTCTTCAGTTAACTTTGATAAATCATAATTTAATGGAATATCACTTTTTAATTCATCTGTAAGACCTTCATGCAAAATTTCGGCGAGTTTTGCACCAGATGGATAACCAGCAGATATAGACATTCCAGCTCCGATAAACAAAACAACTTCTTCATTTCTTATAAGTTCAAAAACTCTTTCTTTAGCCATATTTATTATAATTTAGATACTTGACTAATTTAATAATATTTCTAATATTAATCTTATGTTTAAAAAAAAACAGCCCTCCAAATTAATGAAGAACTGTCCTAAGGCAAATTTTAAATTTGCATTCCTAAGAATGCGTACAGTTTTTGGTAATCTACTACAGAAGGCTAAACGCAGGTTATTCGTTTATGATATCGCCTTCCTTAGTTTCTTCGCTGGCAATTTTCACCAGTTTGTCATTTCGGTTCAAATCTCCGAAAATTTCAATTTTCTCTTCGATTTCCCTTCCTTTTTTAACTTCAACTTTATGTGCTTTATGATCGATTACTCTTACTACAAAAGTTCCCTCAGCCGAGTTGATCAAAGCCGATTTTGGTATTACAAATGTGCTGTCTTTCGCGTTAAGTGGTAAAAGAACTTCGGCAACCATTCCTGGCAAAAGATCTTTTTTGGTGTTTAGAACATCCATTTCTACACGTTCAGAACGTAATTTTAAATCTAAAGCTCCGGACATTCTGGTAATTTTAGCCTTAAACGTTTCCGGTAGTGATTTTACTGAAAAACTCATTTCGTCTCCCTGATGCAAATATCCTGTATACAATTCGGGAATAGAAACAGCCAAACGAAGTTTATCCTGCTGCTGAATCGTTAATAAAGGCAAATCAGAACCTTTTCCTGCCGGACCGACAAACGCTCCTAAGTTGACATTTCTTGCTGCAACAACTCCGTCAAAAGGCGCACGGATTTCAAGATAGCCTCTCATAATCGAAACTTCCTTATGGGCTGCGATTGCTGCCTGATACTGCGCATAATCAGAATTTTTCTTTCCGTTTGCCATTTCCAGATCGTTTTTAGAAATAGTTCCTTCTACTTTACTGGTTTCGTACAAACGGTTGTACGTGCTTTTACTGGTGGTATAAATAGCTTCCATCGATTTTAATCTCGATTCGGCGGCAGCCAGCTGCGAACTGATTTCGGGTGCTTCTAGAACAATTAAAAGCTGTCCTTTGGTCACTTTAGAACCAATATCTACTTTTAATGTTTTTACAAAACTGCTTACTTTAGCATACAAATCTACTTGTTGCAAACCTGTTAACTCTGCCGGTAAACGCAACTCTGTTGTTAGTTTTTCTTTGGCAAGAAGAAAAGTTTCTACTTTCGGCTGAAGTTCTGGCGTAGCTTCTTTTTTCTTCGATTCACAGCTGCTTAGTACTACTAAAGCTGTAAATAATAATGCAGTTGATTTTATAATGTTATTTTTCATAAATGTAAAATTTATTTTATGTCGATCATTTATGTTATCGCCTTATTTGTTGGTGTTTTTTTGCAACAAATCATTTTTTTGTGGCGATTTCATTTCCTGATTTTAATGATGAGATATAATGGATACTTTCTTCGTCTTCCGGATCTAAAGAAACAGACTGTGTCGATGTTTTTTCTTGTGCCCAGGCAAAAATCTGAGGCAAGATAAGTAATACTGCAAAGGTCGAGAATAATAATCCACCGATTACGGCTCTTCCTAAAGGAGAAACCTGATCGCCGCCTTCGCCATGACCAATTGCCATTGGCAACATTCCCGCAATCATCGCCACAGAAGTCATAATAATCGGGCGCAGACGCAATGCTGCAGCCTCACGAGCCGATTCTAATGCGTTTCCGTTTATTTTTCGGAGCTGTTCTGCGTTCGTGACCAAAAGAACGGCGTTGGCAATCGAAACTCCGACCGACATGATGATTCCCATATACGATTGCAGGTTAAGTGTTGAACCTGTAATCATCAGCATTAACAATGCCCCCAAAACTACCGCAGGAACCGTAGTCAGGATAACCAAAGAAACCTTGAATGATTGAAAATTAGCGGCCAACATTAAGAAGATTACAAAAATGGCAACCAATAACCCAACTTGTAAACTGCTTAATGTTTCGCTCAGTACTTTACTTAATCCAATTGGCGTAATAAACAAACCACGAGGTAATTCGCCTAAGGAATTAATTGCTGTATCCACATCTTTTACTGCCGTTCCTAAATCGGTCTGGCTGATGTTGGCTGTAACGGTAATGTACGGCATAGCCCCTAAATTATCATTTTCACCACTTACATAAGCGGGTGTAATTTTTGCTACGTCACTCAATACGGGACGAAGCGAATTCTTTAATACCGGAATTTCTCCAATATCAGTTTTGCTTTTCATCTTATTCAAAGGAACCTGAACCTGAACGTTGTAAGACAATCCTGCTCTCTCGTCTACCCAGGTATTTTTTTCTGTATATCGGGATGATGAAGTAGATGCAATAAGTGATCTTGAAATATCGTTCATATCGACGCCTAATTCTGCAGCGCGGGTTCTGTCAATATCAATGTTCATTGCCGGATAATGAATTGGCTGCCCGATTTGAACGTCTCTGAAATAAGAAATCGTTTTTAGTTTTTCTACAATCTGATTGGCATACAACTCATTTCGTTTTTTGTCTTTTCCAGCAATTCTAACCTCGATTGGAGTTGGCGATCCCTGACTTAAAACTTTATCTGTTAATTCGATTGGTTCAAAAGAAACTCTAGTATTCGGAAGCACTTTTTTTATCCTTGCTCTAAAATCGTCTTTAAAATCATCCATATCAACATGGTATTCTTTTAAACTTACCTGAAAAACGGCTTCGTGAGAACCAGCCATAAACAAATAAATAGGGTTGATTGAGAACAGGGAAGGGTGCTGGCCTACATAGACAGACGAAATTCCGATATGTTCCTTTCCAACCATTTTTTCTAATTCTTTCAGTACTATAACAGCCTGTTCTTCTGTACGTTCCAATCTTGTTCCGTCAACAGCGCGAATTCTTAACTGAAACTGGCTTGAGTTTACTTTTGGAAAAACATCTTTTCCGATAAAAGAAATGAAAACAACAGCAAGAACAACTGCAGATATCAGATAAACAATACTGGTCACTTTTTTATGAACAAACAAACGATCTAACGTTCTCATGAATCGAATTTTGAATCGCTCAAAAGCACCAATTTTGCCGTTATTGTTTGTGTCTTCTCTTTCTGCCATTACTTTTTTCTGAGAGATCAGATCTTTCTCAGATTCAGGTGTTAATCCGCATTGATTAAACTCGGCCTCGTCATCTGTAATGTTTGGTTCGTGCGCATGTTTTGGGTGCGCTTTCATCATCCAGTTGGCCATTACAGGAACAAAAGTCTGAGAAAGTAAAAACGAAATAACCATAGAAAATCCGATTGCCAATGCTAACGGAAGGAATAATGCTCCCGGAATTCCGACCATAGTAAATGCCGGAGCAAATACCGCCAGAATACAAAGTAGAATCAATAATTTTGGCAATGCAATTTCCTGACAGGCATCCCAGATTGCGAGTGCTTTTGGTTTTCCCATGTCGAGATGCTGGTGAATGTTTTCGATTGTCACCGTACTTTCATCCACCAAAATACCAATTGCTAACGCTAGTCCGCTCAAAGACATTAAATTGATGGTCTGTCCGAATAATTTTAAAAACAAAACCCCTGAAATAATCGAAATCGGAATGGTCATAATTACAATCAAGGCGGCACGTCTGTCTCCCAGGAAAAGCAATACCATTAATCCGGTTAAAACCGCTCCGATGATTCCCTCAGTAATCAAACTTTTTACTGAATTGATTACATAAACCGACTGGTCAAATTCATAAGATAATTTAACGTCTTCCGGAAGTGTACTTTGAATTTTAGGCAATTCTGCTTTTAATTTCTGAACCACATCCCAGGTAGAAGCGTCTCCGGCTTTTGCTATACTGATATAAACCGAGCGTTTTCCGTTTACCAATGCATAACCTGCCGTGATATCGGCACCATCTTTTACACTGGCAACATCACCTAATTTTAAGTTCTGAACACCGCCTTTGAATAACGGAATCTGTTCAAAATCCTTTACCTCCTTAATCGTATTATTTGTTGGCGTGATATAGTTGATATCGCCCATTCTCACGTTTCCGGATGGAGCTGTTTGGTTGTTGATACGAATCGCTTCTACGATTTGGTCCGGCGTCATATTGTGCGAACGCAGCAAATCAGGATCAACGTTTACCTCAATAGTTCTTGGGCTTCCGCCGAAAGGTGCCGGAGAAAGTAAACCGGGAATCGAAGTAAACGAGGCACGAACATAAACGTTGGCCAAATCCTGCAATTCATTATTTGATCTGATTTTACTGCTCAAAACCAATTGACCAATTGGCAATGACGAAGCATCAAAACGAATGATAAACGGAGGCTGGGTTCCCGGAGGAAATGCCGCTTGGATCCTGTTCGAAAGCGAACTTAATTCGGCTGCAGCCTGAGCCATATTTGTGTTTTCGTAATAGGTTAATTTCATGATCATTAACCCCTGAATGTTTTTGGTTTCAACCGATTTTACACCATTAGCAAAGGGTAAAATGTTAACGTAAGTTTTAGCAAAATAAGCTTCCATCTGGTCTGGAGTATAACCCCCAAAAGGATGCGCGATGTAAATAACCGGCAAATTCATCTTTGGAAGAATATCTACCTTAATGTCTTTGATGGCACCAATTCCGAAGAAAAATAAACCAGCAACCATTACTAGTATGGAGATGGGTTTGCGGAGTGCAAAACGTATTAAATTCATTAGGCTCTATAATTAAAATTCATTTATAAATAAGTCAAAATTGCCTGTTGCTGCAACTTTTAATAAAAACGACTGCCACACATTGTTGTTTACAATATCACGATCGATTTCGGCACGGTTTAAAGTGTACATAATTTGGGTTAAATCAGTTAAATCAGTCAAACCGTTTTTGTATAAAGTCGATTTTTGCAAGTACGCTTTCTGGGCTGCATTTACCTGAATTGGCGCTTCGGCATAATTCTCTAATGTGATTCTTATCTTATCTTCGGCAAAATTCAATTGCGATTTTAATTCCCTGTCGGCCTGATTGTATTCTTCCTGTAAGGCCTGTGACACATATTTTTGAGCACTTACTTGTTTACTCATCCTGAAAGGTGTTGTCAAGTTCCAGGTAATTCCAACTCCTATTAAATAATTCGTACGATCCGGATTTACACCATCCCAGTAATTTCTTGTAAAAGCCGTTTGATCTGCTGCGTACGCCGAATCAAATCCTGATGCTCTGGTTTGTAAAACACCAAAAGCCGTCATTGTTGGGTAGTAAAAACGCTTGTATAATGTAACCTGCTGATTGCTGTAATCAATTCTGGTTTTATACAATTGCAGTAATGGGTGAAGGCTATCACTTGTTTTGTCTTCCAACAAAAGTGCTTTCGGAATATTGGTTACAAATAAAGTATCCGTTACAAAATCCTGAGGCGCAACCCCCATCAGATCAACAAGTTTATTGTTTTGTTCTTTTACGAAATTCTTCGCCAGATTTAAAGCAATTTTAGCTTTTGAAACTTCGGCTGTAGCCAAAGTAGAATCCACGCCTGCCAATAATCCGTTTTTAACGCGAACAACGGCTGTTCTTTTAAAAACTTCGGCGCGGCTTAAATTCTTTTGCTGGGAAATCAGTAATCTTTGGCTGGCCAGCAGATTAAGGTAAGCCGCAGAAATTTTAATTTCCTGCTGAAACATTTCCTGTTTTAAGTCATTTTCTTTGGCCTTAACGTCAACTTTTGCCAGATTGATTCGTTCTTTTGTTTTTCCGAAGGTGAAAAAATCCCAGTTCATGTTGACTAAATACAGGGCTCCAAAAGCAGAGTTCCAGTTTTGCTGCGGAAGAGGTAATCCTGATGAAGCAACACCAAGACCTCCAAAACCGTACAAAGGTCCATTTTGTCCGTTTACAGTTCCGTAATCCTGTTGTGCAGACAAATTTAAATTAGGTAAATAATCACGGCGGGATTGTTTGAGCGTCTCGCGTGAAGCGCTGCTGTAGTTGTTTTTTGCTTTGATCGAACCATAGTTTTCAAGACCTGTTTTTATAGCTTCTTTTAAAGACAGAGTTTGTGAATAACCAAGAGAGGCAAAAATCAAGAAAAATAATAAAGTAATTTTTTTGAAATACATAAAACTCAAAGTGTGAAATTATAGCGCAAAACTATTTTACTTCTCCTGATTTTTGTCATCTTAAATGATGTAAGCCACTAATAAATGACCAATTCAATTGGTCATTTATTAGAAATAAAAGTTAAATTTTTGTCCGTACTTTGTAAACTATTTAAGCAGTAAGAATGAGCAGACAATTTGATAATATATTGGATAACAAGTGGTGGCAGGAGGTTGCCGTTGTTGCCTTTTCCTTTACGATTTATACCCTGAAGAACGACTGGATGCTGTTTAGCTCTTTTACTTCTATATTGATGGGGGTGTTTTTCTATTGCGTATTATATATGCATGCTCAGTTTAACCGTTTTTTTCTGCTGCCAATACTTTTTAAAACAAGGAAACCGGTTACCTATATTCTTTTAACGCTATTTGGTGTCTTTGTTTTCTCACTTGTTTTATATGAAATTACAATGCTGGATATGTTTAGCAATTGCAGACTATATCAAAACTCGCATCAAAGAAGTTATGTGTATCAATTGGCAAGTGTATTGGGAACTTTGGTTTGTATTTTGAGCCCCATTATTGTTTTTAAATTCTACAGAATTCACAGAAAACAAACAAATGAAACACTATTGTTTAATGAGATGCAGCTCAATTCTTTAAAAGGACAATTGAACCCTCATTTTTTATTCAATACATTTAATACGCTTTACGGCATCAGTCTAGAATTTCCGGACAGAACTCCCGATTTGATTATGAAAGTTTCGCAGTTAATGCGTTATCAGCTCGAAAGCAACAACAAAAAATGTGTGACGCTGGAAGATGAATTAGAGTTTATAAACAGTTATGTTCAGCTCGAAAAAGAAAGAGTAGGATATCGCTGTGATATTACATATGATTGTAAAATCGATAATGAAAATGCTTATAAAGTTTCTCCGATGCTTTTGATCGCTTTTATAGAAAATGCTTTTAAACACGGGACTTGCGCCATCGAAAAATGTTTTGTACGTATTATTGTAACAGTCGAAAACGGCTTATTGCACCTGCATGTGGTAAATTCGATTCCGAATAAAAAGACAGATGTAGTTTCTACTAAAATTGGCCTGCAAAATACAATCGAACGCTTGAAGCTTATTTATGGCAAAGACTATAAACTGAATATTCAGGAAGATAAAAACACTTATATTGTAGATTTGAAATTGCAATTGAAAAAAATTGTAGAATGAAAGAATCCAAAAAATGTATTATTGTAGATGATGAGCCTGCAGCACATTATGTTCTGGCCAATTACATCAAGCAAAATCCAAATCTGGAACTTGTTTTTCAAGCCTATAACGGAATAGAAGCAATGGATTATCTCCGTGAAAATAAAGTAGATCTGATGTTTTTGGATATCAATATGCCGGAAATTTCGGGAATGGAACTTCTAAAAATTCTTCAGGTGCATCCAAAAACCATCCTTACAACGGCTTACTCAGAATTTGCCCTTGAAAGTTATGATTACGGAGTGATTGATTATCTTTTAAAACCCATTTATTTCCCAAGATTCCTAAAGGCTATCGATCGTTTTTTTTCTACTGAAAATACAGTGCATAAAGAAGAAGAAGTGGTCAGTTCGGTACCCGTAAAAGTAGACGGCTATTTTGTAGACATAGCGTTAGACCAGCTTTTGTATGCCCAGAGTTTTGGTAATTACGTAAAGCTGTACACCGTAAAAAGGACTTATCTGGCCTCGATAACCACTACAGAATTTGAAAAATGCCTTCCGGAGAACTTTATTCGAATTCATAAATCGTATATCGTGGCACTTGATAAAATTGAAGAAACAGAAAAAGATTTTGTCGTTATAAAAAAAGAAAAACTGCCTATTGGCATTACGTATAGAAGGGAGCTAATTGAGAGGCTGAAAAAGTTTGATTTGTAGTATGATTATTTTATAAGATTTAATCTTGTCTTCATTTTAAAGTAGTAATTTTAATACGTTATTTTAAGGATTGTTAATTAAATAATTGGAATTATGAAAAATGTATTGGTCGTTTTTACTTTTTTATTCAGCAGTTTTTTGATTGCTCAGGAAGGAACAAATATGAAGAAAGTAGTAACGCCGCCCGAAAAGATAAAGTTTGCTTTTGAAAAAGAATATCCGAATAAAATTCCTGTCTGGTCAGAAGAATATGTAGGAGATGATGATGATGAAATCAGGTATGAAGCTAAGTTTAATACTGATACTAACACCAAAACACTCGCAGTTTATGATAACCGGGGAGTTTTAAAAGCTTTGGAAACACAGATTTCGTTAAGTCAGCTTCCGCAAAAAGCCCAGAATTATCTAAAGAAAAATTATCCGGCCAGTGCCATTCGTGAAATAGCTGTTGTGGTAGATTATAAAAACAAAACAACTTACGAAGTTGGAGTAGAAAAAGGAGGAAAGTTTTACGATGTTGTTTTTGATAAAAACGGCGGCTTTGATGTAATAATAGAAAAAAATTAAAAATTTGTAGGAAAAAAGTTATAATATGTTTAATTTTAATGTTTTAATCAAAAACCTAAAACATGAAAAATTTTTACATATTGATTTTTTTTACTTGCAGTACTTTTCTAATAGGACAAAACGCGATTTTAGTGCCGCCTGAAAATATAAGAATAGCTTTTGAAAATCGCTATCCCAATAAGAAACCGGTATGGAATATAGAATATAGCAGTAAAGGTGACGATGTTATTTTTGAAGCAAAATTTGATGAAACACCAAATAAAAAAGCATATGCCAGATATGACAAAAATGGCAAATTTAAAGCTTATAAAAGCCAAATAGTTTTTAGTAATCTGCCACAAAAAGCGCAGATGTATCTTAAGACAAATTATGGCGTGAAATCTTGCAAGACATTTTTCTCCGTTGTAAATGGCTTAAATACAAAAAGCTATGAGGCAGGTGTTATAAAAAGCTCGAAATTCTATAATATAATTTTTGATCAGAAAGGTGAATTTTACAAAAAAATTCAGATACAATAAATTGCTTTACTAATTCAATATTTTTGAACGTCAAACCCGATAAGCCTTAATGCTTATCGGGTTTTGTTGTTTTTAATTCTTCCGGCGGTTACAAGTTCATTCCGCCAGAAACTTCAATTCTTTGCGCATTTATCCAGCGTGCATCTTCAGTGCATAAAAAGGCTACAACGCCTCCAATATCGTCAGGGAGACCAACCCTTCCAAGTGCTGTGATAGAAGCAAGGGTTTGATTTAACTGCTCGTTATCACGAACAACGCCTCCGCCAAAATCAGTTTCGATTGCACCAGGAGCAACTACGTTGACTTTTATTTGTCTTTCGCCTAATTCTTTAGCCTGATATTTTGTCAAGGTTTCTATAGCGCCTTTCATAGAAGCATAGGCCGCATAACCAGGAGAAGAAAAACGGGCCAGACCGGTAGAAATATTGATGATTCCACCGCCATCATTCATTACGTTTAATGCTTTTTGAGTAATAAAAAATGGACCTTTGAACTGAATATTATTCAATTGATCAAATTCTGCTTCTGTTGTTCCAATAAACGAATTGTAAATTCCGATTCCAGCATTATTTATTAGGAAATCAAATTTATCTGTTTTAAAAGTATTTTTTAAAGCTGCTTTTACTTCTTCAAAAAAAGAATTAAAAGTGCCTGAATCAGCAACGTTTAACTGAAGTGAAGCTGCTTTTTGGCCCAAACCTTCAATTTCTTTTACAACAGCATCAGCTTCTTCTTTTTTACTGTTGTATGTAATAAGTACATCAAGTCCTTTTTTAGCAATTGCAATTGCCATGTTTTTTCCTAAACCTCTGCTTCCTCCTGTAATCAGAGCTATTTTTGTATTTATTGCCATTTTATGTTTGTTTTTGAATGTTGATTATGTGTAGTAATTAAAAATTGAGAATTAAAAATTAGAAATCTGAGTTATCGGCTAAATCTGCGTGAGAAATAATTTTTAATTTTTAATTCTCAATTTTTAATTAATTAGAATGTAATGCTTCAAAATGTGCTTTTAATTCCGGTACACTTGCGTTTAATCTTGTTTCGCTGGTTCCGAATGTAAGCTCGTTTCTGCCTTCTTTTAATTGTTGAAAAATAGAAACAATAAAATCAGCTACACTTGGATGTGCGTCGTGCAAACCAACTCCGCCCAAATCTGTATTCAATGCCGGCGGAATAATCTCGATCACTTCAATATTTTTTGCTTTTAATAAATGACGAAGCGATATCGTAAACGAACGGAAAAAAGCTTTTGTAGCAGAATAAACCGGGACTTTTGCAAAAGGCGAAAATGCCAGTCCTGACGTTACATTCATTACCGTTGTAAGCGATTTCAACTCAATAAAAAGTGAAGTCAAATGCAATGGGGCTTCAATATTGGTATTGATTTCAGATTTCATGCTTTCGTAAAAACTGGCATCCGAAACCGAAACCCATTTCTGGATTCCTGCATTATTAATTAAGACATTTAAATCGCTGTGGTTTTCTTTTACCCATTCATAAAGAGCAATACGCTCGGCTTCAACTGTTAAATCACAAACTTTTGTAATTACAGAAGGAAATTGTGCCTTAACGTCATTTAATATGGACTCTCTTCTTCCGCAAATAATCACCGTGTTGTTTTCTTCGATAAATCGTTGCGTAAGCCCAAGCCCGATACCGCTTGCGCCACCGGTTATTAAAATTTTGTTGTTTGATAAATTCATCTTTTCTATCTTTTAAATTGATAAGACAAAGGTAGGAGTGAAGCAGAGATAGCGAGTTGTAAATATCAAATCGATATTTGCGAAATTCAAATCAGGGAATTCAAAATTCAATTTCAATTTCAAAATTCAAATTTCAAAAACTTTGTCAAAGTTTCAAACTTTGACAAAGTTCTAACCTGAAACCTTTATGTCTTCCTGAGCGAGGTCGAAGGACACGTACTTTATGGAGTCAGCATGCGATCCTTCGACTTCGCTCAGGAGGACAAGCTTTGTAAAACAATCTAAAATCTAAAATCTAAAATCCACAATTAAAACAATCTAACTCCTAAAAGCCAAAGGCGTTAAAGAAGTTTGTTTCTTGAAGAAGTTAGAAAAATGAGCCAATTCTTCAAAACCTAACGCATAGGCAATTTCAGATATATTCCAATCCGTTTGTTTTAAGAGAATTTTTGCTTCGTTTGTCAATCGGCTGCTAATTAATTCGGTGGTTGTTTTTCCTGTATTTTCTTTTAATACCTTATTTAAATGATTGACATGAACTGCTAACCTGTCTGCAAAATCCTTGGCGGTTCTAAGTGCAAGTCGCTGATGTGGAGATTCTATAGGGAATTGTCTTTCTAATAATTCTGCAAATAAAGAAGAAACCCGTGCAGCCGAATTATGTTTAGAATAAAGTGCAGTTATTGGCTGTAATTTTTGACCAAAGTGAATTAGCTCTGCTACATAATTACGAATTAAGTCATATTTATAAATATAATCAGAGTTGATTTCTTTTTGTATTTTATTGAATATCAATTCAACTTCAAGAACTTCTTCATCAGATAATTGAAAAATAGGGTAGCCGTCTGAAGCAAAAATAGGAAGTTCATCCAAATCAATTCCACTTTTGTTTTTGGATAAAAATTCGCTGGTAAAAACACAAAACTGTCCTGATTGATTGGTGTCCTGTGGTACATAATTGTACGGAATTTTTGGCGTTGCAAATAAAAGTCCCTGCTTTTCGATTTCGATTATTTTATCGGCATATTCCGATCTGTTTTTACCTCTAATTAAACTTATCTTGTAATAAGCCCTTCTGTCATAAGGCATAAAAGATTTGCCCTGCATTCTTTCCAGAAGTTCTTTAATATCAAAAACATTAAAATGACCAATTTCTTTTTTGATGTCATTTGGTAATAAAGAATTTGGTTCAACGTCTGAACCTTCGGTAATATCCTGATAAAACGAATCGAGAGATTTCATAAGCATGAATTGTAAAATTCAAATATACGAAAAAATAGAAGATTGTTTTTTTAGTTTCAGGTTTCAAGTTTCAAGTTTCGCATTTTTTCATCCTGACGGAGGAAGGGATCACACGCGTAGCCTGATAAAAATTGGCGATTCCAGAAACTAAATTTCTTATGTGGTCCTTCCTTCGTCAGGATGACAAGATTGTGTTGTGTTTAAAACAAACTTCCCTGAATTAGTTCTGGTTTGGGGTTACTTCCAAAAGAAAAAGTATCAATTACAAAAAATTGTTTTTTAACGGGGTCTAATTCCCGTAAAACAATTTCGCAGCACAAAAAATGCATATCGATTGTGGTAAAAAGCTGTGATGCGATTTTAAGATTCTCGGGAGTTAATCGTCTGGCTATAGACATATGGGGATCGTCACTTTTTTTCAGGTTTAAAGGTTTCAGCGTTTCCTGAGTTTTTTTCAGAATGGGTTTCAGTTTATCCTTTGATATTTCGTTAGGAGAAATAAAAAAAGCACCACTATTTTCATAAGCTCCAAAATGATCTAAATTAACCTGAAAGGGAGTAAAGGTATCGCAGATTTTAAACAGTTTTTGTTTGTATTTGTCTATCTCTGATTCTGAAATCGTAAACTCGCAAATGGTAATATGTGCAACGGAATTACAGCTATTATACCAATCTATTTTGCTTTTTAAATAATCCTTCATTGTTTTGACAGCATCAGTAACATCCTGAGAAGGATAAATAACAACAGAATATTTCTTGTCCATTTGTACCGTTTTGGGTTACACAAATTTAAAATTTAAATTGAGCTGTAATTGCAGAATAAAATAATCTTTGCGTTGGACGGATTAAAATCTATCCCTACAAAATGAATCGAATTTACGATTCTATAAATTTTAAATTTCAACTTCGCTGTCAAAGCTCATAAAATATAATCTTTTCCTGTTCCTGCTTCTTCAAAACAATGAAAGATTATTTAAAAAATAAAATCCCGGCACCTAAATTTTTCCTCTTAGATGTAATCGGTGATAAATTTCAGATTGTAATAATCCGCTGCCTCCGCCAAAACGTTCAATTACTTCTGTTTCAGGCTGATGTTTTAAACAAAAGTGCGTAAACTCTTTTTCGATATGGTCTTCAATTCCGGAACTCAGTAAAACCATATCAATTTTGTTTTTTAGAAAATAATCCTGAGCTAATTTTTCATCGTTAAAGGCTACAGCATTCCAATTTTCATTAGCATTTACAAGTCTAAGTAAAATGGGCAGAATTGCTTCATTTTTTCCGAGTATTAAGAATTCAAGTATTTTCATAATCAGTAATTTATATTACAAATGTATTTGTTAAATCTTGGTTTCAACTTAATCTAGGACAAGAAATGTAGCAGTCGAGACGTTTTTTATCCTAATAATAAAAGACCGGTAATCCAGAACTGAATAATATCCCAGTTCATTTTGAATTTTTGTGGAGAAAACCCATAAAAAGACTTAAAAGCTGCCGAGAAGTGCGAAACATCTTTATAACCACATTTATAAGCGACTTCACTTACTGTAATTGCTTTATTTTGAAACAATTCTTTTGCCCGTTCCATTCGCAGCTTGATGATATAGCTTTTTACGGTCGTGCCAAAACAAGCTTTAAAACCTTTTTTAAGTTTAAATTCATTTAATGAAATGATGCGGGAAAGCTCTGTTAATGTTGGTGCATTTGCGCAATCATTTTCTATTATTTGTTTGGCTTCCTGTAGTTTGGCATAATCATCTGGTATGATGGTTTCTTTTTGCTGAGAATTATTAATAAGAGTTTCAAGCTGATGAATCAGAAGTTCTTTGATTTTGGCTTCGATATACATCTTTTTTAAGGCTCCCTGACGGGTACAGTTTTTTATTTCGGATATAATCCATTGTATTGAAGGAGTAAACGGAAGGTATTCGGAGGTTAAATAACTGGATTGTTTAAATAATATATTTTTTGAGAATTTCTCATGAATCTTCCAGTCTTCATTGATAATTGCAGAATAAAATTCTTTGGATAAAATGATGGACAAATAGTTAATTTGCTCAAAAGCAGGAATTTTAAAAGTAGCTTTAAAATGCGAAGTGTAGAAAATGTTGTGTGTGTTTTCTTTAGAAAACTTTTCAGATTCTAATTCTTCGATATGTGTTTCTACGTTATTTGAACTTATAAAATTCATGATGACAGATTCTTCATCGATTTCAAATTCAATTGTTTGCGGAGTAAAAAAATATAACTGAGTATCAAGCAGAACCATTCCGTCACTTATTAAATGATGGCTTTTTATTTCCTCAGTTCCTTCATTTTTTATTTCAATATTTTCTTCTTTTAAAAGGCTTTTTGGGTCGTATTGATTGCGAGTTTCAATATCAATAATTAATTTTTTGTGCGCTAAAAGTTTCGATGTGATTTTCAAAATTTAATCCGTTTTTACAAAATAATAATCCGTTTTTCCCTATCATTTTTGATGAAGATGAAGGTACTTTTGCGACAAAGTTATTTATAATTAGTCTAATTAAAGATATGTCAACCCATAAAATTTTATTTTTTATTTCATTTTTCTTCTTTCCCTTCTTGTCATTTTCTCAGCAAAATCAAGGTTTTACAGTATCTGGGCAAGTTTCTGAAAAATCAGGACAAAGTATTCCTTTCGCTACAATTATTATAGAAAAAACTGACTTAAGTTTAATTTCTGATGAAAATGGAAAGTTTATTTTTAAAAATGTGAAGCCGGGTAAATACAACTTAAAAATTACTGCAGTTGGTTTTTCTGACCTTAAAAAAAACATTCAGGTTTCAGAAAATAATATTGATTTTTCAGTTCAGTTAGAAAACGAATTAAACGAGTTAGAAAGTGTTACCGTTTTGGGGCGTTCTGCAACAGACAAAGTAAACAAACAAGCTTATAACGTAACGGCAATTGATGCAAAAAAGCTGCACAATTCTACTCTGGATTTAGCACATGCACTTGACAGGGTTTCAGGAGTTCGCGTTCGAGAAGCAGGAGGAGTGGGTTCGAGATCAGATCTTTCGATCAATGGTTTTTCCGGAAATCAGATAAAAGTTTTTATTGACGGTGTTCCTATGGACAATTTCGGATCTTCTTTTCAAATGAATAATATTCCGATCAATCTCGCAGAACGTGTTGAAGTTTATAAGGGAGTTGTTCCGGTTTGGCTGGGAGGTGATGCGCTGGGAGGTGCTGTAAATATTGTAACAAACAGTAAACCCAGAACTTATCTGGATGCGTCCTACTCATTTGGTTCTTTTAATACCCACAGAACTAATATTAATGCCGGCTATACAGCAAAAAGCGGTTTCACAACAGAAATTAATGCTATCCAGAATTATTCTGATAATGATTACTGGGTTAATGTAGAAACAGCTGATTTAGTTACAGGTGAATATTATCCATCGGCACGGGTAAGAAGATTTCATGACAAATACAAAAATGAAACTGTAATTCTGAACATTGGTATTACAGGAAAAAAATACGCTGACAAATTATTATTTGGTTTTACAGCAGGAGAAAATAAGGCAGATATCCAGACAGGAGCAAGGATGATAACTCCATTTGGTACCAGATACAGAAGGGGAAATGTATTGATGCCTACTTTAAAATATCAGGTTAAAGATCTTTTTACAAAAGGTCTGAATATAAATGTTTCAGGAAATATCAATTTGGGAGAGGAGCAGACTATTGATACTGTTAACAGAGTGTACAACTGGCTGGGCGACTATATACAAAGAGAAGGATTGGGTGGTGAAGGCGGACGCTCTTTACTTAAAATACGCAACAATAGCGGTATAGCAACTGCGAACATAACGTATAGTCTTGGAGAACGACATTCTTTTATGCTCAATAATACTTTTAATACATTTAATCGTAAGCAAAGTGATGAATTAGTTCCGACATCTTTACTTTATCAGCAGCCAAGAAAGAGCCAAAGAAATGTGTTGGGACTAGGTTATAAATTTGATTATAATGAGAAGTGGACGACGTCATTATTTTTGAAAGAGTATTTTTTGAAAACCAAATATACTCAAAGTTATAATCCATCAGGAAATGCCGGCGATATTGCGTATCAGGAATATAATGATAATAGAAGTAATCTGGGCTATGGGGCCGCTACCAGCTATTATTTGAGGCAAAATCTTCAAATAAAAGCGTCTTTTGAAAAGACCTACAGACTTCCTACTCCCGATGAAATTTTTGGAAGCCCAAATGACAATATTGAAGGAAACACGGCTTTAAAACCTGAAAGCAGTAATAATCTTAATGCAGGTGTGAGCTATCAGACCAGCTTTAATAAAGTCAATGCCTTAACATTTGATGTCAATTTTATGTATCGTAATTCAAATGATTTTATTCGTACAACATTCAATAATAATCAGAATAAAACCTTAACACTTAATCAGGACAGTGTTAACAATTATGGAGTAGATGGAGAGATTCGATATTCTTACAGAAACAGGTTTACGGCAGGTGTAAATATGACGTACCAGAATTTGCGAAACATGACCAAATATGAGCCTGAACAAAATTATGTATCTGATTATTATAAAGACAGAATGCCAAATATTCCATTCTTTTTTGGCAATACCGATGCGACTGTATTTTTCTATGATGTATTCAAAAAAGGAAATAATCTGTCTGTAGGATATAATCTTCTGTATGTACATGCTTACTATTTGTACTGGCCAAGCCGTGGAGCAGAAAAGTTTGATATTCCCGACCAGTTTAATCACGAATTAAATGCTGTTTACACTTTTGCAGATGGTAAATACAACATAGGAGTGGAGTGCAAAAACGTACTGGATAACAAGCTTTACGATAATTTTTCGCTCCAAAAACCAAGCAGGGCTTTTTATATAAAATTCAGGTATTTTTTCACAAAATCGAAATAATAATTTAATAATTCAAACCATAATAACATGAAAAAGAATAGTACACTAGCTTTATTCTCAGCTTTGATAGCTTTTACTGCATTTTCCTGCAGTAGTGATGACAATAAACCCGGAGATAACACAGGTGGAGTTGATACAGGAAAGACAAAATATATCATTACCGCAACCACTGGTGCATCTGGAGTTGCAGATTATTTATTAACTGCCGATGATATTTCGACAGGGACAATATCTACAAATGGAAACGGAGTGGAGCAGGATGGCACATACCGTTACTATATTACTGCTCAAAACAATTTTTTTAGTTTGCTTTACGGACAAGGAAACCCTGGAGCTGTAACAACTTATAATTTAAATTCAGAAGGTAAATTAGTTAAAAAATCAAATTTTCAGGCAGAAACAGTACAGGTTTTCGCAGCTGTAAACAAAGATATTTTGACAATTAAAGTACCAAGAAGCGGGGATGCTTCTATTGCAATGATGTTCAAAATTGATGCAGAAAAATCACTTATAACAGGTCAGGCTCAACAAGATACTAAGAAATTAGCCGGAAATGGAGAAAGAGCTTTCTTTACGTGGGCAACTCAGGTTGGTGATAAAGTTTTTATGCCATACATGAGTATCAAAGGAGACGGAGTGGATAACTTCGGAACTGTAAATCCGGATAGTACATGGGTTGCGGTTTATAATTATCCTGAACTAAAATTAGAGAAAGTAATCAAAGACAATCGTACAAGTTATTTAGGAGCTTATTTTACCAATGGATTAATTCAGGACGAAAACGGAGATGCTTACGGATTTTCTGGTGCAATTGCTACAAGCAACAATGTTTTGGTATCTAAAAAACATTCTGCAGTTGTAAAAATCAAAAAAGGAACTACAGAATTTGATCAGTCTTATTTCTTTGATGTAGAAGAAAAATCCGGAGGATACAAAATCTCTTCTTCAAGCTATATTTCAAACGGAAAAGTTTTACTGGTAATGTTCGGCAATGCCGGTAAAAACAATGGTGCTGCTAAATTGGCTGTTGCAGATGTTTACAACCAGACTTTTAAATGGGTAACAAATGTACCTGAAACGATCAGTTTTGCAACAACACGTTACAATATCACAACCGAAGATGGTAATTCTTCTGTTATCGGGATCAACACTCCTGACGGAAACTGGATCTACTCAATCAATGGTTCTACCGGAGTGGCTACAAAAGGTATGAAAGTAGAAGGCGGTCAGATTACTGCTATCGCTAAGTTAAAATACTAAAAAATTGTTTTTTTTGAACCGTAGGCTCTTCGGGGTCTGCGGTTTTTTATTTATTAATACTCTTTAAACATATGTTTTCTTCTTCGTCAAAACCAAATAAGAAAAAAAGTAAAAAATCGCTTTTTAAGCGTATAATGGCCTGGCTGCATTTGTGGCTCGGATTAGCTTCCGGTATTATAGTGGTCATTGTTAGTTTAACCGGTTGTATTTATGTTTTTGAAAATGAAATCAGAGATTTTACCGAAGACTGGCGTTTTGTAAAACCCCAGGAACAGGCTTTTTTATTGCCATCACAATTAGTTACCATTGCTGATAAAGAGATGAAGGGCAAACATGCCAAAAGTGTCACTTTTGGAGCAAAAGATGAAGCAGCTATAGTGGGTTATTTTACCGAAAAAAAAGAAGGTAAAGGCAAAGAAGATAAAAAAGAGATTAATAAAGATAAAAAACAGACCGAAGCTGCTAAAAACAGTGACGGAAAGAAAGAAGGAGAAAAGAAAAAAGGAAAAGAAGAAAAATCCAAAAAAAGAAGGGGCGGTATTTTTACCAGTGTATACATGAACCCATATACAGGTGAGGTATTAAATGTCAAATCTGTTTCAAGAACGGATTCACCAGATTTTTTTAGATTTATTCTTAACGGACACCGTGCTCTATGGCTTCCTTATGATATTGGAAGACCAATTGTTGGGGTTGCAGTTCTTATTTTTGTCTTTTTGCTGATTTCAGGAATCGTATTATGGTGGCCAACAAAATGGATCAAATCAATTCGTGATAAAAGCTTTAAAATCAAATGGTCAGCAACATTCAAACGTCTGAATTATGATTTGCATAACGTACTCGGTTTTTACAGCATGATTTTCCTGTTATTTATATCTGTAACCGGTTTGGTTTGGAGTTTTAACTGGTGGAGCAAATCTTTATACTGGGTAACATCAGGAGGAATACCGCTAATAGAAAGTCGTGAATCGCCAAAATCAGATACTACACATATTGCCGCATTTAACATAACAACGGTTGATAAACTGCTAAAAAAGATCTCAAAAGAAAATCCGCAAGCTTCCGGAATTATGGTTACGATTCCAGAAAAACCTTCAGATGCTATAGGCGCTTTTGTGTACAAACAAAAAAATACATTCTATAACATGGATCGTTATAGTTATGACCAACAAACACTCAAAGAAATCTCTATAAAAACACCTTTTTCAGGAAAATATATTGAAGCCAATTTACCGGATAAAATCCGAAGAATGAATTATGATATTCATGTCGGAAGCGTATTAGGACTTACAGGAAAGTTTTTGGCTTTTTTCGCCAGTTTGATTTCGGCAAGTCTACCTATCACAGGTTTTATAATCTGGTGGGGAAAACAGAAATTTGGTAAAAAATCAAACACAAAACCCAAAATAACAGATAAATCAGCTTCAGTTTCTAAGATAAAAACAATAGCAGAAAAGGAAGTTGCTGTTTAAGATTTTACAATTGTTCACTTGTTTTTTTTTTTTTGATAACGAAAAAGGCAAAACTCATAGAGTTTTGCCTTTTTTAATTTGTGTGATTTAATTTTTAAATCCGTTGTTTTTCAGCCATTCCTCGCATTGTTTTGTCCAGAATTTGCTTGTATCATTTACACCTAATCCAAAACCGTGTCCGCCTTTTTCATATAAATGTAATTCTGCGGTAACTTTATTTTTTTTAAGCGCTAAATAATAATTAATACTATTTTCAGGAATTACGACTTCATCATCAGTAGCATGAATCAGGAATGTTGGAGGCATTTGAACCGTAACCTTTTTCTCATTCGAAAAAGAATCAATTAATTCCTGCGAAGGACTATTTCCCAATAAACTGCTCTGCGACCCTTTATGTGTTATTTCATTCTGCATAGAAACTACAGGGTAGATTAAAAGGGAAAAATCAGGACGTGCACTGGCTTTAGAGGCCGTTTCATAAACTTTATCATCATAATGTGTCGATAAGGTTGAGGCCAGATGTCCTCCTGCAGAGAATCCCATAACACCAATTTTATTCGGATCAATATTCCATTTTGCAGCATTTTGTCGCACAATTCGAATCGATTCCTGAGCGTCCTGCAAAGGGGCGATCGTTTTGTCTATCATGATTTTATCATTTGGCAGTCTGTATTTTAGAACAAAAGCAGCAATCCCGATACTATTAAACCATTCGGCAACTTTTGTGCCTTCCTTATCAATAGCTAAATGTGTATATCCTCCGCCAGGAAAAATAACAACAGCAGTTTGGTTTGGTTTTATTTCTTTTGGCAAAAATACACTTAGTGTAGGTGTAGTAACCAAACTTGTACTTTGTACTTTTCCATCTTTTATTTCCTCTTTTTCCTTATAGTCAGCAACTTTAAGCTCTCCCGGTATTTTGTTCCAAAGTGGTATTACCTGATTCTGAGCCTGAAGTTGATTTATAATTCCAAAAAGCAAAAAAAGGTTTAAGGATGCTTTTAAGATGGATGTGTTTAAATTTTTCAATTTGATAAAAATTAGTTTACAGTTATTTTGAGATATATCAAAAATATAAATTTCTTCGTGAAGGAGAGACATTCAATCGAAAAAATGCTTCATTCTCAATGAATTTAGAAGATCATTTAAAATTCAGCAAAAACTCCTTAATTCAGTACAATTTTGTTACCAAAAACGGATGATTTTCGTATCTTGACTTTTAACATATATATTGTTTAATATGTAATTTAGTATTGTATTTTTTGTATGATATATTTATTTATATTGATAAAATAATTTTTTATTTAATTTTTTTGGATTATAAGGATTAAAAACTATATTTGTGCAATCGATTACATTTGTTGTTTTTTTGCTTTTTTTTCAATTTAATGAAACAAAGGTTTTGAGAATTAACTACCTGATAATTATAAATTTATAATAAACCATTACCATGAACCAAACAAATTCAGTCACAATGAATAAAACAAGCACTAATGTTGGAAAATATCGCTGGAGTATATGTGCATTGTTATTTTTTGCTACCACAATCAATTACTTAGACAGGCAGGTACTTTCTTTAACATGGAGTGATTTTATTGCTCCTGAGTTTCATTGGACAAACAATGATTACGGAAACATTACAGCGCTCTTCTCTATCTTTTATGCGATATCATTATTATTTGCCGGAAGATTTGTCGATTGGCTGGATACTAAAAAAGGGTTTCTTTGGGCTATCGGTATTTGGTCTGTTGGTGCTTGTTTGCATGCTTTTTGCGGAATCGCCACTTCGGGAATAATTTCTGGTGAATGGTTTGTAGGCTTTGAAGGAGCAAAAAATGTAATTGAGAATGTACACGATACGGCAAGAGTAATTAATGTAAGTGTTGCATTGTTCATTTTTGCCCGTTTTGTTTTGGCAGTAGGAGAAGCAGGAAATTTTCCGGCCGCTATAAAAACTACAGCAGAATATTTTCCTAAAAAAGACAGAGCTTTTGCAACCAGTATTTTTAATGCAGGAGCAACAGTTGGAGCTCTCGCAGCACCAATTACAATTCCGTTTATTGCAAAATCTTTCGGCTGGGAAATGGCTTTTATTATCATTGGTGCATTAGGGTTTGTATGGATGGGATTCTGGATGTTTATGTATGACAAACCAGAAAGACATGCAAAAGTTACTCAGGAAGAATTAGATTATATTCAGCAAGATGAAATTGCAGACAGTAAAATTGTAGGTTTTGTACCTGAGACAAATTCAAAAGTATCACTTGCAGATTGTTTTAAATACAAACAAACCTGGGCTTTTGCTTTTGGAAAATTTATGACAGACGGTGTTTGGTGGTTCTTTTTATTCTGGACGCCTGCTTATTTAAGTTCTGTTTACGGAATGGACTCTACACAGGCAGCATTGCCCTTATTTGTACTTTACATGATTACTTTATTGTCTATCATTGGCGGATGGCTTCCGACTTATTTTGTAGAGAAAAAAGGAATGAATCCGTATGAAGGAAGAATGAGAGCCATGCTGATTTTTGCATTTTTCCCATTATTAGCATTAATTGCTCAGCCATTAGGCTATATAAGTTACTGGGTTCCTGTAGTTATTATAGGAATTGCCGGTGCGGCACATCAATCCTGGTCGGCAAATATTTTTACAACAGTTGGAGATATGTTTCCTAAAAAAGCAATTGCAACCATTACAGGAATCGGTGGTCTCGCAGGTGGTTTAGGTTCAACTTTAATCAACAAAGGATCAGGATTATTATTTGATCATGCAAAAGAAACAAATATGTCCTTTATGGGTTTTCATGGAATTGAGGCGGGATATTTTATCATTTTTTCTATTTGCGCAGTTTGCTACCTGACCGGTTGGATTGTTATGAAATCATTAGTACCAAAATACAGCCCAATTACAAATCTTTAATGCATTTTTTAGAATCTTAATTAAAAGTCTTTTTACTTCAACTTTAATGTTTACTTTTAGAGCTTAAAAACAATAAGTGTAAAATTAACACAAATAATTTTTGATTTGTATTATGATTTTTAAATATAAAAATATAATTTTGTGCAATCGATTACATTAAATTAAAAATTATGACAAAATATAGTTCAAGATACGCGTCAAGCCCTGAAGCTGTTAAAAAATATGATACCCAAGAATTGAGAAATGAATTCCTGATTGATAATTTAATGGAGGAGGATGAAGTTGTATTAGTTTATTCTCATTACGACAGGTACATTGCCGGTTCTGCAGTTCCTGTAAAAGGAGATTTAGCTTTAGAAACTATCGATCCGCTAAAAGCGCCTTACTTTTTGGAGCGAAGAGAAATAGGAATTATTAATGTTGGAGGTAGCGGTTCTGTTTTGGTTGAAGGAAAATCATATGAACTTGGGTTTAAAGATGCTTTGTATATCGGAAGTGGTAACAAAGAAGTAATTTTTAAAAGTGATGACAGCAATAATCCTGCAAAATTTTACATCAATTCTGCTCCTGCACATACGACTTATCCAACGGTAAAAGTAAGTTTGGCAGAAGCAAATAAATTGCAATTGGGTACAATGGAAACGGCCAATCACCGTACAGTTAACCAAATGATTATCGGTAGTGTTGTTACAACCTGCCAATTGCAAATGGGAATGACAGAACTTCGTCCGGGAAGTGTTTGGAATACCATGCCGGCACACGTTCACGATCGTAGAATGGAAGTTTACTTTTACTTAGATATTCCCGAAAATCAGGCGGTTTGCCATTTTATGGGACAACCTCAGGAAACAAGACATATCTGGATAAACAACCATCAGGCAGTTATTTCTCCGCCTTGGTCAATTCACTCTGGTTCAGGAACCAGTAATTATACTTTTATCTGGGGAATGGCTGGTGAGAATTTAGATTACGGAGATATGGATGTTTGTAAAATCACAGATTTAAGATAAGAAAATGACAAACTTATTTGATATAAAAGGAAAAGTTGCCCTCATAACAGGAAGTACACACGGACTGGGAATGGCGATGGCAAAGGGATTAGGTGAGGCCGGAGCTACAATTGTGGTAAACGGAAATTCTTCTCAACAAAAAATTGATGATGCTGTGGCAGCCCTCAAAAGTGAAGGAATAAATGCTGTAGGATATAAATTTAATGTAACCGAAGAAGAGGAAGTTAAAAACGCTGTTCAGAAAATTGAAAGCGAAGTTGGACCAATCGACATCTTAATCAATAATGCCGGAATTATTAAAAGAATTCCGCTTCTTGAAATGGAAGTTGCCGATTTTAGGGAGGTAATTGATATTGACTTAGTTAGTCCATTTATCGTTTCGAAGCATGTTGCCAGAGGAATGATCGAAAGAAGACAGGGAAAAATCATAAATATCTGCTCTATGATGAGCGAATTAGGTCGTAACACGGTTTCTGCGTACGCTGCTGCCAAAGGCGGCTTAAAAATGCTAACCAAAAATATGGCAACAGAATGGGCAAAATACAACGTACAAATCAACGGGATCGGGCCAGGTTATTTTGCTACTGAGCAGACAAAACCAATTAGAGTTGACGGGCATCCGTTTAATGATTTTATCATTAGCAGAACACCGGCTGCAAAATGGGGTGATCCGGGCGATTTGGCAGGAGCGGCAATATTTTTATCTTCAAAAGCAAGTGATTTTGTAAACGGTCACATTCTGTATGTTGACGGTGGAATCCTTGCTACAATCGGAAAACCTTCAAACGAGGAATAATTTTCAAATTACATTTTAAAAGACATGAGTTCAAACACATTCATCCACGATAATTTTTTATTAGAAAATAAATATGCTGAAGAGTTGTATCATAACTACTCCAAAAATCAGCCTATTATTGATTACCATAATCACTTAAATCCACAGTTTATTGCAGAAGATAAAATCTTTGATAATATTACGCAGGTTTGGATTAACGGAGATCACTATAAGTGGCGTGCGATGCGTACATTGGGAATCAATGAGCAGTTTGTAACCGGAAATGGTTCAGATAAAGATAAATTTGTAAACTGGGCAAAAACAGTTCCGTACACGATGCGTAATCCTTTGTACCACTGGACACATTTAGAATTGGCCCGTTATTTTGATATTTATGATTTATTGAATGAGAAATCGGCTGAGAAAATTTATATCGAAACTTCAGAAAAAATAAATTCTCAGGCTTACAGCACACAAAACCTTCTTAAAAAAGTAAACGCCGAATTGGTTTGTACCACAGAAGACCCAATTGATAATTTAGAATTTCATCAAAAATTCTCAAGTAATGCAACAGGGATAAAAATGAGTACAGCATTCAGGCCTGATAAAGCTATCTTAATTGCAAATGATGGCTATAATGCATATCTGGACACATTAGGGGATGTGTCCGGAGTTGCAATTAATACGTATGCTGATTTACTTTCTGCATTGCGAAAAAGAATTGAATTCTTTAATGCAAACGGCTGTAAATTAAGTGATCATGGTTTAGATCAGATTTACTTCGAAAACTTTACAGAAAACGAAATAAATGCCATTTTCAAAAAGAAAAGAGAAAACGGAATATTATCTTCAGAAGAAGCATTAAAATTCCAAAGTGCTGTGTTGGTATTCTTATGTGAAACGTATCATGAATTTGGATGGGTACAGCAGTTTCACTTAGGAGCTTTGCGTAACAACAATGCACGTATGCACAGGATTTTAGGCCCTGATACAGGATGGGATTCTATTGGAGATTATCCGCAGGCGCAGAAACTATCTGGCTTTTTAAATGCATTAGACAGTAAAGATAAATTGACTAAAACAATTATTTACAATCTAAATCCTGCTGATAACGAAGTTATGGCAACCATGATCGGAAATTTTAACGACGGAAGTGTTAGAGGAAAAGTACAGTTTGGGTCAGGATGGTGGTTTTTAGATCAGAAAGACGGAATGACAAAACAATTAAACGCCCTTTCTAACATGGGATTAATCAGTTGTTTTATTGGAATGCTTACCGATTCGAGAAGCTTTTTATCGTTCCCAAGACACGAATATTTCAGACGTATTTTATGTAATCTTTTAGGAGACGAAATCAAACGAGGCGAACTTCCAAATGATATGGAATGGATTGGAAAATTGGTTTCTGATATTTCATATAACAATGCAAAAGAATATTTTAAATTCTAATATTTCTTTTTTACCATTAAGATATTAAGGTTATTAAGTTGTAGTGGTAAATTAAAAAGTTTAAAAACAGTAAGATATTAGCTAAAGCTTATTTTTCTTAATCTCTTAATGGTAAAAAAATAAAACCTTTTACTGGTAAAACAAAAAATAATATGAGTAGAGTAGTTGCATTTGGAGAAATCATGCTGCGTTTATCGACAGAAAGACATTTAAGATTTGCGCAATCAACAGCATTTGGTGCTACGTATGGCGGCGGTGAATTTAACGTATGTGTTTCTTTGGCAAATTATGGTGTTAATGCAGAATTTGTGACCAGATTACCAGAAAATGAAATTGGATTTTCTGCTTTAAAAGAAATCAGAAAAATGAACGTCGAATCTAAAAATATAATGTATGGAGGAGAACGTTTAGGAATTTATTTTCTGGAAACCGGAGCAGGAACACGCGGAAGCAATGTTGTTTATGACCGTGCACACAGCTCAATGGCAACTATTCAAAAAGGTCAGGTTGACTGGGAAAAAGTTTTGGACGGGGCAGAATGGTTTCATTGGAGCGGTATTACTCCTGCAATTTCCCAAAGTGCTGCCGAAGCTTGTTTGGAGGCAATTAAAGTTGCTCATAAAAAAGGAATCAAAATTTCGTGCGACTTAAATTACAGGTCAAAATTATGGCAGTATGGCAAAACACCAAGCGATGTAATGCCGGAAATGCTGCAATACAGCAATGTAATTTTAGGTGATATTGATACAGCCTATTTTATGCTGGGAATTCCGAAAGTAAATCCAAACTATCAGGATGAAAAATCACTTCCTGTTTTATATGATAAATTGTTTGAGTTGATTCCGAATTTAAAAGTTGCTGCTACAACACTTCGCTATTCTGTAAGTGCTTCTCATCAAAGAATTGGCGGTGTACTATATAATGGAAAAGCCATTTATAACGCAGCTGTAAAAGAAGTTACTCCGGTTGTAGACAGAGTAGGAAGCGGTGATGCTTTTATGGGAGGATTAATTTACGGATTATTAGAATATCAAAATAATAACCAGAGAGCACTAGATTTTGCTGTTGCTGCTTGTTGTTTAAAACACACTATTGCAGGAGATTATAATCTGGTAACCTTAAAAGAAGTTGAAAATATGATTGATGGTGATGGTTCTGCATTAGTATCAAGATAAAAAAATAAAAATGGCAAAATATTCAAGGATTGAAGTGGCTTCTCAAATGAAAGAAAACGGAATGGTTCCGCTATTTTTTCATTCAGATATTGAATTAAGCAAAAAAGTACTAAAAGCTTGTTATGACGGCGGTGCGAGACTAATGGAGTTTACAAGCCGTGGAGATTTTGCTCATGAAGTATTTGGAGCTTTAAACAAATATGCTTTGGCAGAACTGCCGGGAATGATTTTGGGTGTTGGTTCTGTTACAGACGCAGCCTCAGCATCTTTATACATGAGTTTAGGAGCTAATTTTATTGTAACACCCGTTTTTAGAGAAGATATTGCAATTGCCTGCAACCGCCGCAAAGTTTTGTGGTCTCCGGGCTGTGGAACGCTTACTGAGATTGCCAGAGCAGAAGAATTGGGATGCGAAATTGTAAAATTATTTCCAGCCGATATCTACGGACCCGAATTTATAAAAGCAATAAAAGGACCATGTCCCTGGACAAATATAATGCCTACGGGCGGTGTTTATCCAACGGTAGAAAGTCTGAGTTCATGGCTGAATGCCGGTGCATTTTGTGTTGGTCTAGGTTCGCAATTAATTTCAAAAGATATACTTGATAACAATGATTTTGACGGTTTGAAAACCAAAGTAAGTCAGGTGCTGGATATCATAAAAAATATTAAAAATAAATAAGAAATGATCATACCAATTTCTTATTTGACTTGCAGTTTTTTTTAAGTTTTAGAGATTGTAATTGAGCATTACGCTTGTAAAATAAATTTTGTCACTCCTCACAGCAAAATTTATTTACTCACCAGGTGTAATGTTTCTTTTACGATTTTAAAATACAAGTCAGAGAGTTATTTATATGGTTGTTTTTATAATGCTTTAAAGGATTTATAATGGAAAAAATAAACAGATCAAATTCGGAGTTTTCAAACAAACTTCCAATAAAAATTGTACAATTTGGAGAAGGGAACTTTCTAAGAGCTTTCGTAGAATATGCTTTTCAAAAATTAAATCAGGAAGCTGATTTTAATGCCGGAATTGCAGTTGTCCAGCCTATAGACAAAGGTTTGGTAAATATGATTAATGCTCAGGACGGTTTGTACACTTTGTTCATGAAAGGTGTAAAAAAAGGAAAAGAGATTCAGGAAAATGAATTGATTACCAATATTGTAAAAGCTGTTGATCCTTATGCTTCCTTTCAGGAATATCTGGCTTTGGCAAAAGAAGAAGAATTAGCATTTATTATTTCAAATACAACAGAAGCCGGTATTGAATATATCGCTTCAGATTTGCCAACAATGCAGCCGCCTGTATCTTTTCCTGCAAAATTAACCGTACTTTTGTATGAAAGATTTAAGCATTTTAAAGGAGCTCCTGCAAAAGGTTTAACAATTATTCCGTGTGAACTAATTAATTATAATTCAGATACTTTAAAAGAAATTATCTTAAAGTATTGTACGGACTGGAAATTGGAACAGGAATTTATTTTCTGGCTTTTAAACAGCTGTTCTTTTCACAATACATTGGTTGACAGAATTGTTCCTGGTTATCCAAAAGATCAGATTGAAGAATATAACAGTCAGTTGTCCTATAAAGACGATTTGATTGTAAGTGCCGAAAGTTTCTTCTTATGGGTTATTGAAGGTGATGATGCATTAAAAGAGAAACTTCCGTTTGAGAAAACAGATTTGGATGTAAAAATCGTCGAAGATATGCAGCCATACCGTACACGTAAAGTTAGAATCCTAAACGGGGCTCACACCGCAATGGTGCCAATTTCATTACTTTACGGAAACGAAACAGTTAAGGAAACAGTTGATGATTCATTTACAGGAGATTTTGTAAACAAAGCTGTTTTTGATGAAATTAATGAAACACTAAATATGGATAAAGAGGAGCTGGCAAGTTTCTCTGAAGAAATTCTGGATCGTTTTAGAAATCCATTTATCAAACACCTGTTGTCTTCGATTGCTTTAAATTCGATTTCTAAATTCAAAGTACGTGTTTTGCCAAGCTTGACAGAATATGTTGCCATTCATAAAAAATTGCCTGTACATTTAACTTTTGCATTTGCGTGTTTAATTCGCTTTTATAAAGGAACATGGAAGGGAGAAAGTTTGCCGATAAATGACAGTGAAGATATTGTTTCTTTTTTTGATGAAGTTTGGAAATCAAATGATTATAATAAAATAGCTGAATTAACTTTGCAAAACAAAAGTTTCTGGGACGAAGATTTAACATCAGTTCCTTCGTTAAAAGAATCTATAGCATTGGCATTAAAAGAGATAGATGAAAATGGTGTAGAACAAGGTTTTGCCAATTTTAAAAATAAATAATTCAAGAACCCCCGCATACTAAGTTATGGAAACGCAAAAAAAATTAATAAAAGTTAATCCTACTGATAATGTAGCAGTAGCGTTAGTAAATCTGGTTGCCGGAGAAGTGATTAACTTTGAAGGAGAAGATATTACAATTGAGTCTGATGTAAAAATGAAGCACAAAATTGCTCTGGTTCCTTTTAATGTGGGAGACAGAATTATTATGTACGGTGTTTTAGTCGGAAAATCAAGCGCCAGAATTGAAAAAGGTGGTTTGCTTTCTACTCAAAATGTAAAACATGAAAGTGATAAAGTAACCGGAAAGACGGAAACAATTGGTTGGATTCAGCCAAATGTTGATAAATGGAAAGACAGAACTTTTCAGGGCTATCACAGAGAAGATGGTCAGGTTGGTACTGAAAATGTATGGTTGTTTTTTCCTTTGGTTTTTTGTGAAAACAGAAATATCGAAATCCTGAAAGACATTTTCGAAAAGGAATTAATGAAGCCTAAAGAAAATGATTATCAGTTATTGTTGCGTTCTTTAGTTAAAACAGAAACGGGAGGTGCCGGAAACGAAGCAGCTTCAAATGACGCTAATTTATTTAATAACATCGAAGTAAAATTCATTACACATCAGGGTGGATGCGGAGGAATTCGTCAGGATTCTCATAGTCTGGCAAAATTGTTGGCAGGTTATGTAAATAATCCAAACGTTGCAGGAGCTACAGTTTTGAGTTTAGGATGTCAAAATCTTCAGATTCAGATTTTTAAAGATGCTTTGGACGCTATTAACCCGAATAGCAAAAAACCTGTCTTAATCTACGATCAGCAATCTATTGGAACTATTGAAGCGATGTTGAGCAGTGTGGTAAAAGATACTTTTGAGGCAATTAAAAAAGCAAATGAAATAAAAAGAGAACCGGCTCCATTGTCTAAATTAAGAATTGGTTTAGAGTGTGGTGGTTCTGATGGATTCTCAGGAATTTCTGCAAACCCAACTTTGGGGGTAACTTCAGATTTATTGGCTGCCTTAGGCGGTACTACAATTCTTTCTGAATTCCCTGAATTATGTGGAGTAGAGCAGGAATTGGTAAACCGTTGCGTAGAAGACGAAAGCGGAAAACGTTTCCTTGATTTAATGCAATGGTACGAAAAAACAGTTGTTGATGCAGGTTCAGGATTTGATATGAATCCGTCTCCGGGAAACATCAAAGATGGTTTGATTACCGATGCAATGAAATCTGCAGGAGCAGCAAAAAAAGGAGGAACTTCGCCAATTACAGGAGTTTTTGATTACGGTGAATATATAACAAAACCAGGTTTAACTTTGCTTTGTACGCCAGGAAATGATGTAGAGTGTACAACTGCAATGGTAGGCTCAGGTGCCAACATGGTATTGTTTACAACAGGTTTGGGAACTCCTACAGGAAATCCAATTGCACCGGTTGTTAAGATTTCATCTAATACCGAATTAGCTAAAAAAATGTCTGATATTATTGATATTGACACTGGTGGAATTATCACAGGTGAAAAATCTATTGATGAAATGGCTGATGAAATGTTGGAATTTATTATCAATGTTGCCAGCGGTACGATTAAAACAAAAGCAGCAATCTTAAATCAAAACGATTTTATTCCTTGGAAAAGAGGGGTTTCGCTTTAAAAAAAAGGTAATTTATAAAAATAAATAAGCTCACTAAACAGTGAGCTTATTTTATTTTTAACCATTAAGATATTAAGATAATAAAGCTTTTTTCTTAATGAAACTTAATGTCTTAATGGTAAATAAATATTAAGAAGTAGTAGTTCTTGTAGAAGATTTTCGAATGTGCAATTCGGGTGCGAGAACCACCTTTTTTTCAATTTTGATCGTATCTGTTTTGTCAACCTGCTCCAGGAAAACACGTGCCGACATTTTTCCCATTTCAAGTGGAGACTGATCTACAGATGTGATAGACAATTCCATGAATTTTGTAAAAGGTTCGTTACTAAATCCTGCAACACAAAACTCTTTTGGGATACTGATGTTTTTATCTTTTAATTCCTGAATAGCCCCCAAAGCGGCAAAATCACTCGATGAAAAAATTGCATCAGGAGGAGTTTCTAATTGTAATAAACGATTGACCGCTTCTTTTCCTGCTTCAACACTACTTTTAGTACGAATAACATATTCTTCTTTAAACGTCATTCCGTTGTCTAATAAAGCTTGTTTGTAGCCCAAAAATCTGTTTTTGAAAATTTCAAGAGACTGATCTCCTGAGAAATGGGCGATACATCTGCACCCTTCATCTATTAAATGTTTTGTTGTGATGTAGCCACCTTTAAAATCATTAATTGTGACCGAACTCACACCGTCAATATGTTTACTTCTGTCAAAAAATATAAGAGGTACATTTTTTTCTAAAACATAATGAAAGGCACCGGTATTTTCGTTTGTTACATCAGTAACAGACATCAGAATACCGTCGACCTGAGCGTCAATTAATGTATAAAGGTTTTCATTTTCGCGTTTAGGGTCCTCATGTGTCTGGCAGATAATTACCTGATAGCCATGAGGATGTAATTCTTCTTCAATACCTCTGATAACTGAAGCAAAAAAGTTGCTGTCAATTCTTGGAACAATAACTCCAATATTATTACTACGACCACTTTTTAATGCCAGCGCAAGTTTATTCTGCTTGTAATTCATTGAAGCCGCCGTTTTGATAACTAGTTCACGGGTGCTCTCTTTTATTTTGGGATTGTTGTTTAACGCTCTTGAAACTGTAGCAGCAGTGATATTCAATTTCTTGGCAATATCATAAATGGTTATTTTTTCGCTCATTCAAAAAGTTTTGAAATTAATTACTGGACAAAAATACATCTTTTTTATATAACTCAATAAATTGTTATCGATTACCAGAACACAAATATAAAACGTTTGCGATATTACAATGATAATAATTTATGTGTTTTTTTACATTTAGTGTAAATATAATTCATAATAAAAATTAAATATATAAATTATTTCCAAATAAATTTGGCTCAGTCAAAGTATTTTTTTACTTTCGTGTAATCGATTACATAAAATGTTGCTTTTACTGGGCTAAACTGAAAAAATATTTATAAATGATTACAAATAAGTCTATAGCGTTACAATCATTTTCCATTTTTGGTATTATAGCACTATTGTTTTTGGCTTGCGGAAAGCAAGTTTTCGGTACTTCTGAATCAGATCCATGGAAAAACATGGAATCAATTGTAAAAAAGATTCCTCAAACACACTTTTCAGACAAAACATATAACATAAAAGATTTTGGTGCTGTTGCAGATGGCAAAACTTCTAATACACTTGCTTTTGAAAAAGCAATAAAGGAATGTTCTAAAAATGGCGGAGGTAAAGTAGTGGTGCCAAATGGTAAGTATTTAACAGGTCCTATTCATTTAGAGAATAATGTTAACCTACACTTAGAAGATCAGGCAGAAATTCTTTTTAGTACAAATTCAAAAGAATATCCTTTGGTGCATACTTCTTGGGAAGGAACAGAATTAATGAATTATTCTCCTCTAATATATGCAAAAAATAAAACCAATGTTGCTATTACAGGAAAAGGAATCCTGAATGGTCAGGCAGACAGCAGTAATTGGTGGATTTGGTCCGGAGGTAAAAATTATGGATGGAAAAAAGGAATTTCGTCACAAAATGATCCTGAAAACAGACAAGTATTAATTGATATGGCTGAAAAAGGCGTGCCTGTAGCTGAAAGAATTTTTGGTGAAGGGCGCTACTTACGCCCAAGTTTTGTTGAATTCTTTGAGTGTAATACAGTATTAATAAAAGATGTTAAAATCATTAATGCTCCTTTTTGGATTCTGCATCCAATAAAAACAAATAATATGATTATTGACGGAGTAACGGTTAATAGTCATGGACCTAATAACGATGGTTGTGATCCTGAATATTCTCAGAATATAATCATTAGAAACTGCACCTTTAATACCGGAGACGACTGTATTGCAATTAAATCAGGAAGAGATGCAGACGGAAGAAGAGTAGGTATTCCGAGTAAAAACATCATTGTTCAGAATTGTAAAATGATAGACGGACACGGTGGAGTTGTGATCGGAAGTGAAATATCTGCAGGCGTAAACAATGTATTTGTAGAAAATTGTGTGATGGACAGTCCTAATCTTGATCGTGCCATCCGTATCAAAACAAACTCCAAAAGAGGCGGTATTATAGAAGATGTTTTTGTGAGAAATCTTGAAGTTGGAACTGTAAAAGAGTGTGTTTTAAAATTAAATATGTTCTACAATGTTTACGGGTCGCAAACAGGCAATTTCATACCAACGATCAGAAACATAAACTTAGAAAATGTAACTGTCAAAAACGGCGGAAAATACAGCGTTTGGGCAGAGGGGTATAAGGAATCACCGGTAGAAAATATTACACTTAAAAATGTAAAAATTGAAAAGGTAGATTCGCTCTATTTATTAAAAAACGTAAAAAACATAAACTTTATAAATACCTATATCAATGAGAAAAAAGTAGAATCAATTAAAAATTAAAAACTTTCAATTAACCAAACCACATTAAACAAAACTATGAACATTAAAAAATTATCAAAGAAAAAAATAAAATACAATCTTGTATTTTTGTTTTTCCTTAACTTCCTGTTGAGCAATACCATAAACGCTCAGTCGAGCGTAATCGAAGGAAAAATTACGGATGCTGCGGGATTATCACTTCCGGGTGTAAATATCCAGGAAAAAGGAACAAAAAACGGCACTTCGACAGATTTTGAAGGAAGTTTTAAAATAAACGTAACTAACAATAAGGCTATCCTTGTTATTAGCTATTTGGGTTTTCAGACACAAGAAGTTAGTGTTGCCGGAAAATCAAAAGTAAATGTAAGCCTGTCAGAACAATCCAATACACTAACAGAAGTTGTTGTAGTTGGATATGGAACTGCAAAAAAGACAGATCTTACAGGAGCAATCAACACTTTATCTGCTGCCAAAATCACAGAAAGAAATGTTACCAATCCGATGGAAGCTATTCAGGGAGGAATTGCCGGGGTTCAGGTAACTTCTAATTCTGGTCGTATAGGTGATGGTTTTAATGTTATTATCAGGGGAGCAAACTCTATTAACAAAGATGGTTCTAAGCCGTTGTTTGTTGTAGATGGTGTGCCGACCGATAATATAGACTTTTTGAATCCGCAGGATATCGCCAGAATGGACGTTTTGAA
>Ga0307406_10000076_pt1 | contig 54482 bp, 42 predicted proteins | sample 322Cmetagenome_3_FD_203706 | JGI IMG/M metagenome (GOLD analysis project Ga0307406, IMG submission 203706) | Maize rhizosphere microbial communities from greenhouse at UC Davis, California, United States - 322HYB-C-2 | ecosystem: Host-associated > Plants > Roots > Rhizosphere > Soil | place...
GAGTCGCGGAAGACGGTCGACTGGGGCACCCGGTGAGCCTCCCCCGCCGGCCGGTACGGGCGGGCAGGATCGGGGCCTTCCGGGGAATCGGGCCGCGCGGCCGCCCCTGGGGAGGACCCGGGACCCCGCGGGTCAGCCCGGGGAGCCCTGCTGGACGACGAGGACGGAGATCTCCGAGGCGAGGGGCGACCAGGTCGCGCCGCGCTGGCTGTACAGCTCGCCGTCGCCGTCGAGCAGCCGGACGGCGCCCGGTTCGTTGCCGCCGGCGATCGCGACGCCGGCCGTGGGCGCCCGCGTGGAGGACGAGGGGCCGCCGACGGACTGCTCGATGACCACGCGGCCGCCGTCCGCCTCGGCGAGTGCGGCGAGGGTCGATCCGTCGAGCCACGCCAGGTCGAGGCCCTCCCCCGGCAGCGCACCGAGCGAGTACTGCTCGCTGAGCCTGACCGGCGCCCCGGCGTCGTCGCGCACGATGCCCGCGACCATGACGGTCGGCTGCGTGCCGTCGCGCATCAATGCGGCGATCCGGGTGCCGTCGCGCGAGACGCGGATGGCATAGGCCTCGGTCGCGCCCGGCCACGCGTCGGCGATCTCGTAGCTGTCGCCGTCGGGTCCGTAGGCGCGCAGCGCAGAGGGGTCATCGGCGGGCACCGAGTAGATGTACCCGGAGGTGTCGATGGTCGGGGGCAGCAGACTGTCACGCGCGTCCAGCGACTCCCACCGCGAGTCCGACAGCACGCGGCGCACCTCGCCGGTCGAGGTGCGCACGGCGGCGCGGGCACGGTCCGCGTCGATCTCGATGGCGTTCGGGGACACGTCGCCGAACGCCTGGGCGAAGCTCGCCAGCGGCTCGACCTCTGCTCCGGACAGGTACCCGAGCGACGACCCGCTGAGCACGAGGGCGCGCGCATCGACCCGGGTGCTGCGCACCGGGACGGTGCCGGCCTCCAGCGGCTGGCCGTCGACGAGAAGGTCGACGTCGCGGACCCCCGCGGTGGCAAGACTCTGCTGCAGCTGGGTCTGCATCCGGTCCAGGGTCAGCTGATCGAGATCGCGGGCCGGGGGGCGCAGCGACACCTCGGCGGTCTGCGAACGCACCGGGACGAACGGACCGCTCAGCCCCACGTTCTCGGAGAACGCGGTCGACACCGAGTCCAGGAGCCAGGGGCTCGGGCCGGCCACCAGCGCCTCCGCGATCCGGACCGGCGCGTACTCGACCGTGAACCACCGCTGATCGGGCACCAGGGAGGTCCAGGAGGCGTCGAAGAACATCAGGGAGTACGCCCGGTAGACCGAGGCGAACCGGTTGCGGTCGAGGACGATCCCGTCCGGCGCCTCACTGATCCGCCACTCGCCGTCCACCTGCTCCAGCCGGTAGGTCAGCGCGATCGGCTGCCCCGACGCGGTCGCGTACGAGCCGATGTCGTCGACGGAGGCCTCCGGGGAGACCGAGACGGTCACCTGCCCCTCGTCGGTCTCGACGACGGCGCGCTGCCCGGGCGTGTACACGGTCACACCGGCGCTCGGATTCCAGTCGCTGTCCTCGGTCAGGAACAGACGCGCGATGCCCCAGTCGTTGCGCGGTCCCGTGCCGGCATCGATGAACCCCTCGACGACCTGCTGGGGCGTCATCCCCGGGATCGGCTCGTCGGGATTGAACGACACCGCGGGCTCTTCGCCGGCCTCGGCCACGGTGCGGCCGAGCTTCACGGGACCGCTCACGGGAAGGCCCGCGCAGGCGGCGAGCGCCAGGGCCAGGACCGCGGCGAGCGCCGCAGCGGCGAACCGACGTCCGTGCCGCATCATGACACCCCTCCCCTGCCCGATGCCGGGATCTCGATCGGCTGGGTCAGCCCGAGGTCATCCAACGGCGCCCCGTCGTCGCCCGGGTCGACCGCGATGGGCGAGGACGATCCGATGCGCGCCCCGCCCCGAGGAAGGGTGAGCACGAAGTTCGTGCCGCGCCCGAGCTCCGACCACACCGCGAGCGTGCCGCCGTGGAGCCGCGCGTCTCCGAGGGCGATCGACAGCCCGAGGCCGGTGCCGCCGATGGTGCGCTTGCGCGACGGGTCGGCGCGCCAGAACCGGTCGAAGACGCGCTCGACCTCTTCGGCGCGCATGCCCAGACCGAAGTCGCGCACGCCGACGGCGACCGAGCGCTGGTCGCTGTCGACCGTGATGACGATGGGACGGCCCTCCCCGTGCTCGATCGCGTTGCCGAGCAGGTTCCGCACGATCCGCCGCACCCGTCGCGGATCCATGTCGACCGGGCTGTAGCCGCCGGGAGCCACCAGACGCACGTCGGTGCCGTGCTGGTCGGCCAACTGCTGCATCGAGGCGATCACGTCCTCCGCGAGGTGCGCCAGGCTCGTCGGCTCGGTCTCGAGCTGCACCGATCCCGCGTCGTAGCGGCTGATCTCCAGCAGATCCGTCAGCAGCGTCTCGAAGCGCTCCACCTGCGCATGGAGCAGCTCGGCGGCGCGGGCCGTCGTCGGATCGAACTCGGCACGCTGATCGTTGAGCATGTCGGAGGCGAGTCGGATCGTCGTCAACGGGGTCCTCAGCTCGTGAGAGACATCGGAGACGAACCGCTGCTGCACGAGGGAGAGCTCGGCGAGCTCCTGGATCTGACTCTCGATGCTGTCCGCCATCGCGTTGAAGGAGCGGCCCAGCGTCGCGAACTCGTCCTCGCCCTGCACAGGGAGTCGCACCTTGAGGTCGCCGGCGGCGAGCTTGGCGCTGGTCTCGGCCGCCTGCCCGATCGGCACGGTCACCGACCGCAGCACGAACCACGAGATGGCGCCGATGAGGACGACCAGTGCGAGGCCCACCCCCCACAGCGTGACCTGCACGAAGCGCAGCGTCGAGGCCTCCGACGCGAGGTCGTATGCGAAGTACAGCTCGTACGCGCCGGCCTCCGGGAGCACGAGCTGCTGGCCGACGACGACGCCCGGCACGCTGCCGCCGTCGTCGGTGGGGAGGCTGATCGACTGCCAGTACTGGTGGTCGGGGTCGGCGGCGACGGCCGCCCGCAGATCCGGTGACAGCAACGCGCCGAGGCCGCCGACCTCGACATCCTGAGGAGCGACCACCGACGGCGCCGACGCGATCCGCAGCAGCGCGTAGGTGTCCGTCGCCGCCTGACGGAACTGCGTGTTCTGCACATCGCTCATGACGTTCTGCAGCGCGACCGCGTTCCCCTCGATCGACGCGGAGTCCAGCGTCGTCTGCGCCGCCAGGGTGGCCTGCTGAGCCGACGCCTCGACCTGGCTCACGCGGGACTCGAAGAGGTCGTTCTGGATCGCCAAGGCCATCCAGACGAGAGCGACGAGGATCGTCAGCGCGGTCAGGCCGAGCGTCACCGCGAGCGTGCGGAATCGCAGCGACCGCCGCCAGGCGTACACGACGTTGTCGGGCCACGCCCGCCACTCGCGCCACGTCGGCAGCGCCGCCGTGCGCACGGGGCCGGTCGCCGAGCTCACGTCGCTACACCGCGGCCCCGGCGCGGTAGCCGACACCGCGCACCGTCATGACGATCCGGGGGTTGTCCGGGTCGATCTCGACCTTGGCCCGCAGGCGCTGCACATGGACGTTCACCAGCCGGGTGTCGGCCTTGTAGTGGTAGCCCCACACCTGCTCCAGCAGTGCCTCGCGCGAGAACACCTGCTGCGGCTTGGAGGCGAGGGCCACGAGCAGCTCGAACTCCAGCGGGGTGAGGGCGATCACCTCGTCGCCGCGTCGTACCTCATGGGCGGCGACGTCGACCGAGAGGTCGCCGATGCGGAGCACCTCGGCGGGCGGGGCTGCGGCCGGCCGCAGCCGGGTGCGGATGCGCGCCACCAGCTCCTTCGGGTTGAACGGCTTGACGATGTAGTCGTCGGCGCCGGACTCGAGCCCGCGGACGACGTCGGCGGTGTCGGTGCGCGCCGTGAGCATGATGATCGGCACCCCGGACTCCGCACGGATGCGCGTGCACACCTCGATGCCGTCCATGCCGGGGAGCATCAGGTCCAGCAGCACGAGCTCGGGTCTCTCCTGCCGCCAGACGTCGACGGCAGCGGCGCCGTCGGCGCAGAAGGCGGGCTCGAACCCCTCGGTGCGCAGGACGATGCCGATCATCTCTGCCAGTGCGGTGTCGTCATCGACGACCAGGATGCGGGAAGCCATCTGACCCATTCGTCCTTCGGGTTCGGCGGATGCCGTCGCGCACCGGGTGGAGTGCGCTGACTCACACAGTATCGGACGAGCCCGAGAGGACGGTCGGCGCGGATGCGCACGGACGCGCGCGACCACCCGGGAACGACACGGGACGTCATCCCGGCCGCCGTTGCGTGTCCCTTCCTGTGCAAACGCCGACAACGACGGCAGAATCACTCCCAGCAGGATTGCTCACCGAACAAAGGACTGCTCATGAGCCCCGATCCCATTCCGGACACTCCCGTCACGCCCACTCCGCTGGACCACACGCCGGCCGCGTCGGGCCCGTCGACGAGCATCAAGCTGCTGGCCGAGGCGGCGGGCACCTTCCTCCTCGTCTTCGGCTCGATCAGCGCGGCCCTGTTCGCCGCGGACTTCGGCGTCGGCGGCAACGGCAGCTCGCTGGGCATCGGCTTCGTCGGGGTCGCCTTCGCCTTCGGCCTCACCGTGGTCGCCGGCGCGTACGCCTGGGGCCCGATCTCGGGCGGCCACTTCAACCCGGCGGTCACGCTCGGCCTGGCCGCCGCCGGGCGGTTCCCCTGGAAGGACAGCGTCGGCTACATCATCGCCCAGATCGTCGGCGGTGCGATCGGCACGAGCCTCATCGTCCTCATCGGCCTCTTCGGCCCCGACGGCTGGCTGGCCGAGCGGCAGGCCGGCGGGTTCGCCAGCAACGGCTTCGGGGAGCACTCCCCCGGCGGATTCGGCCTCGGCGCCGCGATCACCGCCGAGATCCTCTTCACCGGCATCTTCGTCCTGGTGATCCTCGGCGTGACCCACGCCACCCGCGGCACGAAGCTGGCGGGCCTGGTGATCGGCCTCACCCTGACGCTCATCCACCTCGCGTCGATCCCGATCGACAACACGTCGGTCAACCCGGCGCGCTCGATCGCGACCGCGATCTACGGCGGCGGCGACGCCCTGCTGCAGCTGTGGGTGTTCCTCGTGTTCCCGATCGTGGGCGCGCTGATCGCCGGCTTCGCACACCGGGCGCTCTTCGACGGCAAGAACGTAGGCTGACCCGGGCCGTTTCGTCTCGTCGCTGCGCTCCCCGCTCAACGACCGGGGGAAGACTCCACCCCGGTCGTTGAGCGGGCGCAGCGAGACGAACGCCCCACCCGACGCGTCAGGCGTGCAGATCGAACCGGTCCAGCTCGGTGACCCGGCCCCACGCGGCCACGAAGTCGCGCACGAACTTCTCGGCCGCGTCGTCGGAGGCGTACACCTCGGCGAGGGCACGCAGCTCCGAGTTCGAGCCGAACAGCAGATCCACGCGGGTGCCGACGCCGACCTTCTCCCCGGTACCGTCCTTCGTGCCCGCGAACGCGTGCGCACCCGGGTCCAGCGGCTTCCACGTCGTGCCGAGGTCCAGGAGGTTCACGAAGAAGTCGTTCGTGAGCACCCCCGGGCGGTCCGTGAAGACGCCGTAGGGGGATCCGTCCCAGTTCGCGCCCAGGACGCGCAGGCCTCCGACGAGCACGGTGGTCTCGGGGGCGCTGAGGGTCAGCAGGTTGGCCTTGTCGAGGAGCAGGTGCTCCGCCGGCAGGCCGGAGGCGGTCGCCAGCGGCCCCTGGTAGTTGCGGAACCCGTCGGCGGCCGGCTCCAGGTAGGCGAAGGACTCGACGTCGGTCTGCTCGGCCGAGGCATCGGTGCGACCGGGATGGAAGACCACCTCGGCGTCGACACCGGCGTCCTTCGCCGCCTTCTCGACCGCCGCGTTGCCTGCCAGCACGATGAGATCGGCCAGCGACACCTTCTTGCCGGCGGGCTCGGCGGCGTCGAAGTCGGCCTTGATCCCCCCGAGGATCCCCAGCACCTTGTGCAGCTGCGCCGGGTTGTTGACCTCCCAGTCCTTCTGGGGCGCGAGGCGGATACGGGCACCGTTGACGCCGCCGCGCTTGTCGCTCCCGCGGAACGTGGACGCCGCCGCCCAGGCGGTCGCGACGAGCTCGGACACGGTGAGTCCGGACTCGAGCACACGCGCCTTCAGCGCGGCCGCATCGGCGTCGTCGATGAGCTCGTGGTCCACCGCGGGGACGCGGTCCTGCCAGATCAGCTCCTCGGCGGGCACCTCGGGTCCGAGATAGCGGTCGATCGGTCCCATGTCGCGGTGTGTGAGCTTGAACCACGCCCGGGCGAACGCGTCCGCGAACGCCTCGGGGTCGTCCTTGAAGCGCCGTGAGATCTTGTCGTACTCGGGGTCCATGCGCAGCGCAAGGTCGCTCGTGAGCATGCGCGGCTCGCGCCGCCCGTTCGAGTGGGCCAGCGGCACCATGTCGGCTCCGCCGCCGTTGATGGGACGCCACTGGTGCGCCCCGGCCGGGCTCTGGAAGAGCTCCCACTCGTAGGCGTAGAGGATGTGGAAGAACTCGTTGTCCCAGCGCGTGGGGTGGTAGGTCCAGGTCACCTCGAGGCCGGAGGTGATGGTGTCGTCCCCCTTGCCCGAGGCGTGGTTGTTCTTCCAGCCGAGCCCCTGCTGCTCGATGCCCGCGGCCTCGGGGTTGTCCTCGAGGTTCGAGTCGGGCGCCGCGCCGTGGGTCTTGCCGAAGGTGTGGCCTCCGGCGATCAGCGCGACGGTCTCCTCGTCGTTCATCGCCATCCGAGCGAAGGTCTCGCGGATGTCGCGGGCCGACGCGAGCGGGTCGGGCTGACCGTTCGGGCCTTCGGGGTTGACGTAGATGAGGCCCATCTGCACCGCGGCGAGCGGCTTCTCGAGGTCGCGCTCACCCGAGTAGCGCTGGTCGCCGAGCCACGTGGTCTCGGGGCCCCAGTAGACGTCGTCGTCGGGCTCCCACACGTCGGGGCGTCCGCCGGCGAAGCCGAAGGTGCGGAATCCCATGGTCTCCAGGGCGACGTTGCCGGCGAGGATCATGAGGTCGGCCCACGAGATGTTCTGGCCGTACTTCTTCTTGACCGGCCACAGGAGGCGACGAGCCTTGTCGAGGTTGACGTTGTCCGGCCAGCTGTTCAGGGGGGCGAAGCGCTGCTGCCCGGCCCCGCCGCCGCCCCGGCCGTCCATCACCCGGTAGGTGCCGGCGGAGTGCCAGGCCATGCGGATCATGAGGGGGCCGTAGTTGCCGAAGTCGGCGGGCCACCAGTCCTGCGAGGTCGTCAGCGTCTCGGCGATGTCGGCCTTGACGGCGGCGAGATCGAGGGTCGCGAAGGCCGCGCGGTAGTCGAACTGCTCGCCCAGGGGGTTCGCGATCGCGGGGTTCTTCTTGAGGATCCGCAGGTTCAGTTGGTTCGGCCACCAGACGTTGTTGGCGGAGCCGTTCGTCGGGTGAGGCTGGGCGTGGACGACCGGGCAGGTCGCCGCCTCCTCCGTGTAGGCCTCGTCGGTGTCGGTGACGGTGACGGACTGGTTGATGTCGGTCGGGTTCTCCCCGATCGGCGCGGCGCTGTCGTCGTGGACGCTCATGATGTTCCTTCCTGGCGGGCTGCGATGGTGTCTGAGTCGAAGGGCGCGGGGTGCCGTCAGGCGGCGGCACAGGCGGGGCAGGTGCCCCAGAAGGTGACCTCGGCGGCCTGGAGGGCGTAGCCGTGGCTCTCGGAGGGAGTGAGGCAGGGGGCGTGGCCGACCACGCAGTCCACATCCTCCACGGCGCCGCAGGACACGCACACGAGGTGGTGGTGGTTGTCGGCGACGCGCAGCTCGAACAGCATCGGACGCCCCGCGGGCTCGATGCGCCGGACGATGCCCGCTTCGGCGAAGTCGCCCAGGGCGTTGTACACGGACTGGCGGCTGGCGCGCGGCATCCGCTCGACGATGGCGGCGAACACGTCGTCGGCGCTGGCGTGCGGAGCGAGGGCGAGGACCTCGTACACCGCGGCGCGCGACTCGGTGACCCGCAGTCCCGCCGCGCGCAGGGCGTCCGTCGCCGTCGGCGGCACGGCGTGCGCCGGCGCCGTCGGGGCGTACTGCGGCGGGAGGATCACATCCGCCAGTCTAGTCTTCTTTTGACGAGTTCAAAAGAAGTCGCCGCCTGCATGTCCCACTTTCGGCGGGTACAGGGCGCGCGAAACCCCCGAAAGCGGGACGCCCGTCATCGGAAGTGGGACGACCGTCGCCGGAAGTGGGACATCCCCGGGCGGGGGCGGGGTCGCGTCAGTAGCGGTAGTGGTCCAGCTTGTAGGGGCCCTCCACCGGGACGCCGATGTAGGCGGCCTGATGCGGCGTCAGCTCGGTGAGCTCGACACCGAGGGCGTCCAGGTGCAGCCGCGCGACCTTCTCGTCGAGGATCTTCGGCAGCGTGTACACGCCGACCGGATAGGCCTCGAGGTTCGTGTAGAGCTCCAGCTGGGCGAGCACCTGATTGGTGAAGGACGCGCTCATGACGAACGACGGGTGCCCGGTGGCGTTGCCGAGGTTCATCAGACGCCCCTCGGACAGGACGAGGATGCTGCGACCGCCGCGTCCGTCCGCGGTGGCCGGCAGGCGCCACTCGTGCACCTGCGGCTTGATCTCGATCCGCTCCGCACCCGGCAGCGATTCGAGACCGGCCATGTCGATCTCGTCGTCGAAGTGCCCGACGTTGCCGACGATCGCGAGGTGCTTGAGGCCCAGCAGGTGATCCACCGTCACGACGTGCGTGTTGCCGGTGCCGGTGATCAGCAGATCGATCTCGCCGAGCACCGACTCCAGGCGCGCCACCTGGAAGCCGTCCATCGCCGCCTGCAGGGCGCAGATGGGATCGACCTCGCCGACGATGACCCGCGCTCCCTGACCGCGGAGGGCCTCGGCCGCGCCCTTGCCCACGTCGCCGTAGCCGACGACGAAGGCGACCTTGCCGCCCATCAGCACGTCGGTGGCGCGGTTGATGCCGTCGGGCAGCGAATGGCGGATGCCGTACTTGTTGTCGAACTTGGACTTGGTGACCGAGTCGTTGACGTTGATACCGGGGAAGAGGAGCTTCCCCGCGGCGTGGAGCTCGTACAGTCGATGGACGCCGGTCGTGGTCTCCTCGGTGACCCCGAGGATCCCGGCGGCCATGCGGGTGAAGCGCTCCGGGTCACGGGCGAGACTCGCCCGGAGGGTGTCGAGGACGATGCGGTACTCGGCCGAATCCCCCTCGGCGGTCTCCGGCACGCCGCCGGCGCGCTCGAACTCCACGCCCTTGTGGACGAGGAGAGTCGCGTCGCCGCCGTCGTCGAGGATCAGGTTCGGTCCGTCGAAGCCCTCGGCCGACCAGTCGAAGATGCGGTCGGCGAGCTGCCAGTACTCCTCCAGGGTCTCGCCCTTGAAGGCGAAGACGGGGACGCCGGCCGGGGCGTCGACCGTGCCCGTGGGCCCCACGGCGACGGCCGCGGCGGCCTCGTCCTGGGTGGAGAAGATGTTGCAGCTGGCCCAGCGCACCTGCGCGCCGAGCGCGACCAGCGTCTCGATGAGCACCGCGGTCTGCACGGTCATGTGCAGCGAGCCGGCGATCCGCGCGCCGGCGAGCGGCTGCGAGGGCCCGAACTCCTCGCGCAGCGCCATGAGGCCGGGCATCTCGTTCTCGGCGAGACGGATCTGGTGACGGCCGGCCTCGGCGAGGGCCAGGTCGGCGACGACGAAGTCGAGCGTGTTCACGGGAGTCGGCATCCGCCCATTCTCCCACCTCGCGCCCGGCGCGGGCGACGTCTCAGACGCGCAGCGTCTCGTGACGCACGACGACCCACCCCTTGGGCACGGAGAGGCGATCGGTGTGGATCGCGCACAGGTCGTGGGCGTGCGGATCGTTCCCGCCGCCCAGCGGACCGAGGGCGGCCATCTGGTCGCCGTAGTCGTAGGTCAGGGTCGTCACGGCCTCACGGGCGCAGCCCACCTTGGAGCAGAGTCTGTCACGCATCGCAGCCACGCTACCCACCCGGTGCGACAGCGGAGGTTCGCCGCGCCGCCGCAGGCGCGGCCCGACCTAGGATGGGGTCATGATGAGGCGTCGCCGCACCGCCGCACCGGCCCCGCGGCCGTCGCGCCACGGGCGTCACGGCCGTGAGGACCGCAGCCCGGTGGTGCGCCCGCCGCTCCCCCCGCTCGAGACGCGCGCCGACAAGTTCGACCTCGCCGTCGGCACGGCCGCGGAGTTCCTGCGCAGCGCCTGGACGGAGCTGCGCGACGTGCGCTTCGAGGTCGGCTCGATGCCGGCGGCCTCGGACGAGGACGGGATCCCGCGGTGGAGCGTGTCGACCGAGCACAAGCGGATCACGCTGTACCGCCTGCCGATCGAGCGCCTGAGCCACCTCCATCGCGACGACGAGCTGCACCGGCGCATGATGATCGAGAGCTGTGTGTTCCGCGCCGCCGCGGAGTACCTCGACCGCGATCCGTGGGACCTCGGTCCGGAGCGGTTCCGCTACTTCTGAGCGGGCCGTCCGCTCGCTACTGCGGGAAGACGATGACGGGCTCGGCCGCGGCGTCGGCGGGGATGACGTCGTATCCGGCCAGGGCGCCCGGACCGCGGTAGGTGACGTTCGCGCGGACGAGACCGCCCTGCGCCGTCAGCTGGTAGACCGCCGCGTCCTGCACGCGCGTGCGCACGGCGCCGCCGGCGGGCACCACGATCTGCGATTCGCCCCCCGGCCCGGACAGCGTCACCCGGGACTCCTCGTCGCCCTCGTTGGACAGCGCGAGGGAGGGCGAGGGACCGACGGCCACGGCGACGAGACTCGGAACCGTCAACGGCGAGGGCGCGGTGTGCCACGCGAAGTCCGAGCCCTCGCCGAAACCGGTCGTCGTCCACATCGCCGTCACGACGGGCTGCTCGGCGGTGATCTCGACCCGATACGCGCCCGCCGCCAGGCCGCCGAGCTCCAGCTCCGCCGGGACCCCCGCCGTCAGGGCGAGCGATTCGGAGGTCGCGCCACCGCCGTCGAGCGGCGTGAGGTCCACCACGACGTCGGTGTCGTCGGACGGGGCGAGCAGCCGGAGCCGGGCCCCGGGCTCGGAGGCCCCTTCTTCTCCCGGTGCCACCACCACGGTGGCCGAGGGGATGACCTGCACGGTGTCCGGCGCAGCGGTGGTGCCGACCTGGTCGACACCGCCGGGCAGCAGGGTTCGCGTGAGACTCGTCTGCAGCGACGCCTGGATCGGCGCGCCGGCGGCGTTGACGCGCACGACCGGGCTCTCCTGACCGAGCGCCAGGGCCGCGAGCGGGAGGACCCGCTGCGTGCGCGGCGGGACGATGATCCCTGCCGCCGCGGCGGGCTGCACCGCGCCCTCGGCGCCGTAGACGGTGATGTCGACCTCGGCGGCGACACCGGCCGGGTTGGACAGCAGCAGCAGGTCGGCGGCGCCGGTGGTCCCGCTGCCGCCCACGAGCCAGGACTCCATGAGCGCGGGAGCGCAGGCCGACGCCGCGAACCCCGCGAGATCCTCGTCGGCGACCTCGGCGGACCCGGCCGCGGCGAGGTCGGTCCGTGTGCCATCGACCGGGTCGGCGCTGAGGGCGTCGGGACCCGCCCCGCCGGAGACGTCGGGGGCTGCCAGGCGCGCCGCCGACGCGTCCGGCTGGCCCGGGGCCGTGGCGGCGGCGACGTCCTGACCCGAGGCGTCGGTGAGGAGCGCCGCATCCGTCGCGTCACGGCCGACGGCCAGCACCGGACCCGCGCACGAGACGAGGGAGGCGGTGGGCTCGGGGAGGGCGGTCACGGCGACCGGCTCACGCACCGCAGCCGGCCACGGCATGAGCGCCGCCGCGGGGATCGCCGCTGCGAACACGGCGGCGACCGCGATCGCGGCGCTCAGGCGCACGGCGCGTCGAGAGGGCCCGGTCATGTCGTGCCCCCTCCGACGATGCGCGGCTCGCGACGCGCCTGGCGGACCGTGGCGGCGGTCGGCAGCGCGAGGAGGAGGGCGACGACCACGATGCCGAGCTGCGCCGCACCGCCCCGCCAGGCCTGCGCCTCCTGGGCGGCATCGGGCGTGCGCGGCACGACCTCGCCGACCACGAACCACAGCTCGCCCTTGCCGGTGTCGCCGACCGACTCCAGGTCGTCGCGGCGGTCGAGGGCCGCGCGCGCCGCCAGCCGGGTCGCGCGTGCGGCGTCGGTCTCCCCCGGTGCGGGCGCCCCGAGCAGGACGTAGCCGATGCCCTGGGCGGCCAGGCGCTGGACGACGTCGCCCGCCGAACCGCTCACGAGGTCCGCGGTGGTGGTCGCGATCTCCTCGTCGGCGGGTGTGGGCCCGGACCGCACGGACTGGAGCGTCGTCTGCCCGCCGAGGGTGGAGCTCGCCCCCCACACCACCTCGGTCGCGATCCCGCCGCGGGGCTGGGCGGTCAGCACGAACGTCGCGATGCGCGGGTCCCCACGTCCCTCGGCGTCGACGTACGCGGGCAGCGTGCTGTCGGGACCGTTCGTGATCGTCAGCGCATCGCGAGGGAGCGCCGTCAGGGCCGGCACCGCGACCGCGACGATGCTCAGCGCCGCCAGGGCGATCCCGATGCCCCGAACCGCACCCGCGCGCGGAAGTCGGTCGGCCGCGGCGGCGGCGGCGCCCAGCAGGCCCGCCCACGCGAGGCTCAGACCGGCACCGGGCCACAGGACGACGGGCGTGGAGCCGGTCGCGGCGAGGACGGTGCCCGACGCCACGAGCGCCGTCAGCAGTCCCAGGGCGGCCATCAGAAGGAGGACGGCGGCGGGCAGCAGCCGCGACAGGACCGGTGCGGCGAGGGCCAGGAGGAACACCGGGACGATCAGCAGCGGCAGCCAGGCGGGAGCGACCTCGAGCCCGAGCAGGCCCGCCCAGCCCGCACCGTCGGCGGTGGGGAACCCCGCCAGCAGCAGAAGGCGCCCGACGAGGTCGGGGCCGGGGACGAGGGAGGCGGCCGGCACACCCGGGTCGGCGAGGAGCGCCCAGGGATCGCCGGAGCCCACCCGGTGCCAGACGAGCGGAAGCGCGAACACGGCGGCGGGCACCACGAGCCAGATGACCTTCCCGATCCCCCGGCCGGCGCGGCGCACCACCGTGAGGACGATCGCCGCGAGCCACAGGACGAGCAGCGCGGGCGCGAGCGACGGCGCCGCGGCGAGCACGGCCGCCAGCGCCAGCGACGCCACGCCCGCCTGCGTCCAGGAGCGGTGCGCCACGGCGCCGGTGAACAGGAGCCAGGGCAGCACGAGGTGCACGACGACGCCCGTGGGTCGCCCGTCGACGAGCGCGGTCAGCAACGAGGGCGCCAGCGCCCATCCGATGGCCATCAGCGCTCGGGGACCCGCGCGCTCGCTCACGCGCGTGGCGGCGAACCAGCCTCCGAGGGCTGCCAGCGGCAGAGCGAGCAGCCACAGCACCACGAGCGCGCGCGACGGCTCCGCCGGCGACAGGCTTCCGATCACCGCGACGAGCGCGCTGAACGGATCCGCCGGCCCCTCGGTGCTCCAGCCCAGGGGCCGCGGACCGGCGACGGCGTCCGCCCACAGCTGAGCGACGGTCGTGCGCAGGGGCGCCAGCGCGCCGCCGCCGATAACGGGCCATGCCAGCAGCGCCGGGAACGCCGCCAGGGACACCACCAGGGCGCCCAGGACGATCCATGCGCCGCCCGAACTGCTGAAGAACCGCAGATCAGGGCGGGCGAGGGCATCGCCGCCCTCGTCGTCCAGGCGATGGCGGAGCTGCCGCGAACCGATGCGCAGCGGCGCCAGCTGGGACCACGAGACCCGGCGTCGGCGCCGGATGCCGGCACGGGCGCGGGCCACCGACGGCACCCGCACGAGCGCGACGAGCGCCGCGGCGAGTTCGGGAAGGATGAGGCCCGGGCGCTTGCCGAGGAGATGCGCGAGGGAGCGAGCGAGGGCAACCGGCAGCAGTGCGAGCCACTGGAGCGCGACGAGACCGGAGGGCGCGTAGACCAGCCGGCGATGCAGCTGGGCGCTCCGCTGCGCGTACGCGGTGCGCGCCCGCGCGGCGATGCCCTCGCCCGCGTCGTCGCCCGCGACCCCGTCCCCGGCGACCGCGATGATCGAGGCGGGGGCGAGGGCGACCCGGCCCCCGGCCAGCCGCGCCCGGATGCCGAGGTCGAGGCCTTCGTCGGCACCGGCGAGGGCGGGATCGATCCCGCCGAGTTCACGCCAGACGTCGGCGCGGACGAGGAGACCGCGCACGTCGGCGCCGAGCACGTCCTCGCGCGCATCGTGCTGTCCCTGGTCGTGCTCGCCGTCGGCGAGTCCCACTGTCCGCCCGGTGCGGGTCATCGTCACGCCGAGCGAGACGATGTGCGTGCGATCATGCCAGCGCACCAGCTTGGGCGCGGCGAAAGCGACGGAGGGCGCCGTCTCGAGGGCGGCGACCAGGCGCACGAGGGCGTCGGGCTCGGGAGCGGTGTCCTGCGCCAGGAGCCAGACCGCATCACCGGAGAGGCGGTGGGAGGCCAGGCGGAGGGCATCGGCGAAGCGGGTGGTCCGCGCCGCCGTGATGACGCCTTCGGCGCCCGAGGTGGCCACGACCTCGCGGACGCGCGGGTCCTCCCCGCACAGCACGATGGTCAGCGCGTCGACGGGGCGCGACTGCACGGCGAGCGCGGCGAGGGTCCGGCGCAGATGGATGTCGGGGGCGACGTGGCCATCGGAGCGCACGACCAGCAGCGCGTGGACTCGGGAGGGCATGACCCCGTCAGCCTAAGCGGACGGGCGTGACCGCCCGGGAGTGCGCGCCGCGATTCCGGGGAATCGGCGTCAGCCCGCGCGGCGCTTCAGCTTGCGACGCTCGCGCTCGCTGAGTCCGCCCCAGATCCCGAAGCGCTCGTCGTTCTGCAGGGCGTACTCGAGGCATTCGCCGCGGACGTCGCACGAGGTGCAGATGCGCTTCGCGTCGCGCGTCGATCCGCCCTTCTCCGGGAAGAAGGCCTCGGGGTCGGTCTGCGCACACAGCGCGTCGGACTGCCAGGCAAGAGCGCCGTCACCCTCGACCTCGACCTGCCGGCGGACGCCGGGGACCCCGAGGTTGACCGGGTCGACGAACCAATTCTCGGGAACGCCGGAACGGTAAGCCGCCATATCGTTCTCCCACCTGTTTCGCCTCGCGCTGTTGCGCGTGTTGGGATAATTACACCCTTGTCATTCGGTGAGGTCAAGTCGCAGATCGTAAACCCTCAATGCGTGATTGAACCTTCATGGCACGCGATGGGCGTGTCGCGGCGCTCGCCAAAGGGGGCCGCTGCTCAGCGCTTCCCCGGTCGGGCGAGGAAAACGTCACCGTCGCCGGAGAGGCGCACCTCGCCCTCGTCCGCGCTGACGAATGCCGCAGACCCTGCCGCCAGCGTCGCGGAGTCCCCGGGCGTGTCGACGACGACATCGCCGCGCACCGCCAGCACGATCGCCGGACCGGCCACGGCCAGCCTCCGAGATGCCCCGGGAGCGACCACGGCGCGCAGGAGCGAGAAGTCCGGCACGCCCGCGTCGTAGAGCTCCGCGCCCTCCGCGGGGACGGGCACGACGACCGGCGCCGGGCCGGGCGTCGTGTCCACGATGCGCAGGAGCTCGGCCACGTCGACGTGCTTGGGCGTGAGGCCGCCCCGCAGGACGTTGTCGCTCGCGGCCATCAGCTCGACGCCGAGGCCTTCCTGATACGCGTGCAGCACGCCCGCCGGGGCGAACAGCGCCTCGCCGCGCCGCAGCTCCACCAGGTTCATGAGGAGCGCGACGACGACCCCGGGGTCTCCGGGGAAGTCGGCGGCGATCCGCTGCAGCACCTCGAGCTCGGCGGCGAAGCCGGCGATGTCGGCCACGCCGATCGCGGCGACGATGTCGTCGACGTCGTCGCGCGCCTCCGTCGAGAGCACCCAGGCCAGCGCTCCCCGCAGGAGCGCGGGCTCGTCCTCGCCCTCCAGTCGTCGTCGCAGCGCCTGCACACCCGGACGATCGCCCAGGCCGGCCAGGAGTCGGCGGGTGGCCTCCAGGGGGCGCAGCCCGACGAGCGCCCGGAAGCGATCGCTCAGCGCCACGATGATCTCCGGCTTGTGGTTGTCGTCGCGATAGGTGCGCACGTCGGCGTCCCGGGGGATCCCCGCCGCCTCCTCGCGGGCGAACCCCTCCTCGGCCTCCGCCTTGGAGGGGTGCGCCTGGATCGACAGCGACATCCCCGCGGCGAGCACCTTGAGCAGGTACGGCAGCGGCGCCTCGCCCGCCTCGGCGAGCACCGCGTCGAGCGTGCGCCCGTCCGCGGTGCGGGAGGGGCTGCCGGGATGGTCGCCGTACCAGATCTCGGCCTCGGGGCGTCCGGACGGGTCGCGCCCTTCGAGCCCGGGGATGAGCGTGGGCGACCCCCACGAGTATTCACGCGGTGCGTTGGAGATCGGGATCAGCACACCCCTCAGCCTAGAGCCGCCCGCGATACCCTGATGTGCACATGACCACCCACACCCAGCACCCCATCGCGGCCCCGCCCGCAGCGCCGATCCGCGAGAAGACGGGTCACCTCCTGCTGCGCGGCTGGTGCATCCTGGTGCTCGCCGGCGCCCTGTCGGGCACGAGCCTGCTCATGGTGCTCGGCGTCGTCGGGGCCGGGGTGGCCGTGTTCGGCTCGGCCCTGGTCTCGCTGGTGCTGTGGATCGTGCTCCGTCCGGTCGTGCAGTGGCGCCGGCTTCCCTGGTTCGCCGTGGCGTACATCCTGCTGGCCGTCACCTCCCTCGCGTGGACGGCCTGGCCCTCGGCGACCGTCCTCACGCTCGCGCTGCTGCTGAGCACGACCGTCCACGCGGTGCTGATCGGCTCGGTGCTCACCTGGCGCGAGCTCGTGCGCGCCGTCGCCTCGGCCCTCAAGTGGATCCTCGGGCTCTCCCTCGCCTTCGAACTATGGGTCTCCCTCGTGTGGGGCGGCCCGATCCTGCCCGAGTTCGGCAGACCGCAGGGCGATTACGACCCGATCATCCTGTGGAGCCGCGACAACCTGTTCGACGGCGGACGCATTCAGGGCCTGTTCGGCAACTCGAACGCGCTCGCCTACGTGGCCTTGCTGGGGATGGTGGTCTTCGCCCTGCGCTTCGCCGCCCGCGCCCCGCGCCGCACCCTGCTGGTCGGCTGGTTCCTGCTGGCGGCGTTCCTGTTCGTCCGCGCCGGGTCGGCGACCGCGTACCTCGCCGCTGCGCTGACGGCGGTCGTGCTCGTGACCGCTCTCCTCATGCGCACGACGCGCCGCGCCGGCGAGCGCACCCGCTACTACCTCGCCTACGCGATCGTCGCGGTCGGAGGCCTCGCGGCGCTGTGGTTCGGCCGTGACGCCGTGTTCACGCTCCTCGGCCGGTCGGCGGATCTCACCGGGCGCGAGTCGATCTGGATGGCGGTCGCCGCCCGAGCGAGCGAGCACCCGGTGTTCGGCTGGGGCTTCTCCTCGCCCTGGGTCCCCACCGACCCGTTCTTCGACGGCTGGATCGTCGACCACGGCGAGACCGTCATGCAGGCCCACAACATGTGGCTCGACGTCTTCCTCCAGCTGGGCGCGGTGGGCGTCGCCCTCATGGCCCTCACCTATCTCGCCTTCATCTGGAGGTCGTGGTTCTTCGCCGTCGACCGCCCCCGCTGGGATCTCGTGGCCGACCGGCCCTACGAGGCGCTCACGCTCCTGCCGACCCTGACCGCGGCGCAGCTGCTCGTGCAGGGCCTGGCCGAGTCGACGCCGCTCCTCGGCTGGGGCTGGATGTTCCTCGTGATGTTCGCCTTCAAGATCAAGCAGGCGCCCCTCGTGGGCCGCGGGCCGTCCGAGCAGCGGCTCGCCGGCGAGCAGGGCGAGCGGCTCGCGGAGCGATGACGCGCGCACCGCGGTCGGTCGTGGACTTCCTCCGGTCCTCGGCACTGGCGGCCGCCTTCGCGACCACGGCGATCGGCGCACTGTTCTCCACGCACCTCATCCGCCAGCTCATGGGCGACGCCGGCTACGGAGCCGTCATCACGGGGCTCTGCGTGATCGGCGCCGGCATGCTGGTGGCCCGGCGCCGGGAGCTGCGCGCGTTCGAGATCATGCCGACGCTGCTGCTTCTGCTGCTCATCTGGCTGCTGCTCACGGTGTTCTGGTCGCGCTCGATCGGCGCGACCCTCGGAGGGTGGCTCCAGCTGGCCGCGCCCACCTTCCTCGCGATCGTCGTCGCGCAGTTCCGCGACACCCTGCAGACGGTGCGCGCGACCGGCGATGTGCTGCGCGTCCTGCTCACCGGCTCCCTCGCGATCGAGATCCTCAGCGGAATCCTGCTGGACCTGCCCGTCCCCTTCCTCGGCATCGCGGGCAACCTTGCCGAGGGCGGGCCGATCCAGGGCCTGTTCGGGACGCGCACCATGCTGGGGCTCGTCACGATCCTCGCCCTCATCACGTTCCTCGTGGAGTGGCGCACCCGCTCGGTCTCTCCCGGTCTGTCCGTGTACTCGGTGTCGCTGGCGGGGCTGCTGGCGGTGTTCACCGCCTCGCCGATCGTCCTCGGGATGGCTGCGATCGCGGGGCTGGCCACCGGCGTCCTGGCGATCGTGCGGCGCACGCCGCCGCATCGGCGCACCGCGCTGCAATGGGCCATCGCGGGCGCGTTCGCGATCGCCACCATCCTCGTCTTCACCTTCCGCCGGCCGCTGGTCTACTGGCTCAACGCCGAGCCCGACTTCCTCACCCGCTCCCGCCTGTGGAACGAGGTCCTCGACATGGCGGCGCTGCGGCCCGTGCAGGGCTGGGGATGGGTGGGCACCTGGCCCGAGAACCTCATGCCCTACTACTTCATCCGCGGCGCGACCGGCCGCGACCACGCGTCGGCCCTGAACGCCTGGATGGACGTGCTGCTGCAGGCGGGAGCGGTCGGGGTCGCCCTGTTCGTGGGCTTCGCCGGGCTCGCGCTGGCCCGCGCGTGGGTCACGGCCTCCGAACGGCGGTCGACCGTGTACACCTGGTCGCCGCTGGTCATCATCACGCTGCTGGCCGACTCGGTGTTCACGAGCTCGCTGCTCGGGGGCTTCGGATGGTTCCTGCTGGTCGTCTGCGCCACGCGCGCCTCGCTGGTGCGCGGCTGGCGCAGCGGCCTGGACACGGGACCGGAGTCCCCGGCATGGCGGGCCCCGCGCCCCGCCTCCGACTGAGCACCCCTGCGCGGCCCACGCGATACGACGCCGCCCCCATCGGCCGGATCCGGCGGCGGGCGCGCCCCCGCTACGCCGCGTTCTCGATCAGGGTGAGCTGCGTCCCGTCAGGATCGATGAGGAATCCCGCGCGTTGCCCCCACGGCTGCAGCCGCACGGGGTGCAGGCGCGGACGCCCGGCAGCCTTCTCGGGGACGCCTGCCTCCGTGATCTGCCGATACAGCCCATCGAGGTCGTCGACGCGGACGCTGCACATGAAGGAGCTCTCCGCAGGCGAAAGACCAGGAAAGAGGAAGAACTCCAACCGCAGCTCACCCCGGCGAAGGATCAGCCACCCCTCATCGCGGTACTCCCGCTCGAATCCGAACGCCCCGTAGAAGGCGACCGTGTCATCGAAATCGCGAGACGGCAGATTCGGCACCGTGTGATCGGTCATACCCCGGAGCCTAACGACCCGGCGCACCTCACAGGCACGCCCAGGCAGATCGACACCCAGGGCACCCAGCACCAGGGGGGACACAGGGAGCCCGAACTAGGATTGACCGATCGCTTCGTCCCGCCTGGAGGTCTTCGTGCCCGCACTCCGCAGCCTGCTGCGAGGGAACGCGTTCCTCCAGAAGTGGCGGTTCGCGCCGTACATCCTCGCGTACGCGCTCGCCCGACGCACGACCGCCGTGCGTGACGGACGGGTGCTGTTCCTCTCCGACTCGCGGTCGGGCTTCTCGGGCAACTTCGCCTTCCTCGAAGCCGAGATCCGCCGTCAGGATCCCACCGCCGACATCCGCGGCGTCTTCAAGACGCGTCTGCGCGCCCGTCGACCGCTCCGCGACCTCTTCGCCCTCCCCTGGCTCATCGCCTCGGCCCAGACGGTGATCGTCGACGACTTCTATCCGCTCGTCTACCCGCTGCGGCTGCGACCGCAGACCCGCCTGCTTCAGGTGTGGCACGCCGCAGGCGCCTTCAAGCGGGTCGGGTGGAGCCGCGAGGGCCTGCCCGGCGGACCGCTCCCCGGATCGCTCGCACACCGCAACTACACCGATGTGACCGTGAGCGCCGAGGCGATCCGCGGCGACTACGCCGAGGCGTTCGCCGTCGACATCGAGCGCGTGCACGCGCTGGGCGTGCCGCGCACCGACGTGTTCTTCGACGAGGCCGCCGTGCGCGAGACCGCGAAGGCGCTGCGCAAGCGCTACGGGATCAAGAAGCACCAGCGGATCGCGCTTTTCGCCCCGACTTTCCGAGGCAACGGCCAGCTCACCGCGACCTACGACGTCGACGCGGTGCCGTGGGAGCGGCTGGCCGCCGACCTCGGCGACGACTGGGTCGTCATGGTGAAGATGCATCCGTTCGTTACGCCGCTGGAGGTGCAGCGGCCGAACGTCACCGGCGTGCTGGACGTGTCGGCCGAGCGCGAGCTCAACGATCTGCTGATGGCGGCGGACGTCCTCGTCACCGACTACTCGTCGGCGATCTTCGAGTACTCGCTGCTGCGGCGCCCCATCGTCTACTTCTGCCCGGATCTCGCGGAGTACACCTCCGATCGCGACTTCTACTACCCGTTCGAGACCTATGTGACCGGCCCCCTCGTCACCGAAGGCGATGCGCTTGCCGAGGCGATCGCCTCGGCCACGGTGGGCGCGGACGCCGACGCGTTCCGCGAGCGCTTCCTCGCGGCATGCGACGGCCACTCCAGCGAGCGGATCGTCCGCGACATCGTCCTCGGACGTCGCGCGGAGGTCGACACCGCGGCCGTCGCGCCCGGCGGCAGCCCCGCCCCGACGACCGTCGGCGGACGCATCACGGGACAGCTGGCCGTCGCCTGGCTCGCCCGGACGGGGCTGTCCGCGGTCTACGCACCGCTGAAGCTCCTCCGCACGCGGCGGAAGGTCGTGCTGATCAGCCGCGAGCACCCCGAGGAGCCTGCAGACTTCACCGACCTGCGTGCCGCGATCGGCGCGCAGGATCCCACGGTCGAGGTCGTCTCGATGGTGCGGATGGTGCCGCCCGGGATCCCCGGGAAGATCCGCTACAGCCTCCACATGCTCGCCCAGCTCTATCAGGTCGCGACGGCCCGGGTGCTCGTCGTGGACACCTACTCGATCGTCGCCAGCGTGCTCCGGCACAAGGACTCGCTCACGGTCGTCCAGATCTGGCATGCTCTCGGCGCCTTCAAGAAGTTCGGCCTGAGCATCCTCGGGCAGGAGGAGGGGCGCGACGCCCGCCTGGCCGCCGCCATGCGGATGCACGAGGGATACGACGTCGTCCTCACCAGCGCCGAGGACTGCCGCTCCGCCTACGCGGAGGCGTTCGGGACAGATCCGGCGAAGGTCGTCGTCGCCCCCCTCCCCCGCGTCGACCGGCTCCGCGACCCTGCGCGGGCCGCCGAGACCCGCGAGCGCATCTACGCCCGCCATCCGCATCTGCGGGGTGCGACGGTGGCTGTCTTCGCGCCCACCTTCCGTCTCGACGGCACTGTCACCGTCGACGCAGCGACCCTGAGCGCGGCGCTGGCCGAGGCGGGGGTGCACACCGTCGTGAAGCTGCACCCGCTGATGCACGGCCGCTTCGGAGCCGACGTCGACACCGCCGACGGCTTCTCGACGCAGGAGATGCTGCTGGTGGCCGACCTGTTCATCACCGACTACTCGTCGGCACTGTATGAAGCGGCCGTCGTCGGCGTGCCGAGCTACTTCCTCGTCCCGGATCTCGACGAGTACCTCTCGTCCCGCGACTTCTATCTGGACTACCGCCGCGATCTGCCCGGGCCGATCGTCCGCACCGTCGACGAGCTCGCCGAGGCCGTCGCCGCCGGACGGGCGACGCGCGACGACGCGGCGGCGTTCGCTCGGCGGTGGGTGCAGGTGCCGGGCGACCCGGCGCCCGTCGCGGGCGCCACACCCTGCGCCGACGACATCGCCCGCCGCGTCATCGCCGCCGTCGACGCCGGCTGAGCGGGCTCGGCCGGGCGTCTTCACGTCGCAGCCAGGGCCCGGCGGGCAGATCCACCGGGGTGATACCGGCACGTCTCCGATACGCCATTTCCGTCCGCTAAGATCCGTCGATCCCGCGCCGCCACGGACCTCCGGCGGCGCCCGACCGAGACGGGCCCCATGAAGAAACTCGCACGGAAGATCCCTCTCCTGCGCGCGCTGGCGCGCCGCACCCGCGGTTTCCGTTCACGCTGGCGGGCACGGGCGGCACGCCTGCGCGCCCGCGTGACGGCGGCGGCAGCGACGGTCGGCGCGGGGCGCCGGGCGCCCCTGGGCGTCACGGGCGAGGACCGCCGCGGCAGCGACGACTTCGCGCTCTCGCGGGTCGAGTGGCGCGATCTGGGCGCGACCCCCCACCTCGTGGACCGGGCCCGCGCGATGGCCCAGAACACGGTTGCGTGGCGAGTCCTCCCGCCGGCCATGTGGGCGGTCTACGCGGGTGTGCTGATCGAGGCCGGCGACCGCGCGGCCGCCGAGCACCTGCTGCGCACCTACCTCTCGCGAGGGCTCCCCGTCGATGTGCTGGCCCGGTGCCTTCCCGTCGCGCAGTTCGCGTCGGAGCTCCGCCTGGGCGGTGACGACATCGCCCGGGCCGCCCAGGTGGCCGCTGTCCTCCAGCGCAACAGCGAACGGCGGCTCTTCGCCGAACTGGTGGCCGGGCGCACCGTGGCGGTCGTCGGCAACGGTCCCGGAAACCTCGGGTCGGGCAAGGGCGCCGAGATCGACGCGCACGACGTCGTGATCCGCTTCAACAATCACCCGACCGGGTACGAGGCCGACTACGGCGTGCGCACCGACATCTGGGTGCGCGGGGCCCACCGGGATGTCCGCGACCGGGTCGCCGTCGACAGCGGAGCTCTCGTGGTGTGGGAGATGGACTTCTTCCGGAACCTCTTGGAGGTGCCCGCCCACGCCGAGATCCTCTACCGGGACGTCCTGTTCTCGCCCGACCGGGTCACGCACATCGACACCGAGACCAAGGCGTCACTGCGCCGTCGCTCGGGCCTCCTGCTGCCGACCTCGGGTGCCCAGATCCTGTGGATGCTGTTCCAGAGCCGCGGGTCCCTCGCCGGCGTCGACGTCTACGGCTTCTCCTCGATCACCGGCGGAGACTCCGGGCACTACTTCGACACGCTGGGCGACATGGGGGCGCGTCACGACGTCGCACTCGAAGGCGCGTTCCTGCGTTCGCTGCTGGTCGAGCACGTCGTGGAGCGGCGGGGCAGCGACGCCGCAGCGGAGACGCCGCGATCCAGTGAGCTGACGATCTTCGGCTGCGCCTACCGGGATTACGACCCGGCCACGGGGAAGACCGGCGGTCCCGGCGGCGTGCTGGCGACGCAGCGCCTCGCCCTCGGAGAGCGCTACGCCGACGCGGACCTCGCCTACCTGTTCCAAGGCGCCGATGCGTCGCAGATCCGCGAGCGCCTCGCCGTCACCACCCGGGGGCTCAGCACCAAGATCGCGCAGATCGTGGAGGCGAGCGAGTACATCCGCACGCACGCCGAGGTGCTGGCAGCCCGCGAACGCGGCGACGTGCTCATGGTCTGTCACGAGCTCGGCACCGCCTACGGCGCGTACCGCCTCGGTATCCCTTATGTCCTCGTGTACCACCAGCAGGGCAGCACGCTGCAGGAGATGCGCTCGATCGGCCGCACGCCGAGCGCCCACGAGGTCAGCGTGGCGAGCGCGCTGGAGAAGCTGATCTGCGACAACGCGCAAGCGGTGTTCTTCCCCAGCCTCGGCGCACGGGACACCTACCTGGCGACGTCGGAGAGCGGAGTCGACGGCGGGAACTTCGCCGATTGGGCCCTGTACAACACGGTCTCCGCCGTCGATCACGCGGACGATCCCGCCGCCCGGGAGTCGCTGCAGGACGAGCTCGTCCGCGAGCTGGACCTCCCGCCGCGGGACGAGCACACCGACGTCTTCCTGAGCGTCGGCGACTTCAACGACGACAAGGGCCTGGACCGCATCCCCGCGCTGCTCAGCCGTCACGCGCAGCTGTCGGGGCGGAAGGTCGTCTGGATCGCCATCGGCGCGGCGTCGGATCGCTCCCGGTTCGACGACCTCGAGCGGCAGCGGGGGTCGTGGCCGTTCACGGCACGCCTCATCGGCACGCGCACCACCCACGACCGCCTTCTCGCACTCATGGACTACGCCGACTACTACGTGATGATGCACCGGAACGCGATCTTCGACCTCGCCACGCTCGAGGCGATGCGCGCGGGCAAGGCGCTCATCCTCTCGCCGGTCGGCGGGAACCTCGAGGTCGACCTGGGCAGCAACGTGCTGTTCGTCGAGGAGGGCACGATCCTCGATGCCTGCCGGGTGCTGGAGACCCGCGACCGTGTGCTCTGGGGTGAACGCAACCGGGCGGTCTTCGACGAGCACTTCTCCCTCGCCCGCTTCACCGAGCGCTATCAGCGGATGCTCGACGAACAGCGCGCGGCCCTGCAGCTCGGTGCGCCGGGTCGCGGCGAGCGCGCGAGCGCACAGGGGGACCTCGCGTGAAGAAGGCACTCTGGATCACCTGCGGCATCCGCGGCAACGCGGGAGACGCCCTGCTGCACCAGGTCACCGAGAAGCTGTTCGACGGCCGTATCGAGCTCGACTTCCGCCATGTGAGCGCACCGGTCTACCTCGCACCCTCCGATCCGGCACCCGAGAACGTCGTGATCGGGCCCGGGGGGCTCTTCGTGCAGACCAACTCGTCGCGCCACCTCCACGCCAAGCTCGCCAAGCAGTGGGACCGGTTCGAGGAGTCGAAGTACTATCTGTGGTCCACCGGCATCCTGCAGGAGCCGACGGCCGATGAACTCGCGGCGGTCCGGCGCGTGACCTCGCGGGCGCGGCGCATCGTCGTGCGCGCCACGCGGGAGGCGGACTTCGTGCGCGCGGCGGGGCCCGTCACGAGCCCGGAGTGGGCACCCTGCACATCGCTGTTCACGGACCGGCTCCTCGAGGCCGGGAGCACCGCGCGCGATGTCGTCGTCGTGAACTTCGACAGCTTCCTCTTCACCCCCGAGAACATCGCCGACCACCCGCTCCGACGGTTCCGGGACTTCGCGAACGCTCAGGGTCTCGAGGTGCGGTCGATGGTGAACGCGTCGGGCGACGCCAACCGGCTGATGCTCGACCTCTTCCCGCTGATCGACATCGACGAGCCCCTGTTCGGCGACCTGCTGCGCGCCGACCTCGAGGGACGCGACTTCCACGACGCCTTCAACGCCGCGCTCCTTCGTCACCCGTCTTTCGCCCGGCGCTACGCCGACAGCCGTTTCGCCTTCGGCAAGCGCCTGCACGGCTGGCTGCCGTTCCTCGCCTACGACCGGCCGTCCGCCTTCATCGGCATGGGAGCCCGCCGCGGCATGCCGAAGGACTACTTCGGGGATGACGAGTTCCTCTGCGCCGTCCCTCGCACGGCCACGATGACCCGGGCCCAGCTCGACCAGATGGCCGACCGGATGATCGCCACGCTCACCCGCTTCATCGCGCGGGAGGACGTACTGGTCTCGGGGATCGCCGCGCGCCGGGAGGAGCTCTGGAACCAGCTGCAGTCCCAGGCGGACGCGTTCACCGCCGCGCTCCGCTGACGTGGGGGCGCTGAGGTGAGAGGCCCCGATGTGAAGGGATCCGAGAGCGCCTTCCGCGCCGACATCCAGGGGCTGCGCGCCCTCGCCGTCGCGCTGGTGGTGGTGTTCCACCTGTGGCCGGGTGCGCTTCCGGGCGGCTACGTGGGGGTCGACGTCTTCTTCGTCATCTCCGGGTTCCTCATCACCGGGCACCTCGTCGGCGAGCTCGAGCGGACGGGCACCGTGTCCCTCTCGCGCTTCTGGGCGCGCCGGATCCGGCGGCTCCTGCCCGCGGCGTTCCTCGTCCTCGCCGCGAGCGCGGTGCTCGCCTTCGCCGCGCTTCCGCGCACTCTCCTCCCCCAGAACCTCGGGGAGATCGGCGCGGCAGCGGCGTACGTGCTCAACTGGAGGCTGGCCGCCGACGCGGTCGACTATCTCGCCGCCGAGAACTCGGCTTCGCTCGTGCAGCACTACTGGTCGCTGTCGGTGGAGGAGCAGTTCTATCTCGTCTGGCCGCTCCTCGTGCTGGCCGCAGCGTGGGTGGCGGCCCGCACGGCCCGCATCTCCCGCACGCGCGCGGTGACGCTGCTGATGACCGCGGTGGTCGTCTCCTCGCTCGCGGCCTCGGTGGCGATGACCGCCGCGAGTCCGGCGCTCGCCTACTTCGTCACGCCGACGCGCGCGTGGGAGTTCGCCGTCGGCGGTCTCGTGGCGCTGCTGCCGGCCACGATCTCGCGGAGGGGAGGCGCGGCGGCGCGGCGGATCGTCGGCTGGGTCGCTGTCGCAGCCATCACCGGGTCGGCCGTCCTGTTCGACGCGGCGACGCCCTTCCCCGGGTGGGCGGCCGCTGTTCCGGTGGCCGGGGCGGCGGTGCTCCTCGCCCTCGGAGACGACGAGCATCCGTGGGCGCCGCAGGCCGTCGCCCGGCTCGGGCCGGTCCAGTACCTCGGCGACACGAGCTACGCGATCTACCTGTGGCACTGGCCGCTCATCGTGGCCGCACCGTTCGTCCTCGGCCACGGCATCGGCCCGCTGAGCGGCGCCGCGCTGCTGGTGCTCACGATCGCGCTGGCCGCCGCGACCAAAGCGCTCGTGGAGGACCCGGTGCGGCGACTCTCGGGCCCCCTCCGCCGCCGCACCCCGGCCTTCGCGTTCATGGCGGCGGGGATCGCGGCCTTCGTCGCCGTCGCCCCGGCGCAGGCGGCAGTCCAGCAGACGCAGACGACCGCCCTCGCCGCGCGGGTGGAGGCGCTCGTCGCCGACGCCGACAGCTGCTTCGGCGCGGCCGCGATCATCCGGGACTGCGCCGATGCGTATGCGGTCACCGACACCGTCGATCCGGTCGTCGCCGCGACCGATCAATGGGACTACGCCGCAGCGCCGGAGGGGTTCGCCTGCACCGAGGAGCACTACCTGGCGACACCGCCGCGGGTCGGCATCCACTGCCGCATCGAGGGTCCCGGTCCCCGCATCGCGCTGGTGGGAGACTCGCACGCCTTCCACCTCTGGGACGCGTTCGCCGAGAGCGCGCGGCGCGAGGGGTGGGATGTCACCCTGTACGTCCAATCCAGCTGCTCGGGATTCGAGAACGCCGCGACGTACGCGCGGACGAGGTCGGTCGACGCGAAGCGGGTCATGAGCACCTGTCCCCGGTGGGCCGACGGCGTCTGGAAGGAGCTGGAGCGCACGGCGCCCGACCTCGTCCTGTTCAGCAGCCGTGCGGCGGGGCGCAACATCCGCGTCGCCGATGTCGTCGACGTCCTCGGACCGCTCCAGGACCGGGTGCCCCGCATCGCGGTCATCGACGACACCCCGGGCATGCCGCCGGGGACGCGCGGTCCGGCCTGCGTAGAGGCCTCCAGCGCGCGCATCGACCCCTGCGCGAGCGACAAGCCCGACCGCGCCGACCCGGTCGACGCGGCCGCACGCGCACTCGACCTGCCGATCATCAGCTTCGACGAGATCCTGTGCCGCGGCGGCGAGCGCTGCCACGCGGTCATCGGCGGCACGGTGGTCTACGCCGACCGCCTTCACCTCACCCGCACCTTCGCGCGCACCCTGGCCCCGTATCTGGCGACGCGCGTCGAGAGGATTCTCGCGCGTCCGTGACGCCGGGGCGACGCTCAGCCGTGAGCCCTCGGCCCTGGTGAACCCTTGACCCCGGGCGGTCAGTTCTGGGCGAGCTCCCCGCTCGTCGCCAGGACGTTCCGCCACATCGAGAGCGCGGCGCCGATGGCCATGTGCATGTCGAGGTACTGATAGGTCCCCAGGCGCCCGCCGAAGTGCACGTCCGCCTCTCCCTTCGCGAGCTCGCGGTACGCGAGCAGCCGGTCGCGGTCGGCGGCCGTGTTCACCGGGTAGTAGGGCTCGTCCGCACCTTCCGCGAAGCGCGAGAACTCCCTCATGATGACGGTGCGGTCGGCGGGGTAGCGGTCTGCCCGCTCCGGGTGGAAGTGACGGAACTCGTGGATGCGGGTGAAGGGCACGTCGGCGTCCGCGTAATTCATGACGCTCGTGCCCTGGAAATCGCCGACCGGGAGCACCTCCTGCTCGAAGTCGAGCGTCCGCCACGACAGCGTGCCCTCGACGTGATCGAAGTATCGATCGACCGGCCCGGTGTAGACCACCGGAAGCTGACCGACGACGGCCCGCCGGTGCAGCGGCTGGGTCTCGTCGAAGAAGTCGACGCCGAGCTTCACCTCGATGTTCGGGTGATCCGCCATCCGCTCCAGCCACGCGGTGTACCCGTCGACGGGCAGACCCTCCCACGTGTCGCTGAAGTACCGGTTGTCGTAGGTGTAACGCACCGGGAGGCGGCTGATGATCTCGGCCGGGAGCTCCGTGGGGTCGGTCTGCCACTGCTTCGCGGTGTAGTCGCGGATGAAGGCTTCGTAGAGCGGCCGGCCGATGAGCCCGATCGCACGCTCCTCGAGGTTGCGCGCGGCCTGGGGGTCGAACTCGCCGGCGAGCTCCTGGATGAGCGCACGCGCCTCGGTCGGCGAGTGAGCCGCCTGGAAGAACTGATTGATCGTGCCGAGGTTGATCGGGAGCGGATACACGACGCCGCGGTGGTTCGTGTACACGCGGTGCACGTAGTCGGTGAACGCCGTGAAGCGGTTGACGTACTCCCACACGGTGGGATTGGACGTGTGGAACAGGTGCGCGCCGTAGCGATGGACCTCGATCCCCGTCTCCGGCTCGACCTCGCTGTACGCGTTGCCTCCGAGGTGCGATCGGCGGTCGATGACCGTCACGCGGCGCCCCGCGGCGGCCGCGCGCTCCGCGATCGTGAGGCCGAAGAAGCCGGAGCCGACGACGAGGAGATCCATGAGTTGTGCCCTTTTCTGACGCGCGGCGCTCTGCCTCGCCCCACGATCCTACGGACGGCGACCCCGTGCATCCGCGCCGAGAGCGTGCGGTTCACCGGGCGTTGCCCACACGTTCACGAGCTCGTCGTGCACGCCCGGGCCGACTCAGGGTCGGTTCAGGCCCGGCTGGGAGGATGGCGGCATGACCGACGACCTGCGCCACCCCCCGACCGGCATGCCCACGGCCGTGCTCCCCGTCGCCGGTGCGACCGCTCCCACCCCGCCGAAGAAGCCGCGCAAGAAGCGCGACGGCATCAAGATCGCCTTCTTCACGGTCCTCACCCTCTTCGTGGTGATCGCCCTCGTGATCGGGATCTTCGCGTGGAATCTGTGGAACTCGTTCGACAAGGCGGCGCGCATCGAGGACGCCTTCCCGGGAGGTCAGCGGCCCGCGGCCGTGGAGGGCGCCCAGACGGTGCTCCTGCTCGGGTCGGATGCGCGCGGCACGGAGGAGGGCGACGATCTCGCCGGCCGGTCGGACACGATCATGGTGGTCCACATCCCCGCCGATCACCGCAGCATCTCGATCATGTCGATCATGCGCGACAACTGGGTCGACATCCCCGGCCATGGCGAGGCGAAGATCAACGCGGCGATGGCGCTCGGCGGTGTTCCGCTGGTCGTGCAGACCGTCGAGCAGTTCATCGACTCCCGCATCGACCACGTCGCGATCATCGACTTCGAGGGGTTCGCTGCGATGGCCGACGCCGTCGGCGGGGTCACGGTGACCAACCCGTCGGAATTCACCGCCGTCTCCGGTGAGCACTTCGCGGAGGGCGAGGTGACGCTCTCCGGCACGGATGCGCTCGCCTTCGTGCGCGAGCGCAAGGCGTTCGCGACAGGGGACTACCGCCGCGCCGCCAACCAGCAGCGATTCCTGAAGGGCCTCCTCTCCGAGGTGCTCAGCCCCGAGACCCTCCTCAACCCCCTGCGCGTCGGGGGCCTCGTGGAGAGCGTCTCGCCGTCGCTGACGGTGGACGCGGACGTCGACCCCTGGTACCTGCTGTCCACGATCTGGAACGCCCGCGACATCCGCTCCGGCGACGTGCACTTCTTCACCTCGCCGACGCTCGGCACCGGCTGGCGCGGCGGGCAGTCGGTGGTGCTGCCCGACGAGGACGAGATCGACGTCGTGCGCCAGGCCATCAAGGACGGCACGCTGTCCACCTACGAGCCCCCGGAGCTCTAGCGCGCGCGGGGCGCACCGTAGGATTGGCTCGTGAGCACTCCCCGCACCGTCGCCGTCGTGCTGGCCGGAGGCATCGGCGTCCGCGTCGGCCTGGGCATCCCGAAGCAGCTCATCAAGATCGCCGGCAAGGCGATCGTCGAGCACACGCTCGAGGCGCTCGATGCGAGCCCCCACGTCGACGAGATCATCATCATGATGAACGCCGCGGCCATCGGCGAGCTCGACCACCTGCTCGACAACGATCGCTTCGCGAAGCTCACCCGCATCCTCCCCGGCGGCGAGACCCGCAACGACACCACGCAGCTGGCCATCGCGGCGATCGACGGCGACGACACCAAGGTCCTCTTCCACGATGCGGTGCGCCCGTTCATCGACGACCGGATCATCGAGGACTGCGTCCGGGCGCTCGACGAGTACGACGCCGTGGACACCGCGATCCCCTCCGCCGACACGATCATCCAGGTCGACGAGAACCGCATCATCACCGGGATCCCCGACCGGTCGATGCTGCGCCGCGGGCAGACCCCGCAGGCCTTCCGGCTGGGGACGATCCGCCGGGCCTACGAGATCGCGGCGGGCGATCCCGGCTTCAAGGCCACCGACGACTGCGGCGTCGTCTTCACCTACCTCCCCGGCGTCCCGATCTACGTCGTCGACGGCACGGCCGAGAACATGAAGGTCACCGAGCCGATCGACGTGCACATCGCCGACAAGCTGTTCCAACTGCAGTCGGCGAGCCTGTCGCTGGAGAGCACCACGGCGATCCCCGACCTGTCCGGCAAGAGCGTCGTCGTGTTCGGGGGCAGCTACGGCATCGGCGAGAGCATCGTCGACCAGGCACGCCGGGCGGGGGCGGTCGTGTCGGAGTTCAGCCGGTCCACGACCGGCACCGACATCAAGTCCGCCAAAGCGGTGCGCCAGGCGCTCGCCTCCGTGCAGAAGGCGGTCGGCCGGATCGACGTCGTCATCGTCACCGCGGGCGTGCTGCGGATCGCTCCGCTCGTGGAGAGCCCCAAACGCGACCTGAAGGACACCATCCAGGTCAACCTCATCGCGCCGGCGCTCGTCGCCCGCGAGGCGCATCCCTACCTCGCCCGGACGGCCGGTCAGGTGGTGCTGTTCACCTCGAGCTCCTATACGCGCGGGCGCGCCGGCTACAGCGCCTACTCGGCCACGAAGGCCGGGATCGTGAACCTCACGCAGGCACTGGCCGAGGAGTGGGAGCCGTCGCGGGTGCGGATCAACTGCATCAACCCGCAGCGGACGAACACCCCGATGCGCACCCAGGCCTTCGGCGAGGAGCCGCTGGACTCCCTGCTCGATCCCGCCGACGTCGCGCGCGTCACGCTCAACGTGGCGGCGTCAGAGCTCACCGGGCAGATCGTGACCGTGCAGGTCGCCGCGATGCGCGGCGCCGAGAACCGGGGCTGAAGCCTCCGGATCAGCCGCCGATCTGGTTGCGCTCGAGCACGTCGAAGAACGCCCGGCAGATGTAGTAGTCCTCTGCCGTGGTGATCTTGATGTTCGAGCGCGGACCGTCGACCCGGTAGAGGGTGTGCCCGTAACGGCGCAGCAGGCTGCAGGTGTCGATGGAGTCGTGCTCGCCGTCGGCCACGGCGCGGTCGTAGACGTCGAGGGCGACGTCCAGGCGCGCACTCTGCGGCGCCTGCGCGACGAACAGGAGGTCGCGCGGGATGACCTCGTCGACGACCCCGTCCGAGGAGGAGATGATCGTCTCGTTGAACTTGGTGCTCGTGATCGCCGGGCCCTTCGAGCGGACCGTGGCGATGTTGGCGGAGATCACGTCGGCATTGATGAGCGGACGCACCCCGTCGTGGAGCAGGACGACGGCGTCCGCGGGAGCATCGTTCGCGACGGCGCGCAGCGCCTTGTGCCGCGACTCCTGGCCCGTCGCACCCCCGTCGACGATGAGGTTGACCTTCGTGAGCTCGTAGCGGGCCACGAGGCGGGCGAACCTCTCCCGCCACTCGGGCAGGATCGAGACGGCGATGCGGTCGATCTCCGGGTGGTCCTGGAAGTGCTGGATCGTGTGGACGATCAGCGGCGTCCCGTGGATCTCGAGGAACTGCTTCGGCAAGGTGGCGGAGGTCATCCGCGACCCGATTCCGCCCGCGAAGATAACGGCGATGTTCATGCGATCTCCTCTTCGGAGACTTCTTGCTCCGTCGTCTCGTGCTCGGCTTCGTCGTCGATGGACTCGTGGCCCGGCGTCGCGGCGCCCAGCGGCCCGCGGTCGACCTCGTGCACCGGGGGCAGGATGAGCCAGTCGATGACACGGTCGGCGGCGCCGGTGTCGATCCGGTCGAAGTTCTCGGCGCGGAACTTCGCGACCTTCTCCTGCTCGAACTGGCCGGTGCGGATCGCATCGACCACCTCGTCGAAGGTGGTGGCGACGCGGCCGGGGGCGGTCTCGTCGTAGTCGCGGTGGAAGCCGCGGGTGGCGGCGTAGTTGACCTTGTCGGGCGCGAAGAACAGCATCGGCCGATCCAGCAGCGCGTACTCGTAGATGATCGACGAGTAGTCGGTGATGAGCAGGTCGGTGACGTGCAGGAGGTTCAGTCCGTCGGGGTAGGTCGTGAAGTCGAAGAACCGGTCGCGGTACTCGGCGGGGATCTCGATCGGCTTCTTGACGAAGTGGTGCATCCGGAACAGGACGACCGTGTCCTCGCCGCACGCCTCGTACAGCGCGTCGAAGTCGATCTGCTCGTAGTCGTAGAACGCGGTGTAGATCGAACGGCCCCGGAAGGTCGGCGCGAAGAGGATGATGCGCTTGCCGGTCAGTTCGGGGTGCTCGGCGGCGAACCGGGTCAGGAACTCGTCACGGCGGTTCTCGTCGAGGAACCAGTCGACGCGCGGCAGCCCGGTGGGGATGACGGCGTCCTCCTCGATGCCGAACGCCTCCGCGTACACGTGGCGGAGATGCTCGGACCCGGTGATCGCGTACGTGTACTGACGGTGCGGGTGCCACAGCTTGGGCGAACCGGGGTTGCCGAAGCGGCTGTAGCCGACCGACTTGAATCCGCTGCCGGCGTGCCAGAGCTGGATCACCTTCGTCCGCGGACTCATCGGCAGGCTCTTGAGGATGCCGAAGTAGTCGTCGAGCAGGATCACCTCGCTCGTGGCCATGAGGTAGATGATGCGCAGCGTCGTCCCCCACCCGCCGGTGCGCGGCAGTCGGAAGGAGAACTTCATGTCCATCTGGGCGTCGAGGCCGCGCTCGACCAGACGCTCGTGCACGCGCAGCAGGTTGCCGTCGAGCTTCAGCCGCTGGTCCGAGGCGAAGAGGATGCGACCGGGCTTCACACCGATCCAGCGATTGACGAGTCGGTAGATGCGTCCCGCATAGATCTGCTTGCGCCGATCGCCGATGAGCGCCTTGCGCAGACGCTTGAGGGGGCGGAACCGCTTGGGCTTCGCCGCGGGGCGGAACAGCTGGTAGCTCCGCATCAGGAAGTCCAGCCGGTTGATGTCCTGGGCGTTCTCGGCGATGCCGAAGGACACCGTCTCGACGGCGCGGTTGCCGTCGTACAGGAACACCCGCGAGGCCTCGTCGAGGGCGTCGAGCGCGCCGCCGTCGAACACCGCCGGCGCGGAGCGCGCGTCGTCCGTGGCCGCGCGGATGCGCCAGGTGCCGTTGGGGATGGCCCGGCGGCTCTCGAACGTGGTGATGTTGATGTGCAGGTCGTAGACGCCGTCGCCGACCCGCGTGCGCGGCACCGGATAGGCCCGCGGACCGTCGACGATGACGAAGGAGAGACGGGTGGGTGTGACCGCGCCCTCCTGGGGGGTCACCTCGACCCGGATGGTGAGCTGGATCCGCTCCCAGCTGAGCGCGAGAACACGCAGATCGAGCGGAAGCGGCGGGATGCCGAGCTCCTCTGCGGCGACCTCTCCGGTCACGACAGAGGTCGCGCCGGTGTCACCGGCGGGGTCCACGATCGCCGTCGTCATGCGCCACGCTCCTCATGCCAGGCGATGGTGCGGTCCACTCCGGCGGCGAGGCCGACGTGCGGTGCCCAGCCGAGGGAACGCAGGCGGGCGTCGTCGAGGCCCTGCCCCTTGACGGGGTTGTACGTGGAGACGTCGACCCCTTCGCGGAAGCGGACCTGCAGGCCGCTGTCCGGACGCGCGGCCGTGAAGGCCTCCGCGAGCTGACGGATGCTGATGAAGCCGCCCCGATCGGAGATGTTGTACGCGGTGGGGCCGCCCTGCAGCATGGCGGCGAACATCCCCGAGATCGCGTCGCCGAGGTAGGTATAGGTGCGGCGCGCGCTGCCGTCGCTGTTGAGCGTGATGTCGCGGCCGGCGATCACGTCGGCGGTGAAGTCGGCCTGGACGCGGCCGTCGTCCAGCGCCATCCCCGGTCCGTAGATGTGACCGAACCGAGCGATCGTGATGGGGACGCCGTGCTGCGCGTGGTAGCTGACCGCGATGGTCTCGGCTGCGCGCTTGCCCTCGGTGTAGCAGGCGCGGGGGTTCAGGATGTCGACGGAGCCGTAGTCGTCCTCGGCCACGAGCGAGCCGTCGTCCGCCCGCTGACCGTAGACCTCGGCCGAGGACATCAGGACGAAGTGCGCGCCGTCGCGGACACACAGATCGAGCAGCCCGAAGGCGCCCTGGACGTTCGCCCGGATGGTGTCGACAGGGCTTCCGGCATGGAGGGCAGGCCGGGCGGGCGACGCGCCGTGGATGACCACGTCGATCGGGCGATCGACGGCCACCTCGCCCTGCACGTCCCCCTCGATGAGCTCGAAGTCGGGTCGGTCGGCGACGGCGCCGAAGGTGCGGCGCGCGCGCTCGATGCTCCGCACGAGCCCGAGGACGGTGATCCCCGCCCCCGTCGCGTCGTTGAGTGCCAGCAGGGTGTACACCGCATAGGCGGGGATCATGCCTGCGGCCCCGGACACGAGGATCGTCTTGCCGGCCAGGTCCGACCACGGGACCGGCGTCGCCAAGATCTCGCGAAGGTCGTTGTCGACGACCGAGTTCCCGGTCACGGCGGCGGGTCCCTCCGAGGTGAAGAGGGGCCGGCCGGCGTCGCTGTTGGTCTGTGCAGGCATCCTACGGATTCTACGCCACTCGCCCGCGGCGCCCTCTCAGGACGCCCGGCGCAGCAGTCGCTTCGCCTTGCGAATCACCCGTCGCAGCAGCGACGGCTTGGCTGCGGCCGCCCGCGCCGAGGCGGGCTTCGCAGCGGCACGCGGGGCTTCCGCAGCGGGCGTCGACGGCGTGGACACGAGCTCCCCGCCGGACTCCCAGCGGGCGATGAACACCATGCTGCTGATGTTGTTGACCGGCAGGTGCGGAACGGTGGCACCGTCGGCGAAGACCGCCTTCCGGGCGTCGAGATCGGTGCCCTTGATGTCGCCCGGGGCGATGGTGCCGTCCGACAGATACCAGAACCACCGGTTGTCGATGCGGAACCGCATCGTCCACCCCGCGAACTGGAATCCCGGGATCGCGAACCGGTTCTCGCCGATCCGGGCCGTCCCGTCGTTCACGTAGCGCACGCTGGGATCGACGTACTCGAGCGCCCCGGCCTTCAGCCGCTTGGACTCGAGGCTCTTCGGCTGATCTCCGGCCAGGCTGGCCGTCTCGCCGGTGTAGCCGCTGTGGAAACGCACCGGGTAGCGAAGGCTCCGGCGTTTCTGATCGAACTTCGCCACGTCCTTCGTCTCGCCCGCGTCGATCCGCTGCTGGGCGGCCGTGAGCGCGTCGAGGATGAAGCCGCCGGACTGCGCGCGCCGCTCCTCGAGGATGCCGCGCACCTTGGCGTAGTCGATGTCGTGCGAGAACGTGCGGACGTCCGCGTCGCGGGCGAACTGCCGGTCGCTCAAGTCGAACGTGGCGAGGAAGTTCGGGACCTTCTGGCCGTTGCGCTTGCCGACGAAGAAAGGCTTCTCGAACAGGACCGCGAAGCAGCAGCCGTGGAACGAGTTGGTGAAGACCGCCTCGGCGTGCTCGATGTACCCGAGCCACTCCTCCATGCCCACGTCGTAGCGCGCGATGTGCTTGACGTCGGGGTCCGAGACACGGCCGTGCTTGAGCGGCCGGTCGGAGAGCTCGACCAGGGTCAGGTCGTGCTCCTTCGCGTACTCGACCGCCTTGCGGATCGTGTCGGCGGCCTCCTCCATCACGTAGTAGAGGAGCACGAAGCGCTCGAGCTTCGGCTTGGTGGAGACCGCCTGCCAGAACTCCTTGCCGTGCAGGAGCACCGGGTCGATCACCGTCGGCGCGGCGTACGGCGAGTTCTTCTCGATGTAGGCGCCGAAGTCGGCTTCGCGGACGCTGATCGCGTCGATGTCCTCGAGGTAGTCGAAGAAGACCTCCGCCTCGTCCTTGCTGAAGTCCTTCGATGCCCCGCGACTGGCGGCGTAGGAGATCTTCTGCTTGCCCTCGAACGCCTTGCTGCCGAGCAGGAAGCCGCGGTCGAAGGTATGGCGCGGGATCGCCTGCCAGATCACGTCGGTGACGCAGATGTAGGTGTCGAAGCCCGGGTCCTCGATCTCGAGCAGGTCGGAGTCGTAGACCTCGGCGGTGAAGGAGAGGTGCTTGTCGATGAACGCCTCGAACTTGTCGTAACGGCGCTCGCGCTCCACGTAGGCGCTGCGGTAGCCGACGGCGAGCTCGGCCCACTTCTCGAGGTCCTTCGCGCGGGCGGCGACCTGTGCGGGCGTGCTCGCCTTGCGGAGGATGGCGTCGCGGTACTTCGATTCGGCGTAATCGGCCGGGTGCTTCATGTCGAAGTCGTAGAAGTAGGCGGGCTTGTAGTCGAGGATCGTGACGTCGTGGCCGTTCTGGACCAGGTACTCCTGGAACGCGTAGACGTGGAGGTCGCACGCGAAGTTCAGGAACTTCGCATACCGGTTGATGCCGATCAGGCCAATCTTCACTGCTGCCTCCGCCTTGCGGCACTCTCGGGGGTTGACAATCCGACTCAGTCTACGCGACGGTCCGCACGGACCCTGTGGACGGCCGGGAACCGCCCCGTCGGATCAGCCCCGCAGCCGCCGGGCGGCGGCGCGCCGGGCACGCTCGAGGACCGTCGGCGGGCGGGCTCCGGGGGCGAAAGGCGTGGTGACGGGCGGGGCGAGCTCGACGGCGGCCACCTCGCGGTCGAACCGCGTCACCGCCTGATCGAGGGTGTGCCGCAGGCCATGCCGTTGCAGGAATGCACGGAACGTCTCGCGATTGTCGTGATGGCGGGCCGTGAAGGCGCCGAAGTCCGCCCGCTCGTACCACCGCTCGACGTCCACCCGCCGGAGCGCCGACTTCTTCTCGAACGGGATCCCGTGGAACTCGGCCAGCTCGCGGGTGCGGGAATCGTGTGCCACGAGGATCGACGGCACCCCCGCGAGCAGGCCGGCGATCGTCCCGTGGATGCGCGTCCCCACGACGAGGTCGCGGCCCCGCAGCGTGTCGATCCACGTCGTGGCGTCCACGAAGAAGCGCATCCGGTCGGCGCGGTACAGCGGGTGATCCGCCGTCTCCGGAAGGTCTGTCTTCGACGCGAACCTCGTGGGCTCGCCGTAGAGCAGGAGCGCGAGGCTCTCGACGGTCTGCGGCACGACGTAGCTGTTCGGGAAGGCACCGGTGACCGCGTCGACGAACGGGCCGATGTCTCGGAGATAGGGCGAATAGGTGACGGCGAGGGCCGAGTTCGAGGTGAGCGGGCGGCGTGCGGAGAGGCTCCCGTCGCCGCCGAAGCCGTACAGCGAGGGGCAGCCGATCACGTCGATCTCGTCATCGCCGAAGCCCAGATCGACGAGGAAGTCGCGCGTGAAGGCGCCGCGGACGCCGATCGACGGCGATCGATCCAGGACGGCGCGGACGAACGCCCGCACGGAGCGGCGCAGCTCATCGGGCGCGGAGTCGAGACCGGCACCGAGTCGGAACTGCGCGCCGACGCCGAGCACGCTGACGGGCACCGTCAGCTGCGACACGACCTCGGTGAGGCGGTCGAGCTGCGGCAGGAAGCTCATCCGGAAGGCGTTCGCGAGTGGGATGACGACGCGGTCGTACTCGGCGTCGATGCGCTCCGCCGCGCGGCGGGACGTCCCGCGCTCGGTCTCGTACCCGTCGGCGACGAGCTCGGCGTCGTCGGTCAGGAGCGTCCGCCACGCCGCCGTGGAGAACAGCAGGTTCCCGGCGTTGCTGCCGAACACGCCGTCGCGGCGGACGCTCAGGGACCGTCGCGCCGACATCGGTGTGCGCGGGTCCTTGCCCGCGCGCACGAGGATCCGGCGGGGAACCGTCACGGCGCCTCGAGGACCTCGAGCGCCTCGACGATCGGACCGTCGAACACGACGACGCCCTTGCGGATGACGATGCCACGGGTGCACAGCTGCTTGATCTGGCCCTTGGAGTGGCTGACCACCATCATGGTCACGCCCTTCTCGGCGAGCTCCTTCAGCTTGGCGTTGCACTTCGCGCGGAACGGCGCATCGCCGACCGAGAGGACCTCGTCGACGAGCAGGACGTCCAGTTCGACATGGATGGCCACGCTGAACGCGAGGCGCATGAACATGCCCGACGAGTAGTGCTTGACCTCTTGGTCGATGAAGTCGCCGATCTCGCTGAACGCGACGATCTCGTCGAACCGCGCCTTCGTCTCCTTCTCGCTCATCCCGAGGATCGCCGCGTTGAGGAACACGTTCTCCCGGCCGGTGAGGTCCGGGTGGAAGCCCGCCCCCACCTCGATCAGACCCGCGACGCGTCCGCGCGTGAACACGCGCCCTTCGTCGGGCTCGAGCACTCCGGAGACGAGCTTCAACGTCGTCGACTTGCCCGACCCGTTGAGCCCCATGACCGCGACCGACTCGCCCTCGCCGATCGTGAACGACACGTCGTTGAGCGCCTGGAACTGGCGGGAACGGATCGACTGGCGCCGCAGCAGGGCGATGAAGGCGTCCTTCATCGAGCGCGCACTGCGCTTGTTGAACCACTTCGAGACGTGCTCGACGATGATGCGGGGCTGAGGGCTGGCGGGGGTCGACATCACAGATCCTGGGCGAAGGTGCGCTCGCACCGGCGGAAGACGAGCTGGCCGACGACCAGCGAGAACGCGATGATGACGAGGGCGGCGCCGCCGTACCACGCCATCTCCGGGGGCCAGCCGTGGCGGAACCGCTCCGCGACGGCAGGCTCCCAGAACGCCTGGTGGAACATCTCCACCGCCACGGTGACGGGGTTGCTCATGTAGAGGTGGAACACCCAGGGCGCGCCGACCGTGGCATCGCGCACCATGATCCACGTGTAGAGGATCGGCGATGACCACGTCGCGACCGTGCGGACGATGTCGACGATGTTGCTCGCGTCGCGGAAGCGCACGTTGACGGCGGAGAAGAACAGGCCGATGCCGCTGATGAAGAGCAGCACGAGGAGGAGCGCGGCCAGCACCATCCCGATGGAGGCGAAGGACGGCACCCATCCGAAGAGGAACACTGCGACGACGAGCAGGACCGCCAACTGGGGCAGGAAGTGGATGAACGCCCCCACGATCGCCGAGATCGGGAAGAGCTCGCGCGGCAGGTAGATCTTGCGGACGAGAGCCTTGTTGCCGACGATCGATCGCGTCGCCGCACCGAAGGCCTCGTTGAAGAGGTTGACGACCACGATGCCGCTGAACAGATAGAGCGGGAACGCCTCGACCTGCTTGTGCAGACCGAGGACACCGCCGACGATCGCGTAGTAGACGAAGAACTGGATCGTCGGCCGGACGTACGACCAGAACCACCCGAGCACGGAGTTGCGGTACCGCAGCGACGTGCTCTTGCTGATCAGGACGCCGAGCAGGTAGCGATACCGGACGACGTCGAGGATGCCACGCCCGCGCCCGGGGATGTCGAAGGCGCTGTAGTCGATCTGTGTCACGGGTTTCCTAGCAGAACGGGTCAATCCTGCCCGGATTCCAGGCCAGGCGGGCCACCGGCCATCCTAACGGAACGCCGCTGGATCGACCCTGGACGTCGCCGTCACTTCAGATAGGAGCCGTGGACCCACCCGGTCCGGCCCGAGACGGTGACCTTGCGCCACGCGCCGCTGGAGGACGTGACCGTGACCTTGGTGCCCTTGGCGAGCACCGTGATGATCTTCGCCGACGTCGACGCGGAGGCGCGCAGGTTGAGGCTCGTCGTGGTGGTCTTCACCACCTTGGTCGTCGTCGTGGTCACGGCCTTCAGGTAGGACCCGTGCACCCAGCCCGTCCGCCCCGCCACCGTGACCTTGCGCCACGCGCCGCTGGAGGCGGTCACGCTCACCTTGGTCCCCTTCTTGAGGGTGGTGAGGATCTTCGCCGACGTCGACGCGCTGGATCGCAGGTTCAGCGACGTCGTGGTCTGCATCGTGGTGGCGGCGACCTTGGTGAGCGACGAGGCGGGGACCCAGCCGGTCGAGGAGCCGACCGTGATGGCCTTCCACGTGCCGATGCCGTCGACGACGGTCACCTTGGTGCCCTTCGCGAGCTTCTTCAGCGCCTTCGCCGACGTGGATGCGGCCACGCGCGAGGTGACCGTGGTCTTGATCTGCATCGTGGTCGTCGCCGCGGCAGCGGGCTTCTTGGCGACCAGCTTGCTCGAGGCGATCCATCCCTTGGCCGTTCCGAGCTTCACGGCGGACCAGGCGCCCTTGGTGTCCGTCACGGTGACCTTCGTGGCCTTCGTGAGCGACGAGAGGTAGGTCGATGAGCCCGCCGCGGACCGCAGGTGGGTGGCCGCGCGCGCGTACATCGTCGTCGTCGCGGGTGCGGCCGTGGCGCTCGGCGTGGGAGTCGGCGTGGGGTTCGGGGTGGGGACGGGCGCCGGCGAGGAGGACTGCAGCGACACGTAGGCGCTGTGGACCCAGTACGACGAGCTGCCGACGGTGATGCGCCACCACACGCCGTAGGTCGCGGTGCGGGTGTAGACGGCGCCGAGCTTCACGGTGATGCGGCCGGTGTCGCAGGCCGTCGACGGGGCTTTGCGCGCGTTGAGGCTCGCGGTGGCGACCACGGCCTTGCCCGAGGCCTTGGTGATGCTGGAGCTGGCCGGCACGGCGCAGGCGTCCCCGGCGGGGGTTCCGGTGGTCGCGGTCTTGAACGCGGACTTGGCGACCCAGGTGGTCGTGGACCCGCTCTTCACGCGCAGCCAGGCGCCGTAGGTCCCGGTCACGGTGACCTTCGCACCCTTGGCGAGGGCGAGGGTGCCCGACGTGCACTTCGTGGTCGGCGCCTTGCGGCCGGTCGTCGCGGCCGTGGCAGTCGCGGTGCCGGAGGCGGCGGTCACGTCGGCGGACGCCGGCGCGGTGCACGCCGCGACCTGCGCCGGGGTTCCGGTCGAGCTGGAGGCGTCCGGGGCGAACCAGGTCACGTAGTAGTTGTAGAAGTTGCGGTTGCCGTAGGTCGAGCAGCTGTCGCCGGTCCCCGACCCCGCCGCGAGCGCGGCGATGTTCGGCCGGTACGGCGTGTAGATGTAGAGGTTCGCGGTCGCCTGGTTCTTGATGAACACCTTCGAGGACCCGCACGAGCTCGTCGGGTGCCACTTGATGGTGTTGACCTGACCGGCGCGGTAGTTGAAGGACGTCGGGTTCTTCGTGTACACCTGCAGCTGCCGCGCACCCTTGTAGACCTGGTTGACGAAGCCCGCTGCGGCTTCGTCGCACGGCGCGGTGTCGGGGCAGGCCTGACCCATCGCCGCGCGGTAGGCCCACGCGGAGGGCGCCGACGAGGTGACCAGGCCCTGCTCCTTCTGGAGCATGACCAGGATCACCTTCGGGTTGATGCCGCACGCACGCGCCACCGTCGCGATCACGCTGGCCGCGGACACGTCCGAGCGCGCGCTGATCGCGCTGCAGTACTTGTCGGCCTTGAGGGCCGGGAGGTCGGTCGTGAAGTCCTTCAGGCAGTCCGGACCCGTCGTCGCCTTGCACGTGGCGACGCGCGCCTTCAGAAACGACTGGATCTGGGACGTCGTCAGCGAGTCGCTGTCGAAGAACTCGGCGTCGCTGATGATGAAGCCGCCGTCCTGGATGGAGGACGGGAGGGCCGTGGCGGCCTGCGCGGGCGCGGGAGGGGAGAAGGTCAGCATCCCCGCGACGAGCGACAGGACAGCGACGACGAGCGCCAGGGGGGACAGGGCGCGACGGGGTTCCAGTCGGGGGGACATGTGACCATTGTTACGGAAGTCAACTTCCGTTACCACCCCGAATTCGGATCGCGTGGTCCGACACGCCGTTTCAAGGATGCTCTGAGGTCGCCGACGGTGGGCTCAGCGGTCGTCCGTCAGAGATCGGCGTGCAGCTGCCAGACCCGCTCGGCAGCGCCGGCCCACGAGAACGCGCGCCCGCGGTCGCCCGCCAGCACGGCGAGCCTTTCGGCAGCCGCCGTCGAGCCGAGTGCCGACGCGAGCGCCTCTGCGAGCGCGTCGCCGCGGGCGGGCCCGTCCGCGTCGACGAGCAGTCCGCCCTCGGCGAGCACCTCGCGGTGGACGCCGGAATCGACGGCGACGACCGGAACACCCAGCCGGAGGGACTCGACGAGGCGCCAGGGGAAGGCCGACCCCATCGCCGGGGCGACGTACGCGACGGCGCCGCCGAAGACCGCGGCACGGTCGTGGACCTCGAGAGCCGGGCGCACGTGCACGCGGGACTCCGCGACCCCGGCGGCCGCGGCGAGCTCGGCGAGGGCCGGCTCCGCCCCCTCAGCGGCGTCGACCACGACGACGGGAAGGTCGAACCCGGAGCGCGCCACGGCCTGGAAGCCGTCCGTGAGTGCATCGGAGGCCTGCGCCGACCCGCTCAGCAGCACGAACCCCTCCGGCAGACCGAGCGCGCGGCGCCGCCCGACCTCGTCGCCCGGCACGCGGAAGCCCTCGGGCGGCGCTCCGGAGATCACCCTCAGCCGGTCGCCGAGCTTCGCGATGCCCGCGAGCCGCTCGGCGGCGGCATGGGTGGGAACGACGACCGCGTCGGCATGGCGCACGGCGCGCTTGAGCATCGCCCGCTGCGCGGCGACCTGCCCCCGCGTCAGCTCCTCGGGACGCTCCCACGCATCCAGGTCCCAGAGCGTGACGACGGTCTGATCCTGATCGTGGACGCGATCGTGCCGGACGAGCGGCGCGACGAGGGAGGGCGCGTGGATCAGCCCGCCGCCGGCGCCGGTCGGCATCCCGAGCTGCCACGCGGCGATCAGCTCACGGCGACCAAGCGCCAGTCGCGTCACGCCGGCGATCCCCGGGACGAGGTCGGTCACGTCGGCGGCGCCGTCACCCCGGGCGGGCACGATCGCCTCGACCTCGCACCCCGCGGGGGCCGTCGCCACGAGCCCGCGCGCGAGCTCGACGGCGGCGGCGGCGAGATCGGCCTCGGCGGCCGGCGCTGCGGCCTCGGCGGCGCCGGACCGCTCCGGCGAGATCGCCCGGTCGAGCACGATACGCAGGGTCGCGGTCATGCGTCGAGCCTACTGATCGCCGGAGCCCGGGGACGGCGACGCGGTCGCCGGGTGGAGCGTCTTCTCGACCAGCTCGTGGACGACGGCGAAGTCCGGGTCGTCGGGGTCGATCCCGTTCTCCTGCGTCAGTTCGATGGTCGACATCTCCTGCTCCTTCGCCTTCACCGCGAGATCGGCCAGGTAGGAGAGCATGGTGGCCGGGATGTCGGTGTGCACGATCTCCGAGCCGGCCTTGGAGATGTCCTGGAACCGGGTGAGTACGGTGGCCGGGGTGAACTGGTCGAGGATCGCGGCCTGGAGCTGACGCTGGCGCTTCATCCGGTCGTAGTCGCTGGTCGTGTACCTCGAACGCGCGTACCACTGGGCGGTGTCGCCGTCCATGTGCTGCCGGCCGGCCTCGATCCATCCCGTGATGCCCGACAGGGACCCGTCCGCGTTCTTGTGGAGCGCGCCCTTGGGCAGTCGCTCCTTCACGGTGATGTCGACCCCGCCGAGCGCATCGATGAGGGCGGCGAACCCGTCCATGTCGACGAAGACGAAGTACGGGATCTCGATCCCGAGGACGCCCTCCGCCGCGTCGCGTGTCGCCTCGATCCCCGGCGTCGAGCCGAGCGCGGCCGCCTCCGGGTACATCGCCTCGCCGTCGAGGCACAGGCCCACTTCGGTGTTCAGCTGGTTGATCTTGTTGTCCCACCCGCAGCTCGCATCGGCATGACCCTCGTGGCCGTTGGGATAGCGGTCCTTCATGGGCCCGTCCGAGAACGGCACGTTGCGCATGTCGCGCGGGATGCCGGCGATCGTCACGGCACCCGACTCCGCGTTGACCGAGACCACCGAGATGCTGTCGAAGAGCATGTGGGTGCGGCCCGAGCCGCTGTCCGCGCCCAGCAGGAGGAAGTTGTAGTAGCCGTCGGAGGGCGGAACGCTGGGTCCCCCGCCGAAGACCGAGGCGATCGTGTCGCGTGCCGAGCCGGCCACCTGCGAGGCGTAGACCGCGCTGCCCGACGAGACGACCAGCAGCCCCACCGCCAGCGCCGCGATGCCGACGCGCGCGCGGGGGCGCGTCTTCACGAGGCGCACGAGCCGGAGGGTGTCGATCGTCAGCACGATCCACAGCACCGCGTAGGCGAGGAAGAGCACCTGCGCGAGGAGGAGAACGAACCAGTTCGCGAGGACGGCGACCGTGGCCTGCCAGGAGATCAGCGCCGCGCCGAGCACGACGACGAGGACGACCCAGAGGACGAGGGTGGAGGCGATGCCGATCCGCCCGAGGCGGCGGTGACCGGCCAGCGACTGAGCGGCACCGGGAAGGAGGAAGTTCAGCGCGACGAGCCACCAGCCACGGCGGGTCATGACGGCGTCCGACGAGGTGTCCGGGGTGCGCAGGGAGTACGGGTTCCACTGCGCGGACGACCTCGGCGCGGCAGGTGCCGTCCCCGCGCGGCGGGGCGGGCTCGCGACGCTCACCGGGTCGTCCCCGGCATGGCCGCCCGCGTCACAGCGACTCCTTCAGGCGACGGTTCTTCTCCTCGACCTGGCGCTCCAGGTCGCGGGCGTAGCGCTCGACGTCGTCGGCGACCGCGTCATCGGCGGCGCCCAGGATGCGGGCGGCGAGGAGCCCCGCGTTCTTCGCGCCGTTGATCGACACCGTCGCCACCGGGATGCCGGCGGGCATCTGCACGATGCTCAGCAGGGAGTCCATGCCGTCGAGGGTCGCCAGCTGCACGGGAACGCCGATCACCGGCAGCGCCGTGACGGAGGCGAGCATGCCGGGCAGGTGGGCGGCACCCCCGGCACCGGCGATGATGACGCGCAGACCGCGGGCCCGCGCACCGCGGCCGTAGCTCAGGAGCTTGTCGGGCGTGCGATGGGCGGAGACCACCTCGACTTCGTGGGCGATGCCGAAGTCCGTCAGCGCCTGCGAGGCGTCGCTCATGACCCGCCAGTCCGAGTCGGAGCCCATGACCACGCCGACCAGCGGCGATGCGGAGGAGTGCAGGGGTCGAGTCACCCGACCAGGCTAGGCGGCGAGTCTGGAAAGTCCCCGGAACGGCGCGCGCTCGGGACGCAGAGACGGGGCGATCAGTCGGCGAAGAACGCGGCCGCCGCCCGGGCCTCGTAGGCCACGGCATCGAGCTCGTCGCCGACGGCGTTGACGTGCCCGACCTTGCGTCCGGGGCGCGGCGCCTTGCCGTAGGTGTGCACCTTGGCGGCCGGGTGTGCGTCCAGCGCCGCGGGCAGGCGGTCCTCGAGCGTGTCGGCGACGGGTCCGCCGAGGATGTTGACCATGACCGCCCACGGCGCGCGTGGCGACGGGTCTCCGAGCGGCAGATCCAGGACCGCACGCAGGTGCTGCTCGAACTGGCCGGTGACGGCCCCGTCCTGGCTCCAGTGGCCGCTGTTGTGCGGGCGCATGGCGAGCTCGTTCACGAGGAGCCGCTCGTCGGTGGTCTCGAACAGCTCCACGGCCAGCATGCCCGTGACGCCCAGCCCCTCCGCGATCGCCGAGCCGATCTCGGCGGCCACGGCGGCGACCCTGCCGCTCCCGTGCGGGGCCGGTGCGATGACCTCGGCGCAGACGCCGTCCCGCTGGACCGTCTCCACGACGGGGTAGGCGACGGCCTGCCCGGAGGGACGGCGGGCGATCTGCTGGGCGAGCTCGCGGGAGAAGGCGACCAGCTCCTCGACGAGCAGCTCCTCCCCCGGCGCGAGCGCCGCCAGCCAATCGTCGGCCTCGGCGGCCTCCCGCACGACCCGCACGCCCTTGCCGTCGTATCCGCCACGCGGCGTCTTGACGACGCCCCGGCCGTCATGGGTGTCGAGGAAGGCCTGGAGACCGGCCCCGTCCGAGACGGCCGCCCACTCCGGTTGCGGAAGACCGAGCTCCGCGAGCCGCGCGCGCATGAGCAGCTTGTCCTGCGCGTACATGAGCGCGTCCGGGCCGGGGTGGACGGCGACGCCGTCGGCGACGAGCGCGCGGAGCACCTCCTGCGGAACGTGCTCGTGATCGAAGGTGAGGGCGTCGACGCCGCGCGCGAACGCCCGCACCGTCTCGAGGTCCCGGTAGTCGCCGACCGCGGTCGCGGCCAGGCCGGCCGCCATGCCCTCCTGCTCGGCGAGCACCTGGATCTCGATCCCGAGCTCGACCGCGGGCGCGATCATCATGCGGGCCAGCTGCCCGCCGCCGACGACTCCGACCTTCACTGCCATGGGTGCCCCTCCGATGCGCGAGCGCCTGCCCGACCGTGTTCCATCTTCCCAGGTCGCCGAGCGCGGCCCACTCGTCAGCGCACGTCGGTGATCGTGGGGGTCGCGTGCGAGTCGCGGTGGGCGAGGATCTGGCTGATCTCGACCTGATCGGCGAGCGTCTCGTGCACGAGCCGCACCGCCGGGATGTCGGCGAGGCGCAGCGGGGCGTCCACGCCGTTGGACAGCGAGAGGGTCCCCGCTCCCCACAGCCGCTGCAGCGGACCGCGCTTCTCGGAGATCGTGTAGCCGCGCGCGTGGGTCACCTCGCGCCGGTTGCGGCTGAAGAGACCGGACTGCTCGACCACCCGGCGGGTGGTGATCGTGTACGTGTGCGCGAGCCATCGCAGGTAGGGCATCACCACGAGCAGGAGGACGGCGAGCGCGGCCGCAGACCACAGCATCCAGTCCTCGAACGGCGCGGGGAGGTTGCCGGTGAAGTACCCGACCGCCGCAGCGACGGCGACGAGCACGAGAGCCGACCAGAACAGCCGACGCGCGTGGCGACGCAGCCGCACGAGGCGGAGTTCGGGCGCGGCAGCCCCGGGAGCCGGGGTCAGCGGCCGCCCGGAGTACGCGGTCGGCTGGGTCACGCGTCCATTGTCACCGAGGCCTGCGACACGGCGGGGTCGGCACGCCGCCCGCACGGCGACGCACGCTCAGGCGGGCGCGGGACCCGACGTCGGGCGCACGTGGACGACGTCGCCCGCCGAGACGACCGCCTCGGTTCCGCCGGTCGCCACCACCAGGCGGCCGTCGGCGTCCAGCCTCTCGGCGCGGCCGTTCAGCGTCGTCCCGTCCGGCAGCGACACCGCGACGTCGGAGCCCAGGGTGCTGCACACCTGGGCGATCTCCTCCGCCACGCCGGCGGACCCAGAGACCGCCAGTGCGGCGATGCCGTCCCGCAGCGCGGTGAGGTACGCGGCGACGAGCCGGTCCTCGTCCACCTCGCGGCCGAGGGCGGCGAAGGACGTCGCCGTCGGCAGCGGCAGGTCGGCCTCGGACATCGTCGTGTTCACCCCCGCTCCCACGACGACCCGGTGCGGGTCGGTCGCCAGCACCTCGGTGAGGATCCCGCTGATCTTCAGTCCGCTCACCTGCACGTCGTTGGGCCACTTGAGTGTGACGTCCAGGCCGACCAGCTGCTCGGCGATCGCCCGGCGCAGGGCGGATCCCGCGACGAGGGGGATCCAGCCGCGGTCGGCGTGCGCGACGGCGCCGACTTCGAGCAGCACCGAGACCGCCAGTGCCGTTCCGGGCGGCGCCGTCCACGAGCGGCCGAGGCGGCCGCGGCCCGCTCGCTGATCACGGGTGAGCAGCACGGACAGGTGCGGATGGCCCAGGGGATCGGCCGCGACGTCGGCGAGGAGCTTCTCGTTGGTCGAGTCGACCGTGCCGGCCACCTGGAGGCGGGGGGTGACGGCGGCGGCCAGGGGGTATCCGGGATCGGCGTGAGACATGGCGGCCACGATACGCCGGTCCGATGCCGTCGCCCGCCTGGGCGGGAGCGACAACGGATGCCGCCGCGCGTTGTGGCCGCCTGCCAACCGGCGGCGGGATGTGCTCGCTAGGGTGGAACGCGTGACCGACCAGCCCGACCTGTCCACGACCGCCGGCAAGATCGCCGATCTGCGTGCACGCTTCCAGGAGGCCGTCCTCGACGCCGAGACGGTCGCCCAGCAGAAGCAGCACGCGAAGGGGAAGGGGACGGCGCGCGAGCGGATCGAGCAGCTCGTCGACCCCGGCAGCTTCGTCGAGCTCGACGAGTACGTGCGCCACCGCACCAGCGCCTTCGGCATGGATCGCTCCCGGCCGTACGGGGACTCCGTGGTCACCGGCGTCGGGACGATCCACGGCCGCACCGTCGCTGTCTATTCCCAGGACTTCTCCACGTTCGGCGGGTCGCTCGGCGAGGTCGCGGGAGACAAGATCATCAAGGTCATGGAGTTCGCCCTGCGCGGCGGCATGCCCATCGTCGGCATCCTCGACTCCGGCGGCGCGCGCATCCAGGAGGGTGTGGTCGCACTCGGCAAGTACGGCGAGATCTTCCGTCTGAACACCGCCGCCTCGGGCGTCATCCCTCAGATCTCGATCATCATGGGACCGGCCGCCGGCGGCGCCGTCTACTCCCCCGCGCTCACCGACTTCGTGGTGATGGTCGACAAGACGAGCCAGATGTTCGTGACCGGACCGGACGTCATCAAGACCGTCACCGGCGAGGACGTCGGCATGGAGGAGCTCGGCGGCGCGTACACGCACAACACCCGCTCGGGGGTCGCGCACTACCTCGCCGAGGACGAGGAGGACGCGATCGACTACGTCCGCACGATGCTCGGCTTCCTGCCCGACAACAACATGGCCGAGCTCCCCGACTACGAGCACGCGTTCGAGTTCGAGACGACGGACGCCGACCGGTTCCTGAACACGGTCATCCCCGACTCCCCCAACCAGCCGTACGACATCCACGAGGTCATCGCCCACATCACCGACCCTGCGACAGGCGCAGGGCAGACCAAGGGCGAGTTCCTGGAGGTCCAGCCCCTCTTCGCCCCGAACATCGTGATCGGGTTCGGCCGGATCGAGGGCCGCTCGGTCGGCATCATCGCCAACCAGCCGTCGCAGATGGCGGGAACGCTCAACATCGAGGCGGGCGAGAAGGCGAGCCGGTTCGTCCGCTTCTGCGATGCGTTCTCGATCCCGATCGTCACGCTGGTGGACGTGCCGGGCTACCTGCCGGGCACCGACCAGGAGTGGACCGGTGTCATCCGCCGCGGCGCGAAGCTCCTCTACGCGTACGCGGAGGCGACCGTGCCCCTCGTGACCGTCATCCTGCGCAAGGCCTACGGCGGCGCGTACATCGTCATGGGCTCCAAACAGCTCGGTGCCGACATCAACCTCGCCTGGCCGACGGCGGAGATCGCCGTGATGGGCGGGCAGGGCGCGGTGAACATCCTCTACCGCGGAGAGATCAAGAAGGCGGAGGAAGCCGGCGAGGACGTGGCCGCCGTCCGCACCCGCCTGGCCAACGAGTACACCTACAACGTCGCCTCCCCGTTCCTGGCGGCCGAGCGGGGCGAGCTGGACGGCATCATCGAACCCGCCGCGACCCGCGTCGCGATCGCCAAGGCCCTCCGGGCGCTGCGCGGCAAGCGCGCCAGCCTCCCCGCCAAGAAGCACGGGAACATCCCGCTGTGACCGGTGCGCGAGACGACGGCACCGGCGAGGGCGCACCGGCGGAACCGAGCCTTCGCATCGAGGTGCTGCGCGGCAATCCGGACGCCGAGGAACTGGCGGCCGCCGTCGCCGTGGTGAGCGAGTCCTACCGCTCCGAAGCGGCGGCCGCGGTGGCCGATGACTCGCGCCGTCGCACGGCCTGGCAGATCACCGCTCGAGGGATGCGCCAGCCGCTCCGGCGCGACCTCGGCTGGGGTCGCTTCGGGGGCTGATCCCCCGCGGACGCCGGCCCCGACGGGGCGCCGCGGGAATGTCCCCCAAAATACCTACAGACATTCCCAGGGCCGCGTCGCACACTGGAACTGCTGGAACGCTTCTGCGTTCGGTCGATCACCTCTCTGAGTGCGGATCGGCCAGCGAGTCGGTTTTCGGGTAACCGCTCGCGCAGGCGAGGGGCGGGCGGCTTCGCCGCCCCTCGCCTCCCTCCCCACCACGACTCCTGGTCGTCCGCGACGAACGTGGGCGTCCGCGGCAACGTCGCGTACGGCAGAACGTCGCGTGCGGTATGCCGCGGCGGTTCGCCCGCACCCGGCTGCCGGAGCGCGGGTGTCAGTCCTCGACGCCGACCCGGTCGTCGGCGGCCGCCGCGTCCTCGGCGGCCGGCGTGTCTGCACCCGGGTCAGGCACCGCGGGCCAGCGGATCTCGTGCCACAGATCGACCACGTCCTCGCCGTCCGGGTCGTCCTCGCTGCGCGAGCGGCCGACCACCGTGACGGCGATGCTCTCGTGCTGCGAGGTGCGGATGAACACGCGTTCGGAGCGCGCGTCGGACAGGGCCTTCGCGAGTTCGCCGCGGATGACCGTGAGCTGGTCCTCGTGGACGCCGTCGAGGCCCCCCTCGTCGAGCATCGTGACCTCCGTGCCGCGGCGGCGCACCGCCTCCAGCTGGACGCGGACATCGTCGTCGAGCAGGCGTCGCCCGCGCAGCTCGTCGCGCAGACGCCCTTCGGCCAGTCGGGCCTGCGCCCGCTCCTCGTCGTCCAGCACTCCCCCGGTCTCGATGACGCGCGTCAGCACGGGTCCGGCGAGGGCGATCGCGCGCTGGACGGTGACGCGCCGCTCGCGGCGGCGTCCGGACTGCGAGGCCAGCCACTCCGACGAGGAGCGCTGGAGCTCGGTCAGCTCCGCGGTGTCGCGGGCCGCCCGGGCCATGAGGCCCGTCACGAGCTGGGCGATCCCGACCCACACGACCGCGCCCACCGCGCCCAGCGACAGCGCGTTGACGATCCCGATCCAGAAGCTGCCGGTGACGACGATGATCGCCACGCCGATCCACGCCGCCCAGACGCGCCCCCGCACGACCAGGATCGCCATCAGGGCGCTGATGCCGCCGAGCCCCCACGTGGCGTAGGCCTGGAGGTGCGCCGCCGCGCCGGCCCCGAACCACGTCACATTGGGCACGAGGGCCGCCGTGACCAGGGAGAGGACCACCAGCCACACCGGCAGGGGCGCCGTGACCGGAGGCCAGAAGATGCAGAGCCAGACCGTCACGAGGTACAGGCCGATCGCCGCGACGACGAGGAGAGGGTGCTCCGGGGTGACGGTCCAGATCATGCCGCCGACGGCCAGGTACGCCGTGAACACCACGCCGAGCGAAGACAGCGCCGAACGCATCGAGACCCTCATTGCGGCTTCTCCCAGTACAGCGCGACGCGCGTGCCGTCCGGACCGCTGTCGATGCGGGCGCTGCCGGCGACGGCGGCCACGCGCGCGGAGATCGACCCGCGGATGCCCAGCCGGTCGTCGGGCACCGCGTGGGGATCGAAGCCGGGCCCGTCGTCGCCGATGAGGATCTCGACGTTGCGCTCCCCGGCCGTGACGACGACGACGAGACCCGCCGCCGCGGCGTGCTCGACGGAGTTGGCGACCGCCTGCGTGGTCGCGAGGACCAGCGCCCGTGCGACGCGTCCCGGCAGCGACCACGTCTGCGCGGGGAGCCGGCCCGACACGGCCGGGCCGCCGGACTCCCGCGACGCGCGGTCGAGGTCGGCGACGAAGTCCGCCAGCGGCACGGGCGCGTCCGACCCCTCCCCCGCGTCCTGATCGACGTTGGCGAGTCGGGTCAGCGCCTCCCGCGCCATCGACACCGCGAGCGAGCGCTCCCGCGGGGTGCGGGCGCGCTCGGCGGCGATGAGGGCGGCCAGCACGCTGTCGTGCATCAGGGCGGCCACCGCCACGCGCTCCCGCTCGGAGGCATCGGCGGCGGCGGCAGCGGCGTAGGAGCCGACCGCGTCGCGGCGGGCGGTGTCCATCTGCACGGCGACACTGCGGAGCATCCAGCCCAGGACGAGGAAGACCAGAGCCAGGATGATCGCGAACACGACGTCCAGAAGGGTCTCCTGAAGCCCGGCGATGCCCACCTGGATGATGCGGACGACGCCGTACAGCACCGGGATCAGGACCGCCCAGATGATCTGCAGCGGCATCGAGAAGGCGAGGACGGCGGCCACGGTCGCCACGTTGAGCAGGAACCAGATCCACGGCTCGGAGCTGACCGCGTTGTCACGACCCGCGGTGGCGGCCGGCCACGCGAGCAGCACGAGGGGGAAGACGATCGCGAACACGCCGGCGCAGGCGCGGGTGGCCAGTCCGGTCGAGCTCGCGACGACCATGACGATGAGCGGCACGAAGACGGCGACCACGAAGGCCATCCGCCACAGCGGACCCTCCTGCACCGAGGTCAGGGCGTTGAAGAACGCCTGGGCGCCCAGGACCGAGCAGCCGAATCCCACGACGACGCCGAGGATCCGCTCCACTCGCGCCTGGGAGAACCGCTCGCTGCCGGCCGCCGCGGCCTCGCCGGGCGGGAGGATCGGCCGGAGCGACACCGCCCCGGACGGCAGCTCAGACGTCACCCTCGGCCTCGGTCACGAGTCCGTCCTCCATCGCGCGACGGAGGAGGTCGACCTTGGTCGGCGCCGGACGACCGACGTCGATGTACTTCACCCGCACCCGGGTGATGTTCTCCTTCGCGGTGGAGTACGCGATGCCGAGCCGGTCCGCCACGGCCTTCAGAGGCAGGCCGGTCGCATACAGCCGCAGCACATCGCGCTCCCGCGCCGACAGCTGGGCGTCGGCGAAGGCGCGATCCCCGTCCACCGCGCTGGCCCACTCGACGTTGTCGAGCGGCTCGCCTGCGGCGACGATGCGGATGGCGCGGATGACGTCGTCGATGCGGGAGGACTTGCTCACGACGCCCGCGGCGCCGGCGGCGAGCGCCTCGCGCACGGCGGCCGGACGGTCGGCGACGCTGTGGATGATCACATCGGAGCCGTCGGCCGTCAGCCGCACCACGTTCTCGGTGACGGTCGTGCCGTCGCCGAGGGTGAGGTCGAGGACGACGACGTCGGCCGGGCCGCTCGGATCGAGGACCCGCCACTTCATGTAGTCGGTGACGGTGTCGCCGGAGAACACGACGTCCTTCTCCGGTTCGCGCGCGCAGGCCGCCTCCAGTCCGAGGCGCACGGATTCGTGGTCGTCGATGAACGCCACACGAGTCATGTGTCCCAGCCTAACGAGGCGAGTGCTCGCGAGTGAGGAGGACGAGCGCTTCGATGTGATGAGAGTTCGGGAAGAGGTCGTAGCCGTGCACCGCGCCGGCCCGGTAGCCGAGGGCGGAGAAGGTCGCCAGATCGCGGGCGAGCGCGACCGGGTCGCATGCGACGTAGGCCACGTGGGCGGGCTGGAGCGACGCGACGCGCTCGACCACCTCCCGCCCGGCCCCCGCCCGCGGCGGATCGAGGACGACGACGCCCCCGCGCAGCCGCGTCCGCTCGGCAGCCGACGCGGACGACGCCAAGTGGGCGAGCCAGCGGTCGACGCGACCGGTCTCGGCGCGCGCCCCGACCCAATCGGCGAGGTTCGCCCCCGCGTGCTCAGTGGCACGGGGATCGGACTCGACGGTCGTGATGCGGGTGGTCGCCCCGCCCAGTCCGGCGACCGCCGCGGCGAGCAGCCCGACCCCGCCGTAGAGGTCCAGGTGCCACGCGTCCGGATCCACGACGCCACCGGCCTCCCCCAGCAGCTCGGCGAGCGCCGTGCTGAGCGTGTGCGCGGCGAGACGGTGCACCTGCCAGAAGCCGCCGGCATCCACCCGGAACGGCCTGCCGCGGACAATCTCGACGACGGTCTCGGTGGCGGCGGGATCTGCCGCGGTGCGCGCGGGACCGCCGCCCCGCCGGGGCCTCCGCCGGGGCCGGTCCGCCGCGTCGGGCCGCG
>Ga0307406_10000077_pt1 | contig 54169 bp, 47 predicted proteins | sample 322Cmetagenome_3_FD_203706 | JGI IMG/M metagenome (GOLD analysis project Ga0307406, IMG submission 203706) | Maize rhizosphere microbial communities from greenhouse at UC Davis, California, United States - 322HYB-C-2 | ecosystem: Host-associated > Plants > Roots > Rhizosphere > Soil | place...
GGTGGGGGGGGCGTTTGCGGCGGGGGCCGCGGGCGCGGCGCCCGCCTTGGGGGCGCGGGGTTGGGGGGGGGGGGGGGGGGGGGGGGGGGGGCCCGGGGGGTGCGGCCCGTTGTAGGGTCCGCTGGACTGGCGGGTGACGAGCTCGATGCCGACCTTGCGCTCTCCGGGTTCGAGCTCGCGGCCCTGGATCTCGTCGATGATGAGCGACACCGCCAGGGATCCCGCATCCTCGAAGAACTGGTGCACGGTGGTCAGCGGCGGCCAGAAGTGCGCCGCCTCGTCCATGTCGTCGAACCCGACGACGCTCACGTCCTCGGGCACGCGGATGCCGCGCTCGTGGAGCGCGCGGAGGAGCCCGAGCGCCATCTGGTCGTTCGAGACGAACACGGCGGTGGCCTCGGGGATCTCCGCCAGCTGCAGTCCGGCGCGATAGCCCGCCTCCGCGCTCCAGTCGCCCTGGAACGGCTCGGGGACGCGGCGCCCCGCGGCGACGAGGGTGTCGCGCCAGGTCTCGGTGCGCTCCCGCGCGGAGTTCGACTCCGCCGGGCCGGCGACGTGCCAGACCGTGGGATGACCGAGGTCGAGCAGGTGCCGGACGGCCAGGCGCGCCCCTTCGGTCTGGTCGCCGTTGATCGACGGCCGGTCGGGGCGGGCACCGGCTTCGACGATGATGCTCGGGATGCCGTCGGGGAACTCGAGCGCCGACTTGGAGATCAGGTGCGACTCGATGATCACGATGATGCCGTCGACGGCATCCTGCCCGAGCCGCGACAGCGCGGAGGACACCTGTCCCTCGGTGGCGTCGTCCTCGGTGGCCGGCTGCACCTGGATGAGCTCCACGGCGTAGTCGCGGCGGGCCGCCTCGGCGACGATGCCCGAGATCGTGCGGATGTTCCCGAGGGTGCCGAGGGTGAACACGACGACGCCGATCGATCCGAACGATCCGCGTCGCAGGGCCCGAGCGGCCACGTTGGGCCGGTAGCCCAGTTCGCTCATGGCGGCCAGGACCTTCCGGCGGGTGGGCTCGGCGACGTTCGGCACGTTGTTCGCGACCCGCGACACCGTCTGCCCGGAGACGCCCGCGCGCTGCGCCACTTCGCGCAGGGAGACGGATCGGGGGTGCTCGTTGGCCAGGGACATCAGCCTCACTCTAGGCCTTCGGTCGAATCGGGGTTGACAGATGTTGACGTGAACATGCTACTCTCGCCCCGACGATGTTGACGTAAACATCGCCGTAGCCCGAAACCCCCGACGAAGAGGACTGAGACGAGGATGTCGACCATCGCTCCCGCGGTTCCCGCCGAGACGGCCGCCCGACCACGGCGCCGCGGCGGACGTCGCACCACCACGCGGCAATGGGCGGGCCTCGGCTTCGTGGCCCCCTTCCTGATCGTGTTCGCCCTCACCTTCCTCGCCCCGGTGGCGTACTCGATCTACCTCAGCCTCTTCCGCAACAAGCTCGTCGGCGGCAACTCGTTCGTCGGCGTCGAGAACTACCTGCAGGCCTTCACCGACCCGAAGTTCCTCGAAGGCGCTCTGCGGGTCTCGCTGTTCCTCGCGGTGCAGGTGCCGATCATGCTGGCCCTCGCGCTCGTCGCGGCCCTCGCGATCGACTCCCGCCGTCTGGCCGGATCGTCGCTCTTCCGCATCGGCCTGTTCCTGCCGTACGCGGTCCCGGGGGTGGTCGCCGTGCTCATGTGGGGCTTCATGTACTCCGAGCGCATGGGGCTCGCAGGCAACGTCAACAACCTGCTCGGCGTCGACCTCATCACCCCGTTCACCCAGCAGTGGATCCTCGTCGCGATCGGCAACATCGTCACGTGGGAGTTCGTCGGCTACAACATGCTGATCTTCTACTCGGCGCTGCGGGCGATCCCGGGCGACATCTACGAGGCCGCCGCCCTCGACGGCGCCGGGCAGTTCCGCATCGTCTGGAGCATCAAGCTGCCGGCGCTTCGCGGGGCGATCGTCATCGCCACGATCTTCTCCATCATCGGCAGCTTCCAGCTCTTCAACGAGCCGAACATCCTGCGGCCCTTGGCTCCCAGCCTCATCACCACCTACTTCACCCCGAACATGTACGCCTACAACCTCAGCTTCTTCGGACAGCAGGTCAACTACGCCGCGACGGTCGCGATCATCATGGGCGTCGTGACGGCCGTCATCGCCTACGTCGTGCAGCTGCGCGGCAACCGTCAGGAGCTGCGATGACCGCCACGACCGCCGCCACCCGCCGCCGGGCCCGCGCGCTCGACCGCTCCTCGGGGGTGCTCGACCGTCCCCGCCGCTCCGTCGGCCTGACGATCGCGATGTCGCTCTTCCTCGTCTACTCGTTCCTGCCGCTGGCGTGGCTGGTCATCAGCTCGACCAAGACGCAGGAGTCGCTCTACACGTCCTTCGGGCTGTGGTTCTCGGGCCCGTTCGCCTTCTTCGACAACGTGGTGCAGACGCTGACCTACGACGACGGGATCTTCGTCCAGTGGCTCGGCAACACGCTGCTCTACGTCGTCGCCGGCGCCGGCGGCGCGACGATCCTCGCCACCCTGGCCGGCTACGGCCTGGCCAAGTTCACCTTCCCCGGCAAGCGCGCGATCTTCGCCGTGGTGCTCGGCGCGATCGCCGTGCCCGGAACGGCCCTGGCCGTCCCCACGTTCCTCATGTTCAGCCAGATGGGCCTCACCAACACCGTGTGGGCGATCATCATCCCTTCGTTGATCTCGCCCTTCGGGCTCTACCTGATCTGGGTGTACGCGGTCGACTCGGTGCCCACGGAGCTGCTCGAGGCCGCGCGTGTGGACGGCGCCGGCGAGCTGCGCACGTTCTTCACCATCTCCATCAAGCTCTTGGCCCCGGGGATCGTGACGGTCGCGATGTTCGCGATCGTGGCCACCTGGAACAACTACTTCCTGCCGTTGATCATGCTCAACGACCCCGCCCTGTTCCCGCTGACCATCGGTCTGCAGCAGTGGAACATGCAGGCGACCGGCGTCGGGTCCGACCCGATCTTCAACCTGGTGATCACCGGTGCACTTCTCACGATCGTCCCGATCGTGATCGCGTTCCTCCTGCTGCAGCGGTTCTGGCAGTCGGGGCTCAGCGCGGGAAGCGTCAAGCAGTAGGGGACTGCTGACCGTCGAACCATCCTCCCCAACGATCCGACTCCGAAGAAGCGGAAGGACACACAGCAATGACAACGCTCACACTGAGGACCAGGCGGACACTCGTCCGCGGACTCGCCGCCGGCACCGCCGCGCTCCTGATCGGCGCGGGCCTGGCCGCCTGCGCCGGCGACACCAGCCCCGGCAACGACGCCGAGCCGGGCAGCGCCGACGCCATCGAGGCCGCGCTGGAGGAGGGCGGAGAGCTCACCTACTGGACGTGGACCCCCTCCGCCGAGGCGCAGGTCGAGGCGTTCCAGGACGCCTACCCCAACGTCAAGGTCACCGTGGTGAACACCGCCAGCGCCAACGACAACAACCTCAAGCTCCAGAACGCGATCGCGGCCGGCTCGGGCGCGCCCGACGTCGTGCAGGTCGAGTACCAGTCCCTGCCGCAGTTCATCCTCTCCGACTCGCTCCTGGACCTCACCGCGTACGGCTTCGGCGAGCTCGAAGACCTCTACACGCCCGGCCCGTGGGGCGCCGTCGCCCAGCAGGGCGGCATCTGGGGTCTGCCCCAGGACTCCGGCCCCATGGCGCTGTTCTACAACAAGCGCGTCTTCGACGAGTTCGGCCTCGAGGTGCCCAGCACCTGGGACGAGTACATCGAGGCGGGCCGCGCGCTCCAGGCCGCCGACCCCGAGTACTTCATCACCAACGACTCGGGCACCGACGCCGGATTCGGCACGTCGATGATCTGGCAGGCGGGCGGACGTCCCTTCTCCGCCGACGGCGAGAACATCACGGTCAACCTCGCCGACGAGGGCACCCAGAAGTGGGCGGACACGTGGGACACCCTCGTGCAGGAGGGCCTCATGAGCCAGATCTCCGGCTGGACGGACGAGTGGTTCGCGGGCCTGGCCAGCGGCAAGATCGCGACGCTGCCGATCGGCGCGTGGATGCCGGGCGTATTCGAGTCGGGCGCGGCCGACGGCGCGGGTGACTGGCGCGTCGCGCCGATGCCGACCTACGACGGCGGCGCGGCGGTCACGGCCGAGAACGGCGGCAGCTCCGAGGCTGTCACGAAGCAGTCGAAGAACCCGGCCCTGGCGGCCGGATTCCTCCAGTGGCTGAACTCCTCCGAGGACTCCATCGACGTGTTCCTCGAGAGCGGCGGATTCCCCGCGACGGTCGCCGATCTCAACTCGGACGAGTTCCTGAACTACGAGTCGGACTACTTCGGCGGTCAGAAGATCAACGAGGTGCTCGTCGATGCGGCCAACTCGGTCAGCACGGGATGGCAGTACCTGCCCTGGCAGTCCTACGCCAACAGCATCTACGCCGACACCGTCGGGAAGGCCTACCTCGACAAGGCGTCGATCTCCGACGGCCTCGCCGCGTGGCAGCAGCAGAACGTGGCGTACGGCTCGGAGCAGGGCTTCACCGTCTCGGAGTGACCCCGTCCCCCGGGACGTCCACACGGGCGGCCGGATCCACGTCCGGATCCGGCCGCCCGTCTCTGCCCGCCTCCGTCCCCGCCGCCTCCCTCCCTTCTCTGGAGTACCCATGACCGCACCGATCTTCGAGATCGGCGACCGCGACTTCCTGCTCGACGGCTCCCCCCATCGCGTGATCTCCGGCGCCCTCCACTACTTCCGCATCCACCCGGATCAGTGGCGCGACCGCATCCGCTGGGGCCGCAGGATGGGACTCAACACGATCGAGACCTACGTGGCCTGGAACGAGCACGCTCCCGAGGAAGGGGCGTTCGATACGTCCGGCCGCCTCGACCTCGCGCGCTTCCTGCGAACGATCCACGAGGAGGGGATGCACGCCATCGTGCGCCCCGGCCCCTACATCTGCGCCGAGTTCGACGGCGGCGGACTGCCGGCCTGGCTCTTCCGCGGTGCCGACGAGGCGCGTCCGGTGGGGGTGCGGAGCCTCGAGCCGCAGTACATGTCGGCCGTGTCGGAGTACCTGCGCCGCGTCATGGAGATCGTCGTGCCGCTGCAGATCGACCGTGGGGGGCCGGTGGTCCTGATGCAGGTGGAGAACGAGTACGGGGCCTACGGCGCCGACCACGACTACCTGCGCGCGCTCACCGATCTCTACCGCGCGTGCGGCGTGACGGTCCCGCTCACGACCGTCGACCAGCCGGTCCCCGAGATGCTGGCGGCCGGGACGCTCCCCGAACTGCTCACGACCGGCTCCTTCGGCTCGCGTGTGCCGGAGCGCCTCGCCGCCCTCCGCGCGCAGCAGCCGAGCGGGCCCCTCATGTGCAGCGAGTTCTGGTGCGGCTGGTTCGACCACTGGGGCGCCCACCACCACGTGACCGACCCCGCCGCCTCCGCGCACGAGCTCGACGAACTGCTGGCCGCGGGAGCATCGGTGAACATCTACATGCTCCACGGCGGCACGAACTTCGGGCTGACCAACGGCGCCAACGACAAGGGCGTGTACCAGCCGACCGTCACGAGCTACGACTACGACGCCCCGCTCGACGAGGCCGGGCGCCCGACCGAGAAGTTCTGGGCCTTCCGCGAGGTCATCTCCCGCTACGCGCCCGTGCCGCCGCTGGAGCGCGCGTCGATCGCGCCCTTCGTCGTGCCCGAACCGGCACCGCTGCGTCCGGTCGGCAGCCTCGCCGACGTGGCGCCGGCGGCGTGGACGCGCCACGACGGCCTTCCCACGATGGATGCCGTCGGCATCTGGCGCGGCTTCGCGCGCTACCGGATCGCGCTCCCCGGCGGGCAGGGCCCGGCCGTCCTCTCGCTCGGGGAGGTGCGCGACCGCGCCTGGCTCTTCCTCGACGGCGCGCCCGTCGGCTTCCTCGGGCGGGAATCGCACGAGCGCACGGTGACCCTCCCCTCGGGGCGGGGACTGCTCGAGCTCCTCGTCGAGGACGAGGGCCGCGTGAACTACGGTCCGCGCATCGGGGAGCCGAAGGGCCTGATCGGCCCGGCGACGCTCGACGGCGCCCCGCTGGGGGCGTGGGAGATCTCCGCCGTCGCGCTCGACGCGATCCCCGCCGCGGCGCCCGCCATCGGCGACGGCGCCCCGGGAGGCGTACCGGGCGTCGGTGCGACGGTGTGGCAGGCGACGTTCGCCCTCGACGGGCCGACCGACCTCTCCCTCTCGACGGCGGGGCTCGGCAAGGGACTCGTCTGGATCGGCGACACCTGCCTCGGCCGCTACTGGCGCAAGGGCCCCCAGGCATCCCTGTACATCCCCGCCCCGCTCACGCGCGCGGGCGCCAATACGCTGACGGTGCTGGAACTGGAGACGCTCGACACCGATGCGCTCCGCTTCCTCGACGACCTCTCCCTCGGACACACGGAGCACTGACATGACCCGCCGCGCCACCGCCACCGCCACCGGAACCGTCGACGCCGGCACCGGGATCGCCCTCGACCGGCGCCTGTTCGGCGGGTTCGTCGAGCACCTCGGCCGGCACATCTACGACGGCATCCACGAGCCCGGTCACCCGTCGGCCGACGCCGACGGGTTCCGCACCGACGTCGTCGATCTGGTGCGCGAGCTCGGCGTCTCGACCATCCGCTACCCGGGCGGCAACTTCGTCTCCGGCTACCGCTGGGAGGACGGCGTCGGCCCGCGCGAGGCGCGTCCGCGGCGGCTCGACCTCGCCTGGCACGTGACCGAGACCAACGAGGTGGGCCTCCACGAGTTCTCCGCGTGGCTGGAGAAGGTCGGCTCCGAGCTCATGCTCGCCGTCAACCTGGGAACCCGGGGAACGGCGGAGGCGCTGGACCTCCTCGAGTACGCGAACGCCGAGGTCGACACCGCGCACACCCGCGCCCGCGCCGCGAACGGCCGCAGCGAGCCGTTCGGGGTGCGCATGTGGTGCCTGGGCAACGAGATGGACGGCTGGTGGCAGGTGGGTGCCCGCAGCGCCACCGACTACGGCAAGCTCGCGGCCCGCACCGCCAAGGCGATGCGCCGGTTCGACCCCGACCTGGAGCTCGTCGTGTGCGGCTCGTCGTCGCGCACCATGCCGACCTTCGGCGCGTGGGAGCGCGAGGTCCTCGCCCACACGTTCGACGACGTCGACTTCATCTCCTGCCACGCGTACTACGAGCCGGTCGGCGACGACGCGCAGGAGTTCCTGGCCTCGGCCGTCGACATGCACCTCTTCATCGAGGAGGTGGTGCGCATCGCCGACGAGGTCGCGGCCGAGAGGTCCAGCGACAAGCGGATCATGATCTCGTTCGACGAGTGGAACGTCTGGTACCAGTCGCGCTGGAACGCGATCGAAGGGTCGCAGCCCCGCGACGACTGGCCGGTCGCCCCGCGCCTGCTCGAAGACGTCTACACGGTGCGCGACGCCGTGGTCGTCGGCGACCTCCTCATCACGCTCCTGCAGCACGCCGACCGCGTGAGGTCGGCGTCGCTGGCGCAGCTGGTCAACGTCATCGGCCCGATCATGACCGAGCCCGGCGGACCCGCCTGGCGGCAGACGACGTTCTTCCCGTTCGCGCTCACGTCGCGGCTGGCGGGCGAGCGCGTGCGGCGGATCGCGGTCGAGGCGCCCACGTTCGACAGTGCGCGGTTCGGCGCGGTGCCGAGCGTCAACGCCGTCGCCACCGTCGACGACGACGGCGTCAGCGTCTTCGTCGTCCACCGTTCGACGACGGAGGCCACCGAGGTGCGCATCGACCTCGCCGGGCTGGGGGACGGGCGCCCCCTCGCCGTGACCGAGGCCCACCTCCTGCACGAGGACGACGCCGACGCGGCGAACACCCTCGCCGACCCTCGCCGCGTCGCGCCGCGGACGCTCGACGGGGTGCGCTGCGAGGACGGCGTGCTCGTGGTGCCGCTCCCCGCCGTGTCGTGGGCGGCCGTGCGCCTCACCTGATCCGGCGGGCCGGGCCGGGCAGCCGGGTGCCGACCGCCCGGCGTGGCGAAAGCAGGCTGAAGCGCCCCGTCGGGGGCGGTCAGCCGGGGTACCACCCGGTTCGCCCTGCTTTTGCCACGACCGCCGTGCGTCCCGCCGTGCCGCCGGGGTGCGGCCGGGGCCCGTCCCGGGTCAGCCGCCGAGGGCCTCGCTCACGACGGCGCGCGCTTCCTCCTGCACCTCGGCGAGGTGCTCGGGGCCGCGCAGCGACTCGGCGTACAGCTTGTAGACGTCCTCCGTGCCCGACGGCCGGGCGGCGAACCACGCGTGCTCGGTCTGCACCTTGAGGCCGCCGATCGCGGCACCGTTGCCGGGTGCGTGCGACAGCTTGGCCGTGATCGGCTCGCCGGCCAGTGTCGTCGCCGAGACCGACTCGGGCGCGAGTCTGCCGAGCGCCGCCTTCTGCGCGGGCGTCGCGGGCGCGTCGACGCGCTGATAGGCCGAGGCGCCGTACTCCGCCTCCAGCTCCGCATACCGCTGCGAGGGCGTCTTGCCGGTCACGGCGAGGATCTCCGAGGCCAGGAGGCACAGCAGGATGCCGTCCTTGTCGGTGGTCCACACGGATCCGTCGGTGCGCAGGAAGGACGCGCCGGCGGACTCCTCGCCGCCGAAGGCGACCGAGCCGTCGAGCAGACCCGGCACGAACCACTTGAACCCGACCGGCACCTCCACGAGCCGGCGGCCGAGCGCGGCGACCACCTTGTCGATGATCATCGACGACACGAGCGTCTTGCCGACGGCGGCGTCGGCGCGCCAGCCCGGGCGATGCGCGTAGAGGTAGTCGATCGCGACGGCGAGGTAGTGGTTCGGGTTCATGAGACCCGCGTCGGGCGTCACGATGCCGTGCCGATCGGCATCCGCGTCATTGCCGGTGAGGATGTCGTACTCGTGACGGCGCGCGACCAGCGAGGCCATCGCCGAGGGGGAGGACGGGTCCATCCGGATCTTCTCGTCCCAGTCGAGGGTCATGAACCGCCAGGTCGGGTCGACCTCGGGGTTCACGACCGTGAGATCGAGGCCGTAGCGCTCGGCGATCAGCGCCCAGTACTCGACCGACGCGCCGCCGAGCGGGTCGGCGCCGATGCGCACCCCGGCGCGGCGGATCGCCTCGACGTCGATGATGTTCGCGAGGTCCGCGACGTACCCCTCGCGGAAGTCGTAGGAGCCCACGTGCCCGGCCGCGATGTCGGCGAAGCGCACGCGCTGCACGCCCTTCAGGCCCTCCGCGATGAGGGCGTTCGCCCGGTCGGCGATCCAGCCGGTGGCGTCGGTGTCGGCGGGGCCGCCGTGCGGCGGGTTGTACTTGAAGCCGCCGTCGCGCGGCGGGTTGTGCGAGGGCGTGACGACGATGCCGTCCGCCCGGCCCGCCTGTCCCTCCGGTCCCTGAGCCGCATCCGGTCCCTGAGTCGCATCCGGTCCCTGAGCCGCATCCGGTCCCTGAGTCGCATCCGGTCCCTGAGCCGCATCCGGTCCCTGAGCCTGTCGAAGGGCCCGGTTGTAGGTGAGGATCGCGTGGCTGAGTGCCGGCGTCGGCACCCAGGAGTCGCGGGAGTCCACGCGCACGTCGACGCCGTTCGCGACGAGCACCTCGATCGCGGTGCGCTCGGCCGGGCGGGAGAGCCCGTGGGTGTCGCGCCCGAGGAAGAGGGGACCGGTGATGCCCTGCGCGGCGCGGTACTCCACGATCGCCTGCGTGGTGGCGAGGATGTGGTCCTCGTTGAAGCTCGTCGACAGCGACGAGCCGCGGTGGCCGCTCGTGCCGAAGGCGACCCGCTGCTCGGGCACCCCGGCATCCGGCTTTCGGTCGTAGTACGCGGCGATCAGATCGTCGATGTCGATGAGGTCGGATGCTTCGGCGGGCTGTCCTGCGCGGCTCATGGGTCCAGTCTGCCCCTCTCGGGGCGATGATGCGACGATCGGCCGCCCGGACGGGAGGCGAGGGAACCGGGAGGGCTAGGCTTTCCCCCGTGACCGTCGACCCCGCCCCGCGCCGCACGTACAGCTACCTCGGGCCGGCCGGCACCTTCACCGAGGCGGCCCTCGGGCAGGTCGCCGAGGCGCGCGACCAGGTCTGGCGGCCGGTGCGAAACGTCGGCGAGGCGCTGACCGACGTGGTCGAGGGACGGTCGGATGCCGCGATGATCGCGATCGAGAACTCCATCGACGGCGGCGTCTCCACCGCGCAGGACGCCCTGGCGACCATGCCGGGGCTGCGCATCGTGGGCGAGTACCTCGTGCCGGTGAACTTCGTGCTCGTCGGGCGTCCCGGCACCCGGCTGGAGGACGTGTCGCTCGTGGCCGCGCATCCCGTGGCCTACGCCCAGTGCCTGCAGTGGCTGTCGGCGCACCTCCCCGAGCACGCGCATCTGCCCGCCGCGAGCAACGTGGCGTCCGCGGTCGGCATCGTGGACGGGGACAGTGCGGCGCAGGCCGCGATCGCCCCTCCGGGCATCCTCGAGCACTACGACCTCGAACTGCTGGCATCCGACATCGGCGACAACCGCAACGCCGTCACCCGCTTCGTGCTCGTGAGCCGCACCGTCGCCCCGCCCGCCCCGACGGGCGCCGACAAGACGTCGCTCATCGCCGAGCTCCCCGACGACCATCCGGGCGCCCTGCTGGAGCTGCTCGAGCAGTTCTCCACGCGCGGCATCAACCTGTCGCTCATCGAGTCCCGCCCGATCGGCGACGCCCTCGGCCGCTACCGCTTCGTCATCGACGCCGACGGCCACATCGAGGACGAGCGGATGGCCGACGCGCTGCTGGGGCTGCGCCGGTTCAGCCCGAAGGTGATCTATCTCGGGTCGTACCCGCGCGCCGACCGTGCCATCGTGCACTACCCGGACCGCTACTCCGACGATGTGTTCGTCGAGGCGCGCGACTGGCTGCGCGCGCTCATCTCCGGCGAGCCCGAGGCCTGACCGCAGAAGGCCTGACCGCGGATCCGTTCAGGCGGCCAGCAGCTCAAGGGTCTCCGCCCGCCCGGCGGCCGCGTCCATCGGCTCGCCGTCGTAGGCTGCGGCGACCGGCGACACCATGACCTCGTCGACGCCGTGCTGCGCGGCGAACGCGGTCAGCCGCGTGCGGACGTCGTCGCCCGTGCCGACGAACCAGCGGCTGCGGAGCGCGTCGAGCATCGACGACGCCAGGCGGTCCGCTGCCTCCGCGGCGGCGGCCTGCTCGACGGTCTCGAGCGCGACGAGCGGGCGTCCGCCGCGCAGGCGCGCCATCATCCGCGCCTGGGGCAGCATGCGCTCCTGCGCCAGGTCGTCGGATGCCGCGGCGACCACGTTCGCGGTGACGAACGTGCGCGGGGCGTCCAGGAACTCGCTCGGGGTGAACTGCGACCGGTACAGGTCGAGCGCGCGCTCCAGTCCCTCCCCGGAGAAGTGGTTCGCGAAGACGTAGGGGAGGCCGAAGGCCGCGGCCAGCCCCGCGGAGTAGTCGCTGGACCCCAGCAGCCACACCTCGGGCGTCGTGGTCGCCGACGGCGTCGCATGCACCGCATAGGGCTCACCAGATCCGCCGGGCCGGCTCACCAGCCGGACGCTCGCGCCCTCGGGGGACACGAGCCCCAGGATGTCGCGGATGTGCTCGGGGAAGCGGTCGACGTCGCTCGTCGTGCCGGTCATCCGCAGGAGCTGCGTGATCACGGGGTCGCTGCCGGGGGCGCGGCCGATCCCGAGGTCGACGCGTCCCGGAGCGATCGCCTCGAGGGCGGCGAACTGCTCGGCCACCACGAGCGGCGCGTGGTTGGGAAGCATCACTCCACCGCTGCCGACGCGGATGCGGCTGGTGCGCGCGGCAGCCGCGGCGGCCAGGACCGGGGGCGTCGTCGAGGCGACGGCGGGCATGTTGTGGTGCTCGGCGAACCAGTACCGCCGGTATCCGAGGCCGTCGGCCGTGCGCACGAGGTCCAGCGACGCCGTCACCGCCTGCGCGCTGGTCTGCCCGGTGCGGACGGGCACGAGGTCGAGGACGGACAGGGCGGGGCGCGGGGGAGTGGACATCACGGAGGTCAACGTCCGCCGCCCGGCGGGCATTCCGTCGAGCCGCGGCGGCGGCGGCCGGTCACCTGGTCCGGTCGCGATCGGTGCGGGCCTCGGCGTCGCGGTCGAGAGCTGAGTCGCGGCACAACTCCTCCGATCCGGGCCCCCGGCGCGTGCCCCACCGCGGGACGACGGGAACGCGCGCCGGGGCGCACACCCGATGCGAAGGAGTTGTGCCGCCGGGATCAGCGGGCGCGCTTGACGTGCTCGTACGCGTCGAGGGCTGACCGCCGGGTCTCGGCGAGGTCCACGAGCGGCTCCCGCTCGGCGCTGTCGGGCGCCCACTGCGCGATGTAGAGGCCCTGGGGGTCGAACTTCTCGGCCTGGCGCTCCGGGTTGAAGATCCGGAAGTACGGCGACGCGTCGGCGCCCGACCCGGCGACCCATTGCCAGTTGAATGGGTTGTTGGCGCCGTCGGCATCGACGAGGGTGTCCCAGAACCACTCCTCGCCGCGGCGCCAGTCGATCGCGAGGTTCTTCGTCAGATACGACGCGACGACCATCCGCACCCGGTTGTGCATGTATCCCGTCGCCCACAGCTCCCGCATCCCGGCGTCCACGAGCGGCACCCCGGTCTCGCCGTGCTGCCACGCGCGCAGGTGCGACGGCTTCAGCCGCGGCCAGGGGAACGCGTCGAACGCGGAACGCCAGTTGCGGGTGGCGAGGTCGGGGAAGTGGAAGAGGGTGTGCCAGGCGAACTCGCGCCAGCCGAGCTCGGAGAGGAACCGGTGTGCGGAGGCGGCGTGGGCCCCCGTGCCGGCGGCCTCCACCGTCTCGTGCCACACGGTGTACGGGCTGATCTCGCCCCACCGCAGCCGCGGTGACAGCAGCGAGGTCGCCCCCGCGGCCGGCTCGTCACGGGCCCGGTCGTAGTCGCCGAGGTCCTCGCTGAGAAAGGTCCGCAGCCGCTCCCGGGCCGCGCGCTCGCCGGGCTCCCACGCCTCGCGCAGGCCGCCTGCCCAGTCCGGCCGCGTCGGGAGCAGCCCCCAGTCGGCGAGGTCGTCGCCCGCAGCGTCGACGCCGTCGATCGTGCGGGGCTCGGGGAGCGGCGCACGCGGCGAGGGCTGCGCCTGGCAGGCGCGCCAGAAGGGCGTGAAGACGGCGTACGGGGTGTCCGAGCCGGTGCGGATCGTCCACGGCTCGAACAGCAGGTTCGCCGCGAACGACTCGACCTCGAGCCCTTCGTCGCGCAGTCGAGCCTTCAGCGCGGTGTCGATCTCGCGCTCGGGTCGTCCGTACCGGCGGTTCCAGAACACGGCGGCCGCGCCGGTCTCGGCGGCGACGGCCGGCACCACGTCTCCGGCCGGTCCGCGCCGCAGCACGAGCGACCCGCCTCGCTCGGAGAGCCGCTCAGCCAGCTCGGCGAGGCTGTGGTGGAGCCACCAGCGCGCGGCGCCGCCGAGGGGGCGGACACCGGCCGACTCCTCGTCGAGGACGTACAGCACGACGACGGGCACGTCGCGGTCCACGGCCGCGCGCAGGGCCGGGTTGTCGGCGAGGCGGAGGTCGTCGCGGAGCCAGACGAGGGAGGTCACGGCCGGTCGCCTCAGATTCCCGTGACGCTGTGCCCGCGCGGGACGGCCACGGTGAGGCCCCCGGCCTCGACGCGTGCCGTGATGTGCGTCGCTTCGCCGAACTCGTCGCCGTCGAGCTGGACGGGCTGGGCTGCGACGGTCGCGAGGTCGATCCCGGCGCCGCGGCTGAACCGCACGGCGTTGTCCTTGGTGCGCAGGGAGAGGATCTGACGGCCGGCGCGGAAGCGCCGCAGGAAGGAGTTGTCCCAGGCGACGCGGCGCCAGACGAGCAGCCAGCCGAAGGCGCTCTTGGGCTGGAAGATCGCGATGTCGAGGTCGCCGTCGGTGACGGAGGCCTCGGGGATCAGCTCCAGTCCCGCCGGCAGCGAGCCGCAGTTGGCGAACACGACGCTCTGGACGTTGGCGCGGTGCACCTTGTGGCCGGGCACCTGGTACATGACCGGGAAGGGCTTCGCCCCGATGAGGGAGCGCGCGGCGCCGTCGACGTACGCGACCCAGCCGACCTTCTTCTTGAGGTCGCCCTTCGTGTTCGCGATCATCGCGGCATCCAGCCCCATGCCGCCCATGACGACGAACGCGCGCTTCTCGCTGTCGCCGCCCTGACGCGCGAGGGTGGCGATGCCGACATCGATGGCCAGCGTGTCGCCGTCGAAGGTGGCCGCGATCATCGCCGCCGCGTCGTCCAGCGGCAGCCGGAGGTTCCGGGCCAGGAGGTTGCCGGTGCCGCTCGGCACGATCGTCAGCGGCACCCCGGAGCCGGTCATCGCCTCGCTCACCGCGCGGACGGTGCCGTCGCCCCCGGCGACGAGCACGGCATCGACGCCCTCGGCCAGTGCCTGCCGGGTGACGTCGTCGCCGAGGTCGTCGACGGTCGTCTCGTAGAAGAGCGGCTCGGACCAGCCCGCGTCCTTCGCGAGGGAGGCCACCTGGGCCCGCAGCTCGTCGCCGTCGACCTTCGTCGGGTTGTACACGAGCGCCGCGGTGCGCCCCGGGCGCCCGTCGTCGGGCAGGGGTTCGGTGCGACCGCCTTCGTCGACCCGGCGGGCCTCGCCGCCCTCGCCGTCGGTGGTGTCGGGCGCGACATCCTCGGGCTCGCGGATGACGTCGTCCGGCGCGGCGGCCTCCACCGGGTCGACCGGGTGCGCTGCGTCGTCGGGTCCGTGGGCCTTGCCGGGGTCGGTCGCCATGGGTACAGAGTATTGCCCCGCCGAGCCTCGACGCCCGCCGGAGGCGGCTGGCGCCGGAGGGCTGGCGCCGGCGCGACAGGAGGTGCTATCGCAGCCCGCGACTAGACTCGAACGGTGATCGATCTCGCTCTGCTCCGCGACAACCCGGACCTCGTCAAGCGCTCGCAGGAGGCGCGTGGGGAGTCGTCCGAGTCGGTGGACGCCGCGATCGCCGCCGACCGCGCCCGCCGCAGCGCCCTGACCGCGTTCGAGGAGCTGCGCGCCGCGCAGAACGCCCACGGCAAGAGGGTCGCGCAGGCCCCCAAAGAGGAGAAGGCCGCCCTGGTCGCCGAGGCGAAGACGCTGAGCGAACGCGTGAAGGAGGCGCAGCAGGCGGTGACCGCTGCCGAAGCCGTCGCCGCCGACGCGCTCGCGAAGATCGAGAACATCGTCATCGACGGTGTGCCCGCCGGTGGCGAGGACGACTTCGTCACCCTCCGCACCCACGGCGAGCCCGTGCAGTTCGACTTCGAGCCCCGCGACCATCTCGCCCTCGGCGAGCTGCTCGGTGCCATCGACATGGAGCGCGGCGCGAAGGTGTCCGGAGCCCGCTTCACGTTCCTCACGGGCATCGGCGCGCGCCTCGAGCTCGCCCTCATGAATCTCGGCATGGAGCGCGCGCTCGCCGCCGGCTTCATCCCGATGATCCCGCCCACGCTCGTGCGCGCGGAGGTCATGCGCGGCACCGGCTTCCTCGGACAGCACGCCGACGAGGTCTACCGCCTCGACGACGACGACCTCTACCTCGTCGGCACGAGCGAGGTGCCCCTCGCCGGCTTCCACATGGACGAGATCCTCGACCTGAGCGGCGGAGCCAAGCGCTACGCCGGATGGTCGACCTGCTACCGGCGTGAGGCCGGCTCGTACGGCAAGGACACCCGCGGCATCATCCGCCTGCACCAGTTCAACAAGCTGGAGATGTTCGTCTACACGACGCCCGAGGACGCCGAGGCCGAGCACCTCCGCCTCGTCGCGATGCAGGAGGCGATGCTGCAGGACCTCGGCCTCAGCTACCGCGTCATCGACGTGGCGGCCGGCGACCTCGGCTCCTCCGCCGCCCGCAAGTACGACGTTGAGGCGTGGGTCCCCACCCAGGGCGCCTACCGCGAGCTCACCTCCACGTCGAACTGCACGACCTACCAGGCGCGCCGGCTCGACATCCGTCACCGGCCGCTCGGCGAGGACGGCACGACGGCGTCCAAGACCGCGCACGTCGCGACCCTCAACGGCACGCTCGCCACGACGCGGTGGATCGTCGCGCTCCTGGAGACCCACCAGCGCGCCGACGGCTCGGTCGTGATCCCCGAGGTCCTGCGCCCGTACCTCGGCGGGCTCGAGGTCGCGGAGCCGATCGCGTGACGTCCGAGGCCGGTCACCGGCACGAGCCGCACCTCCCGCCCACCGGATCGGTCAAGGTCGTCAAGCCGACGAAGGTCGCCAAGCTCGTCGAGCGGATCGCGGACGAGACCGAGGACCCCTCGATCGCCACCGAGCGCCTGCTCATCGCCCTCGACGTGGACGGCACCGTGCTCCTGGAGGACGAGACGCTCAGTCCGGGCGTGGTCGACGCCATCGCCCACGCGCACCGCGCCGGTCACGAGGTCATGCTCGCGACGGGCCGCTCCTGGGAGAGCACCCGCGGCATCCTGCGCGTGCTGCAGCTCGCGCCGGAGTACGTCGTCTGCTCCAACGGCGCCGTCATCATGAAGCGCCTCGAAGGCGACCTCGCCGAGGAGCTCGCCTACGAACGGTTCCACGTCGAGACGTTCGATCCGGCTGAGGTCCTGCACCTCCTGCGCCGGCACCTCCCGGGTGCGCACTACATGGTGGAGCTCGCCGACGGGCGCCGTCTCTACACCGACGAGATGGACGACTGGAACCTCGTGCACGCCGAGCGGGTGGAGTTCGCCGAGCTGGCGGCGCAGCCGGTGTGCCGCGTGGTGGTCGTCTCGCCGGACGACACCGACGCCGACTTCGTCGAGCTCGTCGGTCGGATCGGGCTCAACAAGGTGTCGTACGCCGTCGGCTGGTCCGCGTGGCTCGACATCGCCCCGCAGGGGGTCGACAAGTCCACGGCGCTGGAGCGCGTGCGGACGTGGCTCGGCGTCGACCCCGAGCACGTGCTGGTGATGGGCGATGGTCGCAACGATGTGGGCATGTTCCGCTGGGCGCGGGAGCACGGCGGCCGCGCGATCGCGATGGCGCAGGGCCCCGAGGAGGTGCTCCGGGAGGCGTCCGAGACGACGTCGTCGGTGCACGCCGGGGGCGTCGCCGAGATCCTCCGGGACCTCTGAGCAGGGCTGTCCGGGTGCTGCGTCCCCGGTCAGGAGCGGTTAACAGCCGCTCCACAGGCGAGCTCGGCCAGAATGGGACCACCCCCGTCCACTAGAATCAACGCTCGTCGGGCGGATGCCGTGTGCGTCTGCTCGGGAGGGTTGTCCGAGCGGCCGAAGGACCCGGTCTTGAAAACCGGTGGGCAGCAATGTCCCGTGGGTTCGAATCCCACACCCTCCGCATCGTGGGAGCACCCACACCCGCCCCCAGAAAGGGATGCCCGTGAGCGAGACGCCTGACGCCCCGCCGGCCAGCCGCCGTCAGCCGCTGGCGCGCCACGGCATCCAGTCCTCACCGCGTCCGTTCCGCCAGATCATGACGATCCTCGGCGCGGTCGTGGCGGTCGTCGTGCTGAGCGTCGGCGCCGTCGGCGCGTTCTACGTGTGGGACGCGGCCCGCGCGCTCTCCGACAACAGCGTCGACATCGGCGACGACGTCGACGAGCTCCCCGCGATCGGCGAGATCGACGGCGGCGTCAACATGCTCGTCGTCGGCACCGACTCCTGCGAGGGTCAGGACCTGAAGCTCTTCCCCCGCTGCGCCCACGATGCCGGGGGTGAGCGCAACGACGTGACGATGCTCGTGCACATCAGCGACAACCCGCGCCGCGTGACCGTCGTCTCCTTCCCCCGCGACATGATCGTCCCGATCCCCTCGTGCCCCACCGGCGACGGCGGCAGCTACTCCGCCATGAGCGCGCAGATGATCAACTCGTCGTACATGTACGGCGGGCTTCCCTGCAGCGTCCTCACGGTCGAGGCGCTGACGGGGATCGACATCCAGTACGCGGCCGCGATCCGCTGGACCGGCGTCATCAACATGTCCGATGCCATCGGCGGCGTCGACGTGTGCGTGGCCGACGACATCAGCGACAAGCACACCGGCCTGAACCTCACCGCGGGCACGCACACGCTCGTGGGCGCGGAGGCGCTGCAGTTCCTACGGATCCGTCACGGCATCGGCGACGGCTCCGACCTCGGCCGCATCTCCAACCAGCAGCAGTTCATGAGCTCGATGGTGCGAAAGCTCCAGTCCGACGGCGTGCTCGCGAACCCGTCGGTGCTGTTCAACCTCGCCACCACCGCCGTGTCGCAGGTGCAGTCGAAGCAGCTGGTGCTCAGCGACTCGCTCACGAACCCCCAGCGCATGGTGTCGATCGCCATGGCGGTCAAGAGCGTGCCGTACAAGGACATCGTCTTCGTGCAGTACCCGACGGTCTATGCCCCGGGCGGCGGCCGCGTGCTGCCGGTGACCGATGCCGCGTCGGTGCTGTTCCAGGCCCTCGAGGACAACCAGCCCATCAAGATCACCGGAAGCGCGAGCTCGGGCTACGGCGTCGAGGTCGTCGGAGAGGCCGAGGCCACGCCGACGCCCACCGGCACGGCCACGCCGTCCGGCACCCCGGACGCCTCCGAGACGCCGGACGCGTCGGAGACCCCCGAGCCGACCGAGACCGCCGTGGACCTTCCCTCCGCCATCTCGGGCTCGACCGCCGCCGACGTCACCTGCACGCAGGCCCAGCGCTGACCCTGGCGTGGCGCGCCACGAAAGTGGCGCATGTGACGGTCTCCCGGCGTCGATAGGGGTCATGTGCGCCACCTTCTCCGGCGCCGCGGCCCGTGGGTTCGGCATCGGGTGAAGGAACGGTTATGATTGCCGGGTGTGTTCGCGCCGTCTCGCGTTGAACACCCTGGAGACGTCGCATAGTCAGGCCTAGTGCACCACCCTGCTAAGGTGGAGTCCTCGCAAGGGGACCGAGGGTTCAAATCCCTCCGTCTCCGCCACATCTGATTGAAACGAACCCCTTCTGATCAGGGGCTGTCGCTCCCGATCAGGACTTTGAGTCGAGTACGCGCTCGTATTGCCCAAGGATTGCCCACGCTCGCTCAAAGAAGTAGTCATCGATGGCGTTAAGGGGCGTATGAGTGGCGTCATATAGCGTCCTTCTGTGCTTTCCATGAGCCCGAGACGGAGGGCGAGTGTCCTTCGTTCTCGACGCGCCACCGCGGCCACCTATGATCGCGGTGCAATCGTGGGCGATCCGAGCCGCCATCTGCACGCCGACAGTCGGACTCCTACCACGCGTTGAAAGCAGTTCGCGGATGGGCACTGGTCTAGAAGAGAACGACGCCCTGCTCGCTGACCGCGATCTCGTCGGCGGGCACGTTGGTGAACGCGCCGGCAGTACGTCAATCGCCTGCATGATCGCGGATACTCCGCCCGCCACGAGGACCGTCGCGGCCCCAGCCGCGATCCAGACCCGCGCCTGCCACGTTTCGCCGGGGTCAGAGAAGGTGTCCCCTGTTAGCTATTCCGAGCGCTGACGACGCTTCCCTGGTGAGCGGCCACTTTGGACTGCTGGCCGCACGTAGTGCGTCTATTTGTCTACCTCATGATCACCCGTCGCGCGGAAATCGCCGCCGAGCCCGACGCTGCTGCCGCGACCGCGACCAGCTGTGCCTCACGCAAGGACGGTAGACCTGGCCTCAGCCGGCGCCCTCTTAGCGCGTGAGTAATCCTCGGACGCGAAGCCCGGATCGGCGAGCCTTTCGCAGTGGCGTATGGCACGTTCGACATACTGACCGCATGGTCGCTCTCGGGAAATGGCTGCTGTCGTTCATTGCACTGCTGGGCTCTCCTAGCGGGGGTGGGCCCAGCGAGAGCCACGACAGGACTCACGGTCTCCGTGGTCACGAATCACCTAGAGCCCTCGAGCAGCTTCACGTACGCTCTTGCTGCCCTACCGGAGCCTCCAGGGCAAGGCTCTCGCATCGTGTTCTACAGCAACGATGGACTTTACAAGTCCTGCACGCTGTCACGTACCGCCTATCAGTGCCAAGCACGAGTCAACGTCCAGCCGGGCGGATCTACGACCCTTACAGTCACGGCGTACAGCTCTGATGACGCCATCCTCGGCAGCGGAGCAGTCACCGTGAGTCGGGGTTCGTTCAGCCTCTCGTTAGCCCGCCATCCCAACAGTGATGCCAGCGTGGTGGCGACGGCGAACGCACAGGTGCGGGGAGAGTATCGCATCGTGATCGGGAGTTCGTCGGGTAGTCCGTCCAGCTGTAGGGGTTACACCACATGCAGCGCCACGACGGCAGCGGGAACGTGCCGCCTCTATAGAGCGAAGATCGAGTCCGATAGCGGCGAAGTGCTCGCGCGTACGATGCCGGTGCTCGCTGTAAGTGCCACGGTGTCACCGACAGCGGTGTACGAGTCGCAGCACGTGCAGGACTCGGCAGCTCAACTTATGACCGCGGGTAACCTTGCGGCGTGCCTGGCTCTGGGGGAGTCGAGCCGTACTCATGCCGCCCGGAGCAGCGTGCCGGACGCAACCCTCGTGTGCATGAGTAAGGGTGTCGTAGCAGCGACGCGGTTCATCGCGTCGACGTCGGGGCCGAGGGGCCTCCTGGACGGACTGACCTCACTTGAGGTCGCCGTCGAGGACCCAACCCCCACCAACCCACGACCCGACTGCGACCAGATGGCGTTCGACGGCACTTGTTTGGATGAGGGGTCTCCTGACGCAGCCGCACCAGCGCCCGAGCCCGATCCGGGGGGCGCCGGTATCGCTCCGCCCTCGAATTGCATGGATGCATCGACAGCTCAAACACTGATCGATTCGATGCCCATCAATTACCATCACGTCGCCACTTGGTATGGGGCATGGGCCGAAACATTCGATGACATCGTTTCCGGGTACGGTCTCTCGCTCGAGGATGCCGTACGGACCTGGAACGTGATCGCCGTCCCCCACCGGGGCCCCCATCCGGCCGAGTATCATCGCTGGGTCCAGGCGAATCTGGAGTTGGCGAACGATGTCGCCGACGGCGACGTCGGGGCGTTCAAAGCTCTCTTCAAACAGTGGGTCGTCGATCGCGTCGAAGCTGACCCCACCATCACCCGCCTCGCCTACTGGAAATGCCGACGATAACTATGACTACCTTCTTCGTCCTCCTGCCTGCCGATGGCTGGGGTGTGGCCCGGGTGGATGCGTCACCGCATGACCGGCGAGTCCTCTCACGAGCCTTGAGATCGCCACAGCCGTTTGAACTGCCGACTCCCGTGACATGGCGGAGAGACCACCCGCGTCCCGCAGCCGACTGGGTATGGAGCTCGCCTATGGTTCCGCTGCTGTCGCCCCAATTTCGGTCGGTGATCGACGAGGTCGCCGCAGACGCTGATGTGCAATGGGTCTATTCGACGCTGAACGACGCGGCTGGCGGCTCCGAAGAACGATGGATTCCTCATTTTCCCCACGAACGCGACATCCTCGACATCGAGAGGACCGATTGGGGGCCTTCTGGACTCCCCATCCGATGGGAACTCTCACCCGAGAAGGTGGCAACTGTGGCTATCACGGCTCTGCCGCAGATGTACGGAGAACTCATCGTCAACGCGGAGCTCATGACCGCCATCACGGTGGCGGGACTCACGGGATTTGCCGCCACCACTGCACGAATGGGACCGGGCTAGGGCGGCTCGAGTGCGTGGCTGGCAGCGATTGAGGAACCATGGGGGGTGACACGCGACGATTGAGGTACGTCGTCTAGTTGACCTCGATTTCGTCCGCACCGGGATCGATGTGAATCTGGAGCTGGGCAACTCTGCCTCGGTCCAGCGCGAGCGAGACCGCATCGATGCCGTCGTCAAACAGGTCGGCATACGTGTCGAGCGTCATCGCCGCAGAGTCGGAGTCAATGCCCGACATGCGTCTGCCCAACGGTGCCCACACTCTGAATGACTCGGACTCATCAGCGACATGTGGACGAGTCAACGCCACCACGATTCGGCGCGTGATTCCGCGCCCGCTGATCATCCGGAACCGAGTGAATCGGGCGCTCGCGGCGTCAAAATCCCTCCGTCTCCGCCACATCCGATTGAAAACCCTTCTCATCAGGAGTTGTCGTTCTCGATCAGGACCTGGACCCGAGTCTGCCGAAGGCTTGCCCAACCAAGTAGTCGGGCATTAATAGCGTCAAGCGGCCTGTGGGTGGCGCCATATAGAGACTTTCCGTGCTTCTTATGAGCCGAGATCGAGGGTAAGTGTTTCCCCAGGTCTCTATTCCGCGCTAGCAGAAGCCGCGTATGCGGCCTCGCCTGGGCGGGAAGCGGTCCTAACTGTCGCGCGCGCACGGGACGGCTTCGGATCCGTGCGGTCCGGCTAGCAAAGACCACAGCGATTCGTGCTGGAACTGGTCACACACCTCGCGTTCGACAACGTCCGTCGACCTCCAAACGCCTACGTGCTTGTCTGCGCTAAGCACTGTTGTCCAAGTCTCGTCTGTTTTGAGCACGTAGCCCGTGAAACTGAGCGAGGCGGATCCATTCTTAACTGTCACTCGCTCTTGAGGCAGCCACATACCGAACGGGATCGCCAGGGCGATCGCGAGAGTGAGCGCCGGCACGAGAATAAGATGGGACACTTTGCCGACCGGCTCGCTAAGTCCGAATCGGGTCTTGGCGGCGTCCCTGCCCGCGTCACGGGCCGTGCGACCACCGGACAAGCTGCGGTAGAAGAACCATGCATACCAGAACCCGACTGACCCGCCCACCCCGACCAGGACAGCGATGATGAGACCCCTGACGGTGGACCAGCTGCTCAGCAGCGCCCACACGAGGAGGCTGATAGTCGCCACGGCTCCCACCATGATCTTGCGGCGCCTGGACGCGCCGCTGAAAAGGCGTTTGGCGATGCTGAAGTCGCCAATCACCAGATAGATCGCTGATCCGAAGAGCGCGGGAAGCAGTGGCAACACGGACCCAAGGACCACCGTCGGCACGTCCAAGGTTTGAATGAGGACGCGAAGCAATGTAGCATCCCCGCCGGAGTAAAGCAGGATGCGAACCGTGGCCAGAGTGATTGGCACGGCTGCGATCCATAGTCCCGCGTCGAGCCAGGCATGTCGCGAGTCAGCAGCGTTTGCCCGGGTCTCATGTGTACGCTGAACCACTCTTCATCCTTGAGAAGCCGACTAATCCGCGCCAGTAGGCTCATGGGCGGGCGAACAGCTGCAACCTTATAGGCAGTTATTACCTGCTCTGTCTACTTTGAACCGTGTAGACCCTCACTCGCCGATGATGACGCACCTGCTCGGGCTACGCGCTTGCGCGCTGCGGTGCGCCATGCGTCGGGGCGGACCGCGCGGTTAGGCCTTGCCAGTTCGAAGATGAGTAGACCGTCATCAACAAGAGTCTCGATGTCCTGATCGTCACATCAGCGATTGGCGATCGCGGTGCTTTCGAGGGTCGTGATCGAGTGCGGGTGACCAAATCGGGACCCGCCTTGGCGGCCGCCGATCCAGATCTGGCTGCGGGATGTGGCTTCCATCCACAGCGGCGCACTGGTGCATGACTGATGATGCAGACCCGGCGTGATTCGGCCAAACGAATGGGGGTTTGAGACACCGAGAGGGTGTCGGATAATCAGTTGAAGGTCTGCCCAAGGCGTGCCCACATCCGAGTCGCTCTCGCCTGATCAGCAATGCACTGGTCGGCAGATTGGTGCTCGAGATTCTGCGTGGATCCGCGGCCTCTGGCAGCACCCCACCATCCTTATCCTCATCCGGCGGGGTTCAAATCCCTCCGTCTCCGCCAGAAGCCCCGGTCACCCGGGGCTTTCGGCGTTTCTGGGGTGGGACGGGATGCGGTCGTGCACACTCCGCTCGTGCACACTCCATCGTGCACAGTCCATCGGGCACACACAGAAGATGCGCCCCGCCGCTCATGGCAGGGCGCACCTTCGTCTCTGCGCGATTACTTGAAGGCGTCCTTCACGTTCTCGCCGGCCTTCTTGAGGTTGGCCTTGGTCTGGTCCGCCTGGCCCTCGGCCTCGAGGCTCTCGTTGTCGGTGTGCTTGCCGACAGCTTCCTTCCCCTTGCCCGTCAGGTCTTCGGCTGCGTTCTTGATCTTGTCGTCGAGTCCCATGAGGTTCTCCTTTCGATCAGGTACTTCCCGAACCGGTCATCACTGTAGAAGGGAGCCGCTGGCCTGTCAGGGGGCTTGTCAACGGGCGATCGCCGAGGTACCGCGCCGCACGGGTTCGGCTTCCGACCCCGCGTGAGCGGTGTGCGCTTCCTTCTGGGTGCGGGCGGCCGTGGCGGCGATGAGCATCACGACGAGTGCTGCGACGGTGATGATCGCGCCGATCCAGATGGGCGAGGTGTAGCCGAGCCCTGCGGCGATGCCCACTCCGCCGGCCCAGGCGCCGAGGGCATTGCCGACGTTGAAGGCGCCGATGTTGGCGCCGGAGGCGAGGGTGGGTGCGTTCCCCGCATAGTTCATGATTCGGCTCTGCAGCCCGGGCACCGTTCCGAAGCCGAATCCGCCCATGAGGAACAGCGCGATGATGGTGGCGACGGGAGACGCGGCGAGCAGTCCGAAGAAGGCGAGGATGACGATCAGTGCCGCGATGAAGAAGATCAGAGTGCCATCGATCGAGCGGTCAGCGAGCCTGCCGCCGAGCCCGTTGCCGACGACGAGACCGGCGCCGAACAGGACCAGCAGCCAGGGCACCGCGGTGGGGGCGAATCCGCTCACGTCGGTGAGGGTGTACGCGATGTAGGTGAACGCGCCGAACATGCCGCCGTAGGCCAGGATCGTCACCAGCAGTGAGAGCCACACCTGGCCTGAACGGAAGGCGCGCAGCTCGCCGCGGACGCTGATGCGCTCCTCGGGGCCGGTCGATGCGGGCACGAGCATCGCGATGCCGATGAGTGCGAGCACGCCGATGGCGGAGATGGCCCAGAACGTGGAGCGCCAGCCGAGCTGCTGGCCGAGGAAGGTGCCGAACGGCACGCCGAGAACGTTCGCGGCCGTGAGGCCCGTGAACATGATCGCGATCGCTCCTGCCTTCTTCTCGGGAGAGACGAGGCGTGCGGCGACGACGGACCCGATGCCGAAGAACGCGCCGTGACACAGGGCTGCGAGGATGCGGCCCATCATCGCGAGGCCGTAGTCGGCCGCGACGGCGGTGAGCACGTTGCCGGCGATGAACAGCACGATCAGCCCGAGCAGGACGGGCTTGCGGGGGAGCCGCGTGGTCGCCGCGGTGAGTACCAGGGCCCCGACGACGACGGCCAGGGCGTACCCCGAGATGAGCCAGCCGGCGCCGGCCTCGGAGACCTCGAAGTCGGCGGCGACCTCGGGGAGAAGTCCCATGATGACGAACTCGGTGAGACCGATTCCGAAGGCGCCGATGGCCAGCGCCAGAAGACCCAAGGGCATGACGAACTCCTCGTGAGATGGTAAAGTAGTTGCAAGCGCGGGATGTTGCACGAGCGACATAGATCATTGCATACGCAATTAAACCGCGCAAGCAATCAAACTCGGGAGAATGATCATGGGCATCGCGGACGACGCCGTCGAGGTGCGGGCGCAGGGCTGGCGCACCCTTGCCGCGCTCCACAGCTTGATCGAGACCGAACTGGAACGGTCGCTCGGCGGCGGTGTCGACCTGTCGGTCGTGGAGTACACGGTCCTGGACGCCCTCAACCGCCAGGACGGGTGGCACATGCGGATGCAGCAGCTCGCTCGGGCGGCGGCGCTGAGCCCGAGCGCGACCACGCGCCTGGTCACCAGACTCGAAGACAGGGGCCTGCTCACGCGGGTCCTGTGCGTCGATGATCGACGCGGCATCTACACCGAGCTCACGGCGAGCGGGCGAGACCTGTATGAGCGGGCCCGACCGATCCATGACGCCGCGCTCGAGCGGGTACTCGCCGACGCCGCGACCGCGCCCGAGCTGGCCCCCGTGGTGGCCGCGCTGCATGGCGCGGGGCTGCCGGGACACGCACTGAGCGGTCCTCGGGGGTGACCCCGGGGACGGGCACCAGCCTCGATCACGTGCGGACGTTCGTGACGGTGTTCCGGGCGGGTTCGTTGACGCGGGCCGCGCAACTGCTGGGGGTGTCGCAGGCGACGGCCTCCGCGCACGTGCAGGCCTTGGAACGCTCGCTGGGATTCGCGCTCTTCGTCCGGCGCCCGTCGGGAGTCTCGCCCACCGCGAAGGGCCTGGAGCTGGCGCGCGAGGTCGCTGCTCATGTGGATGCGTTGGAGGACGCGGCCGTCCTCGCCAGTCGTGCGGCCACAGCGCCGCGACCGGTGCATGTGGGTGGTGCGGCCGAGATCCTGTCGCTCCTGGTCGTCCCGCACCTGCCGCAGATGATCGACGCGGTGCATGCGCCGATCCGCCTGGTGTTCGGGCTCGCCGACGATCTCCTCGACGCGCTCGTCGCGGGAGCACTCGACGTCGTCGTGAGCGCGGTCCCGCCGCGCAGGCGGGGCGTCACCGCGGTGCCGTTCTACGACGAGGAGTTCGTCCTGGTTGCCGCACCGCGGTGGCAGGGCGTGGAGAGGGAGAGCATCCCGCTCGTCGCGTACGCCGAGGACCTCCCCATCATCCGCCGGTACTGGCGGAGCGTGTTCGAGGAGGCGCCGGCGGGGCCGCCGGTGGCCGCGGTGATCCCAGACCTGCGGGGGATCCGCGACGCCGTGCGAGCCGGGCTGGGGATGTCGGTGCTCCCGTCCTACCTGGTCGACGCCGATGTGACATCGGGCGCCCTCGCGGCGCTGCACTCGCCCGAGGTGCCGCCGTTGAACACCCTGTACCTTGCCACGCGGGGCCGTGAGGCCGAGAGCAACGCGTCGATCGCGGCTGCGGCCGCGGAGCTCCGCCGTCTCATCCGCTAGCCGTGCGGGTGCCGGATTTCCGATGGCACGCATCGGATCTCCGATGCCGCCGGAGGTGTCGGAGGGAGGACAGTCGGACGTGTCGAAAGGACTCACATGTCGCACATCCTCATGGTCGTGACCGCGGCCGACTCGCTCACCCTGGCCGACGGCTCGGCCCATCCGACCGGATTCTGGGCCGAGGAACTCGTCGTCGCCCACCGCGACCTCGCCGCCGCCGGACACGACATCACCATCGCGACACCGGGGGGTCGGGTTCCGACGGTGGATCCGGGTTCGCTGACCGTGGAGATCGTGGGCGACCAGGCGAGGGCCGACGAGTTCCGTGCCTACCTGGCCTCCATCGAGCCGGCGCTCGGAGCCCCGGTCGCACTGGATGCGCTGGATGCCGATGCGTTCGACGCCGTCGTCCTTCCGGGCGGGCACGGGCCGATGGCCGACCTCGCGTTCGACGGCGACCTCGGCGCGCTCCTCCTGGCCGCGAATGCCGCCGGCACGCTGATCGCACCGTTCTGCCACGGTCCGGCGGGGCTGCTGAGCGCCGTCGACGCCTCGGGGGAGTTCGCCTTCGCGGGACGTCGCCTCACCGTGTTCACCGATGAGGAGGAGCTGACCGGAGGCCTCGGCCAGAACGCGCCGTGGCTGGTGGCCGGCGCCCTGCGCGAGCGGGGCGCTGTCGTGGAGGGCGGCGAGCCGTGGACGGCGCACGTGGTGCGCGACGGGAATCTCATCAGCGGCCAGAACCCGCAATCCAGCGACGCCGTCGCGAAGGCGGTCATCGCCGCGCTGGCGTGATGCGCGGGACGGTGACGCTGCTGGTCAGTCCATGAGCTCCAGGGCCGCGACGCCGGCGCCCAGTGCCCATTCGTTGGTCAGCGCGGCCAGCTGAGGGACGTCCTGGAGCGCGACGCCACCCGAGGTGAGCACCACGACGATGCCATCGCGCACGACCTGCACGCCCGTCACGTCCAGCTGGTCCGCCGGGTCGTATTGCCCTCCGGGCTTCAACGCCCACGCTCCCGCGGCCGCCACGCGCGGGTCATCGACGTTCCAGCCGAGGGGCTCCATGCTCTCCTCGGTGTACTCGGGGTCGCGCGAGATCCCCATCGAGATCCCGCCGTACTCCTCGAGGTCGATGCTCGACCCGTCCGTCTCCTTCGTGTGCCAGGCGCAGACGAGGGCGGGGCCATCGGCCCCCGTGGACACGCCGTTCTCGCTGCCGTCGAGTTCGATGAGGTCGGCGACGGCGGGGCCCATCGCGGCCTTGACCTCATCGCAGGTGGGGAAGCCGTCGCCATCGGCGGTGGGGGACGCGCTCGTCTCCGGGGCCGTGGCGGCGGGTTCCGAGGGGATGCGCCCCGCGTTCCCGGGACTGTCGTCGGCGGGTCCGCTGCAGCCCGTGAGCAGGGTGACCGCGACGGCCGCGGCCGCCAGACAGGACAGGCTTCGCGGCATCCGGTGGGCAGTCATCTCGACGGGACTCCTCGATATCGGTGGCGTGGGGTCGATGCGGCTGCGGCGGCGCATGCCCTCACGCTAACGAGAACCTCGCGATCCAGCCACGTCGGCGGCGCGCGCTCGGCGAGGCGCAGGGTGATCCGATCGGCGCCCGGTCAGCGCAGCCGCTCGATGGCCTCGTCGGTGCGGTCCTGGAGATAGGCGCACAGGATGCCGAGCCCGCCGACCTCGTCGGCGAGGGCACGCACCCTAGCGGCGTCGAGGTCGATCGATTCGGAGCGTGGCTCGAACGTCACCATCCAGCGCGGCCTGTCGTCGATCATCTGCACGCTGATGTACGCGATGCCGGGGGAGTTGTCGAGGTGCGCGACCACGAGACCGCTGTTCGGGTGCGGAACGAAGTCGTTGTCGATCACGCTCAGCTCACCGGTGAACACGCTGTGCGTGTCCCAGAAGTCGGAGAGCCAGCGTTCCACCTGGGCGCGATCTCGGTACGGCATCGAAGGCGAGTGTAGGACCCGCGGCGACGCCATGGGGTTCGATATCCGAATCCCGCAACGAACCCACGCCGGGCGCGGCCCCGGCAGACGTGACACGATGGCTGACGCCGGCGCGCTTCATCGGGCACCGGCGGGGAAGCGAGGCGACATGAGCGGTGCAGGCGATCCGGAGGTCCGTCGGTGGGCTCCCGAAAACGAGGAAGAGGTCGTCGCGGGCTTCATCGACACCTACAACGCCGAACCGTGGAACGATGCGTGGGTGCCGGAGACCGCCGCGCGGTACCTCGGCGAGTTCCGCGCAATGCCGCGGGCCATCGCGCTGGTGGCGGTCCGGGAAGAGCGGGTGGTGGGCGCGGCATACCTGCACGCCCGCACGTGGCAGGACGGGTCGGAGATCTACATCGACGAGTTCTTCGTGTTCCCGCAGGCGCAGCGTCGCGGGGTCGGGCGCGCGCTGGTCGCGGCGATCCGCGAAGCCGCCGCCGAGATCGGTGCCGGCGACCTCACGCTCCTCACCGACCGCGATGTCCCCGCCTTCGACTTCTACCGCGGACTCGGGTTCCGCGAGGGCCGCACGCAGGTGTTCATGATCGGCTAGCCCGATCTTCGGGGGTGCTCAGGTCCCCCTCAGCGCAGGTACGCGTCGATCAGGAGCGGCCCGCGGAGATCGCGCAGCACGTCGATCAGCCGGTCGAGGGCGTGCCCGTTCCACGCGGTCAGCTGCAGGTCGTGCGGCCCGAGCGGCGGCAGCTTGCCGGTGCGAAGCCTCACCACCTCCCATCCGCTGGCGCGCAGCGTACGATCCTTGCGGCGGTCCGCCTCCTCCCTCGTGCCGACGTGCTCGAGGCCGTGCCTCCCGGTCGAGTCGTACTCGACGGCGACGCGCAGTTCGGGGAGCAGGATGTCGGGCCAGACCTCGAGGTGCTGGAAGAAGGGGCGCGCGACGCGCACCGCGTTGCAGCCGGGCGTGACATCCAGGCGCGCGAACAGGTCGGCGCGCACCCGTCCCTCGACAGCCGATGCCGGCGCCGGCGCGCACACGGAGACGAACGCCTCGCCGGCCGGCACCGCGGGTGTCTTGTCGCAGATGGGCGCGGACGGCCGCGCCCGCCGGGTGGGACGCTCGCGGAGCAGAGCCCGCTCACCGATCGGCGGCCCGGTCAGGAGGGCGCCAGGCGGAAGGACCGTCTCACGCTGGGGAAGCGGGAGGGCCCGCGTCGGGTTCGCGAGCTCCGCGCACTGCGGGCACCACGCGCTGCGCCGGCGCTCGCGGCCCGGTCGCGAGCGCTGCTCGCCGGGGGTGGCGGCGAACCGATGGCCCGACTCGCATTCCCACAGCAGCAGCACGTCGGCCGCCGGGGGGATCTGCGTCAGCGTGATCCCGGCGTTGAGCTCGGGATGGTACTGACGGATGAGTGCGGGATACGCCGCCCACGCATCGCGGTAGGTGCCGACCGGGTAGGGCTCGACCCGTCCCTTCGACCACTGGCGACGTGCCCACCACGCCTCCACCCGCTCCGCCATGCCGGGAGACTACGGCCGGGCGGGGACATCGGCGTCGGCAGAGTCAGAAGTCGAACTCGCCGGGCAGGTCCACGGCGTAGAGGCGGATGCCGCTGCCGTCGCCGGTACCGGCGCTCTGGGAGATGAACACGTTGCAGGGTGAGCCGACGAGGGCGTTCACCTTGCTCCCGTCGGCGACGGTGAACTCGACGAAGGTCCCCGAGGTCTTCACGGCAGTCTCGATGGCCCGCTTGAGCTCGTCGATGTCCACCTCGGGCGAGAGCTCGAAGTTCTTGTCGTTGATGAAGATCCGTGTGATTCCCGTCGGCTCATCGGTGTCCATGGAACGACGTTACGTCCCAGCGCCCGCAAGACGAGGGGTCTTGACAGCGAGGGGCCGTTGTGACCGGGAGAGCTGCCGCTTCCGACCGCCGCAGGAAACCACAGGCGCGCGACCTGAGTCAACGCCCCTCGGTATCGGCGGCGACGCGCACAGACTGGCGCCATGTCACGCGATCAGTACACCTTCGTCAATCCCGCAGACCTCTACTCCGACATCGACCCGAAGAAGCAGCATCAGCCCGAGCCGGGCCTCGACGCCGAGCTTGCGCCGCGGGCCGACCTCGGGGAGGACACCTACCGCGGCACGGGCAGGCTCGCCGGCCGGAAGGCCCTCATCACCGGCGCCGACTCCGGCATCGGAGCGGCCACCGCGATCGCCTTCGCCCGCGAGGGCGCCGATGTCGCGATGTCGTACCTCCCGGAAGAGGAGGAGGACGCGGCGCGCATCGCCGGCATCCTGCGGGACGCGGGAGCGACCGTGCTCACGCTCCCCGGCGACCTCCGCGACAGGGACTACTGCCGGGGCCTCGTCGCCCAGGCGGTCGAAGGCCTCGGCGGACTCGACATCCTCGTCAACAACGGCGGAAAGCAGGTGTTCAACGAGGACATCACGACGCTGCCCGACGACCAGTTCGAAGACACGTTCGCCACCAACGTCTCGGCGATGTTCTGGATCACCAAGGCGGCCGTCCCGCATCTTCCCGGTGGATCGACGATCATCAACACGACGTCGATCCAGGCGTACTCGCCGTCCGACATCCTCGTCGATTACGCCTCGACCAAGGCGACGATCAACGCGTTCACCAAGGCGCTCGCCCAGCAGCTGGCACCGAAGGGCATCCGCGTCAACGCGGTCGCCCCCGGTCCGATCTGGACTCCGCTGCAGGTCACCGACGGTCAGCCGCAGGACAAGATCGCGGTCTTCGGCGAGGACACTCCGCTCGGGCGGATGGGTCAGCCCGCCGAGCTCGCTCCGGCGTATGTGTTCCTCGCCTCCGCCGAATCGAGCTACGTGCTCGGCGAGACGCTGAATGTGAACGGCGGGATGCCCACGCCGTAGACGCTCAGCCGGGCGAGCCCCGCGTCGGCGGCCGGTGGGCGATCGGGATGGGCTTGCTGGCGGGGTGGCGCGGCGACCTGAGCAGGAAGGTCGAGGCGCTGTCGAGCAGCTCGTCGAGGGTCGCATAGGTCGCCGTGGCGATGCCGTGAGCCACCCACGTGACCGCGAACCGCCCGTCCGGTCGCAGCTCGATGCAGGCGACGACGACGCCCTCGGGATCGCCGTCCGGGCCCGCGTGGTCGCGCAACCGCCAGGTGGTATCGGTGAGGGGATCCAGCGTCAGTCGATGGGGGGAGGTCATGTCGGTGCTTTCCGGGAGCCCTCGAGAGAACACCCTTGCTCCACCCTGCGTCCGCTGGCGACGTCTTCGCAGGGGATTGACACGGCGCCGCGTCCCTGCATCTCGGCGGCGGAGGACGGGCGCGGCCAGCGGACGACTCAGTCGGCGTCCGCCGGTGCCAGGTCTCGCGTCGCGGGCCCTTCGATCACCCCACCCTCCGCGGTGAACCGGGATCCGTGCAGGGGGCAGTCCCAGGTGCTCTCGGCGTCGTTCCATCGGACGATCCCGCCGAGGTGGGGGCACACGGCCGACACGCGGCAGACGGCGCCGTCGACGCGGGACTCCGCGACGGGGCGGATGCCGCTTCGCACGATCTCGGCGCGGCCGCTCTCGGAGTGGCTGCGAGGCGCGACCCAGCCCGCCACGAGGTGGGCGCCCACCTCGGCGTTGGCCGCGGCGGTCTCACCGAGGTCCCGGATCCCGAGACCGCGGACGCCGGTGCGACGGTCGCGCAGTGTCCGGTGCCACGACGGCACGTCGCCGGTGATCTCGCCCACCACCGCGAGCGCGGCCGCAGGGGCGTTGGTCATGCCCCACTTGGCGAAGCCGGTCATCGCGAAAACGCGGTCGTGCCCGCCGCGGATGGCGCCGGCGTAGGGGAGGTGCGTCGTCATCCGGTAGTCCTGCGCCGCCCACCAGGTGATGGGCCTCGCGCCGGGGAAGTGCTCCGCGGTCCACGCGAGGATGGCGTCCCGCAGGTCCCCGATCCCGTCCGCGCGACCGGTGACGATGCCCCCGCCGCCCACCACGATCGCGGGGGACCCGTCGCTGTCGCGCGCGGTGCGGATCGAGCGTCCGACGGGATCGACCGACAGGTACATGCCCCGGGGCGCGCTGCCGTGCGCGTCGTGGCGGAGGCGGAAGGCGACGACCGCCTGCCGCTGCGGGACGAGCGTCGCGAAGAGCAGCGAGCGGTCGAGGATGGGCGTGCCCGTCGCGAGGATCAGGCGTTCGACGGCGATCTCGCCGCGCTCGGTCATCACGGTGACCCCGCCACCGGTGGCCGACACGCCCGTCACACGGCAGCGCTCCACGACCACGCCGCCCGCCTCGCGGATGCGCGCGATGAGCGCCGCCGCCGCGATCACGGGCTGAACCTGCGCTTGGTCGGACATCCGGAGGGCGCCGTCGACGGCGACCGGCAGGCCGATGCCGCCAGCGGGACGGGCGGGAACCGTCTCGACGGGGCTTCCCGCGGCGGCCATCGCGTCGGCCTCGGTCTCGAGGGCGGCCACGCCCTCTGCCGTGGTGGCGTAGGTATACGAGGTCCGGTCCTCCCAGGCGCCGGGCACGGAGGCCAGTTCGCGCCGCATCCATCCGGCGCCGGCGCGGTTCGCGTCGAGGTAGGCAGCGGCGGCATCCTCGCCCGCGCGCTCCCGGACGCCGGCCACGGTCGACCCCTGCAGGAGGCTCACCTTGCCCGTCGTGCGGGACGTGGTCCGGCCGCCGAGCTCGTCGGCGTCGACGACGACCACCTGGTGGCCGGCGCGCGCGAGCTCGAGGGCGGCCGCGAGCCCGGCGAGGCCGGCTCCGGCGATGAGGGTCTGCGCGAGCGTCGGGAGCGGTTCCGTGCCGCGCAGGTCGGGTCCGGTGAGTCGCCACAGCGACGCGGACGTGGGCGCGGACTCGGGCGTTGACTCGGGCGTGGGTGTCATGCGACCTCCTGGTCGTGATCTCCTCCGTGCACAGTGATGGACCGCCGCCGGGCGTGCACGGGGGTTGACAGAACTCGGCGGCGGATCCGCGCGGGGCGGGGCGGCGCTCACCGCACGCGCTTGACATCTCGCGCCACGGCCTCCTAATCTCTCTATGTACATAGTTGTTCATAGACAAGGGAGTCGTCGCGATGAAGATCGCAGTCGTCGGCAGCTACGGCGCCGGCCTCACGATGCGGGTCTCGGCAGCGCCTGGACCGGGCGAGACGCTCACGGGCGGAGACTTCTCCGAAGGTCCCGGCGGCAAAGGGTCGAACCAGGCCGTCGGCGCGGCGAGGCTGGGTGCCGAGGTCTCGCTGCTCACTGCCGTCGGCGACGACGCCTTCGGTCGCGCGGCCCGTGAACTCTGGTCGACCGAGGGTGTCGATGCCGCGCACGTCATCGTCGGCGCCCGCCCGACGATGGTCGGCTTCATCCTGGTGGAGCCCTCCGGCGAGAACCGCATTGCGATCGCACCCGGGGCGCTCGACGAGCTCGATGCCGAGGCGGTCCGGGCGTTCCGAGACGAGATCGTCGGGTCGGACATCCTCGTGGTGTCGATGGAGATCCCCGAGTCCGCCGTCGTGGAGGCCCTGCGGATCGCCCGCGAGGCGGGGGTCCGCACGCTCCTGAACCCTGCGCCTGCGCGCCCTCTGCCGGACGACATCTGGTCGACGATCGACGTCATCACGCCGAACGAGACCGAGGCGCCGGTGCTGCTGGGACTCGCGCCCGACCACGGCCTGAGCGACTCCGACCTCGTCAGCCGCCTGCGCGCGCGCACCGGCGGGTCGGTGATCCTGACGCGCGGCGGACGCGGAGCGCTGCTGTCGAGCGACGCCGGGATCGAGGAGATCCCGCCGCTGCCGGTGGAGCGCGTCGTCGACACCACGGGAGCCGGCGACTCGTTCACCGCCGCGCTGGCCGTCTCCCTCGCCGAGGGTCACGGACTGGCCGATGCCGCGAGGTTCGCCGCGGCGGCCGGCGCGCACGCCGTGACGATTGCCGGAGTGATCCCCGCCCTTCCCACCCGCGACGAGCTTCCCCGCCTCGAGAGCCCCCTGATTGGAACACCCGAATGACCATCACCGCACCGACGCGGTCGACAGCGATCTCCCCGCGCACGCTGCTCCACGCCCGGGAGGCCGGCGTCTTCGCCGCACTTGTGCTGCTCTTCATCCTCGGCACGGTGCTGCAGCCGAACTTCGCCCAGAGCGGCAACCTGCTCTCGGTCGGCCAGCAGATCTCGCAGATCGGCATCATGGCCGTCGGAGCCACGTTCGTGATCATCAACGGTGAGATCGATCTGTCCGTCGGCTCGATCTACGCCCTGTCTGCCATCACGACGGGGATGGCGATCACCGCCGGGGTCGCCTGGCCCGTCGCCGTCCTCATCGGGCTGGCCGTCGCCGTCGTCGCCGGGCTGCTCAACGGCCTCGCGGTGGTGCTCCTGGGCGTTCCGAGCTTCATCGTGACGCTCGGGAGTCTCAGCGTGTTCCGTGGGGCGACCCTCCTCATCTCCGACGGCGCGCCGATCTCGCTGTCGAGCGACCAGCCGGGGGTCGCGGAGTTCACCCTCATCGGCCAGGGACGCCTGTTCGGCATCGTCCCGATGCAGCTGATCATCTTCGCGGTCATCGCCGCCCTCGGGATCATCCTCCTGTCCCGCTCCCGACTGGGCTTCAACACCTACGCCGTCGGCGGCAACCAGGAGGCCGCGCGGCTGGTCGGGATCAACGTCAAGAGCGTGAAGCTCGCCGCGTTCGTGCTCTCCGGTCTCACCGCCGGGATCTCCGGAGTGCTCGGCCTCTCGTTCCTGTCGTACGTCCAGGGGGTCACCGGCACCGGTCTGGAGCTCACCGTCATCTCGGCGGTCATCATCGGCGGCGCGGCACTGTTCGGCGGCTCGGGGACGATGTGGGGCACCATCATCGGCGTCCTCTTCATCGGGCTGCTGCAGAACATCCTCAACATCAACGGGATCTCCTCGTTCTGGCAGACCGTGGTCACCGGACTGGTGATCGTCGCGGCCGTGGCCGCCGACACCTGGCAGCGGCGGCGGAAGACCAGAGCCTAGGCGGCCACCGCTCTCCGCCCACCGCACTCCGCCCCGCCCGTCGGGGGCGGATCCCTCGAACTCTCCCGCACGCCCCGTACCAGCGACGGCGCGCGTGAGTCAGCCGGTCGCGCGTCCGCGTCGACCCACCCTGCACGGACACCCACGAAGGAGTAATGATGTCCCTCTCACTCATGGCGAAGCGCCTGCTCGCCACCGGCGCCCTGGTCGCCTCCGCCGCGATCGCCCTCAGCGGCTGCGGCGCCGTCACCACGGGGAGCGAGTCTCCCGCCGACGGCGACGGCTTCCAGCTGGCCGGCTACATCCAGGAGCGCATCGACGGCGGCGAGCCGCTGCGCATCAAGCTGAGCTACCACGACCCGTCGCTGGCGTTCGCGACGCCGATCTCGGCAGGCATGGAGCGCGCCGGCGAGGAGTTCGGCGCCGATGTCCAGCTCATCGGTCCCACCGGGGGCGACGCGGCCAAGCAGGTCTCGGAACTGCAGACCCTCATCCAGCAGCAGTCCGTCGACGCGCTCGCCGTGTCGAGCTCGTCCAGCGACGCTCTGAAGCCGGTGATCGCCCAGGCCTACGACGCGGGCATCCCGATCATCTCCTTCAACACCGACAACCCGGGTTCGAAGCAGATGGGCTTCGTCGGGCAGGACCTCACCGCGTCGGGCCAGTCCGAGTCGGAGCAGCTGCGCAGCCTGCTCGGCGACGACGCCACCGGCAAGGTGGTCGTCTTCTCGCTCGACACCGGCGCCGGGTGGTCGCATGACCGCTTCAGCGGATTCGAGAAGGGCCTCGAGGGATCGGGACTGGAGATCGTGGGTCCGGTGAACGTCGGCAACGAGCCCAACGCCGCGTACAACACGGTGGAGTCGACGATGTCGGGTCAGTCCGACGTCGTCGCGATCGCCGCACTGGACTGCTGCAGCACGACCGCCGCAGCGAAGTGGGTCGAGCAGACCGGCAACACGGGCAAGATCGCCATGGTCGGGTTCGACCTCCTGCCGCAGACCGCCGACTTCGTGAAGAACGGCGTCGTGTCGTTCACCATCAGCCAGAACCCGCAGGAGCAGGGATACCAGGCCGTCAAGGTCCTGTACGACTTCCTGACCGAGGGCACGGAGATCACCGGCGTCGACACCGGCGCGCAGTTCATCACGCTGGACAACCTCAGCGAAGCCACGGTGGAGGGCTGATGAGCGCGCTTCCTCCGCTCGCGGTCCGCATCGAGCACCTCGACCGGCGCTTCGGCCCGGTCAGCGCGCTCGAGGACGTGAGCTTCGACATCACCGAGGGCGAGGTGACGGCCCTGCTCGGCGAGAACGGCGCAGGCAAGTCCACGCTCCTCAAGATCCTCGCCGGCCTCCAGCCGCCGAGCGGAGGAAGCGTGACCGTGTTCGGCGACGTCGTGACGTCGTTCGATCCCGCCACGATGCTGACGACCTACGGCATCGCGATCGTCCCGCAGGAGCTGTCGCTCCTGCCCGACCGCACCGTCGCGGAGAACATCCTCGCCGGCATCGAGCCGGGCAACCGTCTCTTCCCGTCGCGCAGCCGGATGCTGCGGCGGGCGGCGGAGCTCCTGGCCGAGCTGGGCCTGGAGCTGGATCCGACGAGGACGGTCGGGCAGCTGGACCTCGCGACCCAGCAGCTGGTGGTGGTCGCCCGGTCGATCGCCCGGGACTGCCGGGTGCTCATCCTGGACGAGCCGACCGCCATGCTGACGCCGGCCGAGTCCGATCGGCTGTTCGCCCTCATGGAGTCGCTCAAGGCGAAGGGCGTCACGATGGTCTACGTATCCCATCGGATGCCCGAGGTCTTCCGCCTTGCGGACCGGATCGAAGTCCTCCGCGACGGTCGGCACGTCGCATCGTGGCGGCGGAACGACGTCACCCCCGAGCAGGCGGTGGCCGCGATGGTCGGCCGCGAGCTCGGGCAGTTCGCCTCGCGCGCCGAGCTGCGCGCCGATGCGGAAGCCGCCACGGACGCCGGCGCGGCCCCGGCGCTGCGCGTGACCGGCCTCAGCGGGATGCGGCACTCCGGTGTCGACCTCGAGGTGCGGCCCGGGGAGATCCTCGGCGTCGCCGGGCTCCCCGACAGCGGACGCGTCGAGATGCTGCACAACATCTTCGGCGGCGACAGGGGCACGGGCGGGGTCGTCGAGCTGCTCGGCGCTCCGTACGAGGAACGCAATCCCATCGCGAGCGTCGGTCGCCGGCTCGGTTTCGTGCCGGGCGAACGTCGCGCGCAGGGACTGCTCACCACGATGAGCGTCGGCGAGAACATCGGCGTGCTCACCGCGAGGGCGCTCACGCGCGTCGGCCTCCTGCGTCGCGGGGCCTTCGACCGCGGGGCGCTGGCTCTCGCGCAGCGCCTGCGCGTGAAGACGGCGACGATGGAACAGCCCATCACCAATCTGTCGGGCGGCAATCAGCAGAAGGCGATGCTCGCGCGATGGATCGCCATCGACCCCGCCGTCCTCATCCTCGACGAGCCCACCCGTGGCGTCGACGTCGGCGCGAAGGCCGAGATCTACGAGCAGCTGTTCGCGCTGGCCGACCGCGGCGTCGCCATCCTCTGCTCGTCGTCGGACCTGCCGGAGCTGCTCACCATCACCGACCGGATCGCCGTGATGTCGGAAGGCCGTGTCGTCGACATCGTCGACTCCCGCACCGCGACCGAGGAGTCGATCATGTCCGCCGCGACGGGGGCGCTCGCCGCGCCCGGCGCTCGCCCCTGACCCCCATCCCACCTCCAGGAGAACACCATGAAGAAGCACGGAATCCTCAACGCCGAGCTGAGCGGCGCGCTCGCCACCCTCGGGCACACCGATCTGATCCTCGTCGTCGACGCGGGCTTCCCCATCCCGCGTGAAGCGCACCGGATCGACCTGGCCATCGCCGAGAACCTCCCCGACCTGCGCACCGTGCTGAACCTCATCGGCGACGAGATCGTCGTCGAGGGCGTCGTGCGCGCCGATGACGTGACGACCAACAACCCACGCCTGGACGAATGGCTGCGGAGCCGGTTCGGCGACGCCGAGTTCACCACCCGCTCGCACGCCGACATGCTCGGAGACCTCGCCCGCCAGGCAAAGGTCATCGTGCGCACCGGCGCCTTCGAGCCGTGGGGGAACATCGGCCTGTTCTGCGGCGTCGACGTGCCCCGCTGGTTCGGCGGCGACGGCGTGATCGCCCCCGACTACTACGCCTCCAAGCTCTGAGCTTCGAGAACCCCACAAGGAAGAGAAGGACAATGACCGACACCACCGACCTCCCCGCGACCGTGCTGAAGCCCGCAGAGCTCGCGCCCTACATCCAGCACACGAAGATCGAGCTCGGCTCGACCCGCGACGAGATGATCGCGCACGCGCGGGAGACCGCGGAGCACGGCTTCAACGCGGCCATGGTGCCCGCCTCGTGGGTGCCGCTGGTCGCGAGCGAGCTCGCCGGCACCGGCATCGGCATCGCGTCGGCGCTGGACTTTCCCACCGTCGGCGTGATGACCAGTGCCGGCAAGGCTGCGGAGGCGGCGGAGATCGCGCGTCTGGGTGCCACGCAGCTCGACATCGGAGTGCAGGTCGGCTGGCTCAAGAGCGGGATGTACGACGAGTTCCGCGAGGACATCGCCGGCGTCGTGCGCGCGAGCGGCATCCCCGTGAAGGTCATGCTGGAGCTGCCGCTGCTGACCGACGCCGAGAAGGAGGCAGCCGTCGAGCTCGCGCAGGAGGCCGGCGCGGCCTACCTGAAGAACGCCTCGAGCGGAGCCGTCGAGGTCGCCAACCCCACCAGCATCCGCTTCCTCGTCGAGCGGGCGCGCGAGGGCGTGCTTGTCAAGGCCTCCGGGTCCATCAAGAGCTACCCGCAGGCGCTCGCTCTGCTCGAGGCGGGGGCCGTGCTCATGGGGACCAGCGCCGGCATCCAGATCATCACCGACACCGGTGACGACTCGACCGTCAGCTACTGACACGGGAAGCGCAGCCGGGGCGCCGAGGCGACGTTCGATAGGCTCCGGCTGCGCGGCGATGAACGACCAGAGATCACGGGAGTGCGAAGCGAGATGAGCGACGAGAGCACGACGGCCATCGACCGCGGTGCGCCGATGGCCATCCACGCGCAGATCTCCGAACGCATCCGCAACCGGATCGCGACGGGGGAGTGGCCGGCCCACTACCGTCTCAAGAGCGAGCCGGAACTGGCATCCGATCTCGGCGTCAGCCGCGGCACGCTGCGCCGTGCGCTCACCACTCTCATCGAGGAGGGGCTGCTCCGGCAGGTGCGCGGCCGAGGGACCTTCGTCACGTCGACGACGTTCGAGCCCGCGATCGCGCAGCGCCTCAGCACGTTGTCGGAGGACTTCGCCCACCAGGGTGTGATCTTCGACACCGAGGTGCGCGCGAGCGAGATCATCGCCGCGCCGCGACCCGTGGCCGCTCTTCTGGACCTCCCCGTCGACGGCCGGGTGCTGCACCTCTCGCGGCTCCGGTCGACGGCGGGGAGGCCGGTGACGCTGCTGACCAACTTCGTGCGCCACGATCTGACGCCGGGGATCGTCGACACCGACTTCGCGCAGGCGAGTCTGTTCGGCACGCTCGAGGGTCGCTACGGACTGAAGATCGGCACGGCGCGGCGCACGTTCAGCGCCGAGGCGGCCACGGCCGAGATCGCGAGTGCGCTGCAGCTCGGCGAGGGGGAGCCCGTCCAGTACATGCAGCAGGTCACCTACCTCGCCGACGGGCGGCCGATCGAGTACTCCGACGTGTGGATCCACAGCGGACGCCTGCAGGTGACCTCGCTCCTTTCGCGGCGCTGAGGGGCCGGGCCCCCGGGGGCTCGACGGCGGGGACCTGAGCGGGCGCCACCGGGTCCCCGAGCGGGCGCCACCCGGTCCCCGAGCCTGTCGAGGGGTCGCCCCGCCGCACGCCACCCGGTCCCCGAGCGGGCGCTGCCCGGTCCCCGAGCGGGCGCTGCCCGGTCCCCGAGCCTGTCGAGGGGTCGCCCCGCCGCCGCACGCCACCCGGTCCCCGAGCCTGTCGAGGGGCTCCTCCCCAACCGGCAGCGACACGAAGTTGTCCACAGGAATTGCCGGTGACCGGGGGTTTATCGGTCGCGATGTCGGAGGTGCCGGGGACAATAGGGGCATGACGAACACCGCGACCCTCACCACCGGCGAGAAGACCGCTCGCGTGGATGCCGTGGTCGACGAGCTCGTCGAGATCCAGCGCCGGCGCGCCGCGCTGTACGCGGAGGAAGCCGCCGTTCTCGCCCGCGCGGTCGAGATCGCCCGCGACCAGGCTGACGCGCCGGGCCCGTCGGAGGTGCGGGACATCCCGATCCGGTCGATGGCCGCGCAGATCGGTGCCGCACTGCAGGTCTCGGATCGGACGGTGCAACGTGACATGTCGGATGCGGTGGTGCTGACGACCCTCTTCCCGGCCGCGCACGCGGCCCTCGCGGCAGGGACGGTATCGGTCGCGCATGCACGTGTGGTCGTGGAGCACGGGCAGCCGATCGACGATGACGACGCTCGCGCCGCGTACGAGGCGGCGGTGCTGGAGATCGCACGGCGGGAGACACCCGGCCGGTTGAAGCCCGCTGCACGGCTGCTGGCCGCACGGTTGCACCCGATCCCGCTGGACGAGCGCCACGCGGAGGCCGCAAAACGGCGGTCTGTGTGGGTGCGGGACCTGGAGGACGGGATGGCGGAACTGATCGCGACCCTGCCCGCGCATCTCGCGTACGGCATCCGCGACCGCATCGACCGATACGCGAGACGCACGATCGACGCCCGCCAGAACGCGGGTGCGGGCGGGGAACTGTCCGACGGGACCCTCCTCGACGAGCCGTCCGCGCGCGATCGCCGCGGGATCGACGAGATCCGCGCGGACGTGTTCGCCGACCTCCTCCTCACCGGGCATGCGACCCCGGAGATCAGCAACAGCTCGATCCCCGAGGGTGAGGCGATCATTGCGCAGGTGCAACTGACGGTCCCGGTGCTGACGGTGCTCGGTGCAGACACCGCGCCTGCGGAGCTGACCGGCCGCGGGCCGATCGACACGGCCACCGCACTCCGGCTGGCGGGCAGCGCCCCCGGGTGGGACCGGGTGCTCACCCACCCGGTGACGGGTACGGTGCTCGCCGTCGACCGGTACCGACCCAGCGACCAACTGAAGCGGACCCTCCGGGTGCGGGATGAGCACTGCCGGTTCCCCGGCTGCCGGATCCCCGTCAGGCGATGCGACATCGACCACACGACCGCCAGAGAACACGACGGGCCGACCGAGCTCGGAAACCTCGCACACCTGTGCCGCCGCCATCACACCCTGAAGCACCATTCCGCCTGGCGCGTGAGACAGACTTGCGACGGAGTGCTCCACTGGATCAGCCCGACCGGCCGGGCCCACCCCGACCGACCCGCACGCGCCCTCGTCTTCACGCCCGACAGCGACCCCGACCCCGGCCCCGAGACCAGGGCCGTCGCTGAATTCGATCCACCCTTCTGACCTCACGCCCGCGGAAGCGACTCACGCCGAGCCGTGTCCTCGAGCGGCGAGCTCGGCTCGCTCGCGTTGCCGTCCTCAGCCGGGAAGGAAGTTCTCCCGCGCGAGCGGGGCCACCTCGATCCCATCGGCCTCGGCGCGGGTCACCCAACGCAGTTCCTCGATCTCCGCGCGCGGAGTCGGGCGCTGATCGCCGATGTCGGCCGTGAACACGTCGGCGACGACGACGAACCCGGGTTCGTTCGCGGCGGCGGCCTCGAACGTGCCGAGTCCGCGCAGCTCATCGGGGGAGAGGCGGATGCCCAGCTCCTCCTCGAGCTCGCGGCTGAGCGTCTCGGCGCCGCTCTCGCCGGGTTCGGGCTTGCCGCCCGGCTGCATGAAGGCGGTGGTGCCCGCCTTGCGGACGAGCAGCAGGCGGCCGCCCGGATCGAGGATGACCGCCGCCGAGACGTGGATCCGGCGCGAGGAGGTGTCGGGGATGGCGGAGGAGGTCACCGTCGCACCGTAACAGGTCGACCGCCGGGCCCGACGTAGAATCGCGTGTGCCCGCTGAACCGTCCGACCTTCCCGCTCCCTCCCCGGGCATCGACCCGGGCGAGATGGAGATCGCGCTCAAAGTGCTGCGGGAGGTCGCCGTCATCGACCAGCGCCATCCGGACTTCATCACCCTCCGGAAGGCGACCTCGCACCTCTTCAAGGCGGCGAAGAAGGAGCGCCGCCGCGAGATCCGCGAGGCGGTCGCCGACGCCGATCGCGCCGTGGTCGCCGCCACCGCGACCGGGGCCCCGGATCGCATCGACGACGAGACGCGCGGCATCCCGATCAGCTCGGCGACGACCGCCCCAATCGCCGGCACGCTCCTGAAGGCGCGGGGCTGCTACATCTGCAAGCAGCCGTACACGGTCGTCGACGCGTTCTACCACCAGCTGTGCCCGACGTGTGCGGCGATGAGCCACGCCAAGCGCGACGCACGCACCGATCTGACCGGACGGCGCGCGCTGCTGACCGGCGGCCGCGCCAAGATCGGCATGTACATCGCGCTGCGGCTGCTGCGCGACGGCGCGCACACGACCATCACGACCCGCTTCCCGCGCGACGCCGTCCGCCGCTTCCGGAGCCTGCCCGACGCGTCCGACTGGATCGACCGCCTCAAGATCGTCGGCATCGATCTGCGCGATCCAGCGCAGGTCATCGGCCTCGCCGACGACGTCGCCGCGGCCGGGCAACTCGACATCCTCATCAACAACGCGACCCAGACCGTGCGACGCTCGCCGGGCGCGTATCAGCCGCTCGTCGACGCCGAGCTCGCACCGCTGCCGACCGGCCCGCTCCCGGAACTCGTCACCTTCGGGCACACGAACGACCGGCATCCGCAGGCGCTCGAGCGCTCGGTGAGCGCCCACCCGATCCTCGCGGCGGCCGCCTCGCGCGCCGACGAGCTGACCGAGCAGGCGATGGCTGCCGGATCGAGCTCGCTCGAGCGGCTCGCGGCCGGCACCGCGATCGATGCGGGCGGACTCATCCCCGACGTCGATCACGTGAACTCGTGGACGCAGCGGGTCGGCGAGGTCGATCCGCTCGAGATGCTCGAGGTGCAGCTGGCGAACACCACGGCGCCCTTCCTCCTCGTGTCGCGCCTTCGCCCCTCGCTGGCGGCGAGCCCCGCCCGGCGCACGTACGTCGTGAACGTCAGCGCCATGGAGGGGGTGTTCGGCCGCGGCTACAAAGGCCCCGGCCATCCCCACACGAACATGGCGAAGGCGGCCGTCAACATGCTCACGCGCACGAGCGCGCGGGAGATGTTCGAGACCGACGGCATCCTCATGACGAGCGTCGACACCGGATGGATCACCGACGAGCGGCCGCACCCGACCAAGGTGCGCCTGGCGGAAGAGGGCTTCCACGCGCCCCTCGACCTCGTCGACGGGGCCGCGCGCGTGTACGACCCCATCGTGCGCGGCGAGGCCGGCGAAGACCTCTTCGGGGTCTTCCTCAAGGACTACGCGCCGGGCGCATGGTGAGGCTCCCGGCTCCGGGGCACCGCGTCGTCGTCCGCTACCTGCTGCCCAGCGGGCAGGCCACCGATGCGCTGGGCGAACTCCTGAGCGCGGATGCCGAGACCGTCGTCGTCGACGGGAAACGCGGCATCGAGCGGATCGCCGTGGCCGACATCGTCGCCGCCAAGGAGGTTCCCCCGCCGCCCGCGCCGCGCTCGCGGCTGCCTCCGGCCGGTTGAGCGCGGCGTTTCGTCTCGCTTCGCCCGCTCAAGGACCCGTGGCGCTTCCCGGTCGTTGAGCGAGGAGCGCAGCGACGAGACGAAACGTCGGACCGGATCCCGTTCGATCCGCTGACAGTCGTCGTCGCCTCGACGGCCGCGACGCGGCAACGACTGTCATCCCATCCCGTCCGCGGCGACTCCGCAGACACGTCCGCCGGCCACCCGGAACCCGGCCTCCCGTGAGGCACACTGATCGCATGCCCATCGTCGACAACGCCGTGTACGTCGAGGGTCGCCGGATCCGCAACCCGGAGAGCCTCGAGCAGACCTTCGAGCACATGCGCGACAACAAGGGCATGGCCTGGATCGGGCTGCTGCGTCCCACCGAGGAGGAGATCCACGCGGTCGCCGCCGAGTTCTCCCTCCACCCGCTCGCCGTCGAGGATGCGCTGTCGGGACATCAGCGCGCCAAGCTCGAGCGGTACGGCGACGTGCTCTTCGCCGTGCTGCGGCCGGCGCGCTACATCGAGTCGACCGAGACGGTCGAGTTCGGTGAGCTCCACCTCTTCATCGGCCCCGACTTCGTCGTGACGATCCGCCATGCCGAGGTGCCCGACCTCGCGCGCGTGCGCGCCCGCATGGAGTCCCAGCCCGAGCTCCTGGGATCGGGCCCTGAAGCGGTCATGTACGCGATCCTCGACGAGGTCGTCGACGAGTACCTGCCGGTCACGGAAGGGCTGCAGAACGACGTCGACGAGATCGAGGACGCCCTGTTCGACGCCGGCTCCGCGCAGCTCTCTCGCCGCATCTACGACCTGTCGCGCGAGCTCATCCACTTCCAGCGTGCGGCCGACCCGCTGCGCGACATGCTCGAGTCGCTCCTGCGCGGCGGCGAGAAGTACGGCGTCGACATCGAGCTGCAGCGCTCGCTGCGCGACGTGCTCGACCATACGCTGCGGATCACCGACAAGCTCACCGCCCTGCGCTCCATCCTCGACAACGCCCTCACTCTCAACGCGACGCTCGTGACGCAGCGGCAGACCGATACGGCGCTCATGCAGAACGAGCAGGTGAAGAAGATCTCGGGATGGGCGGCGATCCTCTTCGGCCCGACTCTCGTCGGGACGATCTACGGCATGAACTTCACCCACATGCCCGAACTGGACTGGGTGTGGGGGTACCCGCTGGCCCTCCTCGCGATGGCGGTGACATCGGTGGCGCTGTGGGCGACCTTCAAGTCGCGGAAGTGGCTGTAGCGGGTCAGGCGTCGACGTCGGCCTCGGGTTGACCGGGACCGGGCCCGGGGCGGGCGATCGCGTCGTCGGCGATGTCGATGCGGGTGTTGCCGTCGTGCTCGGAGACGACGTAGTGCGACTCCGCCACGGGCGCGCCGCGGTCCTCGGGGTCGGTCACGCCGCCGGTCGTGTCGTGGTCGTGGTCTTCTCGCGGATCGGTCATGCGTCCAGTTCCTGTCGGTCGGGGTGGATTCGGGTGAGGGGGCGGCCAGCGCCGTGCTCGGCCAGCAGCGCCAGGCGCCGGAGCGTCTCGCGATTGCGGAGGAACAGGAGCGGCTCCAGGAGGTCCCGCAGCCACGCGGCCGGACCCGAGACGGGCGTCTCGCGGATGAGGACCGTGGAGCCCGTGCCGCGCGGTTCGACGGTGAGCTCGACGCGGGCGGCGCCCATCGGCCAGCCCCGAGCCGTGAGCACCAGCCGCCGGTCGGGTTCGTACTCCTCCACGATGGTCGTGTCGTTGACGAGTGCCGGCCAGGCACCGAACGAGTGGTGCAGACGCGAGCCCGGCCGAGGCCAGCTGTCCGCCACCTCGCGCATGCGGGCGGCGCCGACCACCCACCCGGGATACAGCCAGCCGTCCGAGAGGACGGCGAAGACGGCGGCGGGTGGACACCGGAGGTGCCGGACGTTGCGGGACATGACGATCCTTCCGTCGTTGTCGCGAGCGTAGGCGCGCCTGCTCGTCGGGGCGACGGGATTGTCGACCGCCGCCCGATGCCGTATACAGTCGCCGGCCGCGCCGCCTTCCGGCGACCACGTGCTCCGCTGCGCCCGACCGCCGTCGCGCCGCCGGCAAATACGCAACGTACGGCCCTCTGCTACCCAATTCCGCGCCTGTGGTCAGTCCTCGCGCGGTCCGCGCGCCGAGGATCGAACGTCGGCCATCCGCAGGCAGGTGTCTTCTGCGCCGACGGGCATGGGGTCTACGTTTGCGTCAGGAGCGTTCGTGAGGAAACGGGAGCTCATGATGATAGGTCGCGAACAGGAGCTCGCCACGGCCGTCGAGCTGGTGCGAGCCGGTGTGAGCATCGACGTCGTCGGCGGGCGGGGATCGGGACGCAGCACCTTCCTCGCCGCACTGCGCGCGCGCCTCACCGACGAGGAGTGGACGGTCGTCCATGTGCGGGGCGTGGCCTCCCTCCGCGCGCACCCCCTGGCCGCCCTTCAGCTGGCGGGACTGGGCTCCTCCGCCCCGAGCCCGTCGCGGGGTTCGCTCTTCGAGACCGGCGAGGCGCTTCGCCATGCGCTGCGGCAGCCGCGGTCCGTCCTGATCCTCGACGACTGGGACGACCTGGACGAGTCCTCGTGGGGCATCGTCGAGACCGTCCGGCGCTCGGCGGGGGTTCCCGTCGTGCTGTCGCGGCTGCAGGGCCTGCGTGCCCGCCACACCCCGAGCGGGCTCGCCGCCTCCACGCTGGAGCCCTCGTACGTCATCGACATGAGCCCGCTGCGCTTCGAGGCGATGGAGAAGATCCTGGAGACCTACGTGTCGGCGCCGATCGACCCCGGCACCACGAGCAGGATCTTCGCCAAGTCCGGCGGCAACATCGGTCTGGCGCTCAGCCTCGTCGACGCCTCGCTGCGCGAGGGGCGCATGGCCAAGCACGACGGCGAGACGTGGACGGCCACCCGCGACCTGTGGAGCCCGGCGCTGCGTGCGGTGCTGGAGGCCCACCTCGAGAACCTCTCGGACGACGCGCTGGACACGCTGGAGATCATCGCCATCGTCGGCGTCGCCGACATCGGCACGGTGCGCAAGCTCGTGGACTGGGCGGCGCTGGAGCTCCTCGAGGAGCGGCGCATGATCCGCTTCATCCGCAGCGGCGAGCGCCACCTCGTCTCCGTCGTCCCGCCGCTGCTGGTCGAGTTCTTCCGGCACGAGCCGCTGACGACGCGCCGCATCCGGCTCACGGACCTCATCACCCAGCGGCTGGGGACGGCGCCGTCGGCGTCGGCGATCCTCGCCGACCCGGAGCCCCGCGCTCCGCACGGCGGGGAGCGGGAGGCGATGTTCGCCCGTCTCCTGCAGGAGCGCGCCCGCGCGCGCCGCATCGTCACGGCGGCGGAGTGGGAGGCCGATCCGTCGCCGGAGACCGCGGTGCGCTACGTGCGGGCGCTCATGCACACGCACACGCGCGCGGCCAAGGAGACGATCGCCGACGTGCTGGCGGCGACCGATGCGACCCGCGGTGATCCAGCCGGCCGCGCGGCGTTCTGGGTGCTGCGTGCGCAGTGGCTCGCGTACGTCGACGGCGACCTCGATGCCGCGTGCACCGAGCTCCGACGGGAGGCGCCGGCGCTCGGGGTGTACGGCCGGGTGCTGGACGCCTACGAGGTACGCCTCCACGCGAACCTCGCCACCGTCCCCGGCGACTTCGGTGCGCGCCTGGAGGCGGGCGAGGAACTGCCCGCCGGGGTGCAGCTCGCCCTGCTGGAGACGCAGATGCTCGTCCTGGTGATCCTCGGACGCTTCAGCGACGCCCGTCGCGTCTTCGCGTTCATCGAGGAGCTCGATGCGGCGCACGAGGCCTACATCCCGCGCGCCCTGATGGGACTCGTGCTGCTGGGGGAGGGCAAGGGCGCGGAGGCCCTGCACCTGCTCCATCGCGGCTTCGACGAGTCGCACGGCTATCTGGACATCGACGCCGTGCGGGCCTTCGCGGCGGCGGCGTCGCTGTGCCATCTCCTCACGGGCGACTACGCCGCCGTGGACGAGATGCTGGACGCGGTCTTCGCGGCGGGCGAGCCGGCACCCTTCCCGCCGGGACTGCAGCAGTCCCTGCTGGCCAGCGCCGCCGTGCTCGCCGTCCGCCGCGGCCAGGTGGGCGCCGGGGAGCGGTTCGCCGCCGAGCTGGATGCCATCGACACACCTGACGGACCGCTGCCGGGCCAGTCGCACGCCTGGCCCCGGGTGCAGCTGCTCGCATTCGACGGGCGGACGGCCGAAGCGGCTGAGATGCTGTGGTCCTCGTCCGAGCTGCTGTGGCGTCGGGGGGCGCGCTTCGCCGGGGCGACCGGCATGCTCGCCGCCGTCGAGCTCGCGCCCGATCCGGATCGGCTCGCGGCGGTCCGGGCGCATCTCGACCTCCTTCCCGAGGCCGTGACCCTCCACGCGCAGGCCGGCTATGTGTCGGCGCTCGTGCAGCCGGATCCGGACGCGATGATGGCAGCTGTCCCCGCTCTGCGCGCCGCCGGGCTGACCGGGCTCGCACTGTCGGCGTGCCAGCTGGCGGCGAGATGGTACGCGGACGCGGGGTCTGCCGTCGGGCGGGGCCGCGCCGACGCCCTCGCGCAGGCGATCCGCGATGACCACCCCGGCAGGGTGATCGACACGGCCAGGTTCCGTGCGACATCGGTCGTGCTCACCGAGCGCGAGAAGGAGGTCGGGCGGCTCGCGAGCGAGGGGCTGTCCAACCGTGAGATCGCCGCACGCCTGGTGCTCAGCGTCCGTACGGTGGAGAGCCACATGCACCGGGTGATGCGCAAGCTGGGCGTCCCCGATCGTCGCGCGCTGCGACGTCACCACGCCGCGCTCGCCTGACCCGCCGGCGGAGCCCGCGCCGGCGCCGCCGGCCGTCGTCGCCGACCGCCACGCAACTACTCCGCGAGGACTCCGCGAGCCGGGACTACGCACGTCGGCGGGATGGCGGGGGCTCGGACGCGTGACGGATACGCATCATCGCGGTGCCGACTACTGAAGCGACCGCCCTGCGGCCGGCGCCGGATCCCGCGGCCCGTAGCTTTGGGGGGTTGCGACCGGGGGGTCGCGACATGCCGCGCCCCACCCCCAACGGGCGCCGGGATCGTGCGACTCGTCGTCGATCCGCCGCCCCCTCGCCCTTCGGGTCCCCCGCGCGAGGGGGCGGCCTCCAGGCTGCGGTCGCTTCCTGCGCGACGGCGGAGGGCCTTTTTTCGAGCAGTGCGTCACGATCCGCCCTCCGCTCAGTCCTGATCTGTGCACGACAACGTCGGCGAGCCGTACACCCCCATCCCGAGGAGGTACGCGGAGCGCCCGACCCACCGCGAGCCGCCCGGCCCGCACGCGCCGATGCGCACACGAAACGGATGGATACTTCATGAGCCAGCGCTCCCGCAGCCTCACGGCGAGACAGCGTCCGCGCCTTGCGCGCCTCGGGCGAGGCCGCTTTGCCCGACTGCTCGGCGTCGTCGCGGTCGCCGGTGCCCTCATGGCGCCGTCGGCGCTCGTCGCCTCGGCGACCGTTCCCGGCATGCCCGGAACGCCGCAGCCGGGCACGCCGGTGTACACCGAGGACTTCTCCAACCAGAACGCCGCGGTCAACGCGATCGACATCCGCAACTACACCGGCGGTGCGGCGGCGGCGAACTCGACCTACACGGCCGACCCGCAGTGGACGCCAGCCGGCAATCAGTGCAACGGCTGGATCATGGCCAGCACGACGCTGCTGCCCACCTCCGACCTCGGCTGCGCCCGCAACCAGCCCGACGGCTGGGCCCAGCTGCGTGACATGGCCATCGCGCTCGGCGTCGCCCAGGGCATGACGCCCGCGCAGGCGGCCGCCAACCAGGTGCTCACGGAGTACACCAATGCGGCCAGCGGCACGATCGCCGCCGGTATCGAGTTCCAGACGCGCAACACCATCACCGGCATCGGCGGGCACTACTACGCGGTCTCCGCCTACTTCGCCGCCACCAGCTGCCCGGCGGCCGGCGGGACGACGCAGCCGCGCGAGCGCTTCTCCCTGATCGTCAACGGCACGCCCATCGTGCTGAGCTCCAACCTCAACCCCTGCACCAACTCGACGTACTGGGGCCCGCAGGTGAGCAAGCTGCAGTCGGCTGCCTACATGGTCCCGGTGGGCACGACGGCCAACCTCGGTCTGTCGCTGTACAACGCGCAGACCAGCGGCTCGGGCAACGACGTGGCGTTCGACCTCCCGCAGATCGTCGATGTCACCCCGCAGCTCGACAAGGCCTTCAGCCCCACGGTCATCCGCAACGGCAGCACCTCGACGATGACGCTGACGGTCACCAACACGTCGGACCTCATGGCCAAGACGGACTGGTTCATCACCGACGCCCTCCCGACCGACCTGCGGATCGCCGCGACGCCCAACGTCGGCGGCACGTGCATCCAGCGCGCCGGTGCGGCCTACACGGTCACCGCGCCCGCGGGCGGCACGACGGTCTCGGTGACGGGCGGCGACCTGGCGCTCAACCAGGCGTCGTGCACGATCACGGTCGACGTCACCTCGGCCGTCAACGGCACGTACATCAACGGCCCGGCGAACATCACGACCAACCTCAACCCGCCGGCCAACGCGTCGCTGGAGGTCATCCAGCCCTCGATCGACATCGTCAAGACGATCACCGCGGTCAACGGCGTCGCCGTCGTCGACGACGACCCGGCCGTCAAGCTCTACACCGAGGTCGGCGACGTCATCACCTACTCCTTCGTGGCGACCAACACGACGCCGAAGGCGGCGACCAACACCACGGTCAACACCAACCTGACCAACGTCACGATCTCCGAGAGCGCCTTCTCGGGCGTCGGCGACATGAGCTCCTTCAGCTGCACCCCCGCGCAGGGCTCGACGCTCGCCAGCGGCGCGCAGATGACCTGTACGGCCACGTATACCGTGCAGCAGGGCGACCTGGACGCGGGTCTGCTGACCAACATCGCCCGCGCCACCGGCACCCCCGCCGTGGGGCCCGACGTCACCGACACCGACGACGAGGAGATCCCCGCCGTGCAGTCGCCGAAGCTCCTGCTGGAGAAGTCGGCGTCGGTGGAGGACGTCGACGGCGACGGCGTGACGGGCCTCGACGACCACATCCTGTACACGTTCGAGGTGACCAACACCGGCAACGTGACGGTCACCGACGTCGCCATCGACGACGACCTGCTGACGCAGTTCGGCATCACCGTGACCTGCGATCCCACGACGCTCGCCCCGGGCGAGACGTCGACGTGCACCGCCGACGACCCCTACGTCGTGATCCAGGCCGACGTCGACCTGGAGAAGGTCGTCAACATCGCCACGGCGACCGGCACCGACCCCGTCGGCGAGCCCGTCGTCTCGAACACGGACGACACCCTCACGCCGATCGAGGTGTTCCTCATCCCGCTCCAGGTGGAGAAGGTCGGCGAGGATTCCAGCGGCGACTGGGTGCGGATGGACGGGTCGTCGTTCGCGATCCTCGAGGACCTGGCCGGCGAGCCGGGCACCGCGATCGCGGTCACCTGGGTCGACGTCGAGACCGGCCTGTTCCAGATCGACGCGATCCCGGCAGGCGTCTACTGGCTCAGCGAGCTCACCGCGCCCGACGGGTTCAGCCTGCTCGCCCAGCCCGTGCAGTTCACGATCAACCCCGACCGCACCGTGTCGATCACCGGCAACGGCGGGGGAGCGGTCACCGCCGACGGACAGCTCATCACCGTGCGCGACGTCCCGGCCTTCGTCATGCCCGAGACCGGCGGCACCGGCACCGCGCCCTACCTGATCGGCGGCGCCCTGCTCGTGATGACCGCCGCGGGCCTGGCGATCTACGCCCGTCGCCGCACTCACGCACCCCGCGGCTGACCTCCCTCCCTCCTTCCATCCGTTCATCCCTCACGCAGTACCCGACATACAGGCCCCCGGGGAGACCCGGGCAACCAGAAAGAGAAACAGTGAACACTCCCACGAAGTGGCGCGGGTCACGCGCCGCGGCAGCCGTCCTCGCGGCCGGCCTCGCCGCCCTGGCGTTCGCCGCTCCTGCGCACGCAGCAACCCCGAACCTGGTGGACCCCGACGCCACCGGCTCGCTCACCATTCACAAGTACGAGGCGCCGGTCACCCCGACCGGTCTCCCGAACGACGGCACCGAGCAGACGGTGGACCTCCCCGCCCTCGAGGGCGTCGGCTTCACGGTGTACAAGGTCGACACCATCGACCTGACCACCAACGCCGGCTGGATCGACGCGTCGGAGCTCGCCGACACCTTCGACGGCACCGACCAGTCGATCACCGGCGCGGGCTACACGATCACCGCCGTCGGCGGCGAGCAGCTGACCGACGCGGCCGGCGAGATCACCCTCTCGGGTCTGGACCTGGGGCTCTACTACGTCGTGGAGACGAGCCCGCTGGCGGGTTCGACCGGTGTCACCCCGTTCCTGGTGACGGTCCCGCTGACCGACCCGGCCAACGATGACACCTGGCTGTACGACGTCCACGTCTACCCGAAGAACGCCCTCACCGAGGTCGACAAGACCGTCGAGGACTCCGAGGACATCAAGATCGGCGACGAGATCGAGTTCACCATCACCGCGGACATCCCCAACGTGACCGTGATCGATGGCTACAAGATCGTCGACGACCTCGACGCGAAGCTCGACTACGTCGGCGCGACCGTCGAGCTCAGCGACGGCACCGTGCTCGTGGAGGGCGTGGACTACACGATCACCCCCGCCGCCGCCACCACCGGCGGACCGGTCGTCGAGATCATCCTCACCCCGGCAGGTCGCGACCTGCTCGAGGCGAACACCGACCTGCAGGTCGTCGTCGTGCTCACCACGACGGTCAACGCCGTCGGCGAGATCGTCAACACCGCGGTGCTCTACCCGAACGCCGGATCGTTCGACATCCAGCCCGGCCAGCCCGGCGGCCCGACCGTGACCCCCGAGGTCATCACCAAGTGGGGCGACCTCACGATCGAGAAGGTCGACGAGGCCGGCGCGCCTCTGACCGGCGCGGTGTTCTCGGTCTACCCGACCGAGCAGGACGCCATCGACGGCACCAACGCGATCGCCCTGGACGGCGCGACCGAGTTCACGGTCGCCGCCGACGGCACCGTCACCATCAGCGGTCTGCGCTACTCGGACTGGGCTGACGGCGCCGCCGTCGCCCCGGGCGAGGACGGCTACCAGACGTACTGGCTCGCCGAGATCGTCGCCCCCGACGGCTTCGAGCTGCTCGCGGCGCCCATCGAGTTCACGATCACGGCGGCGACCACCGCTGCGGGCGTCGACCTCGAGGTCGTCAACGTTCCGAGCAACGCCGGCTTCGAGCTGCCCAACACGGGTGGCGCGGGAACGACGCTCTTCTGGCTGGGTGGCGGCATGCTGCTCGCCGGCGCGGTGTTCCTCGCCGTCTACTCGCGTCGCAAGGCTCACGCCGCCGAGTGACATCCGAGTGACCGCCGTGCGGGGGAGGAGACGACGTCCCTTCCCCGCACGGCCCGGGCCGGGGGCGGCGGGGGGGGGGGGGCGGGGCGCCCCCCCGGGGCCGCGCGGGGCGGGGGGGGGGGGGGGGGGGCTGGGTCGGCTGGGGCTGGCCGGGGTTCGGCTGCGGCTGGGTGGTGGGCGGGGCGCTGGTCTGCGGCGG
>Ga0307406_10000078_pt1 | contig 53893 bp, 89 predicted proteins | sample 322Cmetagenome_3_FD_203706 | JGI IMG/M metagenome (GOLD analysis project Ga0307406, IMG submission 203706) | Maize rhizosphere microbial communities from greenhouse at UC Davis, California, United States - 322HYB-C-2 | ecosystem: Host-associated > Plants > Roots > Rhizosphere > Soil | place...
CGCATGGACCGAGATGGGCCACACCTCCATGCAGGACATCCTGGCTTCCGCCTCCGAAGGTGGCGAAGTCACCACGCTTGGCTCGCTGCAGGCGAAGACGCTCCGCCAGTCCGTGGCCTCGCGCACCGAGTCCTACAACATGAACCTCCTGCAGTTCGACAAGGACAGCCTGAAGCTCTACTACGGCGCCAACGCCGTCGTTACGGCTGGCGGTCACGTGCAGGTCCCGCAGGACGCAACGCCGACCGAAGTTGCTTGGCTGGTCGTCTTCTACGACGGCACCACGACTGCTGGTATCTACGCCCCCAAGGCGTCGATCTTCCGCAGCGACGACCTTGCGATTTCTGACACCGAGAACCTGGCGCAGCTTCCGCTGAAGGTCACCCCGCTGACCTACCTCAGCAACCCGTTCGCCATCGAGTTCATTCCTCCGGTTGCCGTGAAGATCCAGGCAACTGCTACGGCCAGCCGCTCGGCTCAGGTCGTCTCCTCGGTCACCGTGACCAACGCCGGCTCCGGCTACGCCTCCGTCCCCGCAGTCACCTTCTCCGGTGGCGCTGGCTCCGGAGCTGCTGCAACCGCAGTCCTGACCAATGGCTCCGTCACCTCCGTCACCGTCACCAACGGCGGCTCGGGCTACACGTCCGACCCGACCGTCACCATCGCCGCACCGTAAGGAAGTCCGCACATGTCTTTGAAGAACGAACTCCCCACCCTCGAAAAGGGCTCCGCCGACTTTGGTGGTCAGCTCCGCGCACTCCGCGAAGTAATCGTCAAGCTGATCGACGCCGTCGAGGGAAACCCCGAGGCATTCGCCGTGGCCGACGAGAAGGCGACCGAAGCCGCTGAGACGCCCGCAGAGCCCGCCGAACCGGCTGAGGAACCTGCGGTTGCCAAGCCTGCTTCCAAGCCCGCTACGCGGGCAGCAGCGAAGTAACAGACCCCGAGTGGGCAGGAGCGGACACCTGCCCACTCGGCACTTCCTTTGTCCGCAGTACACACAGCACCACAACAAGCAGGAGTTGCAATGTCCGCAATCAAGCTTTCCGATCTGCAGAAGGGTGCAGACGAGAAGTACCCAGACTTTGAGATTGAAATCGAGGACGGCAAGGTCGTGGCTTTCCAGCCGATCCTGCGCCTCGACAAGAAGGGCCGCAAGGCCGTGCTCGAAGCGCTCGACATCTCCAAGCGTTTCGCCGATCAGGAGTCCGAAGAGGACTGGACTGACGTCTACGCATCTGCCTTCGAGCTGACCGCACGAACGCCTGAAGCGTTCGACGCGGTGAAGAAGTTCGCCGGCGAAGATCTGACGCGCTGGTCCTACCTCTTCGATCAGTACCAGGAGAAGACGAACGCGGGGGAAGCCTAACCCTCGCGGTTGAGCTTGACGCATATGGCGAAGAGATCTGGCTGGACCTAAAGGAGTTCTACGACTTCGATCTGGTCGAGTTCATTGGCGGACGTTGCTACGGCAGCGTCCGCCTCATTTTTGCCATGATGCGCAACCTCCCCGAGGGTTCCCGCTACGCCGCTGTCATGTCCGCCCCCATGGACAGCGAAGAAGCCAAGAACCTGCCCGAGCCCAACCCCGAGACGCTGGCTGCCTTCGAGCGCCGCTACTGGACGTCCGATCGCAAGTTGACTGCCATGCAGATCAACGCCATCCGCGATCTGACTCTGGTCTCCGGCAACTGGCCCAAGGACAAGCAACCCAAATTCCCGGTCATCGGACCTGCCGAATGGCGCGGCGAAGCGCCCACCAAGAAGGCCGAGCCAGTGACCAATGACCAGCTACTGAAAGCCCTGGGGTGGAACGGAGTGAACAGCTTTGGCTGATCTCAAACTAATCGGCGCGGTGGCCGTCAAGGTACGGCCGGACGCCAAGGGCTTCCGTGGTGAGGCTAAGCGCCAAGTTCTCAAGGAGCTTGCTGGCCAAGAGTACGAGATAGAAGTCAACCTCGACCTAGATGCGAACGGCGTCAGGGAGAAGGCCCGCAGGGCCGTCTCAGACGTCCGTCGTGAAGTCGAGAAGACGGTCAACATCAAGACCGGCATCGATCCCGACTCCCTCCGCAAGGCGTCCAACGACATCGGGAAGATGCTCAAGGACCTGCAGCTCGGTGACCTGCGCATCGACATGGACCGCGAGTACCTGCGCCGAACGGGCGACAAGCTGTCGGCCGCACTCAATGCCGCATCGAATGCTGGCATCAAGATTGACTTCAGCGCCGAAGAAGGCCTCGCGAAGGTCAAGCACGACATCGACGAGTTCCTGAAGAAGGAAGACGGCAAGGGCGTCAAGTTCAAGGCTGACATGACTGGCCTTGAGATCGCCGCAGCCCAGCTGAAATACGCAACCCGGGACCGCAAGGTCAACTTCTTCGTCGACGTAAACAAGAAGTCGATCGTCATTGCGGAGGGCCTCCTCAGTAGCCTCGCCGGCCTCGGCGTCCTAACCAACGTCGGGCGCGGACTTGAGTCGGTAATCACTGAGTTCGACGAGTTCAGCCTCAAGTCGGCTGGATGGGCTACGGCCATCGGCAACGTCGTGAACGCGCTAGCCTTCATCGGCACCTCAGCCTTCACCATCGGTGAAGGCATGGTGCAGTCGATCGGACTGCTGGCCACGATGCCCACGGCCCTGGCTGCCGTCGCATCGGCGGTCGTCATCAACGTCGCTGCATTCACAGACTTCAAGGACGCCATCGAGGGCGACGCGAAGGCTCTCGCAGCCCTGCCGCCTGAGGCACGCGCCGCAGCAGTGGCGCTGCGTGGCACGTGGACCGCCATCCAGAAGCCAGTACAGAAGGCCTTCTGGGAGGGCATGGGCGAATCAGTACAGCGCTTCGCCAAGAACACGATCCCCGTCCTGAGCGAAGGCCTCACGTCCGTCGCCGATGACGTCGGACGCTTCAACGCCGGCATCCTCGATTCATTCGAGGAGATCGCCAAGAACGGCGACATGAAGAAGATGTTCGGCAACCTTGAAGGTTTCTTCCAGCAGGCGACCGCAGCATCCAAGCCATTCTTCGACGCGCTCAACACCCTCGGCCTACGAGGCTCCGACTACCTGCCACGCTTCGGCGGCTTCCTCGCGGACATCGCTAAGGGATTCGACGACTGGGTCACCAAGGCTGACGAGGCCGGGAAGATCAACGTCTGGATCGAGAAGGGCGTCCAGTCCCTCAAGGACATGGGCTCTGTCGGTAAGTCGATCGTAGACATGTTCAAGGGCATCACCCGCGCAGTCAATGACGCGGGAGGCGGGGGCCTCCCCGAGTTCCGCGACAACATGCGGGCAATCGCCGACATCATGCTCGCCGAGCCATTCCGCAGCCGCCTGGCAACCATCTTCGCCGGAGCCCGCAAGGGCGCCTCGGAGCTGAACAAGGGCGTCAAGGATCTTGGCGAGACTCTCGGCAGCTCGGCTGGCTACGTCAACGAGCTCCTCAAGGGACTCGGCAAGCTTGGCGGCGGGCTGCTCTCTGGCATCGCAAAGACGCTCGGCCAGCTGCAGTTCCAGACCGGGACGCTCGAAGGCATCCACGACATGCAGTCTGCCCTCGGCAAGCTCGGTCCCAGCTTCGAAGGCCTCGGCCGAATCATCGGCAACATGAGCCGCGTTGCTGGCGAAATCTTCAAGGGCGTAGCGCCTGTCATCAACACCATCGTCGGCTTCCTCGATCGCTCGGTCGGCAAGCTCTCCGGCAATCTGGAGAAGGCTGCTCCCGCGATCACCGGACTAGTCAACGCGCTGGTCACGGCGGCCTCAGGGCCTCTGACGGTGGTAGTCGATTTGCTCGACGCGACGCTTGGCGTGTTCAACGACATGCCCGGCCCGATCAAGCTGACACTCGGCGCATTCGCCACGTTCCTCGCTTTGCGAGGACCGCTGGGCAGCTTCCTCGGCTCAGTACAGACGAGCTGGAGCAAGCTCGCTGACGGGGCACGCATCGGCGCCAAGAGCACCGAGACCTCAGCCAAGCGCATCGGCGACTTCATCTACGCAGCGGACGGCACCGTCCGCAAGTTCGACGCTCAGCCAATGGTCCGGCAGCTCGGCTCCATCGGCGACAAGGCTAAGGCAGTTGCCAAGTCTGTTGGTGGCAGCCTACTCTCGCTCGCAGGTGGCCCATGGGGCATTGCACTGGCTACAGCCGGTCTCCTCATCGCCAGTGTCGGAGACGCTGCCGCCAAGCAGAAGGCGAAGGTCGATGACCTTGTCACGGCGCTCGACGGCCAGCGCGGCATCAACGCTGCCGCAGAAAAGGTCATCGCCAGCCAGCTCCGCACCAAGGATTCCTTCCTCTTCTGGGAGAAGGCCTCAATTGCGGACAGCGCCCAGAACATCGGCATCAGCCTGCGAGACCTGCAGAAGGCCGCTGAAGGCGTCCCAGAGTCCATTGACGCTGTCAACGAGGCGCTCAAGAAGGCCGCCGCTTCACGCAATGGCTTCGAGCAGGTAGTTGACCAGATCAAGCTGCTCAGCGACAACACCCGCATCCTGGGTGGAGCGACTGGCCTCGGCTCAATCCTCGGCGAGCTCTTCGGCTCCGACGCTGCCAAGACTGGCGCCGGGCTGGCGAAGATCAAGAGCGATCTCGCGGACGCCCGCAGGGAAGTCGAGCAGACTGCCAAGCAGCTTGGCGTACCCGTAGGCACGTCCGCTGGCATCATCCAGGCAATCGAGACGCTGGCCGACAAGGCATCAACAGCTGACGAAAAGCTGCGAGCGGTCAACGACATCATCCGCCAGATGAACGGCAAGACTTCGGTGGACGATGCAATCCAAAAGTCCAACGATGCTTCCCGCGACTTCGTAAAGAACCTGCAGGAGATCGTAAAGATCGGCGAGGGCGAAGGCCTGACGCTACCGTCGCTTTTCAAGGCCGACGGCTCCATCGACACCGTCTCCAAGGCAGGCTCCGACCTGCGGTCTGAGCTGACGAAGGTTGCAGATGCTGGCCGCGACTCAGCCCTCAAGCTGGCGCTGGCGCAGAAGGATCCGCAGGTTGCGATCGAGACGCTGCGTAGCGAGATGCAGAAGACGCGCGACAAGATCGCCGAGCAGCTGAAGATCGGCGGCGTACCGCCCGAGCAGATTGACGCGATTCTCGCCCAGCTGGATCTCGACCCCGCAAAGATCGAGATGCTCCTTAATCCTGAGTCCAAGGAAAAGGCGCTTGCTGACCTGAAGGCTGCGAATGGTCTGGCTCAGGCTGAGGTCAGCAAGCCGGCGGTCATTGGCCTCGACGTTGACGCTAGCTCCAAGTTCGCTCCGAAACTAGGGCAGGCAAGCTTCGAGATTGGCGCCTTCAACAACCTCAAGCCCAAGCCTCAGCTTGACGCAGACCCGTCGAAGTTTGACGGGGCAATCGCTCAGGCGCAGGGCAAGGGTGCCGGGCTGGATGCCTCCAAGTTCACACCGGGCCTCGACGCAGACCCATCCCAATTCAACTCCAAGGCTGGTGGGGTGGAGGCCAAGGGTCGTGACCTGAATGGGTCGACCTACACGCCTTCCGTCAACATCGGCGGTAACGCGCTGGGCGTCCTCGGGACGATCGTCAGTGGGCTCACGTCCATTGCGGGCAAGGTCTTCACGGCCACCGTCGACATTGCCAAGAACATCCTTGGCGGGACAGGCGCTGACGGCATGGTCTACGAAGGCCTCGGCAAGTTCAGCAAGAAGTTCCAGCCGAAGTTCTTCGCCGACGGCGGTCTGCAGTTTGAGACGCCTGGGCAGGCCAAAATCTACCCCGGCTCCAGCACATGGCGCGTCTTCGCAGAAGAGACCACAGGCGGCGAGGCCTATATCCCGCTGTCGGCCAGCAAGCGTGCACGCTCCACGGCCATCCTCGATGACGTCGCTCGGCGCTTCGGCTACGAGCTGTACGAAAGGGGCGGCGTTCGTAGCAACGCAGCCAGCGACACCTCCAGCTCCAATGGCGGCTTCCACGTCCACGTGGATGCAGCGCCTGGCGTCGCCTACCTCTACGCGAGGGAAGTCGCGGCCGAAAGCGTTACCCGCGCGCGGGACATGCAGGCCGTCTACGACGTCGCCTAGTTCACTATCCAATCCCAGTAAGGAATCACATGGCTTCGATTGTCTACGCCGCTCCCCCGGTGGACATGCTGGCTTCGGCCCGCTTGCCGCAGGGGATGCGGATGACCTGGGAGTCGTGGGACGGAGAAGTCTGGGACATTGCCACCGGCGCTGAGGGCGTAGCCCTCATGCCGGGAGTGCGAGGTCTGAACATGCCGCCATTCAAGCGTCACACTCAGACCTCGCCGGCAGTGCATGGCTCACGCCGTACCGGCTGGATCGCATCGGAGCGCGAAGTCTTCTGGCCGCTGCTCGTCTATCGCGAGATGGGCGAGTACGACTGGACGTCGTTAGACAGCGACTTCTGGCGCTCCATGCATCCTGATCGGCCGGGCAAGTGGTCCGTAACAGATCCCCACGGCCGCACACGCACCCTGACCTGCGTCTTCGATAATGACGGCGGGCACACCACAGACATCCTCCCTTCCATTCGTGGCTGGGAGAAGTATGGCATCTACCTCGCGGCCGAGCAGCCGTTCTGGGTTGGCGAATCCATCAAGCGCGGCTGGTCCGGCTCAGGTGGAACAAGCTTCTTCGGCACAGGCGCGCCAAGCTTCAACATTTCCACAGCCTCCAGCGCGTCGACGGCAACCGTCAAAAACCCGGGCGACCTCGATGCTTGGCCCAAGTGGACGGTCGTAGGGCCGTCTACCACAACGACCATCGGACTCCCCGGCCAGTTGATCCAAATCCCCTTCAACATCCCCGCAGGCAAGGCGCTGGAGGTCGACACTGACCCGCAGCGACAGACTGTCATCTATGGCGACTGGATGCCGAACGCCCTGACGGGCTTCGGGACGGTCGCGAACGGCGTCAGCAAGTTCCAGGACATGGGCGCCATCACGTTCGCCGCAGTCCCTGCTGGCGACTCAGTGAATCTGTCGCTCGTCATCAACGGCTCCGGCGTCATCCTCATGGAGCTCGTTCCGCGCCACTTTAGGGCGTGGGGCAAGTGACCATTCAGCCTTTTACATTCACCGTCTACGACAAGAACCTTGTCCGTAAGGCGATCATCAGCACTCCGCTGTCAGCGCGGGTCATCCCGCGCTTCAACCTCAAGGGCACCGCCACCTTCGGACTGGCGCTGGATCATCCGGCGCTGGCCGAGTGCATTACAGCTGGCAGCCGCGTGGTCATCAACTACCAGGGCAAGCAAGTCATGTCCGGCCCGGTGACAGAGCGCAGCATCAACGGCCCGACCATCTCGGGCAGCGCGACGTTCATGATCGAGGACGACTTCCGTCTGCTGCATGGCGTCATCGGCTGGCCGGTGCCGAACGCCGCAATCACAGCGCAGGGCACGGCCGAGCACTACGTGCTCACTGGTCCCGCAGAGACCGTCCTCAAGACGGTCGTTCGCAAGAACCTGATCGAGCGGCTCGGCATGAACGTGACGATCGCCCCAGACCTTGGACGCGGCAACACCATCACGCTGGAAATCCGCATGGAGCCACTCTTCGAGAAGCTCTTCCCGTTGGTTGAGGACGCCGGGCTCGGCGTCAGCATCAAGCAGGGCGCCTCCAGCCTGGTGGTCGACGTCTACCAGCCCACGACCTACCCGCTGCTCCTCAGTGAAGAGAGCGGCGTAGTGCAGGACTGGTCATGGACGAACAGCGCGCCAAAGGTCACAGACCTCGTTGTAGGCGGTCGTGGAGAGGGCGTTGACCGAGAGTTCCGTCGCTTCAATGACAGCGCCGCCAGTGCCCTCTGGGGCACTGTGGTTGAGACGTTCGTCGACGCCCGCGACGTAGGCAGCGCACTGAACGACTGGTACAGCAGGCGCGACAGCGCATGGGAGGCGCGAGACCGGACGGCGGCAGCTTACGCCGAAGACGCCCGCGAACTCGACACCCTGACGACCGCTGTAGCGAACGCATCCAACGCCAAGGTTGCAGTGGATGGGTCCTATGCATCCGGCTCGCCAGAGCGCAGCACGGCGCTTTCTGACTACAACTCAGCGAGCAGCCGCAAGAGCTCCCAGCAGTCGCAGACCACAAGCTCGCTCGCAGCAGCCAATGCCGCACAGGCAACGCTCGATGCGATCGACGCAGAGTACCCTGCCATCCGTGCCGAGTATGAGGCGCTGATTGCCAAGCGTGCCGCCGAAAAGCTGGCCGAAGGCGGCGAGTCCACCGGCATCCGCATGGTGCTTTCGGAGACTGACGGCTTCCGCTACGGAGTGGCTGTCAACGTCGGCGACAAGGTCTCCATGAAGGTTGGCCCCGGGCTGTCGCTGACAGACGTACTGCGCGAAGCGGAACTGCGGTGGGACTTCGAAAACGGAGTCACGGCCACTCCCTCAGTCGGAGAGATCACCGACAACCCTGACCGCGCTTTTGCCAAGGCGCTCCGAAATTCTGCAACACGCATCCGAAAAATAGAGGTGAAGTAACCATGGCCTTCACAAGCATTGGCTATGACGGCACCGTCAATGAGCGCCAGTGGGCCGAGCTTGTCCCCAACGTGGGCTCCTCCACCTACGGCGTCAAGGGCGCTGGAGACCTGAAGGTCTCAGCAGTACCCGGGCAGCCGCTCATGGTTTCCGTCGCAGCTGGCACCGCATGGGGCCATGGCGTGTTGGACGTTGAGACCGCGAACACTACAATCACATGCTCGGCCATCAGCTCCGGCACGCGCTGGGACCTCATCGCCGTGCGCCGCAACTGGCAGCCCCTGGCGGGCGGCCCGACGTCGGTCGTCAAGGTGACTGGAACGGCCACAAAAGTCATTCCCGCCGCACGCGAGGACGTGCCCGGTGTTGAGGATGACCAGCCACTGGCCCTCGTGCAGTGGACGGCCGGGCAGACACAGCCGACTGCGATCATCGACCTGCGCTGCTGGGCAGGCAATGGCGGTCTGATTGCCAAGGATGAGATGGCATTGACGTACCTGGCGAGACTGGGCGCTTCGGTCACCATCGGAAGCATCGTCTGGACGTATGCGCTCGGCAATAACGACGTGCCGGTATGGCAGTCCAGCACAACGCTGGAGTCAGGGGTCGTGAGTACGACCAGCTTCTACACGGCGCTTGGTGCGGGTTACGAGGCCCCGGGCTTCGAGAAGACTGCCGACAAGGTGGTCGTAACCAGAGGTGCCATCGGAATCAGCATCGACAAGATCACGATGCTGGCTGACAAGCCATACTCCATCGGCACCATCGGTGCCAGCGCCAAGCCCAAGGGAAACAAGCTATTCATCGTGCCCACCGGCACGGAGATGGGTGGCTGGGGCCGCATCTACGTTCGGCCAGACCTGACCGTAACCTTCGAAACGCCGGAGGCGTTTACCAACGTCCTGCAGAAGGACTTCTTCATCGACATCGACGGATTTAGCTGGGTGGCAGCAGTATGACGACCTATCCCTTTGATATGCAGCTGGTGGTCGACCCGTTCAACACTTCGAATGTGGTCGCCAATGGTCAGATCTACGTCTACGACCCAGGGGACGAGGGAAACCTCGCTCCCCTGGCGCTGACGGACCCTAACGGGCTGCCACTGACCAACCCCCTGATGTCCAACTCCAACGGCTTCCTGCCCGCATTCCGCGCTAGCCTGCCGCAGGTCAAGTGGAGTGGTAGCGGGTTCTCCGGCTACTTCGACTCCTATGTCGGTCTGCGCGATGAGGCAGTCTCTGCCAAGGATGCAGCCCTCACGAGCGCCGCTGCCGCCGTAGAGGCGGCAGCGTTGGCTCAGGCGCCGACCAACGCGCAGGTCGACGCGGGCATTAATCGCGCCAATCTGCCGGCTCAAGTGGCGGCTCAGGTTGCCGTGGCTGTTGTCAGCGAGCCCATTGATGTTGCGGTGCAATCCTTCATCCAGGACTCTGCATCAAACACGAAGGCAGCACTCAATGCCGCCTTCGCTCCGCAAGGCTTCGCATCACCCCGTCAACCCGCCGACAACAAGAGTGGAGCGCTCGACTACCGGCACGAAGGTACGGCAGGTTACCTGACACACTTTGTCATGGGCGCCAACTCACTCGCTCTCGCTGGCTGCTACGCGGCAGGCACGGACCTTGGCCTTGGCGACGGCTTCTTTGTCTCGCACAAGAACAGCGGGGCAGGCATCCGTGGTGTCGGGCACGGTGGCTCCAGCATTCTCCAGTACATGATCGGCTACGGCCACTCCACGCTTTACAACGGCGAAATCTACAAAGGCAATCAGGGGATCAAGCTCTTCGCCAAGATCGGCGAAGGCTTCGGCGACGGTGTGAGTACAAGCGGCTCAACAACGTTCACATCAGCAACCGCCAACTTCACCGGCGCGGATGTCGGGGCGACGATCTCGCAGACCACCTCCAAGGGCACGCTGAACGTATCGGGAACTATCCCATCTGGCGCGACGATTGTCTCTGTCACGAACTCCACGACTGTCGTCCTGTCAGCAGCATGCACCGCCACAGGAACGGGAATCCCGTTCCTGATTGGTGGCCGGGCGCCCGTAAGCACCCAGTCGATGTTCACGCTGTACGACACTAACGGCACCACAAAGCGCTACGAATTCGCGCTGGGCAAGTACACCGGCATCGTCCCCCATGAGATTCAGTCCAATGACGTGGCCGTCCAGTCTCTACTCGTAAAGGCTGCTTCTGGGCAAACGGCGGAAATCTTCACCGTGCTCAAGGACGGCAACGCGACTGGAGCGCTGTCGATCACAGCGGCCGGTCTGATGGCGGCCCGATTCGGATCGTCCCTGACCAACGCCGGAAACACTGCCTCCAACGCCGTGAGCATCACCAACAATGGCACTGTGGCGCACTCGCTCTACATCACCAGGGCATCCGGCCAGACCGGCGACCAGGTCCGGATCAACGACAATGCCGGAGCCGTGCAGTCCCGCTTCGATAAGGACGGCACATTCATGACGAAGGTGACCACCGCCCCCGTCGACGCGCAGCTTGCCAATGGCGAAGTGGCAATCTACTTCGACTCCACCAACGGCGCAGCGAAACTCAAGTTCAAAGCCAAGCAGGCGGACGGAACCGTCCGCACAGGAGAGGTAGTCCTCGTATGACTGACATCGGATACATAGCCTCGCCTGAGGCCACGCATGCATTTGTCATGCCCAGCAGCCCGGTGGAACAGCACTTCCTCGTCATCCGGTCAGCCGACTCAGAGAAGGACCTACTGATCCTCGACATATCCGAATCGGGGGTATCGCTTCAATACGATCATGCTGATCTACCGCAACTCTTGAAAGCTACAGAGTTCTTCAGGACTCTCAAGGGAGGATTTCACGCATGAACCCCACGGTAATCCTCGCCCTCATTAGCGACCTCTATAACCAGATCGCGATGCTGTCTGAGCGAAGCGCTCAGCTCGAATCGGCTCTTTCAGAGAGCTCTGGAACCATTGTCCAACTCACCGCCGACAAGCAGCGGCTGGAGAGCGAATTGGAGGATGCTCGCGAGGGCGGCGAGGAGGCGCTTGAGGCTGTAGCTCAGCAGATCGAAGAGGGCAACGCAGAGGGCTAGATGCCCAGCGCCTTGATGATGCTGTCCGCGATAGCGCGGTGGCCAGCGTCATTCGGGTGGAAAGTATCACTCGTGCCAGCCTCAGTCTTCACGCCTGCAGGGCCGTGATTTGCAGGATTGTTATTGGCCTCGGCGATCGACACGTACTGACCTGAGGCAGCGGAGCATACCTTGCTGATTACGTTGTCGTAGTCCTTGCCGCCAGCTGCCCACGTGCTAAGGCAGACGATGTACGCCCTCGGGGACGTGGCGCGTATCTTACTTAGCAGGCTCGCATACTGAGACTCGAAGTCCTTGATCGGCGTTGGCGCTGACACGTCATTAGTCCCAAGCTCGATGACAGCTAGGTCAAGCCCCTCCGGAACGTCCGTAACCCGACTGACCGTCGTGAGCGTCTGGTGCGCCATCGCAGCCTGCGTAACTTCGACCTCACCAAGCTCTTGCTGGACGAGCGCAGGGAATGCCGCGCTCTTCGTCGAGGCGAAGAATCCGCCCGTAAGGGAGTCGCCGGTGAATAGGACGCGAGTCGCCCGGCCAGATGGCATCGCAAACTTCGGGGCTGCTGCTGGCGTCGTGGCTGCAGGCGTACCGGACACGCCCGGCTTTAGTGACGAGTTGTTGTCGTAGTACTCCTGCACCTTCTGCGAAACGGGAGGCGGTGCAGCGGCGCAACCAGCGACAGCAGTAAGCGAGGCTGCCACGACGGCGGCAGTCATGAAGCGAAAAAAGCGCAACGGTTCCCCCAGAGAAAAGTACGACGGACGCACTCATCTTACAGCTCGTAGCTCCTCAGAAACGACAAAAAGGCCACCCGGTTGCTGGCTAATGCCAGCAACCGGGTGGCCTTTGCCATTCCCGAAAGGAGGCCTTATATGGCCTCGCACGCATGCCCCCGAAGGGGGGCCTCCTGATGCCCGAGTGGCTCACGATCACGCTCGCGCTTCTGACAGCGACGGGCGTAGGCGGCGTCATTACCGCATTCATCAACAAGCGGCCCACGCGCCTTGACCCCTTCTCTCAGATGCAGGTCATGGTCGCTGGCATCCAGAAAGAGAGGGAACTGGATAGCTCCCGCATTGCTGCGCAAGACCTGCGCATCGACGAACTCTTCACGCAGCTCAGCCTCCACCGAACATACGAGATTGAGCTCCTCGCATGGGGCGCGGCCGGAGGCCCGCCTCCTCCCCCTAAGCGTCCCGACGGCCTCAAGTAGATGTCGCCGGGTGACATTACCAGGAGCTTCTCATGATTCACCCCGTTGATTACGAGCCGTCGCAGAACTTCGGCGACAACCCGACGAGGGACCTGCCAGCCACTCACTGGATCATCAAGGCCTTCGGCAACTATCAGCCTGACGGCCACACCGGCGTCGACTATCCCTGCCCCAGCGGTACGCCCGTTAGGGCGGTGACGTCCGGCACTGTGCTGCACGTCGGCTGGTACGGAGGCACCTACGCCGACAACCCCTTCTGGATCAGCCCAGGCTTCGCCGGCTACTGCTACGTCGTGGATCACGGCTGGTTCATTGGCATCTATGGCCACTGCCAAGACGGTGGCGCTCGGGTCGGCGTCGGCCAGCAAGTATCCGAGGGCCAAATCCTTGGCCCCTCCGGCAATACCGGAGCATCCACCGGCGACCACCTGCACTTCGAAGTGCTACTCGATGGCTTCGTGCTCAACGGCTACATGTACGGCCGCACCAACCCTGACGTCGTATTCGGCAGCGCATCCATCGGCCCAGCAGGCTCCACCACTTCACCCACGGAAGAAGACGACATGTTCACAGACTTAGACCGCGAGCGGCTCAACTGGCTCTGGGAGACAGTGTCTGCTGGCAAGAGCGGCTACAAGCCTGCTGGCAGCGTAGCGCTTGACATTGCAGCCGCGAAGGCCGCAGCTGAGGCCACGCTGGCTCAGGTAATGCCTGGCGAGTCCGGAGTGCGCAGCGCAGGGCCGATTGCCCTGCTGCTCTCGCAGCTGGCTGCCACGCCCGACGTCAACGTCGAGGCTGACGCTGCGGCGATCGCCAAGGCGCTTACTCCCGGCCTCGCTAAGGCGCTGCTGGTCGAACTCTCGAAGGAAGGCTAGTCATGAGCTTCAATATCCAAGACGTCGCCACGCGGCGCTACATCTACGCCGTGGCAGCTGCCAGCGTGCCGCTGCTGCTCTTACTCAAGATCATCACGCCTGACTACGTCGACGTGATTCTGAACTGGCTGAGCGCTGTTCTGGGGCTTGGCGCCCCGGCGCTGGCATTCACCAACACGCCCAAGCCCACTGACGCCAAGCATCGCGCTGAGTAACCTGCCCTGATTTTGGGCACAAAAAAGAGCCCCCGGCTACGAAGCAACCCTATTGGGAAGCTCGTAGCCGGGGGCTCTTTTGCGTTGGCGGACTAAAGCAGATTCTCGACAACGGCCCTGCGGGGCAGGGTTCGTGCAATGTGTGCCAATTGCGCATCACTCAGCTGATTCCCGAATCCGACGGGGCCAATCGTGATGTGCGTTTCCGGCGCAACTGCGGCCTCTTCCTCGTGGCCCTTCAGCCACGCCTTGTAGCCGAAGTGAAGGAGGACCCACGCGAGGCCGACAACGCCAGCGACGATGATTGCGGTGATGATAATAGCTTCCAAGCTAGGACTCCTTGCGGGTGATGCTGAAGTTTTCGAAGAGGGCGTCGATGGCGTGATTGACGCCTTGCGTTGCCAAGGAGGAGTCGAAGACTCCCTCCGGTCGCGGCTGCCAGCAGACGGACGCATAGCCCATCACCTCTCCGACGATGCGGGACACTTCGTCTTTTACCGAGCCGGTCATCAGACCTCCTGGCTAGTTGCGAAATCGATGGACTCGGCTTGCAGGCGCAGGCCGCTGTTCAGGCGGTGCGTGATTGACTCGACGCCGGTGGACACGTTGAAGCGCTCGGAGTCCGACAAGCCCGTCTCCTTGAGGCCGTAGCGCTTGAAGACTGCAGCCGCCTGCTTAGGTGCGCTCTTGCGCAGCAGCCCGAAGGCCTCGATTAGGTCAACGCGGGCGTCGATGTCGGGCACCTCCTCGATCGGCTCCCATGCGCAGGTTTCGAGGTAGGCGGCGACCATTGACGGGGTGTAGATGAACGTTCCGCTGGCGTACATGTGGTCAATGCGAGCTTTTGCTGCGAACGTGCGTGCCGCTCGGTGCATCAGGCTGTAGACGAGCTTCTCGTCTCGCTCGAAGTACTCGCTGAAGTTGCCGAAGACATGGACCCAGATGGCCTGCTCAAGGTCGCTTGTGTCGTAGATAGTGGACTTGCGGTGCTCGCGGATTGCGATGCGCCCCGCCGTCTCTGCGTACTGCAGGTAAAAGTCGTCCTGCGCATGCGGCGGGAAGTCTGTTGTGGCTGTCACGCCACTCCTCTCAAAAGAAAAGGAGCCCCGAAGGGCTCCTGCAAATGCGTCAAAACCATACCTATTTCGGTACTGTTCTGCCGTTGAATGTTCAATCTTTGCGGCCGTTCAGTCATGATGAACATGAGCAAAGATTGAACAGTGGCTAGAGGACGGTGAAGCCTGACGGCGCTCCGTCAACGATCGTGAAGACCAGTCCGCCCGGTGCGCCAACCTCGCCCGTCTTGTGCTTCCACCAGGTACTTTCGGACTCAAGCGCTGGCACGCAGACGCGCAGCCGGTCGCCCTTGGAGTCGATGCTGAAGTGGTGCTGGTGGCCGTAGAGCATCAGCTTGGCAAGGCCAGCCTGCTGGCCGCCGAACGCCTGCCCCTTCCAGAAGTCCCATTCCCTGCCGATGCGGAACTGGTGGCCATGGAGGTGGGTGACGATCTTGCCGCCGACTTCCAGCGTCACGTCCTGCTCGTCAGGGCCGGGTACGAAGCATTCCACGTGGCCGTACTTGTCAGGGTTGAGTGCGATGGCGTCGGAGACTGCGACCAGCGCGTCGATGGCCCACGAGTCATCCGACCGTGTATTGACCGGGTGCCGCATGGCCTCGTCATGATTGCCGGGCACGCTGACTACCGTCAGCCGCTTGCAGTAGGGTGCATAGGCGTCGATGGCGTACAGCATGATGCGGCGAAGCAGACGGACCTGCTCCGTGATCGTGCCGTTGGTGCGCCAAGCGTTCTTGCCGCCCTGGCTCACGAAGCCCTCAACGCAATCGCCCAGCCACGCAATGTGGACGTGCTCAAGGTAGTTGCGGTCTTCGAGGTAGCGAACAACCCCGGCGTCAATGGACGCCAGCACGCGCTGCAGCGTCCCTTCGACGCCGTCGCCATCCATCTTGAATAGCTGGAGGTCGCCAAGTGCATGCACCCATGAGCCTGCGCGATCCCCGAGGTAGACAACCTCAGGATCATTTGGCGCGTTGACGATCGCCAGCAGCTCTTCGATGTCGGGCCGCTCGGCTTCGCCGGCGCCCTTCGGAACGGCCGTGAACTTGAAGGCGTAGAACGTATCCGGCCCAGCCTTCGTCTGGACGTCCCACTCGCTGTCAGTGACGCTCGTTATGCGCCATTCTGCGGGGTCGTAGCCACGGTCTTTGAGCAAGTTGTCATGGCTCGGGTTGAAGTCCGCAGGCTTGGCGCCTGTGGCCGCTGTGAGCACGCCATCCTTCTTGATGCTGCCAGCGCGGAACGCGCGTGGCATGCCCTTCTCGGGCGTAATGAAGGCTGGCTGGTTTGTAGCCAGCAGCTCTTCCAATGTCTTCGTCATGCAGCCCTCTCGTAGTTGCTGACCCGATAGAGCATCGTGTCAAAGACGGATCGCGGCATCGCCAGCGGCTCCTTATTAATGGACGCCTTCTTGGCTATCGTCAGCCGTGTTCCGTCGAACTCCCACAATCCGCAGCCGGATGGCACCTCGGAGGGATTCACCAGGCCAGCGGGTGTTGCGTAAATGAAGCGGCGCGTATGCGCTTGCCAAGCTCGCCGCTTCTCTTCGGTGTCACGCTTGAAGTCGCCGCGAGTCACCTTGATCTCAATGGCCGTGTAGCCGCTGGTGTCGCGCAGCAGTGCATCAATGCGGCGGATCGGCTTGCTGGCCCTGTCTCGCCATTGATGCTGATTATCGGGAATGCTGACCTCGCGGACGACTGCGCACTTAGGGTAGGCGGCTCGAACGGCCGCCAGTATCTCAGCGGCAGTCGTCACAGGCTCACCTTGCCCCGCACCAGCTTCTCGCGGAACAGGTGGACTTGCTTGCGGTCAATGTCATAGCCAAGGGCGCGGAGCGCCTTGGCGATCTTCTCGTGACCGTGAACAGCAACCGGCGCCTGGATGGCCTCGCGGAAGGTGGCCTTATTGCCAGCGCTAAGTCCATCGTAGGCAGCAGCCACCTTGTCGTAGCGGTCGCTTGGCCGGATGTCGAGTAGTTGCTCAGTCACGATCACACCACCCTTGGAACGCCAACCAAGCGCCGACGATGGTCAGGGCAATGCCGCCAATCACTGGCATCGCAACCAGTCCGACTAGGAATCCGATCATCCGTCCTCCATCTCTGCGATCAACTCGTCGACGCGTCCATGCAGCTGGTCCAGCGTGCCGTCGTTCAGGACCTCGCGATCCTCGCCAAGATTGCCGTGGAGAGCTGCCGACGCATGCACCTCGCCGACGGGGCCGACGAGCGACGGGCGGACGATGTGCCATGCTTCGGCGTCCGCGAGGTGGTGGTTGCGCCCGGTATTGATGACGCAGTCCACTTCGTTCTGGAAGCGCGCATCAGGGAACACGTAGCGTCCGCCATGGCGAACCTGCGTTACTGCAGCCCTCACCCAGAACGTGTCATCCAGCGCCCGGATGCCCTCGGTGCCAAGCTTCTCCAGCAGGCGGCGGTACTCGGGGAACGCCTGCTTGATGACGTTCTCCGACTCGTTGGCCAGAGCCTCGGAGAGGCGAACGAGTTCGCCCTTGCGGTACGGGTGGAAGCCGAGGATGGGATCGGTGGCCCGTAGCGCCCGCTTCAGAGGAGCCGCGAAGCTGATCTTGGTGAAGCCATGCCGCTCGACCAAGCGATCGGCGACAGAATCCTTGCCACTTCTGGCCGCCCCGGTTAGCGCGATAAGAATCACTCAGTTACCTCCCAGATGGTAAGAATCGAGCGACCCAGTTCAGGGCTGCGCTCGATTCGCTGCATGATGGTGCCACCCTCAAGGTCGACTCCGAAGAAGCCAGCAAGCCCTACAAGCTGCGTGTAGCTGCTGCGAAGCAGCGAATGGACCTCACTGACGCTGGCATTCGTTGGGACGTTCAGGCGGTGATAGATGGGCTCGCGGCGACTCATTCGGCAGCGCCGACGAATTCGCGAATCTTGGTGGCCTGCAGGCGAGCCGAGAAGCTGGCCTCGTCAGCAGCGTCGCGCACATCGAGGAGGCGCTCAGCTTCTGCCGCAGCTTCGTCGCGAATAGCCGCATGCTCGTTGGCTGCGCGGTCGAGATCGCCGGCTGCCAGTTGGAAGACGGACAATGCAGCTGCGGCAGTGGCGGCGGCCGAGTTGGTGCGCTCCTCCAGGGTCGGGGCTGATGCGGTTACTGACTTCTTGAATACGCTCATTTTGCGATGTCCCATCTGATTTCGAATGCTTCGATGTCGTGGTTGTAGACGGCAGTCAAGATGCCCTGCCGCAGGTCGGTCTCGCCGCTAGGCATGATGGCGGCGTCAAGTACTGCCGTGACGCCCTGCAGCAGCGCCGTCCTGGCTTCGCTGCGTGGCGTCTTGGATGGCAGGATAATGTTGCGGCGGACTGTTGCAGCCTCCGCGCGAATTGCAACCATGAGGCCGCCTCTCAGTCGTTGTTGTGCTTGCCTACGCCGAAGTGGGCACGCAGGCCCGCAGGGCCTAGCTCGACCAGCGTGCTGTTCACGTCATGGCCCTTGGGTGCGAGGATGATCTTCACCTCGTCGAGCTGCTCGGCAACCATCTCGGCGAACTTCAGCCCTTCGCCGTTCTTGTCATCGTTGTCAGCCATCACGATGACGCGGCTGAAGCCGCTCAGCATGTTCCGCATGTATCCAGCCCATGACTGGACGCCAGGAATGCCAATGGCGGGGATGCCGCACTGTGTGGCTGCGATCGTGTCGAACTCGCCCTCGCAAATCGCAATCCAATGGCCCGGATCAAGCAGCGCATTGGTATTGAAGACGCGAGTCTTGGTCCCTTTGGGGGAAAAATATTTCATCGGAGCATCACTCTCAGGCGGACGCCTGAAGCGCATGGACAGCACACCCGTCGGGCTGAGGTAAGGGATGCTAATGAAACCGCGCACCGTCTCGTTAGTCGGAGATACGTCGGACCCCAGCACGACGCCGAGTCGAAAGCGCTCTATCGTCTCGCGGCTGAGCTTGCGTGTCTCCGTCAAATAGCGATAGTGTTCGGACCCTTCGGGGCTGAGTAGTTGCTTGTGATACTCCGCTGCCGTTCCAGCTAGGAGAGATTTCTCCAGCTCTGACGGTGGCGTCAATATAGCCAATGCCTTCTCGTTTCATAATCAAGGCCAAGCCGTCGCCCTTCATGTCGCAGGCGTGGCAGACGTAGGCTTCGAGCTGCTCGCTGAATGACGCGGACGCTTGAGAGTCTCCGTGAAATTGGCAGCGCACAGATATCCAGCCGCGATGGCCATTGGGCAGATTGTGGAATCCGTAGTAGGTCAGGACGTCACGAATCGGGACCGGCACTCGCTCCGTCTTGTGCTGCTGATTGAAGATTGAGATTGTGCCGCTCCTTCCTTGCGGTCATGTACTCGCCGGCCACGATTGGCCAGGTCATCAGCGCCATGGCGGCTAGGTGGATGAAGTCCTCTAGCCGCTGCGCTTCGTGAGCGGTCAGCGTTAGCTGAACCGCTCCGGTGGAATCCGCCTCGTATTGCACTAGCTGACTTTCGGCCAGTCGCCGGGCGGCAGTGGCGGCCAGGGGATCAGGAGCAGCAGCGCGATGCAGCCGACGCTGAGAACCCAGTCGAGCGTGGGCGTCATTCCGGCAGCGCCCTGATGCCGTAGTTCTGGCCTTTCTTGCAGCCGACCCATGTCGCAGTAACTTCTCCGTACTTGATGCGCGCATTCTGGGCCAGGTTCACGAAGTCCGAAATGAACATCGGATACTTAGCCCCGGTGGCGGCGTCCTGCAGGATCACGCGGACGGCGGAGCGTCCGCGCTCGTAGCCAACGACCAGCATCTCGGTGTTGAACGGGTCATTGTCGCGCCAGACCGCATCGTCGTAACCGACGTACTCCCGCATATTGCCCTTCTCATCGAAGGGAATCTTCACGACGGCCATCAGGCGACTCCTAACTTGTTGAATGCGGGCCGCAGCTTGACGACTGCGGCGTCCCAGTGGCCGCGCTCGGCGGGAATCTCGCCAGCCATGAACTGCCCGAGTGTCCGCAGCCAAGCCGCGTCCACCTCGTCGTCTCGCGGATTGTCGATGCCAGTCAGCTCCAGCCATGCTTGGCGCATCTGCGCCTTGTCCGCCCTGCCCGAATCTGTTGCGAATTTCTTCAGGGTTGCAGCGCTTACCAGCAGGTAGGGCACGCGATTGTCCTGCAGCAACTCGCGAATGACGCCTTGGACTTGGCCAGTAATCCCGGCGCCCATGGCATTCTTTGGCAGGTCTTCCATGACCACGAGGTCATGGCCCCAGCCACTGACCACAGCGTCTTGCACGCTGGTGCGAATGTTGACCAGCCGGAAGTCGCCGTCGGCAGCCTTCTGCTTCAGCGTCCGCGTGCTGCCGTCAGCCAGCGCCAGGCCTGTCGCATTCAGCGAGGGGTCAATGCCGGCGACCCTCATTCGGCAGCCTCGGCGGTTGCCTTCCACTGCTCGTGATCGATCAGCGACCGGCTCTCCAGTTCGCGGACAACGCGCAGCGCGTATTCCCTGAAGGCAAATGCATTGTCGCGAGTCTGTGGGATGCGCGACGTAAGCGCGTAGTTGGCGATGTCAACCAGCGCCATCAAAGTTGCTGCGTCGTACTCGATTTTGACGAGCCGCTGAGGCGGCTCACTCTCGAAGTCGACAACCCATTCAACGCCGCTAATTTCTTGCGGCTCCTGCAAATCTGCAGTCACTTGGCTCCTCTCAGCCAGTAAACGTCATCCGAGAAAGGTCGATCGTGATCGGGAAGAACGTACGCCCAGAGGCGTCAGCCTTGCCTGATCGGACCTTTACGGGACTCATGTTGATGTGCTGCCCGTCTTGCGAGCGGTGCAGCGTGAGAACTACGGCGGGCGTCTTACTAACCTTGCCGCGCAGGCCGCTGAGCGGGATGGGCGTAAGCCCGTCTTCCAGGGCTCCGCTCACGTGGTGAAGTGCGATGACCGCAGCGTTCGTGTCTCTAGCGAGACCCTTCAGGAAGACGCAGGCTTCTTCGAGCATCTGGAACTCGTTCTCGCCGACGCCCATCTGGATGTCCTTCAAATTGTCGAAGACTAGAATTTGAGGAAATTCTCCGAAGGTCGCCGCGTACGCCTCGATCTCCAACAGGATCAGATCCTCGCTCGGGCTTGACTCGAAGCACCAGCGGATATGTGCAGAAGCCGCGTTGACGCTTGATTCGACTCCGCGAGTGTCGCCCGACTCCATGACGCCTTCGATATCCGATTGCGTCCACCCGCTGTGGATGGCGGCTGCGCGCTTGAACATGGTGCTGCTATCGCTGTCCGCTGAAAAGTACAATGCGCTATTCAGCTGCCCATGGTCATTGCCGCGTTGGACAATCGCCTGCACGATCGCGCTCTTGCCAGTGCCCGGCCCGGCTGCGACGAGAGTCATCTCGCCGCGCCTGATATACGTCCGGCTACTTGTCATGCACTGGAATGGCAGGTAGATCGGTTCACCAGCCGCCGCATTCTTGCGGCGGCTCTGCGTGATTGTCTGAATTGCTACCCCCTAGTTATGGTCGCTTCCAGGCGGGGGCGGCCGGGAATCCGTTAGCGGCTGGCGCCGCTGCCGGTGGAGCGGTCGGCTCGCGTGGTGCCGATGTGGCTGCCGCAGGAGCGGGCGCCGGTGCGGCTGGAGGCGCCTTGAATCCGCCGAACGACGGGAACTTGGCCGGCGCAGCTGCAGGCTGCGCCGCAGGCGCTGCCGCCTCCTGAGTAGCGGACGGTGTGGGTGATGCCGCCGCTGTCACGCCCTCAAAGCTGCCTGTTGCTTGCTGCGGGTCCATGCCCTTAGCTCCAAGCTGTGCTCCAAGCCGTGCTTGGATTTGGAACATGGCAGCGACGCGGCCAATGTCCGCGAAGACGGTCCCGTTCTCAAGCTCCTGTAGCTGCGACTGAAGCTGCTGCGAGTCCTTGCTGCGAATGACGACCCAGGGGCTGTCGCGATCGTCCGACGCTTTGATGGTGGTCACGAGTGGAGACTCGATCACAATGCTGTCTGCCAATGCAGACTCCTCTCGATAGTTCTAGGCGACGTGCTTCCACGACCTGCGCGTGCAAATGCTCGTGACATTTTGAGCACTTGTCTGATACGCCGTCGCCAGCCTGAAGGCGGGCTCCCCGCTCTTGCGCCGCTGGCGGATTTCAATCACCTCGGCCTCGGTCAGCTTGGCTCGATGGTTACGCTCGCCTCGGGGACTCGTACCATGGGCCACCTTGTCGGCCTCGTTGGCCGATCTCGTGTCTATCCTCAGGTTTTCGACGCGATTATTTGTCGCATCGCCGTCCCCATGGCAAACGACCTTGTCGTCGGGAATGGGTCCAATAAAGGCCTCGGCCACTAGTCGATGAACCAAGCGACCAGAGGCCCCGCCATCTCGACTTAGGTTGACTAGAACCTTGCCGTATCCGAAGGTGACACACCGGCGAAGGAGGGGCTCGCTGCGACGGCGCCCAGGGGCGCCTCGTATGCGCCAGGACCGAACTCGACCCCAGTTTGAAACCTCATACCATCCGTCGTATCCAGCAATGGCCCGCCACTCCTCGTCGGCGGGCCAAACTTCTTCGCGCAAGCTAAGCAGCCTGGGCTGCAACCTCGGCCGCCGAGATGTAGCGAGCTGCATAGGACTTGGGCGGGTTGCTGGGGTTCTTGCCCGTACCGTAGCCAGTCCAGGTGACGCCCAGTACGCCGCCGATTTCGAGGTCACTTACGCCGGCCTGAGCCAGCGCCACGCCGATCGCCTTCTGCAGAAGGGAAGACTGCGGCACGTGGAGCGTAAAGGTCTCGCCCGACTGTGTGGTCAGCGGAACGGTGGCCTTGAGCTTGGCCGTGCCATCCTTCCAAGTGGCCAATTCCTTGGAGCCGTAAACCGTATCCTGCACAGTGACGACCGGGCCGCTGACCTGGCCGACGAACTCGACATCCCTTTCAGCGAACTTGACTGCAGAGCCGGTGGAAGCGGTGAAGAAAGACAAAGTATGTACCTCTCGTAAATGCTGATGAATCGGTGAATCAATTGCCCGAAGGCATGAAAAAGGCAGCCATCGAATGGATGACTGCCTGAGTTGTGCCGGGACTGCTTAGTGAGGCAGGCCCTCGTACTTGCGTCGCGCCGTCTCGTAGGCGGAAAGCGCAGCCTGCACCTCGGCCGCAGACTCTGCTGATGCGCCGTCAAGCGCGGCAGCAGCGAGCGTCTGCTCGAAGATGGCCTTGGTGCGATTGAGTGAGGCGAGCTTCGAGGCCTCGTATTCGGCCTTGCGCTTCGCTTCGGTCGCCGCCTTGCCAGCCTGTCGCTGGTCGAAGATGTCTGCACCGATCAGCAGGTCAATGGCCTCAGCCACAGCGGCGTCGCGGTCACCCTGTGACGACGGGATGACGCGGTTGGCGGTGTGGCCGTTATACGTCGTCGGCCCCGCCGCGAAGAGCTCAGCGCTCGGGCGGTCGTAGCCGAGAATGTTCAGCGCCAGTGGTACTGAATTTGATGCGCGAACGTATGGCATGACGCCGTCCGGCACTTCGATTAGGGCGACCACATCCTCCGGCTTGCCACCCTCTTTCGGATGGGTCGCTATGTAAGCGCCATCCTCATCGTCATATACGTAGTCCCTCGTAATGCCCAAGGGCTTGCTCCTCTCAGTTGTCTTTCCGAAGTAGAGGTCGATCAGCTCTTGGCTGAGTTCGAGCTGGGAAAGCTTGATCTCACGGCTGCCAGGCTCTGCGCCTACTAGGAGGCGCTGTGGAATGCAGTAGTTCTCTGTGGCGTAAGCGGCAGCCTGCTCTGGCGTCTCGAAGCCATCGAGCGACGCCCAGCCAAGAGGCTGCCATCCCGGCTCGTCCGGCTGCGTGCCTACCGGAGCGATCCAGCAACGACTCTGCGCGCCTAAGCGCTTAGTATCGGTCAAAAGTTAGCGCCGTCCTGCACGGCGGGCAGCTCGTGCCGCCTTGTTGGCAGCGCGCCGCTTGGCCACGGTCGCCTCCGGCACGGTACCGGCGTACACGTGGGCCAGCGGGCGCCCGTTGTAGCCCTTGGCCAGCGCATTCAGCGCGAGTAGCGCCTTGCTGGCGGGGGTGTCGACAATAATGCTGCTCATGCAACCTCTTTCAACTCTGCGAGACTCCGCTCGCGTGTTCGGATGGTAGAAAATTGGGCGGACTTTGGGCCAAAGCCCTTACCGGGGATGGAGCAGTAGTCAGCAACTCCGCAGCGGGTCTCGCAACGGTCGCTCGGATTAGGCAAGAAGATGCCCTGCCGCTCCGCCTTATCGAAGTCGCGGAACATTCGCTCGACCTGCTCCCTCGACCAGAGGGAGAGGTCATGCTCCAGCTCTGCAGTGGGCTTAGCCTTGGCGCGAGTCGTTGCCGGACGTCCCAGCTTCACGAAACAGGCTGCGCCAGGCTTCACGCCCATATACTCCTCGGCGGCTAAGCCGTATACGGCAAGCTGAAGTGCTGAGCCAGGGATCGTTGAGCCGCCCTTCAGGTCCCTGACCTGAATGCTTCCGTCGATCCTCTGCGCCAGCTGGTCAATGAAGCCAAGGCACTCGACCCCACCTAACTCGATGGTGAACTCAACCTCGGAGGCGATCACGCGCCAATTGGCTGCATTTTCCTCGGCGTACCGAATGTAGTCCTCGACCTGATAGGCGCCGATTACCCTGCGGTCAGCGACATCTTGCTCCGCGCCTTTTCGGCCTCCCGTCATCCACGAGTCCCAATCGGGCCACTTGATGAGGTTGGCGGAGATTTCGGCGTCGTATGCTTCCAGGAACACTTCGACGGCTTCTGCAGTTGAGATTGCTCGGCTGCTGTTCTCGTAGTCCTCGATGGCCTTGTGGGCAGCATGTCCGAGGGCATACCAGCCGGCAGGCCGCTGCGGAACCTTGGCTATTTTCTGCAGGCGATGAGCCTCCCCGCATTGCGTGTAGCTAACAAGCTGACTTACGCTGCGTCTGATTCTTGCGGGCTCTGGTTCGACCAATTCCGCACCTTCCCTTGCTTGATGTAGGTAATCAACGCTGGGCTAACGCCGTATTTTGCCGCCAAGGAGCGCCCCTTCTCTCCGCGAGTGAGCGCAAGGCGAATCTCATCAACCTCAGCGTCTGACAGCTTGCTGGAGGGGTGCCCTTCGCCGCGCATCAGCGTTCCGTGGGCAATCTTGTCGAGGGCGTTCTCCCTGACCGTTCCGTACTTGAGGTTGGTCGCACGGTTGTTCTTGCGATCGCCATCAAGGTGTCGCACCTGATGGCCTGCAGGTGGGTGTCCGTAGAAGGCTAGGGCCACCCACTGATGAACGCGCTTTTGTACGATGTCACCAGGCCCTCGCCGAAGGCCAATGACCCAGTAGCCATAGCCGCCTTCCGAAGGCTTCATGAGTGCAAGACGCCTGAATACCCTCCCGGCCCTTCCGTACCTATCGGCGCGAACTCGACCAAGGCTGGATGCTTGGCATCCGGGAAAGCCGGGAATGTCCCGCCACTCCTCTTCTTCCTCTGACATAAGCCTCCTGTTTTTGGCGCAAAAAAAGGGCACCGTCTGCTCGATGCCCTTGTTGTACTGCTATTCAGTTGTTCAAGCAGCCAGCTGCCACGCTGGCGAGCTTAGCCAGAGATAGGATCTCAGGATGACTCGGGCTACGCCGAGTCGCTCGCACATGGTCTTTTCGTCGATGCCCGCTCGCTGCAAACGGACCATCTCGTGGTAGTCAATCAGGCGACGCCCCGCAAGGGCGTTCGCCAGTCTTTCGTTTTTCGCATTTATGCACCAGATGTCACTCCATGTGTGACCAAGTTCCGCATGCGCCGCCTCGTGCGCCAGTACGCTGCGTTCCGTGTCCGGTGGCATGCCGAGTCGAATCTCGACTCGGCGTTCTGCGTGGTAGTAATAGCCCCGCTCCTCAAGGTTCTCAATGAACTCGACCTTGACTCCCATCTGCTTGAGGTGGGCGAGCGGGCAGTAAGAACGGTGTGGCATAAGTTTCCCCAGTGAATGGTGTTTCAGTTGATGCGTCAACCAGACCATAGGGGTACGACAACGAAGGCCAATTTCTATAACGAATTGGCCTTAATTATTCGACACGATGTAGTATCCCTGAGACCCTTCTACCACTTGGGTGTAATGCGGATGCTCTCAGGATCGAAGTTGGGTCCCTTCGTGTTGCCGACGCGCAGGAACTGGACGCGAACCAGCTTACGAATGAGCTTCCGCTTCTGCTCCAGGTCCGCCTCGCCCCACTCTTTTGCAGCATCGAAGCTCTGCTGACCGGCAGCGATCGCAGCCTCGGCCATAGCTCCCTCAAGCTCTGCGAGCTTGGTCCGCAGCCGCTCTGTAATCTGCCCGAGCTGGGACATGGAGATGGCACCGTCAGCAGCCATCACAGCGGCCTCAGACAGCCTCGCACGCAGCGCGTTAGCTTCGGCCGCATGCTCGGGATTCGACTCCGCCACGGAGGCCGTAAAGGCCTCGGCGTCTTGCTGCTTGAGGAGCTCTTCGATCGTCGCCTCGACCAGTGCGTCGCTGACATCAGCCAGTCGCTGCACATGGCCATGGCCAATCACCTTGCAGCGGTAGATTGGTCGGCGGTCGCCCCTGTGGTCGGTGCGACCGCCGATCTTCATCGTGCTGCCGCAGACGCACTCGGCAATCCCGCTCAGCAAATACTTGTTGCGGTTGTCGAATGACGTCCTGCGGCTCGGGTCCTTGATGACGGCACGCAACCCCAGCCACTCTTCCTCCGGCAGGATCGCGGGGAAGCCTGGGTCATCGAGCAACTCTCCGTCAACGTCGCGCAGACCTGCAACCTTCGGACGTAGCAATACGTCACGAAGGGTGACATGGTTCCAGCGCTCGCTTCCGCGAGCTGTCTTGATGCCTCTCGCCTGGAACTCGTTGATGACCGAGTGGAACGTCTTGCCTTCGAGAATCATCTTGGATGCCAAGCGGATAGCGTTCGCCTGCTCCTCGACGATCACGCCGAAGCCATCAACGATCTTCCAGCCGTAAGGTGCCGGGCCGCCGATCCAGCGGCCTGCTTCCTTCGCCTGCTGCTTGGCTCGCTTTAGACGCTCCGACTTGTGCTCAGACTCATAGCGAGCCCATGCACCCAGCGTGCGGGCTACAGCACGGCCTGACGGCGTGCTGAGGTCAATCTCACCAGCTTGAACGGCGTGAGTCGTAACTTTCCGCTTCTCGCTGACATCGATGTACTCCTCAAGCTCGACCGGCGAGCGGTGTAGTCGGTCGGTGTGCCAGCAAATGACAGCCTGAGCTTTGCCGGCGCGGAGGGCGCCGAGCATCTCGATGTAAGCCGGCCGAGGCTTGCCCGAGTAGGCGGACAGGTCATTGTCGATGTAGACGCCGAGCACCTCGATGCCCAGTTTCTCCGCCAGTTTCCGGCAGTCGGACTCTTGGCGCTCGACGCCCAAACCCGCGCCAGTTCGGTCCTGGCTGATGCGACAATAAACGAATCCTGACTTCGACATGAAGCCAGCATAGCTTCTGATGCTACTAAGGTAGTAACGTCAACACGTTTCTACCGTTATCTCCTCAGAAAATTCCGCGTGATCTCGGGGCAATACTACGCTGCCATCCGATCCTCCCTAGCAAGCGCGAGCTGCATCATCTGATCGCCTATGAACTTGGTGTAGGCCTTCGGGATCGCCTCGGCAATTGACTTGCGATTGCTCGTCCAATGCATGTCCATGGCGTCCTGCCACTGCTCGACAGAACCCTTGCCGCCACCCTCGCCATAGACAGCGAAGTATGGCCCATCGAACCACTCTCCGTGCCGCCAACCAGCAACCCTTCCCCGATGTGGAACATGTGGGATAGGCTCGGGCACCCAGTTGATGGCCTCGAAGTACCTGTGTCGAATGACGCCAAGGCCGAACATCTCCCCGCAGAGGGTGAGGTCTCGACGAAGGTCCGAGCCCTGCACATTCTCGATGATCGAGGGTCCCTCGACGAGTGCCAGCAGCGCCCTCGTTGCGGGGATGAGGTTGATGTACTCTCGACCCTTGTTCGTACCCTTGGTCAAGGCGCTCGAAGCCTGGCATGGAGGCGATGCGTGTCGCACGTCGTACTCGTGGCCATGGGCCGCCAGGTAGGCCAGGGCGTCGCCCTGGATGAACTTGCCGGGGTAATCAGGCTGCGGGTTGATGTCGATGCCTGTCACGTCGAAGCCAGCCTCGATGTACCCCATGCCCGCGCCCCCGGCGCCGCAAAACAGGTCGAGCAGCTTAGGTTGCTCGACCTCCAACGCTGCGTCTGTCACGCAGCCTCCTTCCAAAGTTGCTCAGGCGACCCGGGACCACCGCCCCACTTGCCGCCGAGTGCGTAGGTGCCTCGATTGACCTCGCCGAGCAGCGCCACAAAGTTGGCGCCCAGCTTGGCGGCGACCGTGCCGGCGAGGGGTGTTGTGCGGAAGTCGATGACTTCCCCGACGCCCTTGCATTTGCCAAGGCGTGAAAGCACCGCAACCTGCAGCGCAAGTCCGGTCACCGGATCGCCTGGCTCACTCGCCAGGTCATCTACCCGGCTCCAGATGTTGTCGTACTTGCCGCTGGGATCAGCGTCATGCAAGTGCGTCAGGTAGCTTTCGCCACTCATGACCGCGAAGCTGCCCCATGAGCTGGCGCCCGTCTCGGGGTTGTGCCCCTCGAAGGCTTCCTCGGCCATGGAGACGCCTATCAACGCGCTTGCACTGCGGCTCTGCTTGCGCAGGACCGAGCTAAGCTCGGTCGCATGTTCGCGACTGATTGAGACGCTGATGGCCTCAGACGAGGGCAGCCCTTCAAGAACCGCCCTCGTTCTGCCAGCTGCGTACCTGCCACACCCGTAGACGTAAACCTCGCCCCGCCCGCCGTCGGAAGATGGCTGGTAGGCGATCATCACGACCTTTGGGTGCTCGATGTTCGCGGCTTCCTTGCTGATCTCAACTGCGTTGGTCAGCATGTTGGCCAGCTCGATCGGGTTTATGGCTATGTTGACGGTGGTCAGAGGCCTACACCCCGCAATATGCGTCGATGATCTCCATGACGTCCTCTACGCTGCCCTCAAAGGCGATGCGGCAGCCATGTCCGTAGTCGATGTAGACGTTGCCAGTTGGGGTGCCGTCGACAATCTCGTTGGCGATGCCATGGATGGACGTCAATGAGACGCGGACGCCGGGGAAAGCGATCAAGTCATGAGGCATCACGCAGCCACCGCCTCAAGCTGCGCAAAGCGGGCGCTCTGCAGCTGGTCAAGCAAATTGCTCCACGAGTGGCCCGCCTGGTCCTTGTCGTCGATTGTCATGGCCAGCTCATAGGCCTCTGCATCCAACACATCTACAAGTACGAGCCATGGCTCAAGCTGGTAAGCCCGCGCCGGGTCATCCTCCGGCAGGATCTCGTCGATGATGAGATCGAGCAGGCGATCGTTTGTCGTGAGGCTGCTGGCCGTTTCATCGAGCGGCCGAATGGCCGCCTCGAATGCGTTGAGCAACTGAAGGCTGTCGAACTGCAATCGGGGGCTCATGCGGCAAACTCCCACTTGCCAGCGTCCTGATTGTCGAGCGTCACCTTGAAGACCTGACGCGAGGCCGTGTGATAGACGCAGATGCCCTCGGGGTTCATGAAGCCGGGCGCCGCCACCGAGCCGTTGCTGCGCAGCTTCTGGAGCGCGTTCTCAACTTCCCACTGGTCAAAGTGGCCATCGTGCAGCACCGGCACTAGGTCGAGACTCGGGGTGTTGAATGTAGCTTCGGCGTAACGAGCCACATTGAACAGCGAGAAGGTCTTGTGCTTCTGGTTATACTTGCGTGCAATCCCCTGCCCCCACCACTCTCCGTAGTGGATGCCAGCGCCCAAGTCTTCGACGAGAGTGACAGCGTTGCGCTCGACCCATCCTGCGAAGCCGTAGTTATCGGTCATCTTGCCCGGGAAGATCAAGCGGTTGCGAGACTGGGCGAAGACGGCGAAGCCGTCAACGACTGCGATGGGCTGTGGGTCAATGAGGCTGATTAGCTTGCCATCCTCCGCCTCCCAGCGATCCAACTCTGCAACTGGGATGATCTGGATGGCGGCGTTGGTGCCGTCCAGCTTCTCCGTGACAACAATGTCGCGGAACAGTCGCGGAGTCTTGGGCCATGGCAAAAATTCGACAGTGCTCACTAGGCTGCCAACCCTTCGACCAGGTCCTCTTGGAGTTCGACGCTGACGGCCAGCGACTCGGCGCCGGAGGTGCGGCGGATCTCTACGGGGTGGTCAAGGTCGAGAATGAGAACGGCGCCGCCGATATTCGCAGAAACGAAGGTCGGTGTGAAAATCACCGAGTCTAGGCGGCCCATGTAGGTCTTGCTGTCCTTGGTGACAGCAGCCAACTGGCTGACATTCCGCAACTGAAGTTGCTTAGCTGTAATGCGCAATTGATTCCTTCGGTAGGCCACTTAGCCCCAGCTTCGTGGCATGAAAAAAGGAGCCACGATGATGGCTCCTTGAATTACTTCTTCGGTGCGTAGTGCCCATGCTTCGGACAGTCTTTGCTGATTGGTGGTTCCTCGCGTGGGTTGTATCGCCACGGTGGGCACAAGCAACCTGGCTGGTTGATGTTCGTCCGACGGCTCCAGAAGTCGCCGCCTACGCCGACGTAAGGATGGGCATGCCCCTTGTCATCAAGCAGCATGGTTCACCCCGTAGGCGAAGAACCGCCCGTCAATCAGTCGTACGCCGGCGTTAGTTCGCTCGGCGATCATCTTGAGTGGAACGGCGTAGCCGTTCACATCCAGAAACTTGCTGCGGTCGAGGGTCACTTCGTCTCCTCCAGTGCCTGGATGATCGCCCGCTTAGCTTCGCACTCGGCGAGAGCGCGGGAAGGCTGCCACTTGGCGATGTGATGCGCGACTGGTCGCGAGTCACTGTTGCCGGCGTAGCCAGTCGTGAGCCAGTCGCCGAAGGTGCCGAACTGAACGGTCCAGTCCAAATCTCGACGTCGTGCCCACCAGTCGCCGCTGTCCAAGATCGACTTTGCCAATTCTTCATCCTCGGCAATCCGCGCCTTCAGGAAGTCGACGATGCTCATTCAGCCTCCGGCCCGATGTGGATGACCGTGAAGCGTGGACCGAAGCTGCGATACAGGCGCTCTGAGTCGAAGAAGCTGGCCATCGTGATGGTCTTCCAGCCGCCCCAGAGATTCTGGAAAGGCGTGCCATCTTCGTCGATGACGATCACGTTGCGGTCGCAGTTCTGCAAGGCCTGCAACCGTTCCGCCGTCGTGATGCGCTCCTGCATGTAAGGCCTAGCGGCCTCAAGGGCAGCGCGCAGGTCTGCTCGGATTTCCACCCTAGAGGGCTCTTCGAGGCGATCCCACTCGGCATAGTCGCAGTTTTCGAAGTACCCCTTAGCGGCAGCTTCAATCGCCTCGCTGGTTACGTTCACTGGGCATCATCCAAGCTGGGCACGAAGTCGAGCGAAGCCAGTAGTTCATCGACGGCCACGCGCTCCTCTTCGGTCTCCATGTAGGCGAAGCGCGGCTCTGGCGCATAGAGGTAGTCCAGGAAGCCTCCGCGCGTCTGGATGGCGTTGCGGCGGGTCGCCTCGGCGCTGATCGCTGCATACGTCCCAATCATCGGGCGGAAGCCGTCAGGACGCAGCGGCAGATCATTCAGCCGCCCTTCATGCTCGACCATCTTGCCGAAGGTCTTGATGAGGCCACGTCGCGTGGCCACCAATTCGTAGCCGTCGTTGGGCAAGTCGGCTGGTTTTTCGGTCATGCTGCCACCAATTCTTCAGTTGGGTATAGCCAGTCGCGAGCGGTCGCAACGGCCAAGTTCAATTCGGCTTCCGTCCAGCCGAAGGGGTCTTTTGTTAGCTTGGGTAGAGTCAGGACAGCCTCCTGAGCGCCGTTCTCGCCGTCCAGCGCAGCCTGCAGCGACTCGGCGGCAGTCGTGCCACCGAGATCAAGCCTGGAGCGTGCGTAAATGTTGCCGTCACGCATAACATGCAGGATGTCGTTGCCGTCGAGGGTGCCTGGAGCCCATCCAGTGCTGAACTTCCGTTCGCCCTTTCGCGTATATTCGCCAACCAACACCCAATAGCTGGGGTGGTCGTCGAGCCAGTGTCCAAGGGCCTTGGCGATCGCCCCCTTGTGCTTGTTATGCGTGCCGACGGCGTGCGTCCAGCGCAGGTCCGTGATCTCACCGGGCTGCGGATCGCCGAAGTCGGGAATCACATAGAGACTGGCTGCGGGCAGGCGCGACTCCTTGACGGGAGGCTCTGCCCACATCAAGACGCTCATTCGGCTACCTCAAGGCGCGCGTAGATGGTGTAGCGGCGAGGGTTCTCCGAGGTTCGCTCAGAGCGGGTCTGTAAGCCGCGATCCAAGAGCGGCCTGCACCTGGCGTTGCCGTATTCTTGGGCCACCACTCCCCAGCGTCCGGGGTTTGCTCGCAATTCTTCAGCGATCTCATCCCAGTGAGACGGTGGATTCCTCCACTCGATAACCTTGCTCATTTGGCCACCGCCAAGCGCTGCGCCTCGTTGATCGCTTCAGGGAACGTTGCGAAGTCTCCAAGCCCGCAGCTTCCTTGGTAAACGCCCCATGGCTCGCTCAAGTCTCCAACAAGGTTGTTCTCTGTGTCGTAGTTGCCGTTGTAGACGTGGATGCGTCCCGGCTGATCCCACGTGTATGCATCGCCTCCGATGCGCGGTGCGCGGCTCATGCAGCCACCGCCGCAAGGGCCAAGTTGCTCTTGCAGGTGAGCGCCGGGACTGGCTGGTGATAACGCTCCAGCGTCTCCTTGTTGCTCATGTACTGAGCTACCAAGCGCTCACCCTCTCGCTGGTCGCGGTTGCGCTGCGCCTCGATCAGAAGGGCGTCTATGCGTCGGATGTTGGCAACGCAGCGGCCAATGACCTCGCGGACGGCTGCACTCTGGCGATTCTCGCGCCTGGCAGCTTCCATCGAGAAGCCGCTTCCCTCGCTCGCCTTCGAATACTTCGCGGCAGACTTGCCACCTTCGTTCGAGATCCCAAGCATGCGCCTGGTTTCTGACTGAATGTTCTTGAGCACCCTGCGATCACTCGGCGTCAAGCCGGTGAAATACGGGCTGCCATTCGGAAGCAGCCATTTCACGTGGTCGCTGCCTGTGTGGCCTTGGCGCACAGCGCCAATCGACGTCAAGTAGGCGTCGATTTCTCTCGTCAAACTACTCATTATGATGAACTCCCCAGTTCGTTCATGCGGGATGATCCGCGTTGCTGCGACTTGCAGTTGGCCGATGCCAGCCGCCGTAGCGCTCTGGCATCTCGTGGAACTGGCAGGATTCGAACCTGCGACCCCTGTCTTGTTGGTGTGCGCACCAGTACTCTGGCCATCTGAGCTACAGTCCCGTTTGCGTGGCTGGCCCTCCAACGCAAGAAGCCACCCGAAGGTGGCTCCTGAAGTGATTCCTAGTGGTGGTCATCCACCGTGATGCCTGACGCCGCCAGCCAATGAACCATGGCGGCCTCTGTGCGGTATTCGCCGCTGTACATCTCATCGTTGCTGCACCGCCTGTAGGCGAAGAGCGCCGGAATGTCGCGCTCACCCCACGCCGACAGCGGCTCGATGACGTCTAGCCAAAGCTGAGTGTTGCCGCAGGACTTGCCGGGGCAACATGGTCGCTCGATATGTCGAGGGATGCGGCTTGACTCAGCCATGCTCGGGCAGCCAGTCATCAGCCGAGGCCTCGCGCCACTCGCGAGCCGCCTTTGACTCGACCTCTGGCTTGTTGAGCACTGCTTCAAGCTGCGCTTGAAACTCACGGTCAGGCTTGTCAATGAGCTCATCAACCGCAGCCTCAGCGACACGCTGCCAGGCTTCGACGATGTGCTGCGGATTCTTGTCCAGCTGCAGCTCGACGTTGTGGAAGTCGCTGTGCATGTAAGCCGCGTACAGCTTGCCTGCCAACAAGGCGATGTTTACCTGCCGCCAGTCGGGCCGCACGTAGTTGCGCGCGCCTTCCTCGGCCGCCTCCCTGAGCGCCTCTAGCGAGTCAGTGAGGCTCGCTTGAATCAGATCAGTCACTTGCCACTCCTTCTCTCGTAGCCGAACTCGGCTAGCATCTGCCTCATCGCCGCGATGCCATCCAGACCGGAGTCGCCAAAGCCGACGAGGTTGGCCCAGCGCATCCACGCTTCGGCAGCCTCGCGGTAGTCATCGCCCTGGACGCCACCAAGTCCGCAGTCGCCATCGAACATCTGCCGGTAGCCTGCCTCAGTCAGCGCAGCTTCCTGCCTCTCAAATGTCGCCCGCAGATTGGGTGGGGCATCCTTGAACTCCGGTTGCCGTTGCAGCTCGTAGCTGTGTGACTTCCAGTGCTCGTAGAGCACTTCTGCCATGCTGCTCATTTACCCGCCTCCACCGAAATGAAGGTGTCCGGCGTGCAGCACATTTGCTCTCCCCTTGAGTTATCCCACAGCACCCACACGTTATGCCCGCCGTCTTTACGATTGTCGTAGGCAACAGTGCCTTCTACGTCCGGCATGGCGGCCAGCTTGTTGCGAAACTTGACGCGATCCCCCGGCTCGTAGGTTCCCGGAATGCGGTTCATTTGGCCTCCGGTTGTTCGGTCAGGATGTCCACGACTTCCTCATGACTCATGCTGCGGAACTTGGCCGCCAGATGCGGAGGCAAGCCCTCTGCAAGCGGCTCGTTGCGCGCTTCTTCAACTCGAATGCCGCTCACAACGTAACCTGCTGTCGCTTCTCGGTGGGCGTGACCCATCCCAGCGAATCCAGGCGACTGAAGAGGATTGCACGCCCCTCGGCTCCAGACGCGGAATCGGGGTTATTCAGGTCATAGTCAGCGCCGACCGTCTCCATGGTGGCAACCAGTTCCTGAAGGTCGATATCGATATTGCTGAACGCTCCCATTAGGGCCTCACTTCCGTGACAGTTGAATCAAGTTGCTCGATTAGCCTTGGCCCGCGCACTATGCCGGCGGCCTGGCCTGTTAGTTGATCCGCGTTCCATTCGAGGTACTTCCATGCCTCGATGCCGCCGTCCTTGCCAACGTCACCGCGTGCCTTCGTGTCGGCAGCCAAGGAGCGCAGGGCTCCAGCGATCAAGTGCGGAGCTGCGGCTCTCACCGCAGCCCTTGCGAGGATCTCTGACTTCGTGCCCTCGCCGGGCGAGCATCGCGGCCCCATATCGAAGGGTGGAGCTTCGTCACGAATGCTTAGCATGCTCAACAATGGCGCGAGGCTGAGCCTCGCCGCCTCGTTTGCATTCTCAATAGCCGTCATCAGCAAGGCACCTCCTGTATTTGCTCGGCCTCCAGGCCGGGCCAAGTTTCGTCGTGATCGTGTTCGCCGGCACGCTTGCAGCACCAGGAGCCTGGCCCGCAGCAATCGCCGGAATCGGGCTCGCAGCAGTAATCTCCGAACCCGCTCCAGTCGCAGGAAAGAACTGCGCTCACGCCGCCCCCATGTCATAGGCGGCCAGCGCGGCCACGAGATCGCGGGATAGGTCGGCCACCTTTTCGAGTGGCGAACTGCCGACGGCATATGCGAGCGGGTCGCTGACCAGCGGGGCGCCGAATGCGCCGATGGTAGTCAACAAGCGCCGAGCCTCGTCCGCCAGCTCGTCGCAGCGCTCACGCACCTTGGCAAGCTCTCTCTCGGCCCACTCGGCAGACTCTCGCTCGTTGATGGCGGACTGCTTCGCCTCGTCGGCATCTTCCTTGAACTCTCGGATCATGTCGTCAACTTCTCGCTTGTCGACGAATCTCCCCAGAATCCACTCGGCGATAGCCTCGCTGTTGGCTGTTCCGCATTGTGCAGCCATGCGAACATCCTCGGCGACCAGCCGCACAACCCCGCGCTGAATCGCTGCTTGGCGGGCTTCAGCGGCTTCGTATTCGACCGTTGTCATGGGCCGCACGCCGTGGCGCTGCTGCTCAAACTCTGCGACCTGCCAGATGTTGTCTTCGATGTACTTCTGAACGTAGCGCGGTGCATCTTCATGCCACGTCTGGCGTTGCCTCCAGTCTGGCATGCCCTTGTAGATCGCAATGGCCGGGCGGTGGAATGGCTCGCCGTCGGCAATTATGCGATCCCGCAGCGGGCCATCGTGAAAGATGAAGTACACATGCCAGTCGGTTTGACCGCGTGACACGATGCCAAGGTATTTTCTACCTTCAGCCTTGCCAGCTTGATTCTCAGTAACGCCTTCGGGGAGCGCTACGCGCTCCAAGGTTGCAGTACTCATTGCCTATCGCTCTCCTCTTGTAGCAATTCGACTAGCGGCGTGAGATCCTGCCGCAACTGCTGCAGGATCTCGCCATAGACTCGCTCAGCCGTCTTCGCGCTGAACCTGGTAGCCGGTACATCCGGCAAACTCTTGTGCGGCATATGGAACTCGTGCCGCTGGCTTGCAAATCCGCCTTCGTAACGCTCTTCGCTGATGCCCAGCTGAACCCGGTACGTTTTGCGGGTGCTGTCGTGGCGGACGGAGAACGTCAACTTGACGCGGTACGCCGCATCATTAGGCGACTCCCCTAGCCAGTGGAAGCCCTCGAAGGCTCGGCCCTCTACTCGGCCCGTCCTAGCGAATGACAACAACGCGTCGCGGGCTGAGCGGTGCATGGCTGGCGTGCTCATGACTCGGCCTCGTGCATCCCATCAGCCAGCCATTCGGCGAAGCCCTTCAGCGTCTCGCCGTTGCAGGCCTGCTCTCGCCAGTCGCTGTAAGCCTCTGGGTGCTCTCGGGTCAAGTCCCAAGGGTTGCTTTCTCTAGTGCTCATCTTGCTTGCCTCTCTTTTTGAACGTTCCCGCCCCGGGAACGACAAAGCCACCAGGCGCTTTGTCTGGTGGCTAAGTTGCTTCAGGGGAAGTTATCGGGTTAGTTGCCCTTCCCAACCCATGTAGCAAGCTCGCGCTCGGCCCTAGCGGCCTCGTTGCGGCTCTTGAATGTGGGCTGCTCTTCGAATGGCCGGGGATCGCACACAATGCGCCACTTGCCATCGGGGTAGTTGCGGCTAACGCAGCCAACCGCGCCACTCTTGTAGCGCACGTTGTCTACGTACCAGCCGCCATGTCTCCATGGCGAGAACTCGGGAGTCCAAGTTTCGGCAGGTGCTGCTGTGATGGTCATTGTTACGACTCCTCTTCCACGATGTAGCGGAGAATTCCGAGCATGTCCTCAATCGCCCATTTCGCGACGACCTCCGGATTGTCTCCGTGTTGCTCCCAGTAGCCGAGCAAGCGCTCTGCCTCCTCTAGGAGCGTTGGACGCTTTGGAGTGGCTTCAGTTGGTGCTGACACGGCTACGCCTCCGCCCTTTCCGCCTGAATAAGGCCAGCGAGCTTGTCATCCCATGCATTCGGATCGCTGTTGTCGATCTCCTCAGGCGTGAGCGCATCGAACCACTCGTTAGCAACCTTGGCGGCTGCCGGGAACCGCTCTTCGAGTTCGTTGGTGACTGCCCAGTAGGCAGAGCGGTCGGAGCCTTTCATCTGGCCGTAGGCCTGGCCGCCATACTTGCGCATGTCGGCAATGAGCGACTCTGTTGAGTGCTCCTTGGCCATGTTGCGCAGGCGCTTGGAGACCTCGCCGGCCATCATGGATGCAACCATGCTCTCCGCGTCGTCTCGATTCAGCCTGGCGTGGAGGTCGTCATAGGCCGCCAACAATGCCCCGGTAGGCATCGCTTCGATTTTGGCCTTGAGCTCTGCTCTAAGTTCCGCTGCGTTGCTCATGTCTAGCTCTCTTCCGTGTTGCAGGTTAGGCAAAGGTGTTGTGCGTTGATGAATGCTGACGGCCGGGCGCATGCTATGCAGTGTTCGCGCGGCTCGGGATGGCTGCCATTGCACACCCAGCAGTGAATGAAGGGCACGCCCGTAGGCGTAGTGCGGCCGGTGAGCCTGCGGGGTAGAAGCATGCTCATTTCGTTGCCCCCATGCTGTTTAGGAAGGCTTCAGCATCCTTCAGGGACTCGCTGCGGTCGATTGGATACCAATACAGCGCCTCGGCGGTTGCCTCGAAGCGGTAGATGAAGGCGTAGGCCTCGCTATCTTCCGGCTCGTTGACCGTGACCACGTATCCTTCGGTGGCTGCCTGGTAGGGCTGTCGGTAGATGCCGGCGACTTGCACCGTGCGCAGCATCCTGCCGGCCCTTGCCTCAAAGAAGTGGTCACCAACCGCCTTTGAGTGGCGCTTGAGGTCTTGCAAGGTGCTGATTCTAAAGTCGCTCATGGTCTTGCCTCTCTGTTATGGCCGGGATGCCATGCCGCACTGTGAGCGCCTAAGCGCTCACTAGCGAGCAAAGAACACCGGACGCTTATGCTTTCTGGGCTACGGTCGATTGGAATACATGCGTCACTCCGGGATGCGACAGCGACGGCACGCTGTAGTAGCCACCGGGATACGTTGGCACTTCGCCGTCGTAGCTGGCGATGTACTCGGGAACGGTTGTCATGGGTGCAGGTAACGGCTGCGGCTCTGGCAGTGTTGCCTGGGCTGCCCAAGCGTCTTGCAACAACTCGCCAACCGTTAGGCCGCGAATGCCGCTGGCCTCGCTTTCACTGTCGGTCGCAACCTCTTGGCTGTCAGCGGATACCGTGGCAACTGCGGGCTGCTGTGCAATTGCTGGCTGAGGAGTAAGGAACATGCTGCCGACGTACAGCAACAAGGTTGCGACGATCACCAGGAAGGCGGCGCAGTCGATGCGCTCTTGCTTGCTGAGCTTGGGTGTTGCAAGTTTCATGGGTGCCTCTTTCATGAGTGGCAGAGGATGCGGGGCAATGGAGACCGTGACGCGGCGGCTCATGCGGCGCTCACTTTCACGTAGCCGTCGGCGATCCGTGATACAGAAACCTCGGTGTTGTAGCGCCCGGGGCCGTAGCCAACCTGAAGCAATGACTTGCTGTCGGGGTGGGCAAACTCGCTGGAGTGGTAGGGCTGCTTTTGCATCGGCTTACCGTCGACGAGAATCGTTGCGCCGTCCGGTAGTGCGAGAAGCTCGCTCATCAGTTGACGGGCATCCATCAATGCAGCATGCTTGCGTGCCGCGCTCATGCCGTCACCTCTTCGATTCCGAATGTCGCGCCGCCGATGGTTACCAACTCGCCTGGCTGAATCATGCAGAGCTTCTGCGCTTCGCTCTTGCCGGCGTAGCCGTTGTCATGGATTGCGTAGCTGAGATACAGCCGTGCATCCTTCAGGCTCTTGTGGTCATGCAGCTTTCGCGCTCCATTGGGATGCAGCGCGGTCAATCGAAATTGCTTGGACATTGGAAACTCTTCCGCTAGTTGATTGGTTGCGCCTTAGTTCGGCGGCTACTGCAATGCACTGCTCAGCCGGCATCGGTGGCCACTTGGCCACGACTCTGGCCGCGTGCGCTTTCATCTGTTCAGGGGTCATTAGGCGGCAGCTGCCACCACGGGCGTGAATGGGGCCATGCTGATTGCATACTCTGCAGGGAGTTGCTCAGCGTAGTCAGCTATCCACTCGGCGGAGTAGATGCCCTGGGCGTGAAGCCACATCTCAACCTGGATTACAGTGGTGGCTTCCGTGTGGCTTGCGTAGTCAGGGAAGGCTGCCATGAAGTTCTGCCGGCACGTCATGAGGTCACTTATCTCAGCGGCGCGGTTGACCTCCCAAAAGACGTCAAGGACGTCCTGACGATAGTCACTCCAGCGGACACGAGAGCATTTTCCGATGTGCTGCTGATCCATGGCCGGCCTTTCGTTGTGAGCGCCTAAGCGCTCAGCTGAGTTGAAAATAAGAGGCGGGCCGCATTGCTACGGCCCGCCTAGTGGAATGGTTGCTGTCACTCTGCCTCTTTCAACAAATGTGATCGGGGCTTGTGTTCGTGTTTCATTAGTTCCTTGCTATTCAGTTGTTATTCAGTTGTGGATACTGCGAGCGGATGAACCGCCGTGCCACATCCCGACCAATTGAGGCCGGCTAAGCTCAAGCCTGAGACCAGGGCGAGCGAAGAATTCTGAATTGATGGGCTACCAATTATGAAGTTGTGTGTTATTGGTAACCGAATACGACAGTCAGCGTAAGCCGACCTGTAGTCGATTGTCTTTGTATCACTGCCGATTCTTCGCTTTACCTAATCCTGTAGCAAGTCCGCTTTATCGCGACTATTCTCATGCCCTTGGAATCGTGTAACTCATGTGGCCTTTATCCGCTCTTCAGCGTGGGCCGGAGTCGTATCTCCGAATGAATCCGTTTATTATTTGATTGTCAATCTGCGAGTGGTCCAGGTACTTCGCTGTAGGCTCGTTTCCCTGTCCGATGTTACTAGCCTAAGCGCCTAAGCGCTTGGTGTCAAGCGTCTCAGCTTGGCTGCTTTTCGTCTAGTCGAGTCTGCCGATTGGCCTGGCCTCTAGATTCCTTGCTTGCCTTGCTGATGAATCAAGCCTAAGCGCCTAAGCGCTTAGTGTCAAGCCGCTAGATTCAATGACTTTCCTGAGCGCTTAGACGCGCGTAGGCTGTCTGGCATGAATACAGAACAGATAGCCCAGCTAATCGCGGCTACAGGGCTAAAGCAAGCGGACATAGCGCTAGCGCTTGACGTCAACGTATCTACCGTTAGGCGCTGGGCTAGTGGTGGCTCTCGTCCTTCGGACGAGCATATAGAGGAGCTAAAGAAGCTAGGCGGCCAAGCACCCAAGCTGCGGTCACTAGGCCAAGCCAAGCCGGCTGCAGCACAGCTAGCCCAGGTGCCGGCGGTTGCACTGATAGAGGAGCTGGCACGACGAGCAAGAGGCGGGCAACTGAAGGACTCAACGCCTGGTTCATTAGATGTACCCAGGACACTAAGAGCGGTGGCGTTTACTGATGTTGCCGACGACTAGACAAGGGCGACATAGAGTCGCCATACGATTGACCAACTGAAGGCCAGGCTGCGCGCATCAAGTAGCTTGGCCTTCTCTATGCCCAATAACAGGCGCTTACAAGCTCGATACCCCCATTGTGGTGCCTTGTACTACGGCCACGGTGTCAGGCGCTCCAAGGTGGCATAGCGGGCCGCTGACAGGGTGCTGGCGTGAGTGGGTGGGGGTAGCCCCCGGCCGGCCCAAGAGCTCGGCCCCGGGCGTCACAGCGCCTGACTGAATGTACGGGTTTCAGAGTCGATGACAGGAGCGCTCATGAGCGCTTAGACCCCCCTCTCAGGCACTCAGTGCCAGCCCTCCCCTGCGAGGCTGCGAGAGGCGGCAAAGCTCGCCGCTGAGCGCGCACTGAGCGCTCAGGCGAACTCTCTTGGGCAGACGATGGACGCAGCGTACTTCAGGATCGCGTCCTGGTCGGACGTCGTCACCTCGGCCTCGGCCATTCTGACTGCGGCCGCCTGGATGGCCGCGTCATGCTTCATCGAAGCCAGATCATTGCACAGCTGGCGAGCCATTCGCTTACCATCGGAGACGGTCATTGAGTGCACCGCCAGCGTCGGCTGCGGCGTCGGGACTCCCCCGCATCCAGCCACGCAAATCGAGGCCGCGAGAGCGGCTCCTGCGAGGGCTGACGGGCGGAGCTTCATGGCTCGATGGTAGCTCATTTCACTCCGTTATCAACTCGTTACCTTATAGACCTAACGGGGCTCTGATCGTTAGGTCCATTGACTAGTGAGAGCAGGTTACGGGGGAACCTACGGAGGGGGCAGCACGTAGTTACTTACTACGTTATTGCTAACTACGTAGCAGAAAACACGAAGTGTTTTTCTGCTTACTAAGTAACTGGCTACCAGTTACTAGCTACATGCAGCCAGTAAAGGCCGTGCGCGCCAGCGCTAAGGCCTACTGCTTGCCAGAGTGAAGACCTCCGGACTTCGTCCTCGGTCTTCACGGACCGCCGACTGATTTGATTCCTCGGCCAAAACCTTCGCCAGAACAGCCCTTCGGGCGTCTGGCTCATTACCACCGTCGGTAGCGCTCCTCGCGGAACTGCTTGCTGGACCAGTGCCCTCTCCACTGCGACCCGAGCTAAGCGAGTCTGAGCCACCGACGGTGCACTCCTGCCAGCGCCACATGGGCGGCCAACGTGCCGCGTCCTTAGCCTGGCAACCCCCGTCCTGCAGGGTGACTGCGGAGCAGCGCAATGGAGCGTACTCACCGGTCCTGCAGGCGCAGATTTGCAACGCGCAGTCCCTTGCGAAGGCGACAGACTGCCGGGCGATGGCCTTGATTGCTGCGGCCAGCCATCGCTGCAATCAAGGCCAGATCGATTCGTCGACTGGCAGCGGCGCCCTTCAGGGCGCCTGCATTCCTAAATAATTGACCAGCCGCCTCTGTCTTTGAATGGCAAGCGGCTTGGCGAAATGATGCCGAGTAGCTAACGGAAATCACGTCACATCTAGTCGCGATGGTGGGTCCTCGGGATTGCGACAGAGCTCAAAATGGCCCCTTGAGGACCTCGCCGAAAATCGAGGAAGTATAGAGGGCGCAGGTTCAATTCCTGCGGGGCTCACGCGCGAGCAGGGCAAGCGCTTCCTCGGAGAAGACCCTGCAACGCTGGTCGCCGATTGGCATGCACAGTCGGCGGCTGGCACCAATTCACTTTTATAACCAAATTCAGCAATTACCGATTATGGTTATACGCATTTCAATTTGCCGGTTCTCTGGAGGGAGAGTCCTGACACTTTCGCGCGCACTGACGCCTGGCATGGTCGCCGACTATGCCGACAGTTTTGAAGATGGATTCGAAGTAGACAACGCGACGGGCTGCTGGGAGTGGCTGCGTTATCGCGACAAAGAGGGCTATGGGCGATTCGCCTTCGGGCCGAAAAATGCAATGGCCCACCGTGCGGCCTACGTGCTGGAGATTGGGGCAATCCCCGAGGGGTTGGACCTCGATCATCTATGTAGGAATCGGGGATGCGTGAATCCCGAGCATCTGGAAATCGTCACGCGGCAGGAAAATATCCGCCGACAGCACGCTTGGTTCATTGAGGCCCAAGAACTTGAGGGGGCAGCATGACAGCGACAACTGAACAACGCACTATTGAGTTTCATCAGGCATTCTCGCACCCTGTGCGAGATACGCCGCAAACACTTTGCCGCACGGAGGCAATTCTCGCATTGAAGTTGATCGAAGAAGAGTTCATCGAACTCTGCGACGCACTCTTCCCTGGCGGCTGGGATCAGTGGATCAAAGACCTTCGGGTCTGCGGGATGGGCGACGCCGACATGGTCGAGTCTCGCTTCACTGACGAGATTGCCACGTACGAGGAAATCAACCTCTACGAGCCGAACCTCATCGAGGTCGCTGACGCTCTCGCTGACCTTGACGTAGTCATCAACGGTGCCGGCATCCGGCACGGCTTCGACATGCAGGCCTTGAGTCGCGAGGTCTTCGCGAGCAACCTCTCGAAGCTGGGCGAGGATGGCAAGCCTATTTACCATCCCAATGGCAAAATTGCCAAGGGTCCCAACTTCCGCGAGCCGAGGATTGCAGAGGTGCTCGGTATTGAAGTTCGGTGACCCTCGACTTCCCGAGAATTTCTGGACGAAGATTGAGATTGCTGACAGCGGCTGCTGGGATTGGATCGCCTGCAAGCTTCCGCAAGGTTATGGGCAGTTCAACATGCCCAAGCATCTTGGTGGCGGCAAGTGGCTATCACATCGCCTAGTCGCACTGACTGATCGCGGACTGGATCGATCGGATCTTGAGGTCGATCATACGTGTCACAATCGCGCGTGCTGCAACCCCGAGCACCTTCGCCTCGCGACCATCAAGCAGAACCGCGAGAACATCAGCGGCGCAAAGCGAACCAGCAAGACCGGCATTCGTGGCGTCTCTCCCAGTAGCCAGGCTGGCAAGTGGCAGGCGCAGGTGACGCACAACCGGCGTCACTACCACCTTGGGCACTTCCTCACCCTTGAGGAGGCTGCTGCGGTCGTGCAGGCCAAGCGCCTTGAGCTCTTCACTCACAATGTTGCCGACAGGGCGGCTTGACAATGAAGGGCTTCGATCTCGACATCGACTTCCGCGTCAAGCGGCTCTGCTTTCGCTGGCGCCTATTCCTCATAGAGCCCGCGCCTGAGCGAGAGCCGCACCCCCTGGGCGACGTCTACTCGTCAACCGAGCGCGCCAACCCATGGGGCGGGCCGAATCAGCGCATGGGCTTCTCGCCAAATCTTCCCGACTAACAAGCAATGCCCCTTCGGGCTTTTACAGCCCGAGGAGGGCCACTCTTGCCGTCAATCACCATCTACTCCACCGGCCCTTCCTGTCAGCCCTGCAAGGCCGTCTACCGCTGGCTGGACAAGCACGGCTTCAAGGGTGGTTACAGCATCGTCATCACGCCAGAGAATCCCGATGTCGCCGCTGAGCTGAAAGCTCAGGGCTTCCTGCAGTCGCCGGTTGTTGAGATCGACGGCTTCCGCTTCGGTGGCTTCGACACCAAGCAGCTTCTCCGCATTCTGGGCGACGAGCCGAACTTCACCAAGTAAGCCGAGAGAGGGCGCCGCTTGAAGCACTTCTATGACACTGAGTTCCTTGAGAACGGTTCGACAATCGAGCTGATTAGCATCGGCATCGTCGCCGAGGATGGGCGCGAATACTACGCCGTCAGCTCGGATATGCCAGTGGAGCGAATCCGCAATGACAAGTGGCTCTTGGAAAACGTCTGGCCGCACCTGCCCCTCCGGGGCTACCGGCCGAGCAATAGCTACGCGCATAGCGGCAGCGACGGCGTGCTTGATTCGCGTTCTGTGCTGCTCAAGCCGAAGTGGGTCATTGCCAATGAGGTTCGCGAATTCCTCCTGGCTGGTGATGGGGAGCCGGAACTTTGGGCCGACTACGCGGCCTACGATCACGTGGTCCTATGCCAGCTTTGGGGTCGGATGATAAACCTGCCGGGCGGACTGCCAATGTTCACTCACGACTTTCAGCAGCTCGTAGGCAACGAGCCTTGGCCAGAGCCTGAGCGTGTTGGCGCAGACCACAATGCCCTCGATGACGCTCGGCACCTGCGGGCCTGCTACGAGGCCGTCACCGCCGCATGAGTGGCGGCTGGGTTGACTCGGGCCGAAAGGCCCGTCTCCCCGACGACTGGCCGGTCCGCCGCAAGGCGGTGCTGGAGCGGTGCGGTGGCCGTTGCGAAGTCATCAAGAAGGATGGTCGCCGCTGCTGGGATCGGGCGACCGAGGTCGATCACATAATCGCTGGCGACAATCATGAGATTTCGGCGCTACAAGGCATCTGCACTTGGCATCACCGCCGCAAGAGCAGCCGCGAGGGCAATGACGCCCAAGCGGCGCAACGCGCCATGCTCCGGCATCCCATTGAGCAGCACCCAGGCGTAATCACAGGGCCACCAAAGCCCCCCAAGTACAAGGGCTTCTAAGGAGGCGACATGGCCGGCCCCATCCCCAAGCGCGACGCCGAGAGAACTCGGCGCAATAAGCCCGAGAACGAGGGCGGCGTGTCACTCGCCAAGGGCGCGGCAATGCCCCTCTCGGTTCCTGACCCCGATCCCAACTGGGCACCCCGCGCCACAGAGTGGTACGAGTCGCTATCGACCTCGGGAATCATCAAGTTCCTGCAGAACTCGGACATCGCCTACGCGCGAATCCTCTGCGACGCGCTGACCGACTACTACAGGCGGCCAAGCGCCATGATGCTCGCCAGCATCCTCTCTGGCATGACCTCGCTCGGTGTCACCGAAGGTGACCGCCGCCGCATGCGTATTGAGCTTGAGGCTCCGCAGGTCGAAGTCCAATCCACCGGCGTGACCGAGCTGAACAACTACCGCAAGAAACTCGGAGCCGCCAAGAAATAGCCGCCTGAAGGGGTGAGACAAATAGCCGAGATTGACCTCGATGGGGTTGAGCCCTCGCTGGAGGCAGCTCTTGAGCTATTTCCCCCGACAGACATTGGGCCGCTCTGGCAGAAGGATGCCAACGGCGACTGGCTGCTCCCTGAGATAACACTCGGCTGGGAAGTCCTCGCATGGTGCGCCGAATGGCTGCAGATGACGGACGGCAGCCCTTGGATCTTCACCGACGAGCAGGCGCGCCTCATTCTATGGCTATTTGCCATCGACGAGCGAGGGCGCTTCTGCTACCGGCAGGCGGTCTACCAGGCGCTCAAGGGCGCTGGCAAGGACCCCTTCGCCGCAGTCCTCTGCATCGTCCACCTGATTGGCCCCTGCAAGTTTTCCCACTGGGACGAGAATGGCGACCCCGTCGCCAAGGACGACCCCGCAGCTTGGGTGCAGATTGCAGCCGTAGCCAAGGGTCAGACGAAGAACACCATGAAGTTCATCCCGTCGCTCCTGCCGGAGCGGACGCGGATTCAGTTCGGCAATGTAGACGTCCAGAAGGAAGTTATCTACGCCTACCACGGCGAACGCTTCCTGGAGGTCGTATCGAGCGCTTCGCGCTCGCTCGAAGGCAACCGCCCAACCTTCCTCATCTGCAACGAGACTCAGCACTGGCTGCCCTCTCAGGGCGGCGTGGATCTCTACGAGACTGCCACCGACAACGTCTTGAAAACGGGCGGTCGCTTCATCTGCATCACCAACGCTTACGAGCCTGGTGAAGACTCCGTTGCTCAGCGAATCCGCGAAGAGCAAGAGAAGGTCTGGGCTGGCACTTCCACCGCGTCAGGCTGGCTTTACTGCAGTCGCGAGGCGCACCCTCAAAGCCCGCTGAACATCGCGTGGACCCCATTCATCCTTCAGCTTGTGCGCGGCGACGCCGTCTGGCTGGACATTGAGAACATCGTCACCAAAATGCATGACGGGGCCAATGGCCCCAACCGCTTCCGGCGAATGTTCTACAACCAGATCACGGCCGCGTCCGACTCACTGCTTGGTCCTGACGAATGGAACGGCGCAGAGTGCGAGGCACCGACCTACGGCTCGAAGGCTGACCTGAATCCTGGCGACGAGATCACACTCGGCTTCGACGGCGGCAAGACGGACGACGCAACGGCCCTCGTGGCCATGCGACTCCGCGACAAGCTGCTTGTGCCACTGGCCATCTGGCAGCGCCCTGACGGCGCCGCAGGCGACGGCTGGCATATCAACGAGGCTGAGGTCGACTCCGAGGTTCACCTAGCGTTCGCCACCTACAAGGTCCGCGCGTTCTACGCCGACGTCGCCCTCTGGGAAAGCTACATCGCCAACTGGTCCGAGGCCTACCGCGAGCTGCTGCTCATCAAGGCGAGCCCGCAGTCTGCGACCGCGTTCGACATGCGTGGCAATCAGCAGAAGATCGCACGAGGCGTCGAAGCCTTCGTGCAAGCGATCATCGACAAGCGCATCCGGCATAACCGGGACAAGACGCTGAAGATCCACGTGCTCAACGCCAAGCGCCGGCGCAACCGCTACGGCCTGACCTTCGCCAAGGAGAACGCCGAGAGCCCCCGCAAGGTGGATGCCCTAGCTGCCGCGCTCCTCGCCTTCATGGCCATGAACGACCTCATTGAATCCGGCAAGCAGCCAGCGCGGCAATACCGCCGAACGCTCCAGCAAACCTAGGAGACACCTTGCCACAAGGCAATCTAAGCCCCGGCAGTGAACTGACTGCCGCCGAAGTGGCAAAAAACCTGAAAGCCCGCGTCGACGAGATGCTGGGCACGATCGCGAAGGATCGCGACGCGCACCTTCAGAATCAGGCCTACCTCAACGGCGTCCACACGCTGCCGAAGATCCCCACCTTCGCCACTGCCGAGATCATCGAACTGCGCCGTCGCGCTGTTCTAAACCTCATTGGCCTACTGGTCAGCATCCCCGCTCAGGTCTCCTTCGTCGACGGCTTCCGTCGCGAGGGTGAACCATTCCCGAAGGAGTGGAGCGCCTGGCTGCGCAACAACATGGCGGCCAAGCAGACTGCGATCTACCGGGCGACGCTCACCTACGGCGCTGCCTACGTGGCCATGGAGGAGCTCGGCAAGGGTAAGCCCAAGTTCGCGCTACTCTCCACCAAAGACACGGTCGCCTACTACACGGACCCCGTCAACGACGAGTATCCGGTCTACGCGCTGACGATCCGCAGCCATCCCACCAAGAACACACCCGGTCGCACGATTTACTACGACGCCGAGCGAATCGTCCACTTCGAGACGACGCAGGGTGGCGAGCGGCGAGTCCTGACGAACGTCGAGCACAAGCTTGGCCACTGCCCGGTTGTGCGCTACGTCTGCAGTCTGGACGACGAGGGCACCGTGCGCGGCGTCATCGAACCGGCCGTGCCGGTTCAGGACCGCGTCAATCAGACGGCCTTCGACCTGCTTGTCACGCAGACCTTCAGCTCTTTCAAGGTGCGTTACGCGGCAGGCCTCGTGGGCGAGGCCGTGGTCGACGCGGAAGGCAACTTCGTGCTGGACGCCGACGGGCGGCAGGTCTATAAGCCGATCCCCGTCAGCCAAACCCGCATGCTCACGACCGATGATCCGCAAGCCAAGTTCGGCACGCTCGACGAGACGCCATTGGATGGCTTCATCGCAGCGCTCGAAGCATCGATCAAGCAATTCGCCGTCATCGGCCAACTCCCACCCCACGCCCTCCTCGGCAACATGAGCAACCTCAGCGCCGAGACGCTTGTTGCTGCCATGGCTCAGACGATGCGCTTCGCGCACGTCCTGAAGACCACATGGGGCGCCTCTCACCAGAGCCTAATGCGCCTCACTGCCATCGACATGGAGCTGGGCGAGGAAGCTGCTACCGACTTCACCTCCGAAGTCCGCTGGCGTGACATGAGCGACAACACGTTGGGCGCCGTCGTTGACGGACTCGGCAAGGCTGCGACCATGCTTGGAATCCCGGGCCGCGCGCTCTGGGCGCGCATGCCTAACGCCACCACCCAGGAGATCAACGAGTGGGTCAAGATGGCCGACGATGTGCAGCACGAGCAGCAGTTCGGCGGCACCGACCCGGCAGCAGCCTCACGCCGGCAGCAGCCCCTGACGCCGGCGGCGCAGCGGCCTCCGACTCCGACCCCGGCAGAAGTGTTCGGCAAGAGTGGCAACGCTTAGCGAGATAGAGGCCATCGAGGAAGCCCACCGCGCAGCACAAGCGCGGCTGGGCATCGTAGGCGCTTACCTCGCATTGGCCGACTGGAACACAGTAAGCGCCGTAGCTGCCGCTGAGACGGCCGCAGGCTGGCTCTCCCGGTCATTGCGCATGATCGTGGGAATTAGGCGCTACAGCAGGCGCATAGCCCAGTCCTACTACCAACTGGCACGAGCCCTTGAGACCGGCAGGTCTCTGGGCATGCCGGAGTACAGCGACGATCCCGAAGCTGTCACCATGAGCGGCCTGCGAAAGCAGTACCTCGACCTGCTGCTCGAAGTAGCAACGCTCGACACGGAGCGGCCTGGAGCCGACCGCGAAGGAGCATGGCTGCACGATCGGCTAAACGAGGAAACAAAGGCCGCTGAGCACGACGCAAACCGCCGCCGACTGAGGCTCGAAGATTCTTCCCTCGACCGCTACATCCAGACCTTGCTAGACGCAACGGATGCCAGCGACTCGAAGGTTGAGGTCGACGACTTCGACTGGCTGGATGACCTCACTAAAGAGGAAGTCGAGCAGGCCTTCGGCCAGCTTCTCCGGAAGAGTGCCGTAGATCTGCAGAGCGGGGCCGTAAAGGCCTTGCGAGGCAACGGCGAGCTCACGCCCGACGAGGTGCTCGATAAGGCCGCAGAGAGCCATCTGAGCGCAGGCTCGATGGGCGCAGGCAAGGTCGACAAATATGGCATCAGCGCAGGACGCGACGCCATTGATGACGCCATCCGCCACGACGGCCGAGTTGAGAAGTTCGCCCGCAAGCTCGGGCCAAATCCCTGCCATTTCTGCTCGATGCTCGCCTCACGAGGCTGGGTCTATTCCAAGAGCAGCGCACTAACAACCAAGCGCACTACGACCGTCGCTGGCAACGAAGCGAACTTTGAGGAAGGCCTTGATGGCCGACCTCTTGACGTTCGCAAGTACCACGACAACTGCCACTGCACGATCATCTCGCGATGGGAACTGCAGTCAAAACTTCCCGCAGACAACCAGTTCTACAAGGACCAATGGCCCATTGTGACCAAGGGACTGTCGGGTAACGCCGCGATGAATGCGTGGCGCCGCTGGATGTACGCACGCCAGCGAGACGCTCTGGCCGCAATCCGCGACCAGGCCAATCAGCAATCCACCACATAGTCCCAGGAGGACAAGTGTCGTCTAACGGCGAGAACAACGGAGCGCCCCAGGAGGGCGCCACTGAGCAGCCAGCAGCCCCCTCTGCAGAAGCCCTCGCAGGGCTTCCTGAAGAGTTCAAGTGGCTGGCCAAGGAAGTCACCACCGCTCGGAGTGAGGCGGCTCGCTACCGCACCGAGCGAAACGAGCTGCGCAAGAGCCTTGAAGGCGCTGTGACAGTCGAAGACCACCAAGCAGCCATCGCTGAATGGGACGGCAAGGTCAAGACGCTCGTTCGCGAGCAGATCATCAAAGACCACAAGCTGCCCCCCGAGCTGGCTGAGCTGCTCAAGGGCGACGACGAGGCCTCCCTCGCGGAGCACGCCGCCACGCTCGCCAAGTTCGTGCCAGCAGAGCAAGTGACACCCGAAGGGGAAGTCACACCGTCTGCCGAAGCGCCAACGCCACCGCCCCTACCGCCGAGCGGTGGGCGCACCCCAGGAGCCGAGCCCGAAGACGTTGATCCAGCCGATCTGGTGAAGCTCGCGCGTAAGCGCGGCTCCTACTAGTCCCCCACCCCACTTTGCTAGCCCTGCACCAGTCGGTGCGGGGCTTCTCTATTTCTAGGAGACCTGCATGGCCAATGGTCAGCACACGGTTGTAAAGCCGCAGAATATCGCTGACGCAGCACTCGTTGCTGTCGGCGAAGAGTCCGTCCTCAGCCAGACGGTTGAGCGCCGGACGTTCGATGACTTCAAGGGCGTCGCCGGTGACACCCTGACCTTCCGCGTTGAAGGTACCCTGCCCGTCCGCTCGTACGGATGGCGCAACGACCGCTCCGAGCAGATTCGCGTCGACACCTACGTCGAGCAGACCGTGACTCTGACCGTCGAGCCGAACAACGACTACTCCGCAGTCGCGCTTACCGACGAAGCGAAGGAGTTCGACTTCGCCGGCGCATGGGGCAAGCTGTTCAACGCCCAGATCAAGGCAGTGACTCGCGGCCTTGACGGCCGCATCCGCAACCAGGTTCTGAACGCTCCCTACGAGCGCATCATGGCCCTCGTCGCCTCCTCGGCCAACAAGTCTGCCGCAGCCGCTGACGGCGAAGACCTCGTCTTCAACTTCTTCAGCGACGTGCAGGCAGAGCTGAAGGCTCTGCGCAACCCCGACAGCAACATCGTCGCCGTGGTCGGCTCCAACTGGGCCAACCTCCTGCGCAAGGCTTCCAAGGGCAAGAAGAATCAGGGCACTGGCGACGGCGCATTCGCTTCCAACGTGATTGACACCTACGCCGGCATCACCGCCGTCGAGGACCCGACGCTGCCGAAGAACGAAGGCTACATCTACGCGGCTTCCGCGATCCTCCTCTTCACCGCTGCACCCGCAGTCCCCGAAGGCGCCAAGAAGGGCGCTATCTCCAACGAGGACGGCTTCGCCCTCCGCTGGATCCAGGACTACGACAGCGCCCGCCAGATCGACCGCTCCACGTTCAACTCGTGGATCGCGACCGGCGTCACCAAGGACAACCTGCGCCAGATCAACTCTGACGGCACGCAGGAAATCGTCGACACCGTGCAGTACTTCGTGCGCGGTCTGAAGATCGTCCTCGCTGCCGACGCCACGGCTGCAGCTGCGGCTGAGATCAAGCCCGGTGACGGCAAGGCCCGCACCAACGGCTCGCTCGGCTCCGCTTCCACCTCCACGCTGGCCAAGGTCTACAACGACCAGCCGTTCGCTGGCACCCTGCCGGCCGGTGAAGTCTTCACCAAGTCTGACCCCGTCGTTCCGTAAGGAGTCTGAATGGCTGAGCTTCTAGGCACAGTCGCCCGGGTGGCAGCTCGCGTTGGCGAGCCGATCGCTTCGGACACTGATATTGCACTTGCAACAGAGATGCTCGAAGAGGCTTCAGCTCAGGTCCGGCTCTACGGCCTCCCCTGGCCAACCCTCGCAACCGCGCCCGCGATCGCTGTCACCACGGCGATCGCGGCTGCGGCCCGGGGTTACCAGAACCCGAGCGGCCTCAAGATGGAGCGTGGCGACGCCGTCACACTCGATGTCGACGTGGACTACCGCAAGGGCGCTGCGTTGACCGCAGGCGAGATCAAGATGATTCAGATGGCCGCAAACACGCGCGGCCGAGTCACTTCGGTCCCGCTGACGAACCCTGAAAGGTTCGTCGCGACTTCGGACAGCTGGCGCTACCCGGGCGGAAGCCCTGAGTATCTGTTCACCGACGGAAGCCCTGACCCATGGTGAGGTCGAGACTTCTGGATCGCGGCCGAGAGTCGCTGATCGTCTACGTCGAAGAGACTGTGACCGACTCGTTCGGCAACATCGTGCGACGGCCATCCGGCGATGGCATTGAGGTGCGCTGCACAAGCTCTGAGGATCGCTCCTCAGACGCTGAGCTGAATGGGCAGGTGTCCAACAAGGTTGTGCGCATCATGGCCCGTCAGGTGCCCGCTGGCAGCTGGTCCCGCGTCGTCTATGCAGGCGAAGAGTGGGACCTTGCGAGCCCGCCCCGCATGACGACGGGTGCCACCGATCGGCTGAAGCACATCGAGTTCACGCTTCGGTCAAGGAACAAGCTGCAAGTCGATGGCTGAGTGGCTTGAGTTCTACGGCCCCATAAAGGGGCCTGGAAGCGTCGAAGACGTCGTCTCCCACCTCCCGGCAGTCAGGACCGAATTGAAGGCGCAGGGCAGCGCTATAGCAGCGCGTGCCCGCTCCCATCTCTCTCTCCACCATCACACCGGGAACGCCCGCATCGCAGTCGTCGCACCGCCCACGACAAAGCTCGACTGGCACATCGCACTCTACGACGAAGGCGCTCAGGACAACGTCCCTGACCGAACCGACAACGAGAACAAGTCGGCGATCTCCATAGAGCTGGGCCACTGGCAGAAGACTAAGAACGGCCGCGTCTGGGTTGACGGCATTCACGCCCTCGGCGACGCCGTCGATGAGCGCGTGCGCAAGTACGGAAAGACCTCATGACAATCAACATTCCTGTTTTCGGGTCGACCGACCGGCTGATTCTGGCGATACTCCGCGAGTTCTTCGTAGGGCAGGACATCCACATCGGCACGCAGTTCACTGAGGGCATGGCCACGCCGGCCATCGTCGCAGCGCGTGAGCGCCGCTCCGGCAATGGAGAGGGCAGGACGCCTGATGACCGGTTCATTGAGCCAGCCGTCGTTTCGATCAACACGCTGACGTCCGGCCTTGAGGCCATGAGTGACGGCGCTGACCTGCAGGAGATGTGCCGCGTGGCGCTTCGTCAAGCGCAGCTTGAGCAGAAGGTCTATCCCGGCCTCGGCCACATCTCGAAGATCGAGAACTCGACCGCAGCCTCTCGCGTATCCGACTGGGCAACCAGTACGGGCGTCGTGCAGTACGCCACCCTCCCGAAGGGCGCCGTTCGCTTCGAGTCGGTCTACCGACTACTTATCCGCCCGCCCGTAACGGGCAGCGTAAACAACCGCTTCAGGCCGCTCACGTAGCGGCCTTTTCTGTGGGCTCAGCCCCACAAGGAGACGTCTCACATGACTCTTGATAACACCGCCGTACTCAAGGTCGGCACCGGCCACTTCTACACCGCCCCGATCGGCACAGCAGTGCCGACGGACCTGCGCAACCCTGGCGTCGCATGGACCGAGATGGGCCACACCTCCATGCAGGACATCCTGGCTTCCGCCTCCGAAGGTGGCGAAGTCACCACGCTTGGCTCGCTGCAGGCGAAGACGCTCCGCCAGTCCGTGGCCTCGCGCACCTAGTCCTACAACATGAACCTCCTGCAGTTCGACAAGGACAGCCTGAAGCTCTACTACGGCGCCAACGCCGTCGTTACGGCTGGCGGTCACG
>Ga0307406_10000079_pt1 | contig 53858 bp, 57 predicted proteins | sample 322Cmetagenome_3_FD_203706 | JGI IMG/M metagenome (GOLD analysis project Ga0307406, IMG submission 203706) | Maize rhizosphere microbial communities from greenhouse at UC Davis, California, United States - 322HYB-C-2 | ecosystem: Host-associated > Plants > Roots > Rhizosphere > Soil | place...
AAAACCTTACTTCGGTGCCCATGGCGACGAGGAAACACCTGTTCCCATTCCGAACACAGAAGTTAAGCTCGTTAGCGGCGATTATACTGCCACAAGTGGGAAACTAGCACGGTGCCGAATTATACAACACCCCCCGGTAATACCGGGGGGTTTGTCTTTATCTCAAACCGTTCGTGGTAAAATGGAATAAGTGGAAAGAAATATATTCCTCACCAAAACCAAAACGTTATTTGCAAAACTACCCCTAAAAGTCTGGATCATCGGTGGGGCCCTGTTTACTGTAGTGTTAAGCTACAGTTTGATTTTTTTCGTACCTAAGTCTGTTGAGTTCTCGTATGCCGAGAAAAGCTGTATCAACCAGCTCGTACTCGCCCCTGATTTGCAAAAGTTTACCTCTGACGATTTCACTGCTACCTTCGAAGATGGACTGCGGGTTGGAGACGTACGCCTTACAAGTACAAAAGTATGCCTACAGCCAAAAACAACACCTTCTGAAGGAACAGTCACCGCAGGTCTTGCTCCGTACGGAGGATGGATTGCTCATAAGACATTCACGATTACAGTTCCGGAAGCACCGCTTGCCCGGGCAAGTGATGTCATTGGACAGACAATCTCAACCGCAAAACCGTTGAAGATTCAGCTTACCTCAGCAGATGTTGTTCACCAGTATAAACTCGAAATAGCAGAGAAGGCGACGAGCTGCGTACAAGTAGCTGCCGAACTCTCCTGTGACGTTGCACCTCTGAATCTCGACCACGGTGTTGCCTATACTGCTTCGCTCTACCAAAGCTACAAGGAAGTAACAAAAAAGATTGTTGAAGGTCGTCTCGAGACCCTTCAGCCGCTTGGCCTGACTGGTTCAAGTATCACTGACGGGCAAACAATTTACGATAAACCGACCACTATTACCTTAACGTTTGATCGTGCAGTTACAGATGGCAAGGCGTCACTATTAAAGACGGTTGGCGATACTACCGAACCCATAACGGTAACCACCGAGCCTGAGGGTGCGGCGCTTAAGGTGCAGCTTCCTGAACTTACGCGCGAGGCAAGCTACCAGCTTACACTCACAGATGCGGTTGGGGATAATGGCAGCTCGCTCGCAGCTCCTATCGCCCTTGGCTTTAAGACATCAGGTGGACCAAAGGTTGCATCCGTATCTGTTGGCACCCATGGTGTAGACCGCAGCGCGAAGATTATCGTAACATTTGATCAACCAATAGATGGCTCGGTTGATATAGCGAAAGTCGCACGCATTGAAGGGGTAGGCGGGTCTGTTAAGAAGCAATCTGATACGCAGCTCGTCTTCGCGATAGAAGGTGGTGACTGCTCTGCCTTTAGCCTGGTTGTTGATAAAGGAGTAAAGAGCGGCTCGAACGGGGAAGTATCGAAAGATGCCTGGAAGTTTAGTTCTCGCACTATCTGTGGCTCATCTTGGGTTATTGGTAAGTCGGTTCAGGGTCGCTCAATCGTCGCGTATTCATTTGGTACTGGTGCTAAGGTACTTCTTTTCACCGCCGGTATTCACGGCTCTGAACCAAGTAGTACAAGCACGATGCAGGCGTGGGTACAGCACCTTCAAGCTTATGGAGACATTGTTCCGTCCGGTACGCGCGTGGTGGTTGTTCCAAATACTAACCCAGACGGTATTGCTAAGGGGTCACGTAATAATGCGAATAATGTAAACCTTGGTCGTAATTTCCCAACAGCTAACTGGAGTGCCTCTATCGAAACGGCCAGCGGTACGCTTGCTAACGGGGGTGGAACGTCAGCTGGATCGGAGCCCGAGGCAGCAGCACTCATTGCACTTACCCGACAGCTAAGGCCGCGTCTTGAGGTGTCATTCCACGCTCAGGGAAGCCTAGTCGGTGCGAATAAGTTCGCCGATTCGGTGGCAATTGGCAATATTTACTCGAGCACCGTTGGGTACCGCACTATGTATTACAACGCGGAAGACGTCATGGGATATGCCATGACCGGGGAATATGAAGACTGGATGGGCGAGGAAATGAATATTCCGGCAATCCTTATTGAGCTGCCGTCTACATCTGGAAATTACCTCAGTTCACAACTCGCAGCACTTAAGAAAATGCTCGCTCTCTAAAAGCTAAAGTCGACTTAAGTTTTATTATCTGTCAGTAGGGTGTACCGTAGAGGTAAGAGTACTCGAAATCAGATAATTAAAGGAGTTGTATGAGTATTGAAGCCCATCTTCATAGCGCTCAGACGGTAATACTGCGTGAGCTGCTATTCCATCCAAGTGTTAATTTTGCCGGTCTACAAAAAATGACCGGTATGGAAAGTGATCACTTCGCCTTCCATCTTCAGAAATTGGTCGACTTAGGCCTGGTTGAAAAGATTTCAAGGGGGCTCTACGCCCTTACCCAAAAGGGTAAAGAATACGCTAACAAGCTTGATACCGATAACAATACCATTGAGCGCCAACCAAAAGTTGCGGTTATTCTGGTTATTGAACGAGAGCAAGGCGGCGAGCGACAGTTCTTATTTCAAGAACGGTTAAAGCAGCCATACTACGGATTTTGGGGATGCCCAACCGGGAAAGTGCGCTGGGGTGAAACAATTCCCGAGACAGCCGCCCGAGAATTAATGGAAGAAACGGGGCTCACCGCCGATTATAGGGTGGCGGGCGTCTACCACGAACTTGTTTATGCAGAAGAAACCGGTGAGCAACTGGAGGATAAGATATTCTTCGTCGTTCATTGTACGAATCCGCAGGGTGAATACCTGGCTGACTTTGAAGGTGGCCACAATGAGTGGATGACCCGGGAAGTTGCGCTTAAGCAGCCAAAGATTTTTACAAGCTTTGATATCGAGATCGATATCGTGAGTTCTAATGAAGTTTTCGTCGATAGACGAGTTGAGTATACTAAAGAGCTCTTTTAAACGCTCCTACGCCCTCTAACTAAAAACGACCCACCTCGCAGGTAGGGTCGTTATTTTTTCGCTTCCGAGTGTGGTGGGAAAGCGGCTGAATCTTGTCTGTTTTTGGATAAGATTCAAACAGGTGCATATCTATAGTATCGCACGGATCGCATATATGCAACAGTAGCATAACCATAAAGGGGTAAAACTACAAGTAATACTACATAATAAAAAAGTGCTTACGTAAAACTTGACATAAAGCATAAGCTATGCTATTATTAGTTCATACACATACCGAGGTTAATATCGTATGTGAGGTATAAATGAGGGTTTCCACGCCACAAGGCATGTGGAAACTTTTTTAATTGAGAGGATAACTCAAATGGCAGGAACAAAAGAAGGCGGCAAGAAAGCTGCTGCTAAGAACCTACAACGTGACCCATCTTTCTACGCAAAGATTGGTGCTAAGGGTGGCAAAAATGGCCACACTGGTGGATTCGCTGCTAACCCTGACCTTGCTCGTATTGCAGGTGCTAAGGGTGGCCGTATCTCACGTCGCCGTAAGGTAGAAGCTTAAGTTTTAAGCTCTTAAAGAAAATACCCCGTTGATTCGGGGTATTTTTTGTATTCAAGGCTTATTTTGCAGCCGTGTATCGCCGCAACGCACAGAGACGAGCCTCATTTACGCGCCAGCTATGGGCACAAGCCGGACACTCGTAGCGGAATGCCTCCACCTGGTATCCGTTAGCCGAACAGCTAGGGCAGGTACTTCGTGCATGGAGCCATTCGCGGTAGGTATCAAGGTGGTCTTGAATAACATCGTCATTTACCCGTACGTTAAAGGTAGTTGCTTGCTCTACGGCGCTTTCCCAGGCGGCCGTTTCCATAGCAATCAGCTCAATGTCGCGCCGATATTCGTTATGGCCAAGAAGGGCGTGAGAGAGCTCATGCAAGAGAAGAACAGGGGCGTGTGCTTGTTCCGGGTTGTAAAATACCGTCTGAGCGGTAGGTGACCACGAAAATTGTTCAGATTCAACAAATGAGATATCTGAATGCGTGGTTTTAAGCTTATGAATCAGCGAGGACATCGAGCGCATAGTAATAACATCCATAAATTACCGCCTGCTCAGGGTGCTTAGCTTGCACTACCTTAGGCAGGGGAATATGAGGCGGCAGCTTCTCTTTTAAGATGCCCTTGAGCTGCGTCTCATATTGTTTGAAATACGTACCAATACTACCACCAATAATGATGACATCTGGTTGAATAATCGGAATCATTGCAAGGAACCCACGGCTAATACGGTCGGCGATTTTGTTCCAAATACGCTTGCTTTTAATGTCGCGTGCGTACTTCCCGTAGGTGTTATAGATCGCTTTTCCAGAGGCGAACGTTTCCCATTCGCGGACAGTGCCGTCGTACTCTACGAGGGCGCGACCGGCTTCGCTGTGGCGAAGGCCAGGATCAATTTTGCCGTTCGTAATAACGCCACTTCCAATACCCGTGCTTACCGTTACATAGAGGCTTGAAAGAGGCATTGGTGAGCGTTGACGGGTTTCTGCGAGGCCGGCAAGGTTGGCGTCATTTTCAACAAACAAGGGCGCGGTTCCAAGTACACCCTTTAATTCATCGGCCACGTTAAAGTTCTTCCAGTGTAGGTTGTTGCACCATACGGCCACGCCGTCTTTCACAATACCGGGCATAGCGATAACGATCGCATCTACCTTTGTAGGGTCGAACAGTGCCTTAAGATGCGTGCTGAGTACCTCGATGTATTCAGAGCGTTTTGTTGGGGTAGGGAACTGAAATTCAGAGGTAATCTTGCCGTCTTCTGAATAGCCAGCAATAAGTGTTTTCGTTCCCCCAGTGTCCACCGCAACAATCATGTCCCCAGTGTAGCACGGCGATCAGGTGAAAAACAGATGTGGAAAAGTGTAGCATACGACCATTTATTGGGGTACAATGAAAGTACTAACGGGAGAGAAACCATGGCGGTACACGTAACACGAGCAGGGGTGGCGCTCACGGTGGGAATTATTGTCGTAACAGGGCTCATTATTGGTGGTCTATTTTGGGCCAAAGAGCGAGGCGAGCAGGCTCGTCGCGATGACGCGATTCAAGTTGCTGAACAGAACCTTGAAGAACAGAGTAACGAAGACGTTGCGCTGAATGAGGGCGAAACTAACAACGAAGAAGAAAATCAGGGGACTGAAGCGCCTGCGCAATCTGGCAACGAATCTACTCAATCGGGTACTTCAAACTCTGGCTCACCAGCTATGCCGGCAGGCGGCACAACAACTGAACTTCCACAAACGGGGCCAGGTGACGCAGTGTCATTTATTGGTGCCGGACTCGTCACATTTGCGGCAATTGCGTACTACCGCTCACGCCGCGCATTGCTTGAAGTCTAACGACTCCAGGCCTGGCTTTCCCCCTGCTGGACTTATCTGTCTATCTGAGGTAAAATAGAGTTAATCTATGAGGAAACCCCTTTCTTACGTGTGCATTCGTGCATGGTGCTTCTAAGCAGAACGGTAGCAAGCGGCTTCTTCAAGAAATACAATATAAGGAAGGAGTCTGAAAAGACTTATGGCTAAAGCCACAATAACTATGGATGAACTGCTCGCACAAGAGGAGGCTCATCTTAAGCAAGTAACACAAGGCGAGGTAATCGACGGGAAGGTTCTTACAGTTCGTAAGCACGAAATCCTTATCGACCTCGGTCCACAAGGTGTTGGTCTCGTACCACGCCGCGAAGTAGGGTTCTCACGCGCTCTTAACGAGGGTGATGAAGTATCAGCAAGTATTGTTGATCCTGAACTCGAAAACGGCTACGTTCTTCTCTCACTTCGCAAAGCTGCGAAGGATAAGGGATGGGACGAAGTTATCGCGAAGCTTGAAAGCGGTGAAATCATTGATGTCACCCATTACGACGCAAACCGCGGTGGTCTTCTCGTTGAATACGAAGGTGTTCGCGGGTTCCTCCCAGTTTCACAACTATCTGCTGAACACTACCCACGTGTTGGTAGCAACGATAAGGACGAAATTCTTCAACGTCTTAACGCCCTTATCAACCAAACTCTTAAGGTTCGTATCCTTGATGCAGACCGCAAGGCTAACAAGCTGATCTTCTCCGAGAAGGAAGCTGTTAAGGAAGGTCTTGCTGCTCGCTTTGAGAAGCTTAAGATCGGTGACACTGTAACTGGTGTTGCAACTGGTGTTGTCGACTACGGTATCTTCGTGAATGTTGAAGGTATCGAAGGACTCGTTCACATCTCAGAAATTAGCTGGGAACGTGTGAACAACCCATCGGACTACGTAAAGGTTGGTCAAAACATCGAAGCGAAAATTATCGCTATCGACAAAGACCGTCTTTCACTGAGTATGAAGCAACTTTCAGAAGACCCATGGCTCGGTGAAGTCGACCAATTCAAGGCCGGCGAAACTGTAGAAGGTACGGTTACTCGTATCACACCATTTGGTGCCTTCGTACAAATCAGCCCTGCTGTTGAAGCCCTCGTTCACGTTTCTGAACTTGGTGAAGGCGACAGTGCTGACCCAGAAAAGGTATTTACACTCAACGAGCGTAAATCATTCGTTGTCCTCGACATCGAAAAAGAGAACCGTAAGATCTCACTTGGTCTTCCTGGTTCAAAGAAAACTAAATAGCTGTTGGTATTTGGTAGCTGGTACCCGGGCGAGTGGTCATGCATCACTCAACCGGGTACCAAACACCAATTACTAACTACCACACTAAGGAGTACATCATGGCTGAGAAAGTCTTATCGATTGCCAATTCAATCACAGTGGGCGAGCTCGCTGATGTGCTTAACCTACCTGTAACAACCCTCATTGGTGAGTTGTTTAAAAACGGTATTGCGGCAACTATTAACCAACGTATCGACTTCGAGACGGCTACTATTATTGTAGAAGAGCTCGGTCTCGATGTTGAACTTGAGAAGAAGGAAAACTCAACAGGTAACGGAGAGCGCCGCGTTCGTGAACTCTCTGATAAAGCCGTTGATCGTCCTCCAATTGTGGCCGTAATGGGACACGTTGACCACGGTAAAACCAGCCTTCTCGACTCAATCTTGGGTCAAAAAGTGGTTGAAGGTGAAGCCGGCGGTATTACCCAGCACATTAGTGCCTACCAAACTGTTCGTAAGGACCGTTCAATTACCCTCCTCGACACCCCTGGCCACGAAGCCTTTGCTGCTCTTCGTCAACACGGTGCAACCCTTACCGACGTCGTTATTATTGTGGTTGCTGCCGATGACGGCGTGAAGCCACAAACTATTGAAGCAATTCGTTTCGCACGAACTGCAAACGCCAAAATTGTCGTTGCAATCAACAAGATCGACAAAGAAGCGGCCAATCCGCAGCTCGTGAAGACCCAACTTGCAACTGAACACAATTTGAACCCAGAAGAATGGGGTGGTGATGTGGTCATGGTTGAAGTCAGTGCGAAAACCGGACAAGGTATTGATAAGCTCCTCGATATGGTGCTCCTTGTTGCTGATATTGAAGAACTGAAGGCTGAAGCAGATATTCCGGCGGAAGGTCTCGTTATTGAAGCACATATGGAAACGGGCCGTGGTGCGGTTGTAGGACTCCTTGTTGAACAAGGTTCACTCAAGCCGGGCGCCTTCCTTGTAGCAGGGACTGCTTTTGGTAAAGTACGAACACTTCACGACTTTTCAGGCAAGACAATTAAAGAGGCTGGACCATCAACTCCAGTGACTATTTCAGGCTTTAAAGAACTCCCTCAATTCGGTGACGTTTTCGAAGTAGTGAAGAGCGAAAAAGAAGCTCGTGCGAAGGCGAACGTTGTTCGTATGGAGCGTGAAGCGAACATTGCAAGCACCAACGTTACTGGTGCCGACCTCTTGAAACTTATGACCCAGAAGCACGAAGCTGAAGACTTTAACGTTATTATTAAGGCGGACGTACAAGGGTCACTGACCTCTGTTATCGACAGCCTTAAGCTTATCGACACCGGTGGGGAAGTATCACTGCACGTTGTCAGTAGCGGCGTTGGTAACATTACGGAAAATGACATTCGTCTTGCTGTCGACAACAAAACTGTTATCTATGGGTTTAACGTTGATCTTCCTCCAGCTGTAAAGCAGCTTGCAACCCGCGAGCGCACCGAAGTTCGTTTGTACCGTGTTATTTACGAACTGCTTGACGACGCACGTCTTTCAATGGAAAAGCTCCTTGCACCAGAAGTCGTTGAAACTGAAATCGGTACACTGGAAGTGAAGGGTGTATTCCGTACACTTAAAGACGAGATCATTGCCGGTGGACTCGTGAAGAGCGGTAAAATTACCCCTGGACTCCTTGTTCGCATGAAGCGCGGCAAGGGCGAGAACGTTGAGGTACTTGGTGAAGCTGAAATTACGAACCTACAGCGCGAGAAAATCGAAGCAAAGGAAGTATTTGAAGGTGACATGTGTGGACTTAACCTGAAGACAAGCAAGAAAACTCTGCTTGAAATCGGTGACACCCTCGAATTCTTTACCCGCGAAATTGTTGAGCGCCACCTTTAGGCCAAAACGCGAAAATTTTGCGCATAAAAAAAGCACCCTTCGGGGTGTTTTTGCTTTCGTTGAAACGTGAGGTGGAGTGCCGCCGGAGCGCCACGTTGTCACATCGAGTCGATTCGATGGAAACGTGGCGCTCGCGGCGGATCCCCTGTCAGGGCTGACCGGGCGCAACGGGCGCTGCGGGCTGAGCCGGCGTCGGCGTGGTGGCCGGGGTCTCTTCGCGCAGAGGCGGCAGCCCGGCGTCGCTGCGCAGGGCGTTCGTCTCGTTGAAGAGGTCCGTGTAGCCGGTCGCCGGGACCTGCACCTTGTTGCCGGCTCCGAGGAGTCGGTGACCGAGCTTCCAGTCGCGGCTGTCCACGATCTGGGTGAGTCGCTCGGCGTGCTGGCGGACCCGCGTCAGCGGGACGGAACCCGCGTACGTGGTCTCGGCCTCGGCCTTGGCGGCGTTGACGGCCTCCTCGCGCACGGTGTTGGCCGTGTTCGTGGCTGCAGCCCGGTCGGCGGCCACCTTGTCGGTGATCGCACGAACGGTCGCCTCGACGTCGATGGCACCCTCGCGGTCTCCGTCGCGCACGAGCACGACGGAGGCGTTGAAGTGGCCGGCGAGCGTCTCGATGCCGTGACGCAGCTCGCGGACGAGTGCGTTGGACGCGGCCAGGGCGGCGTTGTTGACCTGCTGGGCCGGTGCCGGGTCGTTGGCGGGCTGTGTCGGCGACGGGGTCGGTGCGGGGTTCGAACCGGCCGGAAGGGCCAGCTGGGACTCCGTGATCTCGCCGCGGACGACTCGCTCGCCGACGCGCTCCACGAAGGTGCCGAAGGCGACCTTCGTCTGCACGGGCACCGAGGGGTCGGACATGACGTCGTCGAGCGCGTTGTAGGCGGTGCCTCCGGCGTTGACGACGAGCTCGCGCGTCTCCTTCTGCTTGGCCGTCCGGAGCTTGGCTCCGGCGGCGGCGTAGTTGATCGGCGCGTGCAGGTCGGTGGTTGCCTGGGTCATGAGAGTTTCCTCTTCCTTGATTGGTCGGTGCGGGGCACCGAAGGTGTTTCGGTGCCCCCTAGTCAGGTTTGACAGGGGATCGTCGCAGAGATTGCTCCTAGCGACGCGTATAATCACGAGAGTAGATGAACCCTACATGATGATACATGTCGCTATAAGCGCTCTGCAGTGTAAAGGTTCATTCGATAGGGAGGAATGTCTCCACCCACTCGACGTATGACAACACTTTACCATAAACGTGACAAAAAGTCAATATGTACGGCCTAATGTATTGACAAAAACAGTATAAAGTGCTAGTATTAAGCCATATGGAAACCGCTTCTGCTTCAGGACCACATCCAGCCGACCTCCCAACGGAGACGCAGTCAATTGCGGTTGATCTAAGCGGGGTAGAGGTAGAGCAGCACTCACCAGAAACTCCCCGTGTATTCGATGCCCGTGAGGCATTTGATATAGATGCTGTCGAAGTACTCCGCGCTCAGCAAACTGAAGCATACGACCAGGCTCGCCTTGCATACATTGAAGCAGGCGATGATGAAACGACAGCTAGCCACAAGGCGCAGGCTGCTGTGGCAGAAACTATTGATGCCTATCTGAAAGGCCACGGTCTTACTGCAGAAAACGACGACTACCTGAAGTATAAGGGCGGTCTTTTAAGCGTTTCAATTACTGAAGTTCCTGAATCTGAATGGTATGCAAAGTTTACTGATGAAACCGAAACGACTCTGGGGCAGAGCGGAGAAGATAAAACTCGTACAACCTACCAAAAGCTTACAAATGAACCGTACTACAAAGTACATACTACTGAAGCGACTCCAGGTGCCGCAGAGGCTCCAGCTGGGCTACTTACTGATGAAGAAGCGGCGCTCGAAGCTTCAAGGCAACATGCCGAAGCTATTGATGTTGAAAAAGCGAAGCTCGTCGCGCTGCGTGATCAGCTTGCAGCACTGAGCGCTAAGCGCCAGGGCCGTCTAGGCGGAGGTCGCAATGACGAATATGAACAAATTGAAGCCATGTATAACCTACAAATTGCCACAGTAGGAAAACTTGAACTTGCTGAGGTACTCGCTGCAAGCGATCGTACTGAAGTTGAAAAACAGGGTGATATTGGTACGTATTTCTTGAAGGAGCAGAATAGGCTTCGTGAAGCTTCGCTCGCTAAACTAAAGGGAACCACAACAAGCCGACTTATTGAGGCGCTTACAAAAGGTACACGTACAGAGCGAATTCTTAAAGGAATTGGTGTCGGTGTTGCCGCAGGTGCCGTAGGATTTGCAGCTGCAACTGTACTCGGAACAGCTGCTGGTCTCGTAGCTGTTGGTGCGGGCGTTTCGGCCGCTGCGATTGGCGCGGGTCGCTTTGCTCGTGGATTCGCGATAGGTGATGCCTATGGTGGTCGCGGCATGAAAGAGGTGGCTACTGCTGAGCAGGTAGCTCCCGATACAGCAACTGACGTACCTGAAAATCTTGAACAGTATTTTAATCGTACACAAGCTCAATATGCTAAGGTGTTCGAAGCTGACATTAACGAAGAGCAGCGCAAGCGCCGCCGTTCGGTTGTAATTGGAATTGGTGCAATTGCAGTCGGTGGTCTACTTGGAGTCGCCGCACATACTGCCGCCGACTTTGTTGTTGGTGGCGTTGGTACGCCCGATGTTGACGCAACTCCAGTTCCTGATCCTGAGGTTCCTTCACCAGAGCCAACCGTTCCTGACGGTGGTGACTTTGATGGTAACGGTATTCCTGATGACCAACCTGGCGGTATTGCCGAACCAACTCCTGAACCAGAACCTACTCCAGACAGTGGTCCTGTGGGCCCCGAGGCAATTGTTGCTGATCCTGACTTCATTATTGAAGATGGTGAGGGCGGTATTCACTTCTTCCAAGACCTCGGTCTTACGGAAGCCGATTGGTATTCTGTTGATCAGGAACTTCTTACGAACTTCCCGGACGACTTTTACCCAATGCCTGGTGGGCAAGTTGGACTTGCACATCCTGGCCAACTCTCTCTTGAGGCTCAAGAGTTTATCAAGCTGCGATTCGGTGTTTCATAGCCAACCGCGTGCTCTGGTATAATAAAAATAAGTAACGAAAGCAGGGGACTATGTTTCAATTAGACGATCAATTTCTAACAGATATCGGTTTGAACGATTTGCCAGATGAGCAGAAGAAGCCGTTTCTTCAGCACGTGTATGACCAGCTTGAATATCGTGTTGGTGTTCGCCTAAGCGAAGGCATGAGTGACGCGCAGCTTGAAGAATTCGAGTCAATTATTGATCGAAAAGAAGACGTTATTAACAATTGGGTTGCTCAATACGCACCTGATTACGCAAACGACTCACTCTTTACAAAAATCCAGACTGCCAGCGGCCTTGCTGCTGAAGACTTCCGCGTAAAAGCTGAATATGCTGCAACTAAGTGGCTTGAAGTAAACCGTCCTGATTACCGCGACGTGGTTGCGAAGACGCTTGAGGAACTCAAGCAGGAAATTATTCAGAACCGAGATGCAATTCTAGGTTCAACTCCTCCTGCAGCGCCTGCGGCTTAAGAAACAGTTAGATTCGCGTAGTCTTACGAAACCAGCTTCACGCAACAAATCCTAAGGGTCTCTACGCCTTAGGATTTTTTGGTTACGCGATGGTGTTCTTAAAGACTATCGCGAAGCTAACTATTTCTTGCCGATATAGCCGTTTAAGAAGGATTTTGAGTCCATAGGCTTGCCACTTGGGCCGATAAGCTCGTCGACAGATAAGAAGCGACCATCTGAACACTCAAGGTCGAGGGGAGAGAGGGCTTCATTGGTAACGTGCGCTTTTGTAATGACAACCGAGTGACCAGCAATGGTCGCTTTTGTTTTAGGAAAAGCCAAATAGGCGCGAACATGACGCTCGGCTTGTTCGGCGGTAAGGCTATCGGTAGCAAGCAGGCTATCTTCTTTTTTAAGAAGCTGGCAGTAGGTGGCGATATCTTCACTTTGTGGAGTAGGTTGGGTTGAGCCGGCAATAATAGACGGCAGTGTAAGGGTAAGTTGCTGGGCGCCCAGTTCAGCGAGCTGCATTTCGAGTTCTGGGCCGGTTTCGGCATCATTTAATGAAACAGTCACCTGGCTATAAATAGGGCCAGCATCCATAGCTGCAGAAAGCTGCATAATAGTCACTCCGGTGTGGGTATCGCCGTTTAAAATGGCTGATTCAATCGGAGAAGGGCCGCGGTACAGGGGAAGCAGTGATGGGTGTACGTTAATAATACCTGGTTCAAATATATCGATAATCGATTGTGGGATAATTTTTCCGTAGCTTACGAGGACGCCGATTGGGCTTTCGAATTGCTTTAGATCTTCAGCGATTTCCGTTACCTTTAGCGGCTGCAGAACAGGGATATTATTCGCTTCGGCGATCTCTTTAATAATCGGCTTTTGAAGCTCGCGGCCACGGCCTTTGCGGCTATCTGGTTTTGTGACGACGGCACCGATAGAGAAGCCCTTGGCGATGAGCTCGCGGAGGCTGACGGCGCTAAACTCGTCAGTCCCAAAGAATACGATTGTCTTTGATGTATGTGTCATAGTCGAGTGGCTCGAGTTCGCCCTTTTCGTCGAGGCGATAGAAGGCTTTTACGTTTTCTTTAATGTGATCGATGAAAACAATACCGTTAGTGTGGTCAATTTCGTGTTGAATAACACGAGCAAGGAAGCCGTCGGCCTTAAAGCGCACTTCCTGGCCTTCAATATTGGTAGCTTTGACGCGAATTTTGCTGTAGCGCGGAACTTTTCCGTAGATGTCTTTTACGCTAAGGCAGCCTTCGTAATCATCAACAAGAGTACCTTCGTACTTCACGATTTCCGGGTTAATGAGCGTAGTGAACTCGTTGCTTTCTTTGTTATCGAAATCGCTACGGACAATAACGATTCGGCTGAGCGCGTCGATTTGTACGGCAGCAAGTGCGGCACTAATTTCATGAGGGCGAGATGCTTCCCAGTCGAGTGCAGCATCGGTCATGTCTTTAATGAGTGTAAGAGTGGCCTCGTCGATTTCGCGAACTTTTTCAGACTTCTCGCGAAGGTGGTCGTTCGGTAGGGTAATGATATCGTCTTTGGTCATTTGCAATAGTATACCAGAGGTTGTCAGGGGTGACTAGAGGAGGCTCGTTGGATCGAGTTCAGCTTGCCAATGCGTCGGCGGTAGATGCTCAACGGCCCCTGCAAGTAGCTCGCGTTTTGGGCTTTTAAGAACGAGCTGCCAGCGGTAGGTATCATGCTGACGTTCGTAGAACGCCGGGGTTGGTCCGAGTACTTCAACGCCCTTAGGAAGAATGCGCCGAAGGTCGGTTGCAAGCTGCTTGGCGTTTCGAATTGCGGCCGCTTCGGTCTTATAGACGTCAGTCAGCTGAAGCAGGTAGCGAAATGGCGGGAACCCCCCTTTCTGGCGTTCTTTGAGTGCAAATTCGTAGAAGCCCTCGTAGTCTTGTTTAAGGCCGAACTGAATAACAGGGTGAGTTGGTTGATACGACTGCACGACAACAACAGTATCGCGCTCATCGCGGCCAACACGACCCACAACCTGGGCAAGCAGCTGGAAGGCGCGCTCAGTGGAGGCGTAGTCGGGAAGTGACAGGCCGCTATCGGCTTGAATAACTCCAACAGTGTGGAGTTTTGGAAGGTCAAGGCCTTTTGCCACGACCTGTGTACCGATGGCGATATCGATGGTGCCGTCGTAGAGTTCTTTGTAGCGTTCATTCACGGTTTCGGCTGAAGTATTGTCACCGTCGAAACGGGCAATGCTGGCTTTCGGGTAGAGCCTACGAAGCTCACTTTCAATGAGCTTTGTTCCAATGCCTTTATGAATGATATCGGCTGAGTTACAGACAGGGCAGGTGGTAGGGACTTTAGCACGGTGGTCGCAAATGTGGCAGCTAAGAGTAAAGGTGTCGGCGTGAAGCACCAGCGGCACGTAGCAGCGAGGACATTCAGCGGTCCAGCCACAATTCTCGCAGAGGGTAGTGCTGGCACTGCCGCGGCGGTTGTGGAATAGCAGGGTTTGCCTGCCCGACGCAATGTTTTGTTCAATTTGTTGAAGCAGCGCATTTGAAAAGAAACGGTGGTGTTTAAAGTTTTCACGCTTCTTCATATCAACAAGCACGGTCGTAGTTGATTTTGCGTTGGTTCGTGCCGGCCTGGGGAGCATCACGATTGGTGATCCGTGCGCCTCTGCCACGTAGCGGTCCGCAACGAGAGGGGTCGCACTACCGAGCACCACGCGTGCACCGGCAGCCTTACCAAGTACGCCGGCAGCCCGCAGGGCAGAGTAGCGCGGGGCTTGTTCCTGCTTGTAACTTGGTTCGTGTGCTTCGTCGACAACAATAGCACCAATATTTGGTACAGGCATGAAGAGGGCGGAGCGGGGACCAATAACAACAAGTGGGACCTTAGAGTTCAGCGACTTCTTCCAGGCGACGTGTCGCTCGGCTTCGGTCATGTGTGAGTGGGTCACGAGGACGTCTGGGAACTCGTGAGTGAACTCATCGACGATCTGACTGGTAAGACTGATCTCTGGAACGAGCACGATAACCGATTTATTGACTTCAAGCGTACGGCGGGCGAGTTCTTTGTAGAGCTCGGTTTTACCAGACCCGGTTACACCCTGAAGGAGGATCGTTCCACTTGACACACCCATAATTGTGTTCAGTGCTTTGGTCTGATCTTCGTTGAATACAATAGTTGTTCGATCTCGAGAATTCTCTCTGTTAATTTCGGCTTTATCACGACGTTTTGTTGTCAGGCCGCGTGGTAAAACCGTCTGCAAAACCGTTGCAAATGGCGTCCGATAATACTCGGCCATCCAAGTCGAAAGTTCGATGAGTGAAGCCGGAATTGGCTGATCTTCAATAATGGAAGTTATAGACTTTGTTTCATAGGCAGGCTTTTTTACTTCTTTAAGGACAAGTCCGTTCAGCGTTTGCTTACCTACGGGAATAGTGACAAGTTGGCCGATGAGCAGAGGAGCCTCGGCATGATAGGTAAAGGCCGCAACGCCGCTTCGAACAATCTTGGTCGGTGCCACCTCATAAAACCACATGCTATTAGTATAGCAGTTAGGGGATTGTCCAGGTGCATGGCCGGTTTTTGGGGTCGCTTTTTAAATATATGTCCACTGGACATATCTTTAAGCGCTGGGCTGAAACACTCGGGTAGGCCTCGTATTTCACACACCCCAAAAATCGGCCATGCACCTGCCCAATCCCGCCTCACCATGCTAGAATAAGCATATGTATTTTGAGAACCGTCTCCATGCTGGGCAACAGCTTGCCGAACGTCTTTTTGAGCGCTATCGCTACGAGAACTGCGCGGTCATCGCTTTAAGTGACGGAGGCGTCATGGTGGGTGAGCAAATCGCAGCAAAGCTGCACTGTATCTTAACGATGCTCCTTGTCGAAGACATTGAAATACCCGGTGAAGACCTGAGCTTCGGCGGCGTTTCGCAAACCGGTAGCTTTACCTATAACAGTGAATTTAGCCGAGGTGAAATTGATGAATATACCAGTGAATTCCATGGCTACCTAGAAGATCAGAAACGTCAGGCCTTCCAGCGAATTAATAGGCTGATAGGTGAGGGCGGCATGATTGATTACGACATGCTCCGTAACCGTACGATCATTCTTGTGAGCGACGGATTCGCCGATAGTACCGTGCTCGATGTTGCGATGGAATTCTTAAAACCGATTCACGTTCACCGCTTAGTTATTGCCGCACCAATTGCTTCTGAGCAGGCGGTTGACCGTCTACACGTGCTTGCCGACGAACTTCATATTCTGGATGTGAAGGCAAATTACTTCGACACTAACCACTATTACACGGTGAATGAAATCCCGTCTCACGAAGAAACAGTCGACAAAATTAACAAAATCATCCTTAATTGGCGTTGACCGAGACGGGCATAAAAGTGTAGAATAAAACTCAACAAGCAAAGGTTCTGAGAGGCCAACAAGTTTAAAAGGGGAAGCATGTTAGACGTTTTTATTACATCACGGGTACGGCGCAAGATTGTTGTAGTCTATGCTAAATATCCTGACTTCCGCACTCACGTCCGCGGCCTTGCAAAGCTGATCAAAGAAGATCCGGGTAACATTCAACGAGAGCTCAAGCGTCTCGAAAAGGTAGGATTCCTTATGAGTGAACGCCAGGGAAACACTAAGATTTACGCAACGAACAAACAGTTCCCAATCTTTAAGGAACTCCAGAGCATTGTGATTAAGTCTCAGCAGCACGCTGCTCGTCCGAAGCGTACTTCATCTGACGTTGCTTAATGACTTTATTCGATCGCATTCTGAATAACCGGGGCATAACTTCGGAGCGGAAGGCGATTTTTCTTTCTCCAAACTACGACGCGAAGCATGATCCGTTCTTACTGCCAGACATGCAGCCGGCTGTTGATCGGCTCGTTACCGCCCGTGAAAACCAGGAGCGCATTACCATCTATGGCGACTACGATATTGATGGCCTCACCGCGACAACGGTGCTGCTCGATGCGCTGTCGAGCTTTGGCTTCGAAAACGTCGATGCCTTTATTCCTAATCGATTCACCGAAGGGTATGGGCTAACGGTTGATGCGATTGAGCGCATCGCCGAAAAGGGAGCTCAGCTTATTCTTACCGTTGACTGCGGAAGCCTAAGTCACGTTGAAATTACCAGGGCGAAAGAACTTGGTGTTGATGTGATTGTGACCGATCACCACAACGTTGCACCCGAGCAGCCGCCAGCCGTTGCGGTGATTAACCCAAAGCGATTGCTCCAAGACTACCCCGACGAATACGAGCACTATCTTTTGAAGCCCGATTCAAAACTCACTGGAAAAATATATCCATTTCTTGATCTACCGGGTGTGGGCGTTGCGTTTAAGTTAGTGCAAGCACTGCAAACGCGCCTCGGCGGCCTTGAGCCAGGACAAGAGAAATGGCTGCTTGATCTTGTGGCGCTTGGCACGGTGTGCGATGTCGTGACGCTCGTTGATGAAAACCGCACGCATGTGTTCTGGGGGCTGAAAGTGCTTTCAAGAACGAGGCGGCCTGGGCTAAAGGCGTTGATGGCAGTCGCAGGGGCTCGCCCTGAAACGATTAATGCACGGAGCTTAGGCTTTGGACTTGGCCCACGTATGAACGCGGCAGGACGTCTTGAAACGGCGCAGTATGCGCTTGATATGCTGCGGGCAACCGACCCGATGGAGGCGCTGCAGTTTGCAAGGCAACTCGATGAGATGAACCAAGCGCGTCGTAAGGAGCAAGATGAAATTTTAAAGGAGGCGCTGCTGCAAGCCGAAGAACTTGCCAGCGACCCTGTTCTCGTTGTGAGTTCGCCTGGCTGGAACCATGGCATTGTCGGTATTGTCGCAGCGAAGCTGCTTGAGCGGTACCAAAAACCAACCTTTGTACTTGCCGAGCACGACGAAGAAGCAAAAGGCTCAGCCCGCAGTTACGGTGACTTTAGCGCAGCTGACGCTATTCGTTCAGCCGACGATATCATTACAAAAGGCGGCGGCCATAAGTTTGCCGCCGGGGTGACGCTTCCAGCCAGTAATATTGCAGCGTTTCGAAAACGCGTGAATGAGTATTACGTTGCTCAGAAGCTAGCTAACCAAGCTGCATTACTTCTGCCGAGCGCCGATGCCGACGCTGAACTCGATGAAGTCAACGAAGCGCTCATCGATGCGATTGCGGCACTCGAACCTTTCGGAAACGGCAATCCACAGCCGGTGCTAAGGACGGAATCGCTGACAGTGTACGGCGTACGACGAATGGGGGATAGCGGCCAGCATGTGAAGCTGACGCTTAAAAATACTAACGCACGTTCGATTGATTTGATCGCTTTTAACGCACCGGAACATTTCTTCGTCGAGCAGGGCGCGACTATTGTGGCCTGGTATGCACCTGAACTCAACGAGTGGCAGGGTAGGCGAAGTGTCGAGGGTCGCTTACTCCACCTCGAACTTATTGAAACGACGCAATAATCGCTTTCAGGCCTTTTTGTAATGAGCCTGCAGTGCTGGTAAGTTCGCGCACGTAACTTTCTTTTCCAGGTAGCAAAATGTCTTTGATGAGCCGTGCGAAGATAAGGAATTTCGGCGTATGAATGACCTCGGAACTTTTCTGAAGCGAGTCGACAAAGTTACTTACTTCGTAGCGCTGCGCTTTGGTTTGCCTTGGGCGAAGCATTCGTAGTATTAATCCACCGATTGTTGCGGCAAAAATAAAGATGAGCGTTAGGAAAATGACAGGGGCAAGGAGGAACCACCACCACTCACTTAGGAATACAAACCATATCGAGAAACCAAGCAGTACAAGTAGTGCGGCGCCAACAATGGCAACGATAGGGAGGTAGATGCGCTGTGCAAATTCGGCGCTCACGGCACGGACAGCGAGGACTAATGGGCTTATTCTCATACTTTCAGTATACCCTAGCCATTATTGTAAAAAGTACTATACTAGAGGTATGGCAAAGTCAGGAGTTAAGGCGGCCGTGCAAGAAGAAGTTCCACAAACGTGGAAGAAGGTTCTTAGCGGCGTGCTTCTGACACTTGGTGCGATTACGTTTTTCTTGGCACAGAGCACACTTTGGGTAAGCAACAACTTCTTTAACGAAGATGTGTTTGTCGGTACGGTACAAGAAGTACTCAGTACCGAAGAAAGCCGTCAGGCAATTGCAAATACGATCGTTCATACGGCACTTGAGAATAATCCGGTCGCTGAGCAGCTAATAGGGAAGCAGGCAACAGCGCTCGTAACGGGCCTTCTTGGCACCGATATCGTGGGACAATTATTCGACCGTGTTGCGCACCGGGCATATGCCTATCTCACGTCTTCCAATAGACAAGATATCGCTATTAACCTTGAGTCGGTGAAAGATCCGCTGACAAAAATTGTCGCAATCGCAGAGCGGGGTGACCGCGATGTTAAGTTTGACCCATCGAAGATTCCCGATTCTATCACGCTGGTCGATTCCGAGTCACTTCCAGACATCAGTGCCTATATTCGCATGATCTTATTTGCAAGTGGCTTGTTATGGTTCGCGACCATCGCTTCATTTGTTACCTACATCTACCTTAACCGTATGCGGCTAGTTCGAAGTATTTACTGGGTAGGCGCGAGCATCATCATCGTATCGCTTATCGGACTTTTCAGTGGACCATTTATTCCACCGGCAATCGCAAGTCTTGTGAATGTTATTGAAGTACGAAGTGTCGTTGAAGATTTAACAGAGGCACTGCTGTATCCATTCCAGGTGCAACTACTGAGCGGTATGGTTATTACGGCGCTGGTATTACTCCTCGTGAGTCTTCGCGGCCCAATCAAACTGGGCATTGTAAAAATTGTCAGCTTATTTAGGTAGCTTGCATCTTCGCGTCTCATCTGTTACAATAACCGAGATATGGTACAAGTAACACGTAAAGACGAACGCGAAGCGAACGAAAACATCATTCGTCGTTTCAACCGAAAGGTGCTACAGAGCGGTGTCCTCGCTGAGGCCAAGGCTTCTATGCGCTTTTCTAAGGACATCAGCAAGGTTGAACGCCGTAAGAAGGCGATCATCCGTAAAGAACGTAAAGCCGACAAGCTTGCAAAAGCTCGTCTGGGCGTTCGCTAAGGACTCTGCTGGTGGCGCTTAAGTCACAACTAGAAAACGATCTTAAAGCCGCTCTTTTGGGCGGCGATCGTTTTCGTGCTGATGTTCTCCGCGGCTTAAAGGCTGTGGTTCTTAATGAAGAAGTGGCGCAGGGCAAGCGCGATGAAGGGCTCGACGATGCAACTATCGAACAGCTCATTGCCCGCGAAGTGAAGAAGCGACTCGACAGCGTCCAGCAGTACACTGCTGCGGCTCGTCCTGAACTTGCTGAAACCGAAGCGGCTGAAGCAAAGGTGCTCGAAGCGTATCTTCCTGAACAGCTTTCTGAAGCAGACATTAAAGCAATGGTTGATGAAACTATTGCTGCACTTGGTGTATCTGGTCCACAAGCAATGGGTCAGGTCATCGGCGCGGTAAAGGGGAAGCTCGGCAATACGGCCGATGGGGCCACGGTAGCCCGCCTCGTTAAAGAAGCGCTCGCTTAAGCCAGCGCTTTTATTTTCAGTAAAAATAAAGAGTAAGGTATCATAAAGATATGATTGTATTTTTCGGTCCAGCGGGTGCTGGAAAAAGTATCCAGGGACAAATCTTAGCAGCACGCCAGAACTGGCGCTGGTTAAGCATGGGACAAATTCTTCGTGATGTCCATGATGATGAGATCAATAGTTTCTTGCAGCGAGGTGAGCTCATTTCGTCTGATATTACGAACCGCATTATGGGCGAAGCGATTCAAAAAGCCGGTGATATTGACCGAATTATTCTTGATGGTTTTCCTCGTCAAATTGAACAAGCACAGTGGCTCATTGAAAGCCAACCAGAGCACGGCCGTGCCATTGACCTCGTTGTTGTGCTTGAAGTTCCACGAGAAGAGCTGCTTAAGCGCCTTTCAATTCGTGGACGTGCCGACGATACGCCCGAGGCAATTGATAACCGCCTGCGTGACTATCGCCAGGTAATGTACCCAATTCTCGGTTACTTTACCGACCAGCATATTCCTGTCGTCCACGTTGACGGTGTGGGAACAGTTGGTGAAATTCATGACCGTATTTTTGCTGAACTTGACGGTAGGGGAATTGCAGCCTAATGCAGAAGCCAAAGACTGAGGCCGAAATTCAAGCAATGCGCGAAGGTGGAAAAATTCTGGCGCAGATTTTTGAAGGGCTCAAGCAGCAAATTAAACCAGGTGTTTCTGAAAAAGAACTCGATGCTTGGGTTGATGCTGAAATTAAGGCCCGCGGTGCAATTGCTACCTATAAAACTGATGAAGTGAAATTCCCAGCTGCCATTTGTATTTCCACGAACGACCAAATTGTCCACGGCATTCCAACCGATTACGTGTTGCAAGAAGGTGATATCGTTGGGTTTGACCTCGTTATTACCTACAAAGGTATGAAGACCGACAGTGCTTTCTCGGTCATTGTTGGTAAGGGAAGTGGCATTCAGCGTCAGCTCGTTCAGGCAACTGAGCAAAGTTTGTATGCGGGAATCGATGCCATTAAGGGGCCGGTTCGTATTGGTGATATTAGCGCAGCAATTGAGAAGGTGCTTCGCGGCGCCAAGCTTGGGGTTGTTCGCGAGCTTGTGGGCCACGGCGTTGGACACGAGATGCACGAGAAGCCCGACATTCCAAACTATGGAAAAAAGGGATCAGGCTTGCTTCTGACCCCTGGTGACACAATCGCAATTGAACCAATGGCAACGATTGGAAGTGAAAAGATTGTGGTTGATGCCGATGGCTGGACGATTAATACATGGGACGGAAGTCTTGCGGCTCACTTCGAGCACACAGTACTTATTACTGAGGATGGGGCGGAGATTCTCACGCAGCTATGAGCGGCCTAGAGCGCCCGGATTTTCTTGTCGCGTATAACGCGGTTGAAGTGCCACCAACGCTCTTATCTCAGGATGCCATTGATGAAGATGTGCACCTTGTATATCGAACTTTCTTCGGCGCAATCCGAGATTCACTCGACCTTTCACCACGAACACTTACACATTTTTTCCAGATAGAGCGTCGATTGGTTATAACCCAGGAGCATGCCGATGCAGGCTACTTTGGCACTGAAGATTATCAAACCCGTTTTCGTAAAACTGGTCAGCAAATTCTTGCATCGGTAACCTATGAGAGAGACGATCTAAATTACCAAATTGCTCACTTTGCAAAATACCCGCTCCTTGAGGGAACCGTACGTAGTATTCGTGAACTCCAGCAGCTCGAACGTATTGAACTTGGACTTGAATAAAGCTTAGGGGTTGTCGAACCTCTACCACAAGCAGTATACTTAGGCCTATGCAAGAGTCGTCTTCTTATGCTGTTGGTCTCGATATCGGAACTACCAAAGTGCGCGCCGTAGTGGCGCATGTTGATAGTTCAACCGGGGTACCTACGATTGTAGGTATAGGCCAAGCAGCTACTACCGGTATGCGCAAGGGTGTCGTCGTTAATTTACAAGGGCCAGGACACGCTATTGATGAAGCGCTTGGTGAGGCTGAGCGTATGAGCGGCTATCAGGTACACGGCGCTACACTCAGTGTGAACGGTGCACATATTTTAACCACCCATGCCGATGGCATGGTTGCTGTTGGCGGTGCGGACCACGAAATCGCTCGAGACGACCTCGATCGAATTAAAGACGTCGCAACACTCGGTAAGGTTCCGGCAAATCGCGAAATTCTCGATGTCGTAGCCCATGCCTATAAGCTTGATGGACAAGATAACATTAAAGATCCACTCGGTATGACCGGTACACGACTAGAAATTGACGCGCATGTCGTTTCTGCACTTACTCCGTATCTTGTGAATGTTGAAAAGGCGGCTGATTCCGCTCAGGTTCAGCCACACAATGTTGTTCCGACCGCTATGGCTGCTGCACGTGCAGTGCTCAATGAGCAGCAGCTTGAGAACGGCGTTGCCGTTGTCGACTTCGGTGGTTCAACTACCAGTGTTGCCGTTTACGAAGAAGGTGACCTTCAATACGTTGGTGTTGTGCCAATTGGTGGCAATAACATTACCAATGACCTCGCAATTGGACTCAAGACCGACCCGGCTGTCGCCGAAGAAGTGAAGGTGAAGCACGCCTGTGCCCTTGGACACAGTGAAAGCGAAGGGGTGAGTGTTAAGCACGAAGGCGAAGTACAAACCTTTAAGACTGAAGAAATTAATGAAATTGTTGAAGCCCGTCTTGAAGAAATCTTTGAAGGTATTCAATTCCACCTCAAGAAAGCAGGCCGCGCCGGAAAACTTCCAAGCGGTGTCGTTTTCGTTGGTGGTGGCTCGAAGCTAAAGCACATTACGGAATATGCGAAAGAAACACTTGGCCTTGCGGCACGACTTGGCCAGCCATCTGGCTTTGGAGGGGTTGCTGATGACATCGATAAGGCAGAATTTGCGACTGCAATTGGACTTATGCTGATTGACAGCGAGCAATCTGTGCACGATAAGCCACGAGGTGGCGGCAAGTTTAAAGCCCCATCAACCAAAGACCTCAAGGGCAAGGCGTCGAAGGTTTTCGGTTGGTTTAAGCCATGACCGAGCCGGTAGCCCCTAAGCCAGAGGGCTCAACGTTAGTAGAACCAACGCAGCCTGAGCAAAAAACGACGCCGCCTCCACAGCCTGTAGGGAAGTGGAGCGCGCTCGCCATCGTTGCACTTATTATTGGAATCGTCGGAATTCTTACGATGCTCGTTCCCTTCGTCGGGCTTGCTCTCGGTATAGCGGCGGTTATTTTAGCGATTGTGGCGCGTAAGAAATCGCCTGAACAAAAAAAGTGGTTGCCGGGGCTTATTACCGGAAGTATCGCTACAGTTATGGGACTTGGTGTACTCGTTCTACTAGGGTTAGGGCTGCTTCTTAGCGGTATTGGTACTGCTGTTAATGGTGAGCAAGGTAAGGAATATCAAGCGCAGGTACAGACCATTACAAATGCAAAGAAAGACTTTACAAAGGGTGAAGTGGCCGAGTTTGGCCCCTACGACGTAACAGTAGTATCAAGTGAACCGTACTACCAGCCAACTGCCGAAGAGCAAGCTATTATTGATGAAAAGTACGAGGACATCCGCCGTGATACTTCATCTGGTAAGCCGGTTTCAGACTGGTATGGGTACGGGATCAGCGATGAGAATGCGCAGTATGCATCCGTAGTGCTTAACGTGCGTTATAACGAAGAACGTGCCGCTCAGTACGATACGCTTTCTCCAGCGCTGAAGGGCTGGAGCGAAGAGTTCAGTGGAGTTACCCTTGAGGATATGCGGTCTCTACGCGACGTACCCGATGAACTTGATAGCTACCGCGTTCCAGAAGAGGCAAAAACAGCCGAAGGTGTCACTGTACCGCTTCTCTTTAGAATAGACAAAACCACCGCCTCTCCGGTGCTTACCTATGAGATGGTTGTCTTCACAAAGACGTCTTCAATCGTTGGCACAGAAGGCATGCCGAGTAAAGAATTTATCTATTCTATCCAGCTATAAAGTTGAGTATCTTTATTGCTCGAACACATAGTAGTTGCTACTTGCGTCCTCGTGGTATACTAGATACTAACAGATAAGCGAATCAGGGGAGATAGACAGGCATGCCTGAAGTAAAACCAAGTGACATTCAGACCTTCGCGAGCATTAAAGTTGTTGGTGTTGGTGGCGCGGGTGGTTCAGCAGTTAACCGTATGAAAGAAGCTGGCCTTGCCGGTGTGCAATTTATTGCGATGAACACCGATGCCCAAGCACTTCATAACAGCAAGGCAGATATTAAGATTCACCTCGGACACAGTACTACTGGTGGTCTTGGTGCTGGTGCCGATCCTACTAAGGGTGAAGCTGCAGCGAATGAATCTCGTGACGACATTCGCCAGTCACTCGATGGTGCCGACATGGTCTTCGTTACGATTGGTGCCGGTGGTGGTACTGGTTCAGGTGCCGGCTACGTTGTAGCTGAAGTTGCCCGCGAGATGGGTATTCTGGTTGTCGGTGTTGCTACCAAGCCATTTAGCTTCGAAGGTGAAAAGCGTCGCCAAAACGCTGATTGGGCAATTACCCAGCTTCGTCGCCACGTTGATACGCTTATTACCATTCCTAACGATCGTCTTCTTCAGACAATCGACCGCCGTACACCGCTTCTTGAAACCTTCAAGATTGCCGACGACGTGCTTCGCCAGGGTGTTCAGGGTATTTCTGAACTTATTACCGAACACGGGCTTATTAACCTCGACTTTGCCGACGTAAAGGCAATTATGAGCAATGCCGGTTCAGCGCTTATGGGCATTGGTCGTGCAAGTGGCGACAACCGTGCCGCACTCGCTGCACAACAAGCAATTGAATCACCACTTATTGAAGTTTCAATCGATGGTGCTCGTGGCGTGCTCTTCAACGTAACAGGTGGCTACGACATGAGCATGTCTGAAATTCAGGAAGCTGCTGAAATTATCACCAGCGCTGTTTCTCCAGATGCAAATATTATTTTCGGTGCAACCTTGAAGCCTGAAATCGAAGACGAACTCGTCATTACCGTTATTGCTACCGGCTTTGACACTGCGTACTTCCAGGACGAAGCACCAGCTACCGAACAAGCCGACCCAGCAGTTGCTGAAAAAATGCACGCTGCAATTAACGACGAAGAAGTTAAAGACATCGACATGAACCTTGACCACGCCGAAGCCGCTGCAATCTTCAATGAAGAATCAAGCGAAAGTATGTGGAATCAAGCCGTTGAAGAAGAAGATGAGTCTGACACACCAGCCTTCCTGCGCCGCCGCAAGAAGAACAAAAAGAATAAGAAAGACGAGGAATAGTCGTTCATGACCAAAATCATCATTGGCGATAGCCGTGTTATCGAATCACGAGAAGTAAGCGACGGAGTAACCATTCGTCGTCGTCGTGAATCACCCGATGGTACTCGGTTTACTACCTATGAGCGTATTGAAAAACCAAACCTTGCGATTATAAAGAAGAACGGGGCACGTGAACTCTACGACCGCGACAAGCTTTCAACCGCAATTAAACGCTCAGTAGGGAAGTTCTTTACTTCAGAAGTTGAAGTTGAAGAGATGATTGATGTTATTGAGGACGGTCTGTACAATCTTGGCGAAAGCGAGATTACTTCACAGCAAATTGGTGATAAGGTGCTCGATGAACTCGCCGAGCGCAACGAAGTTGCCTATGTACGATTCGCAAGCGTCTATCAAGAGTTTAAAACCCTCGATGACTTCGTGAAAATTCTCGAAGAGCGCCGCCAGCAAAAGCTTGCCAAGAAAGCGATTTAATCATGCGAGTAGTGGTGGTCTACAAGCAGCAAACCGATTACGCCCGCCAAGTAGAAGACTACATGGCCGATTTTAAGCGACAAACAGGGCACGACCTTGAAGTGCTTGACCCTGAAAGTCGTGATGGCATTAGTTTTTGCGGTGCGTACGATATTCTTGAGTATCCAACATTAATTGCAATTTCTGATGATGGCCAAATTCAAAATCAGTGGCGTGGCCTGCCGTTACCGACAATGAGCGAGGTGAGTTATTATGTTTCGTAAATTAAAAGAAGCCTTTACCCATGAAGATGAAAACCGTTCTCTGCGTGCTTCGTTTTGGGTAATTCTCGCATTTTCAATCACAGCATTAATTGCGGCTTTTGTACTGACAATGGAAAAGCTCCATCTTTTAAGTGATCCTGATGCGGTGCTCTCATGTACGTTTAATCTTGTGCTGAACTGTTCGACGGTTATGCAGACCTGGCAGTCGAGCGTCTTCTTCGGAATTCCTAATATGTATATTGGCCTGATGGCCTTCCCGGTACTTATTACCGTTGCTGTCGCATTCTTATGGGGAGGTTCACAGTTCAATAAGGGCTTCCTGCGTGTTATGAATATTGGGGTTCTACTCGGTACTATCTTCGCGTACTGGCTCTTCTTCAGTAGTGTGTACAGCATTCAGGTGCTCTGCCCGTGGTGCCTCGTTGTGACCGTAAGCTGTACGATGATTCTTGCTGCTGTTGAGTATATCTCTGTTCGAAAGAATATCTGGAATATTAAAAAAGACGCACACGCTGCAATTGAGAAATTCTTCAACAAGGGGTATTTCCAACTCGTGGTTGCCAGCTGGCTCGTGCTCATGATCGCACTCGTATTTATTAAGTTCGGCGCTGATCTCTTCGCCTAAGGCGTAAACACTTGTCTGCGGAAACTATAGAAAAAACTACGACGGATCGGCTGAGGCGATACGGTCTCTTTAGCGCGGCTACTTTGCGGGTTGTTTCACAACTTGCCAGAAAACAGGTAGGCTATACAACCTACCAAGCATTTTTTGATGAAGTGGGTGTTACGAAACCGAAACTATATATCAGTACCCAAAAGGGTGTTGGCGGCGTGCCGTATGTTGATGTACCCGCAAAAGCAAAGCAACAAGAGGGGACGATCGTCCTACATCTTCCTATGGGTAACTCACTCGACCCAAATCAGCTCTATCAAGTTGCAACGATTGCTGCGGCGAACCCGGCGTATCGCGTTATTGCATTTGGTAATCCAAGCGGGAAGCCGTACCATTACCGCGAGCAAAACTTGAGCGTTCGAAAACTTTGGAATATAGCTTTTAGCTCGCGGCGCCACGCCCTCGTTGCCGCTGAACTTGAATACCTTGCATCTCAAGAAGTGACGTCCGCGTATTATGTCGGCTATTCTTATGGTGCTTTGAAGGCGTTAATCGCGAGCCAGTATAGCCAGGGTGAGCAAAAAGGACTAATTCTTATTGACCCAGTCGCACATCCGCGTGGTCTCCGCCAACTTTTCCGCGACTTTAATACGAGTTTTAAGCCAATGGGCGAGTATGTAAATCGAACACAGGTGCAAACTTTTTTCGATGCACGACACGACGCCGTGAAGCTTGTTGACTATAGCGCTGGTCTTACACGACCTATTAATATTGCAATTGGGTTAATGTTGGCGCGCACAGACCTTGCTCCATTAATTGATGAAGTGCTAAAGAAGAAGCCAAACCTTGAGCTTGCCGTTGCTTGGGGGAGTAAAAGCGAACTTGGTAATGATGCGCATATGAAAGTTACGATGCACCGGCTTGCGCACGAATACGCCAGTGTTCGTACACTCCGGCTAGAAGGCGATACGCATCCATTTGCTAATGATATTCATCTTCACGCTGCGATTATTCGAGAAGCGCTTTCAAACATATAACTTGCCAGCTGGCTTTTCTAGAGGTAGAATAGTGCTATAAACGTTTGAGTGGTTATCAGCCACGAGTTTTTGGAAAGAACGGCCCTCGAGCTTATTAGAATCCAACGTGATCCCGACGTTATAGCGGACAACGAAGTGCTGAAAGTAACCCTTTCGGAAATCGGATGGTACCACCCCTGATGGGGTTCCGATGACCGAGAGGTTTTTATTATTTTAAAGGAGAACGCATGGGCACGCCTGAGCACGAACCACAACCACGTTTTGTTATTGAGCCGATGAAAAATACGGACATTGAAGCCGCGACTTTGATGCGTCTTGAAAGTTGGCTCGATACGTACGTCAACGAAGAGGCAGGCGTTACCAAAGAGTGGATTGAGGAGCGCAATGCTCGACAGCTTTCGGCTGATAGGCAAGCCTCGCGTCGTGAACGCTTTGCTTCTGGTAAGAAAGCAGGAGCGTTTAACGCTTGGGTGGCGCGCGACCCGCAGGGCGAAATTATCGGTTCTACCACTCCCTATATCGATGCCGAGGGGAGGCAACACTTAGGTTCACTCTATGTTGATAAAAAGTGGCAGGGTACAGGTGTAGCAGGCCAGCTGTTCGATGAAGTGGTGCAGTGGCTTGACCCCACGAAACCCATTGAGCTTGGTGTCACAACCTATAACGAGCGCGCCAAAGCCTTTTACCGTAAACAAGGATTTATTGAACAACCCGGTACAGAACATCTATTTGAAGGTGTTATGCCAGAAGTACAAATGATACGCCCACCACAGGAGGAGCTATAGTATGAAATTTATCGCTAATTCACGTCGCCGTGCCCTCGAGTACGAAAAAGACATCATCACCTACTGGAAGGAAAACAAAACCTTCGAGAAGTCTATTGAGCTTCGTTCGAAAGAGAACTCATACGTATTCTACGATGGCCCTCCGTTTATTTCTGGTGTGCCACACCACGGAACACTGCTTAGCTCAATCGTAAAAGACGCCGTGCCTCGCTACCAAACCATGAAGGGGAAGCGTGTTGAGCGTGTATGGGGATGGGACTGTCACGGTCTTCCAGCTGAACGCTTCACCGAGAAAAAGCTTGGTATTAACTCTCGCCAAGAAGTCATTGAATACGGTATTGAAAAGTACATTGTTGCGACGCGCGAGAATATGGTGCAAACCAGTAGTCTTTGGGAAGACACGATTGACCGCATTGGTCGCTGGGTAGACTTTAAGGGTGCCTACAAAACCATGGATAAAGACTACATGGAGTCTATTTGGTGGGCATTTAAAACACTCTACGAAAAGGGTAAGATTTACGAAGGCGAAAAGGTACTCATGTACTGTACGCTCGATGCAACGCCGCTTTCAAAAGCCGAAGTAACAATGGACGCCGGTGCGTACCAAGACGTTACCGACCCAAGCGTGTACGTGAAATTCCGCATTGCTATTAACGACAAAAAAGATCATGAAACAGTCGGCAAGTCGACCTATCTTCTTGCCTGGACGACGACTCCGTGGACGCTACCTGCAAATACCGCACTCGCTATTAACCCAACTATTAAATACGTAGAAGTTGAGTATGAAGATGCGTTTTACATTCTTGCCGAAGACCTTGTTGAACAAGTCTTTACCGATGAAAAGCATCAGCCGCTTGCGCATCGAGTAGTGCGTCCAATTTCAATCTCTGAACTCCTAGGCCGTTCGTACGAACCACTTTTCGAAGGACACGACGAAGAGAACGCACACAAGATTTGGGCTGCCGATTACGTCACGACAGAATCTGGTACGGGTATTGTGCATATTGCACCTGCCTATGGTGAAGAAGACTTTGCGCTTGCCCGTAAAGAAAAAATTCCGGTTGTGCACGTGCTCGACGAAAATGGTGAATACACTGAAACCGAATGGAAGGGTGCAAACATTTGGGAAATTAATAAGACCATCGCCAAGACGCTTCACGAACGCGGCACGGTTTGGAAGATCGATTACATTCGCCACTCATATCCGCACTGTCACCGCTGTGGTACGAAGCTTATGTACCGCGCACACCCAAGTTGGTTTATGGACATCGAAAGCCAGCGTGACACCATGCTTCAGCAAAACGGTGATATTGAATGGTTCCCTGAACACGTAAAGCACGGTCGGTTTGAAAAGACGATCGAGCAAGCGCCAGATTGGAATATTTCTCGTGATCGTTTCTGGGCAACTGCCATGCCTGTATGGAAAGGTGTTGATGCCGATGGCAATGCTCGCGACGCAGACGGCAACGAATACGTAAAGGTACTCGGAAGCTACGCCGAACTTAAGGAATTAAGTGGCGTTGAACTAAACGATTACCACCGTCCGTGGGTTGATGACATTACGTTTGAAGTTGATGGCGTTACCTATACACGCATCGATAAGGTAATGGACAGCTGGTTCGAAGCCGGTAGCATGCCTTTCGCGCAGTTCCACTATCCATTCGAGAATAAAGAGAAGTTCGAAGCTAATTTCCCAGGTGATTTCATCGTTGAATACATTGGCCAAGTTCGTGCGTGGTTCTATTACATGCACGCCATGAGCGTGGCACTGTTCGGTGAAAACTCATTTAAGAACGTTGTGGTAACGGGTAACGTTGCCGGTAACGACGGTCGTAAGATGAGTAAGAGCTACGGCAACTACACCGACCCGAACGAGCTGATGGATAAATTCAGTGCCGATTCACTTCGCTTCCTGTTGCTCTCAAGCCCGCTCCTCAACGGCGAAGACTTCGCCTTGCAAGATAAAGAAGTAGGGGACGTTGCCCGTAAGCTGAGTATGGTATGGAACATGTACGACTTCTTCACAATGTACGCAGAAGTAGATGGTTGGGAGTTTGACGGTGAGTTGGTTGACCCATCGGACGAAGTAACCAACCCGCTCGACCAATGGATCATTGGCCGTGTACACCAGCTTATTCAAGAAATTGAGCAGCACATGGACGGCTACGATATTCCAAATGCAACAGCACCAATTCTGCCGTTCCTTGATGATGCATCGAACTGGTATGTTCGACGTTCACGCCGACGCTTCTGGAAGTCTGAAGACGACGCCGATAAGAACAACGCCTACAAGACGCTGCACTACGTGCTCGTGCGCCTGAGCCAGGCATTGGCGCCATTCGTACCATTTATGGCTGAAGAGCTCTACCGCAAGCTTACAGGTGGCGAAAGCGTTCACTTAACTGATTGGCCTAAAGTGGGACATGCTAACCAGCTTGTGCTCGACCGCATGGCACGAACTCGTGAAATCATCGAGCAGGGTCTTGCGCTTCGTATGTTTAAGGATGACACCGAGGTACAAATTAAAGTACGCCAACCACTTTCAAAGTTAACGTATGGCGGCGAGCCGCTTGATGCGTTCTATGAATCAATTATTGCCGAAGAAGTAAACGTAAAGAACGTTGAGCACCAAGCGGGCGCTGCGTCTGTTGTGCTCGATAAGTCTATTAGCCCTGAGCTTCGCCGCGAAGGCCTTGCCCGCGAAATTGTTCGTCACGTCCAGGCGGCGCGTAAAAACGCTGGCCTTAATGTTGATGACCGAATTCAGGTGAGCCTTGTAACCGAAGACAGCGAACTACAAAAAGCGATTGATGAATACGCCGAAACAATCGCCGCGGAAACCTTGGCTGAATCAATTGATACTGCCGCCTATGAACACGCCTCAGACGTGAAGGTTGAAGGTGTCATGCTCGCGATTTCTCTTCAGAAAAAGTAGTCTAGAAAGTCGAAAGCCCCCGGGGCCTTCGACTCATGCCGAACCCCTAGGGGCTGGCGGAGTTGAAGGACCACGGGGGTCAGGTGATCAGGTCGAAGTCGACCAGCGACAATGGGTTGTCGGGGAGCCAGATGATGGCTAGGCGACCGAATTGGTCGCGCACCTCGTATCGTCCCATGTCGTAGTAGGCTCGCTTGATCTCCAGGTGAAGCTGGATGGGCTCGGGCGTTTCGCTCGGGTCGTCCAGGCGCAGGGCCCAGATGTGTGCGGCGTGATTGCCGCTTCCGGCGTGGCGCAGTGCCTCGTCCACTTCGTGTACAGTCGGTTGGTGCTCACTCTCATCGAGAGAGGGCGCCAGGCTGATGATCCGGTAGGGGATCGTTCCGCCGTTCATCCTGTCTCCCTTCTTGTAGAGTGGATGTCCGATACATATATAATAGCATATATAGCGTGTTTTGTAAACTGCACGACACTAGTGACGTACGGCGCGAAGCGCGTGTGAGCCAGTGGTGCGGATACGGCTATGTTCGGTGGCGAGCTTACCGTTTTGCATGCGGCGAAGGCGGTCTACAAAGTCGCCACATTTCTTCTTAGCAACATCGAATGAAATCGACACTGAACCAGCGCGATCACCCTTTATGCCAGTAAAGTCTTCAGGATAGAGCCCAGTCCAGGTTGCTTTCGAGTAGTCACGGTGCAGGTGGGCATTCTGTTCAGCTGTTAGGCTCGCTTTAATATCGACACCAACCCAGTGTCCATCAAGTTCAACGTAGAGGTCGCGCCCTGAACGGTCCTGCTCAATAGTTGTCTTATACCTATAGGGAATTCCTGCCGCGCTCAGTAATGTTTCGGCGGCAAGTTCATGGCGCATGCCGTCGATGAGCTTATGAAGATTATCAACAACAACGTCGTATTCAATTGGTGGATTCTCGGCTCGTGGCTGTTCGGGATGGAGATTGTTCTGGCCGGAATAGATAGCGACGTAGGCGGTCGCAAGGTTCCTGGCGAGATCATCAATTTTAAGCTGTGGGTTCTCGTCAATAAGTTCTTTGATTTGTCGGTTGAACGGAATGATGTGGTCTTCTTTAAGTTCACCAATACGAACTTCGTTTGATTCAAAATCACGGTGTTGTTTGCGCCACTGTTTATTGCGAAAGCCACGACGTGAGTTAAGTTCCTGTTCGGCGTCAATAAAGACACCCAGATGACTAGCGATGCCGATAAGCGAACGATCGAACGGGTCGATATCATTTGATGATTCGGAAAGCATCCTCGCTGCTTCCGGGAAGGCTGCGGCGTCAGGCTGTCCAAGCGCGCGAAGGCGGAAGTACTCGTCAGATTCTAAAACCGCACGATCAACGGTTTCTCGAATATAGGACTTCGAGAGTGCGAGTCGTTCGTGCGGCGGTGCTTGGCGCTCTTTTTTTGCGTCAGGCTCGCTTGATCGGGGAGTGGTGGGAGGTATGTTTGTTTCAGGGTGCATCGTTTAAAGGTAGTTTACCATAAACAGATTGGCAGTCCAACAGATCGGGGCAAGGGAAGGGCATTGACTTTTTAATACGTTTATGCTTAAATATATACATACTAAATTAAAAACAAATAGTAGTTTAAAAATATGTCATTATTTCAGTACCTTCAATTACAACCAATCGATCCGCAAGACGATGGAACGATAAGCGACCTCGATCAATACGACGAGGACGAAGTCATTGACCTTACCCAGGATGAAGATGGCGCCACTCTATTGAGCGAGTGGGAAGCCATTGAAAAAGACCTTCATGGCACAAGCAAGTAGCACGCGATAACCTGCTATAATTTTAAAGATGCTAACAATTTCCGACGAAGAATTTGACGCCCTTGTGACCAAGGCTATGGATGAGCTGCCGCAGCAGTATATTACTGGTCTTGATAACGTTGCAATTTTATATGCCGATGAGCCCGATGAGTATCAGCGCGAGAAAGCTCGGCTTGATAACCGTCACATGCTTTTAGGCCTTTATGAAGGTATTCCTTTAACGCAGCGTGGTGCCGGCTATAGTTTTGTCTTGCCTGACAAAATTACGCTTTTTAAGAACCCAATTCTATCGCTTTCAACCACCCCAGAAGACCTATTTGAACAGGTGAAGCGTACCTTGTGGCACGAGATTGCCCACTACTACGGGCTCAGTCACCGCGACATGCACCGGCTCGAAAACCGGGACGTTTAAAAGCATAGGCAGTTCTGCCTGCGTGGTATAATAGAAACATACTTATTAGTGTCTAGGCGGGGAGGGCACACATAACGTATGTGGATACTGCGAGGAATTCAAAAGGGTAGAAAAGTGACGCTCTTCCTCTTTTTGGTTCTTGTATCTGCATCATCACTTGTACTTATTAACTCTCGGCCTTCGTATGCCGAGAGTCCTTCGTTACTGGGAACTGTTCGCTGCGTACTGCGCACGGTACTGCTCACCGAATGTGCGCCGAGCGATACGCCAGCGCCACTTGCTCCCACACCAGCGCCCGCTCCTTCATCGCCTTCACCTGCGCAATCACCAAGTAGCGGGTCAACAGCAAATGCGTCTTCGGCCCAGGCTGCCACGTCGACTCCAGCGGCAGGAGCGGTAGCCGGAGCTCAAGATGTAGCGCTCCCAGACACAGCGCTTACGAACTACCCAAATATTCGATCGCTTACCCCTGCAAGTAGCACAGGCTATGCGTTGAATGACTCTAATTACTTGGCGTACTTTAACTCGTATAGTCCGTATGCGCTTGCGGCCGGGCAAGAAGCGGCGGCGAGCGGATTAGTTGAAGCCAGCGCCGACGGCTGGAAAATTCTAGGTGTTGCTTGGTACTGGTGGGTTGTTGCAGCGGCGCTTTTAGTGGCATTTATCACCTCTGTTAGACGGATGATATTAAGGAGAGCCTCAGTATTGCCGGGAGGAAGTTAAGATGCTAAAGTAAAGAAAAATACAAAAATTGAGATTTGTATTAACAACTAATGATGGGGTAGGATGTGACCGTGGTGGAACCGGGCATTTCGCATACCAGGGGAGAGTTCCATGAAATTACCAGTGCATGCGAGAGCCTTAGGTAAACAAATTACATTAATTACAACTGCATTTATTTTAGCGGTGAGTACTTTGACGGCAGCAGTGCCGTTTATTTTGTCTCAAAATGCGAGCGCTGCTCCTGAGGCGGTATTCACGCAAGGTTTTGAAGCCAATACAAATGGAGTACTCGATAAAGATAACGGCTCGGCATCGTACGGCGATATTGAGCGAGTTCCATCGGGTACTGGCGGTATTACCGCCGCGGGAGGCTCAAGCTACGCGACTGTATCGCAAACCGATTCTGGACCATTTACCCGTTTTGACGGCTACCGAAGCACATGGTCAGGTGAATGGCGCTCAAGTGTTGCAGTTTACCTCGATCCATCTTGGACCGATGGAACTGGCTTCGACTGGTCTGTAGCGGCGAATAGCGCAAGTAATACGCACCGCCGTGACTTTGTGTTCCACGTAGAAAAAGACGCTAGCACAGGTTCACTTCTTGTTGCAGGTTCAAACAACACTGGGTTTGCACCGAGGACAAACCTTGAATCAGGTGCACACTACACCGTAGCAACTGCTGGTTGGTACACACTTCAGCACGTGTTCCGTGATAACGGAGGTGTACTTGCAGTCGATCTTAACGTACTCGATGCGGCTGGGAATGTTCTTTTCACCACCACCCGTTCAGATGCAACCGACCTTGTTTCATTGCTCGGGGCTAACCGCTACGGATGGTTCACTTATGTATCAGTTCCAGGTACGCTCGCAATTGATAACTTGAATCTTGCCGTGACGGCGCTTCCTGTAAAGAACGTCTCGACTAATGAATCATTTACTTCAATTAAGCAGGCGATTGATGACAGCGACACCGTAAATGGTAACGTCATTGAAGTTTCAAAGAACATTACCGTTACCGAGGCAGCTGTTGTTAACAAAGACGTTACAATTCGTGGCGTAAACGGTGCGGTACTATCAACCTCTGGTAGTAACCAACTCTTCACTGTTCTTGCAAACGGCGTCACCTTTGAAGGGCTTACTTTCCAAAAGACCGACAACGCCGACCAACACTTTATTGGTGTGCAGTCGAGTGGTGTCACTATTGCCGACAATAGCTTTACCGCCCAGTACAACCTAACTGCAAATGCAGGCACAACTCGCGCTATTGTTGTGAGCGGGGGAGTCGACGCCCTTGTTATTACCGGTAACACCTTTAATAACATTCGTCAGCCAGCTTACATTAATAACGGCTCAACCGGAACGATTAGTGCGAACTATGCAAACCAAACCCGCGGATGGGTTATCGAGAAGGCTTCAAACTTCGAGCTTATCGGTAATACCTGGGGAACGAATGCTATCGACTTCGCGATTATTCCTGGAGTGAACCCATCGACAACTCCGAATAACTATACCTGTAAGGTTGCGACTATTATTTCAGCAAACAGTAATGCGCGGGTAGACGACCAAGCTCCTGCATCGATTCTGACTTGTCCTAACACGGCGCCACTTGTAAGCTTCACTGGTGCAACTCCGGCAGATGGTAGTTGGGTCCGTGGAACAGTGAACGGAAGCGTTCTCGCAACAGATGACCACGGCATGGGTAGCTACTACGTTCGCTACTGGAAAAATGCCTTTGAAATTGCTGGCGGCGGCTCACTTGTTGGTAACTGCCAATCAGCTCCTGGGGCATTCCTTCTTGGAAAGTCAGTCACTGCGAACTGTAGCTACGATACGACCGCTCAGACTGATGGTACAAAGCTTGTACTTTCTGCGCAGTTCCTTGACGGACACAACGCATGGGGAAGTAATCTTCGTACCTACTACGTTGATAACACGAAGCCTACTATTTCAGTAAAGACGGGCACTTCAACGGTTGATGGTTCATCGACGACACAGCCATACACCTACATTAGCTTTAAGCTGTACGACAAAGCAGGCAACCTTAAAGAAGTAGTACTCAACGGAAACACCTATACCCGTTCTGGAACATGGAACGACCTCAACTGGCTTAACATTACCAAGAGTCAGTTACTCCAAGGTACAAACACCATTATCGTTCGCGATAAAGCCGGCAATGAATCGCAGCTTACCTTCGAATACGACTCCGTCGCACCAGACGCACCAGTGCTTGGTGTAAACGGACTTGTAAGCGGCGGTGCAACCAACCAGTCTAGTGTTACTGCAATCTGGAACAAGCCAAGCAGTGATGTAGTTCGCTACGAATACAAGTACTGGAATGAAATTCCAGCCAGCCCATGGAACGCTTCGAACCCTTGGACTACATCGGTAACAGGTGAAAGCCGAACGGGCGACTTTACGGAAGGCGAAGGTAAGCACTTCCTTCAAGTACGTGCCTTTGACGGCGCGGGCCACGTATCTCCATGGTCAAATGTATTCGAGATTAATTACGATGCAACAGCACCGAACCTTTCGATTCCAACCTACACCATTACCGGAAACGTTATTCGTCCTGATATTACAAACGACGACCCAAGCGCATCATTGAAATGGGACCGTGTTAGTTCACCAACTGGCAGTGTCGTTACAATTTCAGACGATACGGCACTCGCTCCGGACTTTACAGTTGATACAACTGGTAGGTACGAATACACCATTACTGCAACCGACCCAGCGGGTAACCTATCCGTTCAAACCCTAATCTTCAACTACGCAGCCCCAGCCGCAGCTCCGGTAACGAATGAAGGTGAAGTTCTTTCAGCAACAGATGGAGAGGAACAACCTCAGACGGTTACAAACCCGGCAGCAACACCTCAAATTGTTGGACCAACTGGCTTTGCATCTATTCTCGGTACAAGCACAAACAACCAAGATGACACTGATGACACCAACGGTACCGCTGAGGTTGAAGGCCTTGAAACGGCAAATACACTTGCTGCAGCGGTTGACGCTGACAACACCGATGGCAACGCCCTTGGGCTTGCATGGTACTGGTGGCTTCTGATTATCGCAGGTGGTGCAACTGGCCTTTGGTGGCTCATTGCGGCACTCCGCGGACGCGGCTCAGAATAAACCATCCTCAGTGACACCAGGAAAGTCCTTACGCTTGTAGGGACTTTTTGGTATACTTTAGGTAATCGTGAAAACGAAACAAAAACAGATAAAAAAACCGGTCTCAGCTCGAGCGAAAGTAGCGACGCCGTCTAAAACACGTAGCAAAAAGACTCCGTTACATGCCCGGGTTGGCAGTCACGCGAAAACTGTTTTAGTTCCACATAAGGAAAATCATTACCGTCCTCACCTTATTCGCGCCCAAGGACTGGTTGCTGTTCTTGTGATCGCACTGCTTGCGCAGGTTACGTATAGTTTTGTAACAACCGGACACTTAAGCGTGCTTGGGCGCGTTTCAAATATTGAAGTACCAACCCTTCTTATTGATACGAATAAAGAAAGGGAAGCGGCAGGGCTTCCGATTCTTCATATGAACGACGAGCTCAGCGAAGCCGCCTTTTTGAAAGCAAAAAATATGTACGCCGAACAGTACTGGGCGCACGTTTCACCAACGGGAATTCAACCATGGAAATGGTTTGGAGACGTAGGGTATAACTATAGCCACGCCGGTGAAAACCTCGCAAAAAACTACCCAACGGCAGAGGCGACCATTGATGCCTGGATGGCATCACCAACACACCGAGAGAACGTCTTAAATAGTGACTATGCGGATGTTGGATTTGCGGTTGTCGACGGACAGCTTAATGGAGAGCAGACAACGCTCGTCGTTGCACTCTACGGTGCTCCGGCTACGGTTGCGGCGGTGGAGGCGGCAGCCACAGAGCAAACTGGCTTCCTCGCAGGCAACGTAACGGGGGCAACGGCATCAAACCCACTGGCATATTTCGGCTCAGCCCTTGAAGCCCTTAGTCCGGTAACGATTGTCGTGCTTGGACTTCTCGCAGTTGTAGCAGTTGTTGGAGTTGTTGCACATCAGCATCGTCACAAATTACCAAAAGCGCTACGCCAAAGTTGGCGCGCGCATCATGGTATGTTTACATTCGTTGGTATGATCGCCCTTGGGGTGCTGATTATTGTCGCAACCGGTGGCGGACAGATTTAGGCGTTTGTGTACGCGGCGCTTTGACCGCTTGCTTGTGACGGCGTAGACCAGGTCTTGCCGTCGTCGCCCAATAGGTAGGCGATTTCACTTTCGCTTACAGAGTAAGGTTGGCCATTTACTGCTGCGCCTACGATAGTGTAGTTCCAGCCTTGGCCACCAAATGTACCACCGCTAATGCGGCCCATTCCGCCACTTTCACCCTGTTGATAGATAACCCAATGATCTGGTTTGAATTTCGGCTCTTGCACGAGCGGCCCCCTTCGGTATTAATGTCTCTTACTAGTATAGTATATGTTCGAAGTAGGGTACTAGAGCGGTTCTTTACATTTTGACCCTTCTCTGTTACAATAATTTACTGATTGTTAAGAACATAAAGGAAATTAAGAATGACAAAAGCAGTCGTTAAGATCGGTGGCAAACAATTCATTGTTGCCGAGAAAGAGACCCTCATGGTGGACCTCCTCCCTGAAGGAACTAAAGAGCTCACGCTTGACGCACTGTTGGTGATTGACGGTGAGAAAACCACTGTCGGCGCTCCAACGGTCAAAGACGTGAAAGTAATCGCTAAGGTTATTGAAGACGAAGTAAAGGGCGACAAAGTCCTCTACATCCGCTACAAAGCCAAGAAGCGTGTTCACAAGGTGAACGGTCACCGCCAAAAGCACTCTAAGATTGAAATTACTTCAATCAAGTAGTCACGAAGAAGCCCTCCGGGGCTTCTTTTATTTCTCACGCAGCTAACAGGGGTAGATAATTGCGTTAATTGCTTTTTCATGGTATAAAAGGTATATGTCGTTGTTTCACGAGAACCAGCCACTGATTCGAAAAACATTTCATCACGTTCGTGACCTCGATCAGTATGGCCGTGAAGCAGCCGAAGCTATTGGCGATGATCCAAATAACACCCTTATACGGTACATGGATCAAGACCTTGATATGTACTTGATTGACGGACAATTTGATCCAACACGTCATGTCCATGCGTTTGTTGACCGTATGCCAGTAAGCGGTGGTAAAGAGAGGCTCTACTTATCGCGCTCGATGGGGTTGACATCACTCGCTGGTAATATTCGATGGAGATCTGGGGTCTCGAATACGAGGTACTTGGCCGGTCTTGATACGTACGAACATATTCCGGCGGATGACCCCCGACTAAACGAGCGCTTTATGCCCGATAGTGCACGCTACTATAAAATAGCTCGCGAGGCACTCCGGGAAGAATATGAGCAAGCATTCGGAAAAATCTTGGCATTAACACCAGATAACCTGTATCGGGAAGAGATTTCACCACCAACGCCGGGTCAAGAGCGGCAGTTACATGAACGGTCTCGAACGAGCCTTATCGACCTATATGCGGCGCATGATGTTGACGCACTGACGAGTAGTAAACCGCGAACGCTTTCTTTTAAGGTGGGGGACGATCAGTCATTTTCAAATGTGACGCTTCGCCTTAGGCCGGGGGTAAGCGAATCGAGGACTGCAGTCGATAATGATCCACTTGTTTCAGCGGCCTTCGAGCATGACGGTGCTGCAATGTACGCGCTACTTCCCCTTGGGGAAAATACGTTGATGCACCAGTCTATATCACTTACGGGAGATAGTAGAGTGCGGTTTGATAGCTATGCTGAGTTATCGTATCTTGTTGATCTGGTCGAGACTTTAGCTCAGAATGCGGACCATGCCATTTTAGACTACTGCGATAATGACCACGTGGTGTATGAAATTGAATATGCGTTGCAGCCGGTTGTAAAGGAAGATAGTAGCCAGCATGAGTCACTTGTCGATTTTATGAAGCGCCGAAGAAAGTAATTAACCGTAAACGCTTATTGACGCTCGTCTCCTCGTGCTATGTCTTCGACATAGCGCCTCGTCGTTCGGTAAATAACCGTAAACGCTTATTTACTCTCACTTCCTCGTGCTATGTCTTCGACATAGCGCCTCGTCGTTCGGTAAATAACCGTAAACGCTTATTTACTCTCACTTCCTCGTGCTATAATAAGCCCAATGATTGAGGGTCTGAACTAGCATATGGCGATTGTTATTGCTGTCACCAACCAGAAGGGTGGAGTGGGGAAAACAACCACTTCAATTAACTTGGCGTATTTCTTGTCCAAGGCTGGTAAACGAACGCTTCTTGTTGATTTCGACCCACAAGGTAACGCAACGAGTGGGCTTGGCATCGATAAGAGCGAGCTGACGGGCACGATGACCAATGTTATTAAAGGCGATCAAACGCTCGATGATGTTATTGTCAAAACTGAATACAAACACTTGTCAGTTGCGCCAACCACCTCAATTCTTGCCAATACCGAGGCCGAAATGGCTCAAGTCGATAAGCGCTTCTCACGCCTTAAGATTGCCATCGACTCATTACAAACGGTTTATGACTACGTTATTATTGATAGCCCACCGAGCCTTAGTCTTCTGACGGTGAATGGGCTGATTGCGTCGCGTTTCGTGCTCCTTCCGGTACAGGCAGAGTTCTATGCACTTGAAGGCCTAGGACAGCTTCTTGAGACCATGAAGCTTGTTCGAAAGGGTATGAACCCGAACCTAGAACTCCTTGGCGTGCTACCAACCATGCTCGATTCTCGCACTACACTTAGCACGCAGGTGCACGCGGAAATTAAGCGTCACTTCCCAGGGAAGGTATTCGAAACAACCATTCCTCGTAATATTCGTTTAGCTGAAGCGCCAAGCCATGGTATTCCTATTGGTGTATACGATAAGTTTTCAAAGGGATCACGTGCCTATAAGGCGCTTGCAAAGGAAGTGATCGACCGCGCTGAAGCCCCAGTACAGACAGGAGTTGCCTCATGAGTGCAGCAAAAAAAGGCCTCGGCCGTGGATTTGAATCGTTAATTCCGACAGACCTTATTGATGATAGTTTCGACCCAAACAGTGTGTATGACCCAACCGCTCAACAAGACGAGCAGGTAAGCCAGGGCAAGACGCTCCCAATTTCTCGCCTTCGTGCTAACCCCGATCAGCCGCGCCGTACTTTTGATCAAGATGCTCTGGAAGAGCTTTCCGAGTCTATTAAAGAGCACGGCCTTATTCAGCCGATTGTAGTAACACCTCGTGGTGATGAATACGAAATTGTCGCTGGTGAGCGCCGCTACCGCGCCGCTAAGCTTGCTGGTATTGAAAAAGTTCCCGTTATCGTTCGTTCGATGACCGACCAGAACCAGCTTGAAATCTCTCTTATTGAGAATATTCAACGCCGTGACCTAAACAGTATTGAAACTGCGACCGCGTACGCCAAGCTTCGTGACCAGTTCAACCTAACCAACGAGCAAATTGCACAGCGCGTGCATAAATCTGCCTCGGCGGTTATTAATACCATGCGACTCTTAAAGCTTCCTAAGGAAGTCGTTGCACTTGTTGCTGAAGGCCAACTCACCGAAGGACAAGTTCGTCCGCTGATCGGCCAAGATCCAAATATTATTGTGAAAGTGATTCCTCGCATTATTGCTGAAGAGTGGAGTGCCCGTAAGGTTGAACAATTCGTTGTAAACATCAAAAAAGGCGCCGAACAGCACGATGATCAATCAAAACCAAAAGTTGAAACGCATCACGAAGCAGCTATCGAAGCACTTCGCGGTAAGCTTGCAACCAAGGTAAACATCCGCACCAACGCTAAGGGTGCTGGTAAGATCGTCATCGATTTTAAGAATCAAGAAGATCTCGACCGTATTAAGGATCTGCTGAGCTAACCGGCAACTTGCCACTGTCTCACGGAACTAGCTTCACGCAATAACCTCTAAGGGTCTCAACGCCTTAGAGGTTTTTGGTTACGCGATAGTGTCCTTAGATACACTGGCAAGTTGCCGGTTAGACGAAGAGATTTAGAACGTTCGAATCTTATTGAACGGGAAAATGCGCATCGTTACTGGCCCAACGACATCGTAGAGGGGGATAGTCCCCATACCTTCAGAGCCGTTACGAGAGTCGAACGAGAAGTTATCTTGACGGTGGTCACCAGAGACGAAGATTTCACCTTCTGGCACTAATTGGTCGGCAGTACCGCTTGTTGGGCTACCAGGTTCACCGCCATTGAACTGGTCGGGGTCGAACCCTTCGGGGTGCGCATCGTTATAGACGACGTAGTGACCATCTTGAAGGGTAACGCGTTCGCCGGGAAGGCCAATGACACGTTTCACGATAAATTCATCTTCAATACCAAGGGTGTAGCGAGGATTCTTAAAGACAATAATATCGCCGCGCTCAGGAACGTACGACTTACCCTGAATGCTCGACCATGTTACGGGTAGGCGGTTGACGATTAAACGGTCGCCGGTGTACATTGTTTTTTCCATGCTTGGACCAACAACATTGTAGCTTCGGAAGACGAAGGTATTAATAAGAATTGTTCCAACAACGACACAAATAACGAAGACAATCAGACCAATAATGTCTTTAACAATAGGGTGTCGTGCGAAGAATGAAGCCTCCATAAACTTCATTTATTATACGTGAGCAGGGCGGTAAAAGCCATAAGCGAATCTGTTAAATGGAGTATTGCGAACACGGTTATGGCTTTAAGCAAATTTTTAACAACACCTTCTATACTGCGAAGCGCCGTATGCTCCGAACCCCATGCTATAATAAGTACAAGTTTTATGAATAATAAGAAACCATCAATCGACGGGTTTATACCCCGTAGGCCTGATAGTCAGGTCGGTGAGCGTCACGTTGTGAACGCTTCTATTAATAATGTCCCTCGTCGTAAAGAATTGCAAAGTGAAGACGATCTACAAAATGTCCAACTTGGTGCACCACGCCCAGGACGGGTTATGGGTCGAACTGATATTGACGAATCATTGAACCAAATTGATGACCCAGACCACCAGCAACATGTTCGCAAGATGTCGCGAAAAGAGAAGCGACGCTGGAAAAAAGAGCATCGTACGCGCAACCAACGAATTCGTAAGCGCATTATTACCGGTGTTGTTATTGCCCTTATTGCTTTGCTCCTTGCCGGTGCTGGATTTCTCGCGTTTAAAGCACTCAATGCAACAGGCAACGTACTGAACGGAAGTATTGTCGATCTTATTCAAGCCGAACCACTGAAGGAAGACGAAAATGGACGCAGTAATTTCCTTATTGTCGGTACTTCTGAAGATGACCCAGGGCACGATGCCGGCTACCTTACCGACTCGATTATGGTCCTTAGTGTGAATCAAGAGAAAAAAGATGCCTACATGTTTAGCATTCCACGCGACCTTTATGTTGATTACGGTATGGCATGTATGTCGGGCTACAAGGGTAAAATTAACGTTTACTTTAGCTGTACGAACGATGGGGAAGACGATGCTGCTGAGCAAGACCGCCTTTCAAAAACCCAGGCATTTATTGGTGATATCGTTGGGCTCGACATTCAGTACGGAGTACATGTGAACTACACCGTGATGCGCGACGTAGTAAATGCTATTGGTGGTGAAATTAACGTGACAATCGATAGTCGCGACCCACGTGGTGTTATGGATAGCAACTTTGACTGGAAGTGTGGCAAGATTTCGCAGCGTAAGGTGAACTGTCCACCAAACGGCCACTTTATCGATTATCCAAATGGTCCCGTCACACTTGATGCAGAACACGCCCTTTACCTCGCACAGGCACGTGGTGATATTGCCCCAACATACGGCTTTGAACAATCAAACTTCGACCGTGAACGAAACCAGCAAATGATCGCCGTGGCAATTCGTGATAAGGCAATGAGCGCCGGAACACTTACAAACCTCGGTGCAATCTCTGGCCTTATCGATGCACTCGGTGATAACCTTCGCACTAACGTTGCGACAAAGGAAATCCGCACACTTATGGATCTTGCACAGAATATTAAGAGCGAACATATTCAATCGCTTGATTTCTACAGCGATGAAGACCGCATTTTCACAACTGGTTCATTACCTGGGGCGGGAAGTTCGGTATACCCAGCGGCTGGTGTATTTGTATACAGTGAACTCCAGGCATTCATTAATAAGCAGCTCAATTCAGAGCCATTCATGAAGGAAGATCCGCATGTAATGGTACTAAACGGTAGTGGTGAAACGGGTGTTGCGACACTTGCCGCTGAGTCGCTTACCGAAAAGGGATTCACTGTCGATTCAGTCGATAACGCGCCTGACGGAACCTACGCTAAAGTTGAGGTCTACCAAATTAATACCGACAAAACTGCAACTGCCGCTAAGCTTGCGCAGCTCTACGGTGTAACCGTCAAGAAGACGACACCACCAGTGAGCGTAACGGGTGAAACAGACTTTGTGATTATCATCGGCGACGCCTCAGTTGTTCGCTCATCATCTGGCAATGAATAAGCTAAGCACGCGAGCGGCGTGCTATAATAGGGGCACGTATGGAGTTTCTTAAACTTGTCCGGAAGCGGTCGTTCTTAAGTGAACTAATCTACACAGTGCTTAACATTGCGCTTGCTGTAGGTGTGTTATTAATTGTCCGCTATACCGAGGCAATTTGGTTTGCACTTGTGCTCGTCCTCCTTAGTAAGTGGCGTATTTTCGCCGTCCGTCCGCGTTACTGGTGGGCGAATCTTCGATCAAACATGGTCGACTTCATTGTCAGTATTAGCATTGTTATTCACATGTACACCATTAACGTTTCACCACTTGGTGAAGGTGCGAAGTGGATCCTTCTTATTGGTCTTACTGTCGCTTACATTGTGTGGCTCCTCTTCATTAAGCCACGCTCAAAGCGTGTGTATGTTGCGATGCAGGCGGGTATTGCGGTATTCCTCGGTATGTCGGCGTTATTCACTATTTCTTACAACTGGCCAGTATCGATTGTTGTTGCGGTCGCATGGCTTATTGGCTACGCGTCGGCGCGTCATACACTGAGTTCGTATGATGAGGAAACTCACGGGTTATTCCTTGGTCTCGTATGGGGTCTCGTCGTTGCTGAAATCGCCTGGGTGGCCTACCACTGGGCAATTGCATACCCATTACCAATCATCTCAAGCCTCATGCTTCCACAAGTTGCAATTATTGTGACACTCGTCAGCTTCCTTGCGTATAAGGTGTATGACTCGTTCTATCACCACGCCAAGGTTCGCATGACCGACGTATTACTTCCTTTGCTGTTCACGCTCAGTGTCCTTTTAGTACTTCTCCTCGTATTCAACCGCGTCGGTACGGCAATCTAGTCGCGAAGACTTAAGCGGCTCGTTACATCCTTCGAAACTAGCTTCACGCAATAACCTCTAAGGGTCTCAACGCCTTAGAGGTTTTTGGTTACGCGATAGTGTTCTCAGAATATAACGAGCCGCTTAGGCTTCGGCGTAGATATGCGGTACTAGGCGAGTTTATCGAGAAGAAGCCCGTAATCACGCTGGGTGTGCAGTACAAAGCCATACTTCGCTGCTTCTTTGATGATTGCGGGGTGCTGTTCTGGATCTGCCTCGAGAATAAGTTTGCCGCCAACGGCAAGTTTTTCTTTTGTTTGAATAAGTAGGTCGAAAATGAGCGCAAGGCCGTGCTTAGCAGCGAAAAGGGCAGTGGCTGGCTCGTGTTCGGTTTCGGGTGAGCGTTCCCATTCAGGATCGACGTAGGGGAGGTTCGCGATAATAATATCAGCAACGAACGGATATGAAGTAAGTAGGTCACTTTGCAGAATTGTTACATCGGCATCGAGATCTTGGGCGTTTTCTTCTGCGACATTTAGGGCGTGGCGACTAATGTCGGCCAGGGTGACATCGAGTTCTGGAAACGAAAGCTTTGCGGTAATTCCAAGACTACCGCTCCCAGTGCCAACGTCAACCAGACGAAGTGGGCGTTCTGCAATGAGGCGTTCGTTCTTCGGCACTGCTTCGCCCAGTAGCTCAATAAGTGTTTCAGATTCAGGGCGGGGAATAAGTGTGGCGGTTGTTACCTTGAAGGCGTGACCGTAAAACTCCTTGTGCCCAACAATATAGGCAACAGGAACGCGGTCAAGACGAAGATCAAGACGGGCGCGGGCAATCTCGAGCTGGCGACTATCAAGGGCTTCATCGCCGTGACTGTGCAGCCAGGTGCGGGGCTTACGAATGGTATGCGCAAGAAGTAGCTCTGCATCGAGGCGGGCACTTGGAATCGCGGCAAACACAAGCTGACGCGTGGCGTCGTCCAGCCAATCCTTAACGGTCGTTACTGACGGCAAGTTCTCGTTCATACGCTTGTAAATGCTCCACTAGGTCATCAATTTGACCATTCATAGCTTGAGGGATTCCTGAGCGGCTGTATCCAATGCGGTGGTCGGTAATACGGTCTTGAGGAAAGTTATAGGTACGGATTTTTTCAGAACGATCACCAGAGCCAATAAGGCCACGACGCTCAGCGGTAAGCTTGGCGTTTTCTTCGTCAATTTTCTGCTGGAGTAGGCGAGAACGAAGCACGCTCATGGCCTTTTCCTTGTTCTTTAGCTGTGACTTTTCGTCCTGGTTGGTTACAACAAGGCCAGACGGAACGTGGGTAATACGAACCGCAGAGTCGGTGGTGTTCACCGATTGCCCACCGTGGCCCGATGCGCGGTAGATGTCGATACGGAGATCGCTCGGGTTGATTTCAATATCTGTTTCTTCGGCTTCAGGAAGAACAGCAACGGTAATGGTGCTGGTGTGAATACGGCCTTGGCTTTCGGTAGCAGGGACGCGTTGGACGCGGTGTACACCAGATTCGAACTTAAGCTGTGAGTAGACAGATTCGCCGCGAACTCCGAATACGACTTCTTTGTAGCCGCCGGTATCATTGGCACTTTCGCTAATAAGTTCGGTTTTGAGGTTGTGCATTTCGCAGTAGCGTAGGTACATACGGTAAAGTTCAGCCGCAAAGAGGCTGGCTTCGTCACCACCGGCACCTGCACGAATTTCAACGATCACGTTCTTATCGTCATTAGGGTCTTTTGGAGCAAGCATAGTGAAGAGTTCTTCTTCAAGTTGAGCGAGCTGGGCTTCGGTTTCGCTTACTTCGAGCTTTGCAAGTTCGGCAAGTTCGTCGCTACCACCGGCAAGTTCCTTGGCTTCAAGAAGTTGAGCCTCGAGGGTTTCGCGAAGGTTTCCTTTTTCAAGAATGTTCTGTAGTTCAATGAGTCGTTTGTTTTTCTTTGAGAACTCAGGATCGCTGTAGGCGTCTGGGCGCGCGAGAAAAGTATCGAGTTCGTTCTTCTCGGTTGTGAGTTCATCAATGTTTAAGGAAATCTTAGGCATAATCAGGGGTTATTATAGCAGATTACCTCTGTTTTGTCTGCACTGGTATACTGGAGAGAGTGAAAGAACTAGCGCTTACAACTTGGCAGGGTGTGCTTTGGGTCTATGACCAAATGCACTGGTTTACCGATAAAGAAGCTTGGTGGATCTTCCGCCTCGGTGCTTTTATGGAGGTAACGGGGTGGAGCCTACTGATTGGTGCGATTATTTATCGCAGTTTTGATTTACCGTTTGACGATGCCTTTGTTTCTGTGGCAGGGCGCATCCACGGTATTTTCTTCGTCGCATACTTTGCGGCAGTGCTCGCAACGTTTCGAAGCATGGGGTGGGGGCTATGGCGACTCGGTTTAGCGCTGGCAGCTGGTGTACCGCCATTTACCTCATTATTATTCGAGCAAATTATGGCGTATCACCGCAAAAAATATCCAGTATATATTGAACCACCACGCGGCTTAAACGAATAAGATGAATTTATGCTTTTGCCAAGCGAGCAGAGCGAATCAGCCCGACGGTGACAAAAATCAGCATTCCAAGAGAACCGGTGATGTAAGCGGCCCAAATAAGCCACGATGCGACGGAGATAAGGGCCTCCCCGGTGGCACCGGCAGCAGACGCGGGTAACGAACCTGTGTAGGTGAGGAGCGTTACGGCAAGATACGGGATGATCAGTGAAGGTGCGCACATCATGGCCAGGAGAGTAAGTCGTAGGGTAGGGGCGAAATAATTCACGCGGTTAAACAATACGGCAATAACCGCTGCTATACCCGCTGAAACAATTGGAATGCCGACAACGAGTACTGCTAGGTTAAGGCTTTCGCTTGTAAGCGGAGCCTGTACAAGTTTTGTTACAGCAAGCGGCGCTACGTTATAAAGGACAAATGTTTCAATGATAACAATAACAAGTAAGAATACACTAAGCTTGAAATAGCGGGGAAGTTCAACTTTTGTCTGCTTGTTTGAGGATGATTTCTTCATAAATTCTTTGGGTACTAGCAGTTAATCTTGATGTGGTTGGTGTGGGGTTTTTACTTTTGTTGCGAGCAGTACAATTCCGATGACTAAACCTGGCAGCCAGGTAAGCACACCAATAGCACCAGCGAGGAATAACATGCTATTGAGGAATGCCTCGAGCCGTGATTGCTCGCCGAAGAGTGATTCCTGGCAGGCCTCATCGCTGAGTGACGCACTTCCTGAAGATAATTCAGCCGTACACTCGGCAGGGATTGCGTCGGGTACGTTACCGAATATGAAATTCGTCGTAGCAAAGAGAATGAATGATGCGGCAATCAGAATGGTTGGACCCAAAAGAAGCCATAAGCCTAGCTTGGTTCGGCCAGAAAGTTTTTTACGATGCGTATGAACAGGTTGGGGGTGCTGAGGGTCCATGGTCTATTTCTTCCTATTCTTCAATTTTTCAATTTCAGGGCTAAAGTAAAACAGTACAACCCAGAGCCATCCGATGAAGATAAGCGCGATAACTCCCGTGAGCACGGAATAAATGATAGTCTTTTCGGTCGTAGGCTGCGTCGAGATCTGCAGCGCTACGGCGATGAGCATAAAGAAAAGGGCAAACCCCGCCAAAAGTAAACGAATGCTCTGCATGATTTTTAACGATTTGTGAGGCTTTAATGGCCCGGTCGGTTTTTTCATTAAATAAGTTCCTTAAATTCGGTATGTATCTAGTGTAACAAAAAACCCGCTCGAGATGAGCGGGTTTTCATGAGTGGAGCTATTAGCTCTCTGACTTCTTAGCCTTGTTTGCAGCAGCTTTCTTAGCCTTGTTTGCAAGTGCTTCCTTGCGTGCTTCAGCAGCGGCGAAGCGGTTCTTGAAGCGGTCGACACGACCTTCGGTGTCGATGATCTTCTCTTCACCAGTAAAGAATGGGTGAGAGGCGCTTGAGATGTGCACCTTTACAAGTGGGTACTCGTTGCCGTCTTCCCATTTAATGGTTTCGGTGGTTTGTGCAGTTGACTGAGTCAAGAATGCAAAACCGGCGACCTCGTCGCTAAATACGACAGGCCTATAGTCGGTTGGGTGTAGGTTGCTTTTCATAATCTGAACTATTGTATCTGTTTTTAACGGATTTGTCAAAGGGTACCACGCAGCTTTGGCGAGTGTACTAGCTTCATGTACAATAAGATTCAATAAGCCCAGGGAAACAACCACTAAAACGAGAGGAGGAGCTATAGGACCGAAACGAATATGGCGAATAGGCTTCGTCCTCGCAGGAAGTGGCCTCGCAGCGATCGGTCTTCAGTTCTTCTTGTTGCCAAACCACTTGCTTGACGGTGGCGTCACTGGTATTTCGATTCTCGGCGCCCATCTTACGGGCATTCCATTTAGCCTTTTCCTCCTCGTTCTTAATATTCCATTTGTCTACCTGGGCTATAAAAAATTTGGTAAAGAATTCGCCGTCTATTCGATGATCGGCATTATCACACTAGCTGCACTTACTATCGTGCACGTACCAGAAGGCTTTACTGATATTCCAATTCTCGCCGCGGTATTTGGCGGTATGTTTGTAGGTGTGGGCGCCGGACTTGTTGTTCGCTACGGGGGTGTTATCGATGGTGCTGATACGGTTGCGGTGCTCATTGACCGCGTGACCGTATTTTCCGTGGGTGAGGCGATTATGGTGATTAACGGCGTTATTATTACCGCAGCTGGCTTTGTATTTGGCTGGGAGAACGCGCTGTACTCACTCATAGCGTACTTTGTTGCTCATAAAGCAATTGACGTCACCGTGGAGGGACTTAACGAATCTCGAAGTGTCTGGGTGGTAAGTATGCACGTGCGTGACATTGGAAAAGTAATTAACCAAGTTATTGAAGAGCCGGTGACGTACTTAAAAGAAGCGAACGTCAAAGACCCAGAACCGCACGGCATTCTACTGGCCGTTATTACACGATTTGAAGAGCAGAAAATTAAAGCTGCAATTCATTCAGTTGACCGACGAGCATTCGTGGTCATTTCAAACGCACACGAGATTATGCGTTCTGATCGAGGGTAACTTTTAAGCCCTTTTTATGTTGGCGCTTTATGTACAGCATGCTTGATGCAAAGGCTGCGCCGATAAATACAATACCAATAAGACCAGTAATGATTTCATTAACGTGGAACACGATGCTCGTCAGAAGCAGAACAGCGAGTGCGCCAATAGCCCAGTGCGCGCCGTGTTCGAGGTAAATAAGGTTCTCGAGTGTTTTACGCTTCACCATGTACACAGTGAGTGAGCGTACGAAGATGGCGCCGATGAACCCGAGGCCGAGGGCAATAATGACAGGGTCTGGGGTAATAGCGAAGGCACCAATAGCGCCATCGAATGAGAGCGTTGCATCGAGCACTTCAAGGTAGAGGAAGAGCAGGAAGCCGGCCTTACCGGTTGCAAGCGCGAGCGACTGTGACTTAGCCTTTTCTTCGCTGTAGTGTTTGAAGGCTGCGCTCAGACCGTGAATGATGATGAATAGAACAATACCGAGGAGCCCGGCCGTGAGAACTTCCATCTGTTGTTCTGCGGGGAGCATGGTTGAAACAAAGTAGAGGGCGAGGATTGAAATGGCGACTGAGACCATTGGGATTTTGCCGAGCTTTGCGAGAGGTTTCTCAATCCAGGTGAGCCACTTCACTTTGTGATCTTCAGTAATAAAGGTAAGGAAGAGCATAAGAAGGAACATGCTTCCGAAGGCTGCTACGATTGGGTGGATTGAAGCGAAGATGTAGCCGTAGGTGCCTGGCTCGTGTGGATCACCCTTTTGAAGGGCGAGCTGCAATGCTTCAAACGGATTAATATTTGCTGCAACGCCCACGATGACGAGCGGGAAGATAAGGCGCATACCAAATACGGCAATGAAGATACCAATCGTCAGGAAGATTTGTTGCCAAAATGGACTCATCTTACGAAGGATAGTGGCGTTGAGTACAGCGTTGTCGAATGAAAGCGACACTTCAAGGAGGGCAAGAATAACACAAAGAATGAGTGCCTCCCAGCCACCGTACATAAAAGCGAGGACAAGCGAAATAAGGGTGATGACAAACGACCAGCGGAATGTTTTCCAGAACATTGAGAGGAGCCTTTCGAGATATTGTTGGTGTTATTTAATACGTGTTTGCTCCAGTATAATGGATAGTAACCGTAAAGGTAAAGGAGGGTCTATGGCGGAGGTGCAAGAAGTCAGGGTTCGTAACGATAAGGTTGTACGGGTTGTTGCTGAAAATGGGGCAATGGGATGGGTTGCATTTACCGCATATATTGGTGCGGTTATTTATTTCTTTCAGCTCGATCAAACATTCTGGGGCTTTATCTTAGCGCTGCTCAAGGCGATTTTCTGGCCAGCCTATCTTGTGTTTGAAGGCATGCGCGCGCTCGGCGCCGCATAAGTTCTCCAACAGGGGTTAAAACTTGTGAATATCACTGAAAAGTGGTATAATTTAGGTTGCTAGACAATCTCTGGAGAACCTACAAAGAAGGTGAGGTGATGTCTTGGAAGAGGCATTGGAAGTACCCGGGAAGATGACGCTGATGCAGCGGATCGACCTGTATCTCGCGCGTCGTATCGAGCACCTGAAGGTGATTCGTGTGGCGACGTCTCGTCGCGACATGTCCATTAAGGCAGCCAAGGCGAAGTACGCTGAGGAGGTCGGGACGCACGAGGCTGAACTCGAGGCAACCGAAAGGGAGCTGGGAGCCCTCCTGCGGCGCTTCCACTACATGATCACGCGTCGTTACTCGAAGACCATCGAGCGGCCAAATGGGACTGTGTCTGAATTCCTCTACGGGCCTGAGCCCGACTGGCCAGCGAGTGAAGAAGGGCTGATCCGGACGCTTCGTGCCTCTGAAGAAGGCATGCAGTTCGTCAAGGTCAGCTACTCGATCGACAAGATCGCGCTGAAGACTGCAATCGCCGAAGGGCGAGTCTCACCAGGACTCGTGACGCGCATCCGCCGTCGTGGCTTCTGGTTCGGCCGTCACCGTACGTTCTTCGTGCAGTCCGAGCTGGACGACAAGCGCAAGACGATCGAGCGCGTCCGGTTCGTGGAACCGAAGCCGATGCTCGAAATCGAGGCCGCGTCCACCAAGTAGTCGTGCGAACGAGATGTGCCTAGCTGGCCCCGGAGAAGTTTCCGGGGCCTAGCTCATATATTGAGCCTAGTAGCCCCTTGAATTTATCCCGTATTATTGCTATAATTACCCCTGTAACGAGATTTAATGAAACACCCGATCGCAGTTACTCCTGAAATTCTTGAAGAAGTTTAGGCGCGAACGGGGAAGTAAAAGGAGTAATATCATGGCCGTTGAGGTTGATATTAAACAGCTGCTCGAAGCTGGTGTTCACTTTGGACACAAAACGAGCCGTTGGCACCCAAAGATGGCGCCATACATTCACAGCAAACGCCAGGACACTCACATTATTGACCTGACGAAGACCGTTGAAGGTCTTGAAAAGGCACTTCCATTCATCACTGCAACTGCAGCTGCTGGAAAGCCAATTCTTTTTGTGGCAACCAAGAAGCAAACCAAGGACCTCGTCAAGCAAGTTGCCGAGAGCCTTAACCAACCATACGTAACTGAGCGTTGGCTCGGCGGTATGCTCACAAACGTGAACACTGTTTCTGCCCAAATTAAGAAGCTTAAGGACCTCGAGC
>Ga0307406_10000080_pt1 | contig 53847 bp, 25 predicted proteins | sample 322Cmetagenome_3_FD_203706 | JGI IMG/M metagenome (GOLD analysis project Ga0307406, IMG submission 203706) | Maize rhizosphere microbial communities from greenhouse at UC Davis, California, United States - 322HYB-C-2 | ecosystem: Host-associated > Plants > Roots > Rhizosphere > Soil | place...
GTGGCGGAGATGGTGGGATCAGATTTGATCAAGCGCGCGACCGACAGGCCGTCCATCCCGGGCATCTGCATGTCGATGATCGCCAGGCGGAAAGGATCCGGTCCGGAATTCTCGCGACGGAGCAGTTCGAGCGCCTCAAACCCGCTGCTCCGGCCGGAGGATCGCATCTGGAGATTGGAAAGCTGGAGCTGAAGGATCTTGCGGTTGGTCGCATTGTCATCCACCACGAGAACCCGGAGATCCTTGGGACAATCGATTCCACCGGCCACCTGCCGCGGCGGAACGGCATTCTTGCCGAAGGCGAGTTGGAACCAGAAGGTCGAGCCTTTGCCGGGTTCACTCTCCACGCCGATCTCGCCGCCCTGCGCTTCGATGATCTGGCGGCAGATGCTCAGGCCGAGGCCCGTGCCACCGTACTTGCGGGTGTCCGAACCGTCTGCCTGGACAAATGGCTCGAAGACCCGCTGGCGGAAATCTTCCGCGATGCCGATTCCCGTATCCTTGACCTCGAAGCGCAGGCTCGCCGCGGTCCCCGTTTCTTGGAGCAGCGATACTGTTAGAACCACTTCGCCCTCAGCGGTGAATTTCACCGCATTCCCCAGAATATTCACGAGCACTTGGCGGAGCCGGCCGGCATCGCCCCGCAGGTAACGGGGCACCTCGTCATGGAAGTGGCACGCCAGTTCGAGTCCCTTGCTGCGCGCGCCGCCGCCGACAATGTCCAAGGTCCCCTCGACGATTTCTGCCAGATCGAACTCGAGCGTTTCGAAGTTGAACATCCCGGATTCGATTTTCGAGGAGTCCAGGATGTCATTGATGAGGTTCAACAAGGAGTCGGCACTGCTGCGGATCGTATCCACATAGTCGCGCTGGTCGCGGTTGAGATTGGTATGAAGCAGCAGCTCCGCCATGCCGATGACACCGTTCATCGGGGTGCGGATCTCGTGGCTCATGTTCGCGAGGAAGCGGCTCTTGAGCTGGACCGATTCGAGCGCGGCATCGCGGGCGTCTGATAACTCTCCGAGAATCTTTTTGCGCAGGGTGATGTCGCGGGCGGAAGCGCAGAGCAACTCCTGGCCGCCGAAGGTGAAGAAGGCCGCGGTGAACTCGACCGGGATTTCGGAGCCATCCTTCGTCCGGTGACGGGTTTCGAAGGTCCGGTAGGGGGCCGCTTGCAAGGACACCCAGAAAGAGGGCCAGCTATCCCTGTCGATCTCGGGAATGATATCGGAAATGCAGAGCGCCCGCAGTTCCTCTGCGGAGTATCCCAAGGTTCTGCAAGTCGCGGCGTTGGCGTAAAGCAGCCGCGAGTCGGGAGCGGCCCAGAACATCGCCTCGGGGGCATGATCCACCGAGAACTGGGTGAAGCGGAGAGCCTCCTCGCTGCGCCGTCGCTCGGCGACCTCGCTTTCCAGTCGCTTGTTTGCCGCTTCGAGTTCCAAGGTCCTCTCCCGCACCGAGGATTCGAGCGACTCGGCATGGCGGCGTGTTTGTTGCAGTAGGAACCACTTTCCGGCCAGTGCATGGGCACACTGGACGACCTCGATCATGTCGAAGGGTTTCTTGAGAATGAGCAGCCGGTCCGTCCGGCCCAACCGCGCGATCATCTGCTCCCACGAGTAGTCAGAATAGGCGGTGCAAATGACGACCTGCAGATCCGGGTCGATTTCCCACAAGCGGGCCGTGGTCTCGATCCCATCCAGGCCCGGTGGCATGCGGACATCCATGAAGACGACCTCGTAGCGCCGGCCTCCGTGGGTCGCCGCGGCCACCAGCTCCAGCGCCTCGAGTCCCTGAGAAGCGAAGCCAAGCTCGAAGGAGGCCTTGGCCACGACAGGTGCCGGCACTCCAAAGAACGCGTCTTCCGCCGCTTCGAACTCGTCCAGGGCAGGCTCGGGCGCGAGGATCTTGCGGAAATCGTCGTGGATCGCCTGGTTATCATCCACCACGAGGATGCGGTGCGACCTGTCTTCCCGCGATCCGGCAAAGGGATGGGAGAAGTTCATGACAAGGCGATGGGGTTGCCCGGTGGATGCACCGGTAGTTCGAGGGTGAAGGTCGCCCCGGCTCCGCCGCCATCGCTGTGGACGGTGAGGCTGCCTCCCATCTCCCGCGCGGCCAAGGCAGCTCCATGGAGGCCGAAGCCATGGCCGTTCGGCTTCGTCGTGAAACCGTGGGCGAAGATGCGGGTCAAATTCTCCGGCGGGATGCCGACGCCGTTGTCGATCACCGAGACCCGGACACTCCCCGGGCTGCCGCTCACCCGCACGGTCATTTTCTTGGTCGCGGAGCCGGAATCGTCGCACGCCTGTTTGGCGTTGCGGATCAAGTTGACCAAGACCTGCACTGCCTTGTGCTTCTCGACGGTGATCTTCGGCACCTCGTCATATTCGCGGATCACTTCCACCTCGTGGCGCATCAAGGCATCCGCGTTCATGCGCAGGCTATCCTCGACCAAATCACCCACCTTGACGGTTTCGGTGAGACAGGCGGTCTTGGCGTGGTCCTGCTGCATGGCCACGATCTGCTTGATGTGATCGATGTTTTTGCCCAGCACCTGAAGCTCCGCCAGCACCTCCGACTGTTCTTCGGCAAGCCTTCCGGCGAGACTTTGGAGGAAGCCGGGGAGCTGCCGTCCCCGCGGATCGCCCGCGACGAAGGCGGCCAGATCGGTCGCATGCTCTTCGAGCAGATCCGCGGTTTTCTTCACGCTTCCGATCCGCGACTCGCGGACCTTTTGGGCCGCCACGGAGCAGGAGATGTTCACGCTGTTGAGGACGTTGCCCACGTTGTGCAGGACGCTGGTGGCGACCTCCGCCATGCCGGCGCGCCGGGAGGCCTCCAGCAGCTCCTTGTTCATGACATCCAGCGCGGCTCCGGCTTCCTTGCGCTCGGTGATGTCCTGGATCTGCGAGATGAAATAAAGCGGCTTGCCCAGTGGATCGCGGATCAGCGAGACGCTCAGCAAGGCCCACACCACCCGGCCCTGCTTGTGGAAATAGCGCTTCTCCATCTCATAGGACTGGATCTCGCCGCTCAGAACCTGCCGCACCTGCAAGAGGTCCAGTCCCAAGTCCTCGGGGTGGGTGAGGTCTTGGAAAGTCCGTGCGTACATCTCCTCCGCTTCATATCCCATCAGCTGGCAGAGCGCTTGGTTGACCTTGATCCAGTGGCCCGCCGGTGACACGAGAGCCATGCCGATCGACGCGTGTTCGAAAGCGCTCGTAAAGCGGGCTTCGCTTCCCTCGAGTTCCTGCTCCGCGCGATTGCGTTCGCTCATTTCGTGCTTCAGCCCGCGGTTGGCGGCCGCGAGTTGCCGCGATCTCGAGATCGCTCCCTGCGCCAGATACACGGTCATGCCGAGTAGCGCGGAGGCGAGCATCCCGAGGATCAGCACCGCCTTGGTGAAATGCGAACTCCGCGCCGCCAGCAGTTCCGCCCGCGGCCAGACCCGAGCCACCCAAACCCCGCTGGGGAAGGGAATGGGAAGCTCCACCGCATGGGCTTGCGAAGGAGGGCCGGCTCCATCCGTCCGCGCGTAGAATTCCTTGCCGCCTGCGGACAATTTCATCTCATACTCGGCGGTCAGGTCCTTTTCCAAGGCGGCGTCCAGCAGTTCCTGCAAGGGCAGGGTGCCAGCGATCCATCCCTCAAAGCGCCCCTGCCGGTAGATCGGTATGGTAGCCATGATCCCGATGTCTTCCGATGCCAGCTTGAACGGGGCGGAAAAGGCCGCTTGGCGCTCATCGCGCGCCCATTCCAAAGCCTTCCGTTCCCCGGTGCCATGAATGTCGGTGGCCATTCTCCCCTCAACTTGCGTGCGTGGCACCACCCAGCGCACCTGCAGCTCCGGGTCTACACAAGCGATCTCCTGGTAGCCGACAGGATCACCCAAATGGGACGCCGCATCCGCTTCCCAAATCTCCCGCGCCGGCCGGCCGGTCGCCTCCCACCTTCGCGCCAGACGGCGGAGGGAATGCATCTCCGACTGGAGGCGAGCCAGGATCTCGTTCTTCGCCATGTTGGCATTCGCCTTCACAGTATCCGCCATCTGCTCCTGCTCCCGATCCGCGAGCGCATGCCATAGGACGATGGTCGCGGACACCGCCGCCAGGGCGGTCGAGATGGGCAACCAGCGCGGCGAGCGATTCTCCGCCGCGGATTCCTGGCTCCATGCGATGCTGAAAAATGCCGCGCCGAGCGCCAGGAACCCCGACGCCGTGTGCAAGGCCATCCGGCTGAGCAGCCCCCACCCATACGTGCCTGTTAGACCGGTCATGTAACCCAGCAAGGCCATCGAACTCAAGGCGATGACGAGCGAGCTCAGTAGCCCGGTCGCCAGCCGTCCTCGCGGGTGCCGGCACAGGACGCCCGCGGTGACTGAGGCCATACCGGACATCAGAAAGATCAAGGCGGCGACCGGCGACATCCTGCCGGGATGCGAGGTTTGGGTAACGATGTAGCTACGGAACAACAACTGGTCGATTCCCAGATCCAGATCAAAGGCGTACTCCAGCAGCGTGAGGAAACCGACGAGGGCCACGACGATTCCGAAGGGCAATGCGAGGCGCCGCCTTCCCGAACGGATCGCCAAAAGAGCCACGCCCGTGCACAGGAAGCACAGCGCGGTGTTGTACTTCATCGGGGCGAAGGTCGGGTGGAGTTGGATCAGCAGCGGCAGACGGGCATGCCACCCCACCAGGACAGTGAGCCCGAGCAGTATCACCAGAACGCCAGCCATCAGCGGAAGCGCCCCCACGTCCAAAGTGCTGCCGGTAGAGCGGGAGGTCTTCATCTCCTTCTCCGGGTGCCTAGGAAGTCCGGCGCGGAAAGAGCGGAGGGTAGCCCGGTCGGATCAGCGAGCGATCTGCGCTGATCTTGTTTCTTTCGTCTTTCCAGCCCGCTGCACGCGGACGCAAGAAGGGAGGAGTTTCGCCGCTTCCGAAGGAACATTGTAAGGAGGAATGGAACATCAATTCAGGCGTTTGCCACACCCTTCTCACATGTCTGCAATCTTTGCAGAGGATACGGGAAATTCGCCGATTTTCCCCCTCAATGTTGTTGCGTCCCAGAAAGTTGGTGAAGAGATGCCCATAAGACGAGTTAGATCAAAGGAGTAGCTCCGGCCAAGGGTCAGCCATTGGTTGAAATCGATCCGGTAGTAAAATCCAATCCCGTCCCAATGGGGGGTCTCCGCGCGTCGCGAGAAGCGAGTCGTTCGCCTCGAACGCTTCCATCGCAAAGCATGGATATACGCGTAGCGGGCACGAATGGAGCTAGGCCGCTCGGGTCAAGTTACCGGGGGGGGCACCGCCGCCGTGGCGCGCGCGCAGCCGGGCTTCTTTGTTAGAAGAGTGGCAGCGCTCCGGTCCGTTGGCTGGTCGTCTCGGGATCCGCGCCAAGCACGACGGGGGTCAACCAGAAGGCAGACAGCGAGAGGCCGAAATGGCGGTCGATGGACCGGAAGACCGGTGGTGAGGAGAGATCTTCGGGAGAAACCCACTACCGTTCCGGCGAGGCCAGAAGCCGGAAGGTTTGTTCGACGCGCGGGGCGGTCTGCACGCGGGGTTCGAGGGAACGGCCGAATTGCCAGGCGACCACCGTGATATCGACGGGGCGCCGGGCGTGCGGCGGGACGGGAGTGAAGCGCAAGGTATCGCCGTCGATTTCCGCCGGACCCTCGCGGACGTAGTAGGAAACGGGTAGACCGGCATCCGAGGTGGCGGCGAGCTTGAAGGGTGCCGTGCCCGCGGCTTGATCGGGAATGGCAGGGAAAGTGATTTTTTGCGGCGCGCCTGCCGTATTGGGCGCGGCGTGGACCATCGCTTGCTGGACGATGCCACGGCAATGTTGATTTCCGGGGAAAGCGGCGACGACCCACAGGTCGTGGTTGCGGCGGTGGTCGGTGTATTCGGCGCGTCCAAATTGAAGCCGGAAGGTGTCGGGCCCGGTCTGGACGAATGGGCCGACGATCCGCGACAGCGTGATGTCGCGGTCGGGGATGGGCAGCGACGCATCGACCGGAAGGCCGGTCCACAGTGCGCCTTTGGGTGAATAGCCCGGAACCGATGGAAGAAACGAGGCCTTCAAGCGGAAGCTGATCCCATCGTCTTCCGGGAGAAACCTCGGCAGAACCGGTTCGCCGTTTCCTTCCGCCGCGGGTTGGCGTCCATCGGTGACGGAAAGGAGTACCGGCAGCTTGCTACGATGTTCATCGTAGATCGCCTCGGTCTCCTTCGCCATCTCCTCGTCAAAGCACCAGAAAGCCTGGCGCGTGTCGCCTCGGTAATCTGCATGTGGCGCGGCGGGCGCGGCAGGCGGCGCATCGCGATGCCAGCGGTCGATCCGCCAGCCGGACTTGGGATTCACGGGTCGCAGCGCGCCGTCGGTGGAGAGTCGTGCGGCGGCGGCTTTCTCGATGAACTTCGCCACGAAGGCGACGGTACGATCGGCGTAGTCGAAGTGGCCGCGACCGGCGTCAGAGAGGAAGGCGACGGGGCAGTCGGGATGGGCGGCTTGGAAGTCGAAGGCGGGAGTGAGCCGATCCTCCCACCATTCGTATTCTCCCATCACCATCAGCGCGGGTATGCCGGCGATGGATCGATCGCCCCAGTCAATGCGTGGATGGCCATTCCCGGTCAGCGTGGTGCGCGGGGCATCCCCCTTGAAAGAGACGAGCGCGAGGGTGCGGGTGGGATTCCACGCTGCGAAGTTCCAAGGAAAGGTGGCGCAGGCGGAATGCCCGAGCGGAACCACCGGGGCGCGGCGGAGTTCGTCGTAGCCGGACTTTTCCGCCAGCGCGGCGACCACTCGATCGAAGTGTTCGCCAGCGCCGGTGTTGAAATCGAAGGTCGCATCGAGATACGGCACCACCCACATCTCGGCGAAGCCGAGGCGGCCGAGCGTTTGGCGCATCGCCGGGTGTTCGAGCATGCCCTGCTCGACCATGTTGTGGTTGGCGACGACGAGGCCGCGCACGCGTTCGCATTCGTCGGGGATCCACAAGTAGGCACGGGCTTCGCCATCGGGCACGGACCATTGCCAGACGGCGGCGCGCGAAGAGGGGGTGAGGAATCCGGACAAGGCGAGGACAGTGGCGAGCAACTTCATCGGAAAGACTTCTGTTAGGGAGAACCGAGGAAGACGATCTCGGCGACGTTGGCGCTGCCGCCGTCGGGTGAAAGATAGCGCAGGTAGCGGAAATGGGCAGTCGTGTGAACATTTACCGTGGTGAGCGTGCCGGCTTTCGGGATCCCGGTGACCGTGAAGAGATCCACCGCCTCGCTGAAGTCCGACTTGTTAGAGCCTTGGAAGCGCCCTCGGATCATGCGCTCGGGAAACTTGCCGCCGGTCCGCGGCGCGGATGCGATGGCGGTGACGCGTTTGGAATGGCCAGGCCCGAGGTCGAGGCCGGTCCACGCGTCATTGGTCGCTGGGGCATCGAAGAAGGTATCGAGGCGTCCGTCGAAGGCTGCCGCGCGGGTCGCTGCCGGGTTGTCGCCATAGGAACCGGTGGTGCCGATGACCGTGCCGCAGAGACGGGCGGAGGGAAGTTTCGCGATGCCTGGGCCGTAGTCGATGCCGCGGCCGAAGTCTCCGACCGCGATCCGGCGGCGGTCGGTGCTGTCGGTATCGGATTGATCAATCACGCGCTGCCATTTCTTCCCTCCCGACGAAACTTCGATGACGTAGCGGTGCTTCGCTTCGTCGGGGAAGGCGAGGCCGATACGTTCGGCAGGCTGAAGGAGTGGGGGAGATGGATATCGGACCACTTCGCCGCATCAAAGGCAGGGGCCTCCGCACCGGAATGATCACCGAGTAAGAATTTCCACTCGCAGTTCAGGTTGATCGTTTCGCGGGCGAAGGCAGTGAGCGCCGAGCCAAGTGCCAACGCGAAAGCCAGGGAAAAAGGGATTTTCATCGGAGGAAGATCGCGAGTTTTGAGCTTACGCGCGGAGATTGCAGCTTCCGCTCCCAAGAGTGGCTTCCGTGGTAACCGGAGGTCCGCGCGCCGGCGGGGTTTCCAGTGTAGCCCTCGGACCGGTTGCGGAAGTTCCGCGTCTGCGTTGGATCGTCGAGATACGCCACCGTCGAGAAGGCCTAGCCAGGCAATTGACGGAGGTCCCTCGGTCCACCCAAGGCCGAAATTATAAGAACCCGATTCTTCGTCCGACGGGACGAAAGCGAAGGACACCCGACCCCTTCGGCGATCCTCCCACCCATCCGTTTGAACCCATAGAAACCCATGAAATCCCGTAGAACCGCGCTTCTTTCTCTCGCCCCGATCACGCTTGCCGCCGTGATGCCGCTCGCTGCCAACGCCGCCACCCTTTCCTGGGACGGTGACACCAGTGCCGCTTGGTCCACCGGCACCAACTGGGCCGGCAATATCTCGCCCGCCAACGATCTGGTCAGCGACATCGCTCTCTTCAATCTCGCCTCCTACACCAATCAACCGAACGCTGGTACCACCGGCGTCAACGGCATTCAGATTGGTGACGGCTCAACCTCAACGGGTGCGCTTACGATTTCTGGATCTGCCCTCAGCATCGGCTCCAGCGGCGTCTCGATGCTGTCAAATGCCGGCGCGACATCCATCAGCGCACCCGTCACGCTTGGCGCGGCACAAGCTTGGGCCAACAACTCCGTCAACACGCTCAGCGTGGGATCGATCACGCCGACTTCGGGCTCCGGGACGTCGGTCAATTTCGCGGGAACGGGGGTGATCCAGACGACGAATGCCAACGCGAACGGCATCCTCGGCGCTTGGGCCACCACCGGAATGGCCGGGACGAACGGTGCTGCCGGAAACTGGGCGGCCGTTGACGGCAGCGGAAACGTCGTCACGTATGCAGGCTATACCGACATCGCCGCTGCCACGGCTGGCGCCGGAGCCGAGACACAAAACTGGCGCGCCACCAACGGTGCCGCCTCCCTCACCGCGAGCGCCACCGTGAACTCGCTGGTCATGACCACGGACTTCAACATCCAAAGCGGTGCCACCATGACCTTGGGAAGCGGCGGCATGATCCTGAGCGGAGTGAGCAGATGGCTGAAGAATAACGCCAACGGCACCATCGCCGGCACCGGGCAGATCACCTCGGGATCGACCAGCGGCGAGCTGTTCATCCACAGCTCGGGAAGTCCGACCGCGGACGCCGACTGGCGCATCTGGGCGAAGATCGTGGATAACGGGGCAACCCCTGTGAAACTGGTGAAGAGCGGGCCGGGCTTCCTCGACCTGCAGAACGCCAACAGCTTCACCGGCGGCACGATCGTCAATTCGGGCAGGCTTTCCGTGTCGAACAACGGTGCCTTTGGCACGGGATCGGTCCTAATGCGCGGTGGCACGCTGACGATCGCGAAAGCCGGTTCGAACATCACCGTGGCCAACAACATCACCGTCTCGGGCTCGAACGGCATCAACTCGAGCACGACCCGCAACTTGGAACTCACTGGCACCGTCTCCGGCAGCGGGTCGTTGACGTTGGGCAACGACGGCACCAACACCAGTCTCTTTTTCAATGCGACCAACTCCATGAGCGGTGGCAGCATCGTGATGGCGAACAGCGGCAACGCCCAGCGCATCAGCTCCACCAACTTCGGCAACGCGAACGTCGCCTGGGTGCTCAGCAATACAAACGTCAACAAGACCACGCTCGATTTCACTGACGGAACGGTTTCGTTCGGCTCGATGACCGGTGCGGGCCGCATCCAGGGCAACAACGCAACCGGGACCAAGATCATCTCGGCGGGTGCGCTGGGATTGAATGACACCTTCTCCGGCATCGTTGCCAACGGTGCCGGCACGGTCGCTCTGACCAAGGTCGGTTCCGGCACCATGATCCTCAGCGGTGCCAACGTCTATACGGGGGCCACCTCGGTGGCCGGAGGCGTTCTCCAGATCGGCAACGGCACCGCCGGTTCGATTGCGAACAACAGCGCGGTGGACATCGGCGCTTCCGGGACGCTGTCGCTCAATCTCGCCTCCGGCGCCACCTTCGCCAATGCGATCGGTGGCTCCGGGGCACTTCAAAAGACGGGCGCGGGAATTCTCACGCTTTCCGGAGCGAGTTCCGGTTTCTCTGGTCCGACGGCGATCCAGGCTGGCACGTTGAACGTGACCGGCGACATTACTGGCAGCGAGGTGACGCTCGGGGCTGCTACCCTGACCGGCAACGGCTTCGTGGGATCGGTCAATGTCACCAATGCCGCGGCAGTGGTTTCCAACGGCAATAGCAATACCGCCACGCTGCTTCTCGACGACTTGACGTTCACCTCCCCGGGCACCGTCAACGCCAACCTCCAAGACCAGTCCACGGCAGCGATCAGCGTTTCCAACCATCTGGACATCGGGGCTGGCTTCACGGTCAATGTCGCCACCGCCCCCGCCTGGGCCACGGGTGAAATCTACAACCTGATCCAATACAGCACCCTCAGCGGTGCCATCGGCAACGTCACCAAGGGAACCATCCCGGGTCTTGGCGCACGGCAGACGGCGACCATCGGGAACTCCGGCTCCGCGATCACCCTGGCCATCGCGGGCGATGCACCGGTCTGGACCGGCCTCGCCAGCGGCGCCTGGACCACCGGCATCGTCGGTGCTCCGAAGAACTGGAAACTTCAGTTCGGCGGGACAGCCACGGATTTCGTCACGAACGACCAAGTTCTTTTCGACGACTTCGCCGCCGGAACCACCAGCGTCAACATCACGACAGCCGATGTCCATGTGGCCTCGGTGGTGTTCAACAACACCGTGAAGGATTACACGATTTCCAGCAGCGGCGCTTTCGGCATCGCCGACGGAGCCGGCGCGGCAAGCCTCACCAAGAATGGTTCCGGCACCGTCACCTTGGTCACCACGAACAGCTACACGGGCACAACCACCATCAACGACGGCACGCTCCGACTCGGCAATGGGACCACCGACGGCGACATCGCCTCCAGCTCCGCCATCGCCAATAACGGCAAGCTGGTCTTCCAGCGCAGCGGTTCTTCATTCACCAACGGCAACGCCATCAGCGGCTTCGGCGAGTTGATCAAAGAAGGGCCGGGGACCGAAATTCTTACCGGCGACAACACCTACTCCGGCCCCACCTTCATCAACGCCGGGACGTTGCAAGTCGGCAACGGCGGCACCACGGGATCGCTGGGAACCTCGACACCGATCACGAACAACGGCAGCCTCGTCTTCAATCGCTCCACCGCTGTCGTGGTGGCGGGATCGATCGAAGGCACCGGTTCCCTGACGCAGGCCGGCACGGGAACCCTCGCCGTGACGGTGCCCGGCACTTACAGCGGCAGTACGCTGGTCAGCAGCGGCACGCTGATCGTGGGCGCCTTCGACGCGCTTGGCACCGGTACCGTGACCCTCGCCGGTGGCGCGCTTTCCGGCGCGGCAACCGGAGGTTACACGATTTCGAATCCGGTCGTCGCCCAAGCAAGCACTTCCTCGACCTTGGCCACCATTGGCAATAACCTCGCCCTCAATGGCAATCTGAGCGGCAGCGGCAATCTCCTCCGGACCGCTACCGGCGGCGCGGCCACGGTGTTCCTTGGCGGCGACAACTCCGCCTATACCGGCACCTTTACCGTCGACACGGTCGGCACCGCGGCAACCCGCTTCGCGGCGACCACTGCCGGCAGCGCCGCCGCCAAATGGGTGATCAATCAGTCCGTCAACACCCGCGCGAGCCTCGACTTCGCCGGTGGCACGATCCAATTCGGATCGTTCGCCGGTACCGGCTTTCTCACCAGCCAGGGCCTCGGCGTGAATGCCATCGAGGTGGGCGCGCTCGGCCTGAACGAAACCTTCTCCGGCGTGCTCAACCAAGCGCCCGGCAGCACGCTGGCCGTCACCAAGGTCGGCTCCGGCACCTGGACGCTCACCGGCACGAACAACTACTCCGGCGACACCACCGTGAACGCTGGTGTCTTGGCTGTGGATGGCGATGCCATCCCGAATGCCGGCAAGCTGATCGTCAATGGTGGCAAGGTCGATCCTACCGGTGCCACGGAAGTCGTGAACACGCTCTTCTTCGGTGCCGCGCAACAGTCCGCGGGAACCTGGGGTGCCACCGGATCGACCGCGACCCATATCGATGACGCGCACTTCACCGGCACCGGCGTGGTGAGCGTCACCACGGGTCCGGCCACCTACTCCTACACCATCTGGGCCGACGCCAACGCGCCGGGCCAGACGATGGATCAGGACCACGACGGCGACGGCATGGACAACGGCATCGAGTACTTCATGGGTGCAAGCGGCTCCACCTTCACCGCCAATCCTGCGGTTGTCGGCAACACCGTCACCTGGCCGATGGGTGCCGATTACGCTGGTGTTTACGGCACCGACTACGTGGTGCAGACCTCCACCAATTTGGTCGCTTGGAATGGCGTGGCCGCCGGCTCGGTGACCATCCTCCCCGGCAGTTCAGTGGCCTACACGCTTCCGGGCGGTGCCAAGCTCTTCGTCAGGCTGGTGGTCAACAACTGACGATCCGATCGCGGGCCGCTTCTTGCAAGGGGGCGGCCCGCCTTCCTTTCCACGATTCCCTCCGCTCCCTCCCGATGTTAGAACCCATGTCCCCTAACAACCATCCATTCCGGACGGCAATTTTACCACGGTGAACTTCAGCGGTCTGGGCGCAGGGCAGTCCGCAGTGTTCAACGCCACGACGGGCTTTGTCACCGTGATACCGGAACCCCAAGCCGCGTTGATCGGCGGAATCGGAATGCTGGCACTGCTCCGCCGTCGCCGTGACTGAAGAGACTTCTCCCGAAGCTTCTCCTCTTTCGGTTGGTGGGAAGGCCCGCCGGTGAACCCTCCTTGAAACCGGAGCAACTTCGATCCGCCTCAGATTTCCATCCACATGACCAAGCTCGCCTCGTTCCTCATTTCCGTCTTACTCCGCCATCTCACCGCCGCCCTGCCCGCGTTGCTCGCCTGTGGCACTCTGTTAGCGGCGCCTTCTCCGATCGGGATCGGCTTGAAAAATGACATCACCCTGGGAGCCCTGCAAAATTCGTCCGTCGTCAACCGCAGTTGGCCTCAGGTGGTGAATTATGACCTCGATCTGAACAGCTGGCGCTATGACGTGTTTGTTCCGGAGAATTATGACGGCACCAAGCCCTATGGAGTGATGGTTTACATCACCTCGGACTCCACGACGGGCGTGGTGTTGCAGAACGCGCCGAGAAACAAGAACCTCATCTGGATCGCGCCGAGGTATGTCGGCAACAATGCCAACTCCACGAACCGCTATGGTGCCGGACTCTTGGCGATCTACCGGGCCAAGGAGTTGTTCAATATCGATCGCCGGCGGGTGTATAGTTCGGGAAAATCCGGCGGTGCCAGAACGGCCAGCGCGCTGGCGTTTTACCATTCGGAGGTCTTCCGCGGTACTGCCCCATCGGCGGGATTCGCGCTGCCGCGGCTCGATGAAGTCACGCCTGACTACATTCCGAATACCAGCGGCCAGTCGGATGCCTTCTTCGATTACTCGGACCAGCCGTTTCTCTACTACTACTTTTTCGACAGGCCCCGCCACGATGCCGTTCACACCGCGGGGAAAACCAACAAGCTGCGCTCCTACATCATGGGGCGTCACGGCGATTACCGCGAAGACTACTTCGTCGAGGCCTTCCACTGCGCCTACGAGCCCCAGGGGCAGATTTGTTTCCTCTACAATGGTCCCGGCGGCCACTGGGACCCCAGTGACGCCGAGATGGAGGAGGCGATCGATTACCTCGACCGCGACGACGTCTTCCCCGTGAACTCTAACATCACCGCCGGAGCGGGCGGATTTTCCGGGATGGCGAACCTCAGCCAAGCGGGCGCTTCGGCGGTCGAGGCGACGTCGGGCAACAACACGACCTACACCCTCACGCCCACGCTCACTGCCGCGGCGGCGGCAAAGACCGGATCGAGCTTCTATTGGGACAACGCCAATGGTTCGACCGTGCGCTGGCTATGGGAGGTGAAGAATTCCAACCCGACCAACCAGAAGACCCGCTTCGGCTTGTGGTCGGGAGACGAAACCTGGAACGGCAGCGCGCCGGTATCGGTCGCTTCCGGCAACAAGCCCGGAATTCTCATCACGATCACGCAAAACGGCTCCCAAAACCGCATGGTCATCAGCGCGCGGCCCGATTCGGGCGGCGAGACCGTTTTCTACGATGGCTACTTCAGCTTCGTGGGGGCCTATTCCACCGCTTGGACGAGCACGCAAACGGGCTATCTCACGGGCACCGGATCGCCGGTGGAAATCCGCATGGACCTCAACCAACGGCGTTGGCAGCTCGCGTTCAACGGCATCAAGCTCGATGGCTCGACGAACTCCATCGCCAGCGGGACGCAGATTTCCCCCGACAACAAGCGCGCGATCTACGGCTACTGGGATTCCGCGTCGGGAGGCTCGTCGTTTTGGAAGCATGACATTAACACCGCGATGAACAACACGTGGTCGCCGTTCACGAAATCGATTTTCACCGCGGCCACCGGTGCGCTTTCCGGCGCGGGCGCGACGCCTTCGCCGATGGAGTTGCGCTACGTGATCGCGAGCGATCCGGGCCTGCCCGATCCACTTCCTCCCGGCCCGACCGGCATCATCGCCTCGGCGGCCTACGGGACGCTGCGGGTGACATGGGACGCGATGGCCGGGGCGACCGGCTACCAAGTCAAGCGCGCCACCACTTCCGGCGGCCCCTACACGACCTTGGCGAGCAACGTCACGGCCAGTTCTTATATCGATGCCAGCGCGCAGCCGGGTGTGCTTTATTACTACACGGTCTCTGCCGGCACGGCATCGGGCTCTACGGCGAACGGCACCGAGTCCGCCGCCGGTTTGACACCCCTGCGCATCCGGACCACCGGCGGCACGGCGAGCAATAGCCTGAACTCGACCGGCGCGGAAGGCGCGGACAAAGCCTTCGACGGCAACACGGCGACCAAGTGGTTCAACGGCACGGGCGCGACGGACTGGCTTCAATATCGCTTCGCTTCGGGCAAGCGCTTCCCGCTAAGCCAATACAAGATTTCCTCCGCCAACGACGTGCCGGCCCGTGATCCGGTGAGTTGGCAAATTCTCGGAAGCAACGACGGTGTCAACTGGACCACCCTGGATACCCGGACCGGCCAGACGTTTGCCGCTCGATTCCAGACAAACACCTACACCGTTTCCCTGACGGCGGCTTACGAGTATTACCGCCTTAACATCACCGCCAACGGCGGGGACGCCGGCATCCAGCTCTCCGAATGGCAGATCCTTTCCCCGGATATGGTCCCGCCAGTGATCGCGACGCCGTCCGACATCCTGGTCGGAACGTTGAACGGGAGTGGCGAGACGGTGACTTATAACCCGACCGCGGCCGATGCCGAAGACGGCCCTGTCACCGTCCTCTGCACACCGCCCTCGGGCAGCGTTTTTCCGATCGGATCGACCGCGGTCGTCTGCACGGCCAGCGACTTGAGCGGCAACTACAGCGAGACCTCGTTCACGGTCACCGTGCATGACGACACGCAGGACGACCTGTCTCCGCCGAGCATCACGGTGCCCGCCAACATCACCGTGCCGGCGACCGGCACGGCGGGCGCAGCGGTCACCTTCACCACCTCCGCGATGGATGCGGTGAACGGGGTGCGGCCCACCACCAACACCCCGGCCTCCGGTTCCGTTTTTCCGGTCGGGACCACGGTGGTCACCGCCACGGCAAGCGATGCCACCGGCAACACCGGCTCCAGGACTTTCACGGTGACGGTTCAGCCCTTTGCCCAAGGGCGCGCCTGGTTGAAGTTTGACGAAATGAGCGGAACCACGGCGGACGACGCCACAGGCAACGGTTGGGCCGGGACGCTGGCCGGCGGTCCCATTTGGAGTGAGGGCAAGATCAACCGGGCCGTGAGCCTCAGCGGTTCCACGCAATATGTCACCCTGCCCACCGGTGTCGTCAGCGGCCTCAACGACTTCACCATCGCCGCTTGGGTAAAACTGAACTCCGTGAGTAACTGGTCGCGCCTCTTCGACTTCGGCACCGGCACCAACGTTTACATGTTTCTGTCGCCCAAGAACGGAGCCAACAACGTGGCCCGCTTCGCCATCAGCACGGCGGGTGGCGGCGGCGAACAGAAGATCGACGGCAATGCGGCGCTTCCGACCGGCGTGTGGACGCATGTGGCGGTCACCCTCTCGGGATCCACGGGCACCCTTTACGTCAACGGCTCCGCGGTCGGTTCCAACACCGGCATGACGCTCAAGCCGTCCAGCCTCGGCTCGACCGGCAACAACTACATCGGGAAATCGCAGTATAACGATCCGTATCTCTCCGGCGCGGTGGACGATTTCCAGATCTTCGGCCAGGCGCTGACCGCCCAGCAGCTCACCGCGTTGGCCTCTCCGGCGGCCGCGCCGACGCCGGTCACGGCAGTTCCCGGCCACACCCAGGCTTCCTTGGGCTGGGGCATCGTGGCGGGAGCCACCAGCTACAACGTAAAACGGTCGCTCGTCAGCGGCGGACCTTATGCGTTCGTGGCCAACACGACCGGCACGGGCTTCACCGACACGGGCCTGACCAACGGCACGACCTATTATTATGTCGTCACCGCGCTCAGCGCCGCGACGGAGAGTACGAACAGCGTCGCAACCGTCGCCACTCCCTTGTCCGCACTCCAGCAGTGGCGCCAGACGAACTTCGGCACAGTGGCTAACAGCGGGAACGCAGCCGACGCGGCCGATCCGGATGGTGACGGATGGAGGAACGCGGATGAGTTCGCCGCGGGCACCAATCCGACCGACGGCACGAGCTTGTTGAAAGTCTCTGCGATCGCGCGTGCCGGCAATGCCGTGGAGATCACGTTCCCCACCGTCGCGGGGAAAAGCTACCGCGTGGAGAAGTCCGCGACATTAACAGGAGGGTCGTGGCAAACGGTGGAGGACAACATTGCCGGCACTGGAAATCCTGTGCTTGTCGCGGCTACCGGCGGACTCGCCGACGACCGGTGTTTCTATCGTATTGCCGTGGTGCCCTGAGTCGCTTGCGTTGTGTTACTTGCCGGGATCAGCTTCGGCTTGCCCGGTGAAGAAGCCTTGTTCCTCCGCGTCCAGCGGTGGCGGCCACTTTTGCTGCGACAGCCATTGGGCGGCGTGCGGCTCTAACAGGGCGGTGCAATGTGGCTACCAGTGTAACTGATACGGGTGTGGCCTCGGTCATGGCGGGTGTTCAGCGTGTGGACGCCGGGTTTTACCGCCCAACCCTTGCTTTGCGGTAGGTCCGGCAGAGGGGACTTCTGACCCCTTTTTCCAACAAACCCGAAACCCAAGATGAACGGAAGCCCTCGCGGTCTGCTGTAGGCGGTGTGTGGTCGCGGTGCGTCGCCGACGCGCCGTGTCTGTCCGCCGCGTTCAGCATCTCCTGTGACCATTGCCCGGCGACGTTATTTCACGTCGTTGGCCGTTCTTCGCAACCCAAGCAAAAAACCTACATGAAGAAAAACCTACTGACGTCCTTGCGGACGCTTGCCGTCGTCCTTTGTCCTTTCGCGGGGATTTCTGCCGCGCGGGCCTACACCCATCCCGGCGCTCCCCTCAGCCTCTCGGATCTCCAGGTCCTGAAGGCGAACGTCGACCAAGGCAGGGAACCGTGGAAATCCGGCTATGCGGCTTTGGCCGCCGAGTCGCGCTCCCAGCTCACCTACACCATGCAGGGTCCGTTCGCGACCGTGAGCCGCGCCCCGCACGTGAACCGCAATCAATGGATGAGCGACATGACCGCGGTCTGGAACCTTTCGCGGATGTGGCATTTCACCGGCAACACCGCCTACGCGCAGAAGGCGCACGACATCCTGCTCGCGTGGGCAAACACGCAGACGGAGTTCTCAGGCGGCGAATCGATGCTCGATCTGGGAGACTACGCCTACCGCTTCGTGGGTGGCGCGGACATCCTTCGCAGCACCTGGCCGGGCTGGACGGCGGCTGACACCACCGCGGTGAAGGCTTATTTCGGCAATGTCCTCATGCCCGCCAGCAACCCGTATGGAGAAAGCATGTACGGTGCCGCAAACAAAGGAGCTCTCGCCCTCGTCTCCCTCGGGCTTCTCGCGATCTTCAATGACGACACCGCCAAGCTCGACCAGGTCGTATATCAGGTTCGCTCCCTCGCGCACATCGGCCTGCGCAGTTCCAATGACATCGGCCTGCTCGGCGACTCGCTCCGCGATCAGGGCCACGCCCACGGACAGCTTTTCTCACTGGCCATGCTCGCCGAAGCGCTCTGGAAGCAGGGCATCGACGTTTATTCCGACTCCAACAACCGCCTGCTCGCGGCCGGCGAGTATTTCGCGCGGGTGAACGACCTCGTCCCCACGCCATTTCTCCCCTTCGGCACCACTGATTGGTATTACTACACCGACGGCACCAATCGCGGCTGGGGAGGCGGAAACACGGCGCTCAGTATCCTCCACGGCGCCTATGCCGTCCGCAAGGGCCTACCCGCTCCCTATCAGGCTCTAAGACTTCAGGAGATGCCGGTAAGTAGTGACAGCTTCATGTTTCTCAAGGAGGCCGACCCCTCCGCGGCGACGCCGGCGGCCGCGCTGCCGATCCCCGCTACTACCTCGATTACTTCGGGCTTCACCGACATCGAAATCGGGGGTGCCACCCCCACCGGCGGAGCCTCCTACTCCGGCGGCACTTGGACGGTACAGGGCGGAGGTAGTGAAATGTGGGGCACCACGAACGACAGCTGCCACTTCACTTACAAGGCGATCACCGGCGACTGCGCCATCATCGCGAAGGTCGAGTCGGTCCAGAACACCAGCCTGTCCGCCAAAGCCGGCGTGATGATACGCACGAGCCTCAGCCAAGGCTCGCCCCGCGCCTGGATGGCCGTCACTCCCCGGATCCAGTTCGAGCAAAACATCCAGGGCCTCGCCGTGTATGGCGGCACCAACTACAGCAACAAGGCCTACAACATCGGAACTCCCAGTGCCTCGTATTGGGTAAAGCTCGAGCGCATCGGGAACATCGTCACCGGCTATGTTTCCCCCGATGGTACCAACTGGGCGGCCACTGATGTCGGCCGCCTCGATTCTCCTCCGGCCACGTGGTATGTCGGCCTGGTGGTCTGCTCGGTCGCCAATGGCACGCTGAACACCTCCACCTTCAGCAACGTCCAGATCACCGGCGGCAACGGCGGCGCGCCAATCGTCACTCCCGCCGCGCCCGCCGCCTTCCTGGCTGCGCCGGGCGAGAATGCCGTCCCGCTGCGCTGGCAGCCGTCCTTCGGCGCCACCAGCTACACGGTCAAGCGCGCCACCTCCAGCGGCGGCCCTTACTCGAACGTCGCCACGGGCATCACCGCCAGCAGCTACACGGACACCACGGTGGCGAGCGGCACGACCTATTACTACGTCGTCACCGCGATTAACTCCGCTGGCGCGAGCGCCAATTCGCCCGAGGACAGCGTGACGCCGGTTAGCCCGCTGGTGAACGTAGCCTTCGGCGGCGCGGCAAACGACATCGGCAACAACCCGAACGGCACCCAGGGGGCCGCGAAGGCCTTCGACCTGAACTCCGGCTCGAAATGGCTCTCTTCGGCGGTGACCTGGCTGCTGTATGATTTCGGCGCGAGCAACACCCGGACGATCAAACGCTACACCATCACCAGCGCCAACGACGTCCCGGCGCGCGACCCGAAGGACTGGCAACTCCAAGGCTCCAATGATGGCTCGGCCTGGACCACGCTCGACACCCGCAGCAACCAGAGCTTCGCGGCCCGCTTCGAAGCACAGACCTACTCCATCGCCAGCCCCGGAGCATATCGCTATTACCGGCTGAACGTCACCGCCAATGGCGGCGACGGCTCCACGCAGCTCTCCGAACTCGGGCTCTTCACCGATATGGGCCGCACGATCCCGGACGGCACCTACCGCGTCCTGAGCCGCAAGAGCAACAAGGCGCTCGACGTCCTGAACGGCGGGACCGCCGACGGCACCGATGCGGTGCAATGGGGGTGGACCGGCGGCAACAGCCAGAAGTGGACCTTCACCCACCTGGGCAACGGTCAATATCAAGCCGCGGGCGTTGCCAGCGGCAAGTTGCTCGAAGTCACGGGTGCCTCCACTACCAACGGCGCAGTCGTCCAAATCTGGCCCTCGAACAATAACAACTGCCAGAAGTGGACAGTCACCCCCGCGGGCAACGGAACCTTCAAGCTCCTGAATGTCAACAGCGGCAAAGCGGTCGACGTCAACGGCGGCAGCACCGCCGACGGAGCAGCCATCATCCAGTGGCCCTACGGGGGTGCCGACAACCAGCGGTGGCTGATCTCGATCGCTCCGTGAACCATTGAACCCATCGCGACGGGCCGCGCCCACAGCGGCGCGGCCCGTCGTTTCATCTTTTACTAGAAAGGTCGTAGATGAAGGAAATCATCCGCTACGGATTGGCAGCGGCGATCATTTTCCTGGCCGGAATCCGGGTGTTGAAAAGCGCGGAGGGCGGTAAGGAAGATCAGGAAATAACATCCAGCAAATCAGCTCGCCAAGAAAGGTTGCTTCCATCAGCAGCAGAAGACCATCGAGCGAGGTTTCAACAGATAGCCGCCGGGGCAATTGACATCCGGCGGCATGCGGAACTGCGGGAGCTTGCCGTATGCTGGGTCAAAACGGATCCCGGAAATGCACTGAAGTTCGCCACCGAACTGCCTGCGGGTGAGGTCCGGGATTCATTTCTCCGCGATCTGTTGGTGGCATGGGCCAGATGGGATGCTCCGGCGGCTTTGCAATGGTCGGATCAAAGGCCGGTCGAATCGGATCGCCGGACCACCCGTGAGACGATCTGCATCGCGGTCGCCGAAACCGATCCCCGCCATGCGCTCGAATTGGCCGTCGGACACGATGCGGATCAGGATGAAAGCGGAAGTTTGTTGGAAAGCCTCGCCATGCAGTGGGCGGAAGTGGATCTGGAAAGCGCCCTGGCATGGGTGAAGGAGCAACCGGCAGGCGAATGGCATGATCGCCTGATCGCCCGGGTGGCTTTCATTCTTTCCAAGTCCGATCCACACGCCGCGGCCTGCAGCGTGGCGGGGGACATGGAGTCCGGCCCGCAGCAGACGGAGGCCATCATCTCCGTGCTGCACCAGTGGGCGAAGCTGGATGTGGAGGGGGCTGCCGCATGGGTCGCGGACTTTCCCCCCGGCAACCTTCGCGAACGCGCCTTGGGGGAGCTAAGGAGCGTCGACATGCTGTCGACACGGCGTGAACAGGATGTCCACGCTCCATAAGGTGCCCGCCTAATACCTTCCACGGAAAGCGGCCGACGAATCGCGGGATACCTTCTGCCATGGCTTTGTCTTCCGCATGATTCGTCCGGGAGAAATCTGGCGGGACCGTGAAGGAAGGCCGATCAACCTCCGGTCGGGCGGCGTGATCGAACACGATGGCACCTGGTGGTGGTTTGGCGTTCACGATGGCGGTGGTGCCGTCGAGCATGGTATTCGTGCCTGCTCCTCCACCGATCTTATGGTTTGGGCGGACCACGGAATCGTGCTGTCCGCCGCCGAGATCCCGGGCGGCAAGGTCGGGGCGCCGAAAGTCGTACGTTGCCCGCGGACCGGGGGCTTGATCCTGTGGTTCCACTTGCCCGAGGCCATGACCGTCGGCGTGGCCTTCGCGTCGTTACCCGGCAAGCCGTTCAGCTTCCTCCATGCCCTCCGTCACCACGGCGGCATCTCGCCGGGGATGACCCTCTTCGTCGATGACGACGGCAGCATCTGGCACGTCTTCCGCCGGGACGGTCACGAGGCCTTCTTCATCTGCCGTCTCGATGAAACCGGCTTGCATCATACGGGCGAGCTGATCCGCATCGACAACGGCGGTTTTCATCAGGGACCGGCGCTCATGAAATGGGACGGCTGCTATTGGCTGCTCGCCAGCGATGGAGTCGACGGTCTTCCTAGCGAGGCCCGCCTGAGCGTGGCACCATCGCTTCGCGGGCCATGGGAAATGGCGGGAAGTCCGTGCGTCGGGAGTGCCGCTCAGGTCGAGAGCTGCTTCAATGCCCGTCCGTCGTGGATTCTGCGGGTGCCTGGGCCGCCCGCCCATTTTGTCTTGGTCGCCGACGGCGCTCCGTGCGACGACGAGGCCGTGCGCCATGTCTGGCTGCCGTTCGACTTCCGCCACGGCGTGCCGGAACTCCGCTGGCAAGAAGCGTGGAGTCCGGCGCGGTGGAGCGGGTGCGGGTGAGAACTACGAGATGCGTCGTAGATCGGTGAGTCGTCAGCCTTGCCGGTTTCCCTGGTCAGGGCATGCGCCGTAAGCTGGCGTCGAAGGACGCGGTTCCGCCCGGCGGGAGCGTCAGGTCGAGGGTCTTGCCGCGGTAGCGGATCTTGCCGGTGCCGCCAAGCGGGCTGGCGATGGTCGCCTTTTTCAAGACGCCATTGTCCCAGGCAAGATCGAGTTCGAAGCCGCCGCGGGCGCGCAGGCCGCGGATGGAGCCGCGTTTCCAGTCCGAAGGCAACGCGGGTAGAAGGTCGATGACGTAGCGGTCTTCGTCCGGCGACTTCGGATCAATGTAGCGTTCGTGGCTTTGCAGCAGGAGTTCGTTGACGCCGGAGACGAAGCCGAAGTTGCCATCGATCTGGAACGGCGGGTGGGCGTCGAAGAGATTCGGGTAAGTGCCGCCGGCGCCTTGCATCACGGTCTTGAGTTCCTTGGTATGGCGGAGCTGGTTGGCCATCAGCTTGAGCGCGTGGTCGCCGTCTAACAATCGGGCCCAGAAGTTGATCTTCCACGCGAGCGCCCAGCCGGTGCCGTCGTCGCCGCGGTGCTTGAGCGTGACCTTCGCCGCTTCGGCGAGTTCCGGCGTGCCGTTCGCTGTGATCTCGCGGCCGGGATGCAGGGCGAAGAGATGGGAGACGTGGCGGTGCTGGTCCTTCGGGTTGTCCCAATCGCCACCCCATTCCATGATTTGGCCGTGCTTGCCGACCTGCGGCGGACGGATGCGGTCGCGGGTAGATTCCACCTTTTTGCGGAAGTCATCATCGATGCCGAGCGCGGCGGCGGCTTGGGCGGTGTTGGAAAGGAGATCCCAGACGATCGATTTCTCCATCGTGGCGCCTTCGCAGATCTCGCCGCGGATGCCCTTGTCGGTGACGAAATGATTCTCCGGCGAGCTGGAGGGTGAGGTGATGAGCTTGCCGTCCGCGCCTTCGACAAGCTGGCTCATCCAGAACTCCGCCGCGCCTTTCAACGTGGGATAGACCGAGCGCAGGTAATCCTTGTCGCGCGAGTAGGCGTAGTGCTCCCACAGGTGCTGGCACATCCAGCCGCTGCCGCCAAACCAGATGCCCCAGGTCAGACTCTTGCCGGGCGAGGTCCAACTCCAGCCGTTGGTCGTGTAGCCGACGACCCAGCCGGGCGTGTCCGGGCCGAAGTAGGCCTGGGCAGTCTTCGTGCCGGGCTTCACGAGGTTCCGGGTCATGCGCAGCATCGGCTGGTGCATGTCCGCGAGGTTCGATGACTCGGCGGCCCAGTAGTTCATGAAGTAGTTGATGTTGGACTTGTAGTCGCACTTCCACGGCAGATCGAGGCCGTCGCCCCAGATGCCCTGCGAGTTCGAGGGCAGGGGATTGTCGGGGCGGCTCGACGAGATCAGCAGGTAGCGGCCGTACTGATAGAACAGCGCGGCGAAGGCGGGATCCGGCTTCTTCACGTAGTTCTTGAGGCGCTCTTCGGTGGGCGTGTCGATGTCCTGCTTACCGAGATCGAGGGAAAGGCGGTCGAAGTGTTTCTTGTGATCGGCCACATGGGCGTCGCGCAGGGACGCGTAAGTCTTGCTGCTGGCCGCTTCGATGCGCTGCTCCGCGACGGAGAGATTGCCGCCCTTGTAGCCCTTGTCGTAGTCGAGGACGAAGGAGGTGGCGCAGGCGAGCAGCACGGTGACATCGTCGGCGTTCTCGACGCGCAGCGTGCCGTCGGGATTGCCTGAGACCTTGCCGCCCGTAGCGATGACCTTCGCACGCACTTCGTAGGTCAGGGTGTCGCCGGTGTTGCCGGTCATGACCAAGGTGTCGGGTGCGACGAACTTGGTGGTGGCTCGCTCGACACGGCCGAGCGCGAGATCGAAGGTGATCGCACCCTTCTTGTCAGAGACCAAGCGATGGACCATCACATCGTCCGCCGCGCTGGCGAAGGCCTGGCGGTGAAAGGTGGTGCCGCCGGAGGTGAAGGTGACGCCGGCGAGCGCTTGGGCGAGGTCGAGCTCGCGCCGGTAGCCGGAGACGGACTTTCCCGGAAGGGTGAACTTGAAGCGGAGGTCGCCGAGGGTTTGATAGGAGTTGTTGTAGGGCGCGGGGCCGTTGAAGTTCCCGTTCGCGAAGCGGGTGGCTTCGTCGTATTTCCCTTCGCGGATCAGGCGGCGGAGTTCGGGCAGCTTTTTCCAAGCGTCCTTGCGGTCCGCGTCGGGTTGCGGGTTGCCGGACCAGACGGTCACGTCATTGAGCTGGAAGTGCTCGTCCTCAGCCTGGCCGAAAATCATCGCACCGAAGCGCCCGTTGCCGATGGGCAGCGCCTCGATCCATTCGTCGGCGGGCTCGGGATACCAGAGCGTGAGATCGGCGGAGGTCTGGCACGTCCCGGTGGAGGAGCAGGCGATAAAGGAAATGAGCCCGATGGCTGAGGATTTCAGGCAGGGAAGGAGCGTTGGGGAGGTTCGGGTAGGAGCCATGGGACGAATCGTTGCGTTGGACAGGGAGTATGCGGGACCGGTCATCCGTTGCGGCTGGATCACGCCACGCTGGCAGGCGCGGAAGGGGCAGTGGAAGTCGGCGGGGTAGAGGGTCGGATGCCGACATTACGCGGCTTGCGCGCAGGTGCGTGCTTCGGACGCGCGTTTCCGTGTTAACAGAGAATCGGGGCAGGGGGCGGTGACTCCGTCGTGGACAGGCTGCCTCGTGAACTCCAACTTGCTCTCGAGGCGGATGTCCGATGATTTCACCAGAGTATTCCAAGCGCTGGATTCCGACGGGTTTTTGCGTTCGGAGGAGTTGTTGCCTTTGGTCTATGACGAGCTGAGGCATCTTGCCGCCAAGCGGATGGCGGGCGAGCGGCCGGGGCAAACCTTGCAACCCACGGCGCTGGTCCACGAGGCGTGGCTGAAGTTGTCCGGTGACCGGGAGCGGGACTGGAGCGACCGGGCGCATTTCTTCCGGGCCGCGGCCACGGCAATGCGACGGATCCTGGTGGACCGCGCCCGTGAAAAGTCCGCGCTCAAACGCGGCGAACGCGGAGAGAAACTCGACATCGCCGAACTCGATCTGGTCGATACCAGCCGGGACGATCGGGTGCTGTTGATCGACGAAATGTTAGAGCGGCTGGAAGCGGAGGACCCGGAAGGCGCGCGGGTGGTGTCGCTGAAGTTTTTCGGCGGTCTAACAGAGAGCGAGATCGCCGGGATCCAAGGCGTGACCGAGCGCACGGTGCGGCGGCAGTGGGCCTACGCGAAGGCGCGGCTGTTCCAGATGATCCAGGACGAGGGAGGGTGAGGCCAGGTGACGATGGACTACTCCAAGAGCATCGAGAGGGCTTTGTTCGAAGCGGCGGCGGGCATCGCGGAACCGGCGGAACGTGAGGCGTTTCTCGACCACACCTGCCAAGGCGATCCGGAGTTGCGCGGGCGGCTGGAGAAGTTGTTGGCGCTACAGGACCGGGCGGAGGATTTCTTCGATGTGCCGCCGGTGAAGATGCCGGCGAGCGTGACGAGGATCGCAATCCTCGAGGGCGAGGAAGGTGCGACCGCGCAGCAATCGGCGGCCTTGGCCGTCTCCGGCGCGTGCATCGGCCGCTACCGGCTACTTCAGCGGATGGGCGAGGGGGGGCATGGCGTGGTGTATCGCGCGGAGCAGCTCGAGCCGGTCCGCCGCGAGGTGGCGCTGAAGGTCATCAGGCTCGGCATGGACACCGAGAGCGTGATCGCGCGCTTCGAGCTCGAACGACAGGCGCTGGCGATGATGGATCATCCGAACATCGCGCGCGTGCTCGATGCGGGGACTACGTCGACCGGCCGGCCGTTCTTCGTGATGGAGCTGGTAGACGGTGAAAGGATCACGGACTTTTGTCAGGCCGGGCAGCTGTCGATCCGCGAGCGGCTCGATCTTTTCGTGCGGGTCTGCCAAGCGATCCAGCACGCGCATCAAAAAGGGGTCATTCACCGGGACATCAAGCCGTCAAACGTACTGGTGCGGCGCCATGATGGGATTCCTGAGCCCAAGGTGATCGACTTCGGCATCGCCAAGGCCACGGCGGTGGGCGGGGAAGGGGAGGCGACGATGACCCAGCGCGGCCAGTTCCTGGGAACGCCAGCCTATATGAGCCCCGAGCAGGCGGCAGGCGTCGCGGACATCGATACCCGCATTGACGTCTACAGTTTGGGGGCATTGCTGTATGAATTGATCTGTGACCGGCCGCCGTTCGATGCGCAGCGGTTGAAGGATGTCGGTCCCGAGGAAACCCGGCGCATCCTGCTTGAAGAGGAGCCGATACCTCCATCGGCAGCGCGCGGCGAGAAGCGGCTGGGCGATCTCGACTGGATCGTGATGAAGGCCATGGCCAAGGAGCGCCAGCGCCGCTACGACACGGCGAATGGACTGGCGATGGACGTGGTGCGGTTCCTTCAGGACGAGCCAGTGACGGCGCGCCCGCCGAGCCGCGGCTATCAACTCGCCAAGCTGGTCCGGCGCAACAAGGTGCTTTTCACCGGCGGTGGTGTGGCAGTCCTCGGCCTCGTGGTGGGCTTGGTGTTCTCCACCCGGATGTTCGTTCTCGAGAAAGGCTCGCGCGAGGAACAGAGCCGGCTGCGCGGGATCGCCGAGTCGGCATTGGCCAACGAGGCGGAATTGCGAAAGGCAGCCGAGTTCCGCGTCCGAGTCTCGCAAGCCGCCGTGATGATCGGCTACGGCCAGCTTGAGGGTGCCGACAAATTGCTGGCGGAGGTGCCGGTGGAACTTACGCCGTCGTCACTGGAGGCAGCGGATTCGTTCCGCCGGATGGCCGAATGGCATCTCGCCGCGGGCCGCCGCGACGAAGCGGCCAAGCGCTATGCCTCGTTTGCCCGCGCGATTTCCACGGTCGACAGCTCTGACACCGACACGGTGTCCCGGAATCTGCTGCCAGCTGCCGCGATGCTGTGTTTCACGGGCGACGATGCCGGCTACAAGAGGTTGCGCGAACTGATCCTGGAACGGTTTTCCGCCACCACCCATCCGGTGGTGGCGGAGCAAATACTCAAGGTCTGTCTGCTGCGACCTGCCGACGAGAGCATCTTGAAGCAACTACGGCCGCTGGTCGCGATCGTTTCAGGAGCGGTGGAAGAGAAGAGTGGAACCCTTGCAAGGAATCCTCATCTGGCGGCATGGAGCCTCTTCGCGCTCGCGTTGGCGGAGTATCGCGATGGCAGCGATGACAGCGCGACGCTGTGGGCCAATCGCTGCATTGCCTCGCCGAATGAGAATCCGGCGCGAATTGCGTCCGCCCGCTTAATTCTTGCAATGATCGAGCAGCGCGCTGGACGAACGGGGAACGCCAAGGCCTTGCTCGACATGGCCTCCGGGCCGGTAATGGAAAGGATCGGCCCCACGGGTGTTTCCGGAAACGACAGGGACGTTTTTTGGTATGACTGGATCAACGCGGGAATCTTTCACCGCGAAGCGCTCGCTCTGATCGGGAAGTAGGTCCGCAGCGAAAAGCGGATCTCCTTCAAATTGGCCGCGCGCTGAGTCCGATGGCCGCGCTGCGGTGACCCGGCGGGAGGCCAGTGAATCCTCGTCACAAAGATGGAGGAAAAAAATCCGCGCGCGTGTCCGGTTTCGGCGGCGAATTCCGCCTCATGAGGAGAAGCCGTTCGGAAAAACGCGAGCGGTGCCTCCTAACCCATGAAAAAACCAAGCTCCCCGGTCCGGGCGATTGCCGCAGCCGTCGTCCTTGCCCCCGCTCTCTCTGAGGCAACTGTCCTCAGTCATGACTCGTTCACTGGCTATTCCGCTGGCGAGTTGCCCACCCAGAACCCCGCAGTGACCGGCTACACCGGCGCTTGGACCGACGTTGCTTTCGGCGATGCCGAGCCATCCATCACCATCGGCTCGTTGATCTACGGGGATTCGCTTTATGCCGGCTCGTCCGGAGACAAGGTGAGCAAGGGTCCCGACGCTGCGGGAATCGCCGCCGGTAACAGCGGCAGAAGCGAGCGACTTCTGGACAGCTCGCTGGTGGTCACCAATGCCACGGCAGGCACCGTTTACGTGAGCTGGCTTTTCCAAACGGGCAACCAGAACACGGCCACGCAGCCCGCGATTTATCAAACTTTCGGACTCTGGAACGGCACCGGCGGGACCGATGCCAATCGTGACTTCGAGGCGGGAATCGCCAGCGGAGATTTCGGCGGCACGAACTACGCCTTCCGGCTAAACAACAGCGGCAGTTTCGTCGGCAACCTCGGAGTGGCCGCGGACTCGAACGTGCATCTGTTCGTGGCGAGATTCGTCCTCGGTGCCACCGCTGGCAGCGACAGCGTGACGGTGTGGCTCGATCCCACCCTCGGCGGCGGCACCCCGACGGGAGGCGTGACGTTCAGCGGGACGGACATCGCGTTCGATCGCTTGGTCTTCTCCGATTACGCCAGCAACTCGTCGGCGTGGGACGAAGTCCGCTGGGGCACCGACTTCGACTCGGTGACGGTGCCGGAGCCGGCCTCCGCTTTGATGGGAGCCTTCGGCCTGCTCGCGCTGCTGCGTCGCCGTCGGCTCTGAGCCCGCGTTCTTTCGCCGGATGCTCCGCCTGCTCCTCGCGGGTGCGGCGGGGCGCCCGGACTTTTTCCATCCTCGAGACCCATTGCCATGAAGCCCATTTCAATTTCCCTACTGAGCGCCGGACTCTTGCTACCGGCGACCGGCCTAGCCGCTATCATCGGCCAGGATTCGTTTTCCGCCTACACCGTCGGGGTGAAGCTCCCCGGCCAGAACCCAACCATCGCGGGCTACGTCGGCCCGTGGGTGGACGTCGCCTTCGGCAATGCCGAGCCTGCCGTGGCGGCAGGCAGCTTGATCTACCCGGGTGCCAATTACTCCCCCGGTGGCGGCGACAAGGTCGGCAAGGGCTCCGACACCGCCGGCATCGGGGCCGCGAACTGCGGTCGCGCGGAGCGCCTGCTCGACAGCGCCCTGGTCGTCACCGACTCCACTACCGGCACGGTCTACCTGAGCTGGCTATTCCAGACCGGCAACGAGAACGCCGCCGCGAACCCCAACACCTATCAGGTCCTCGGCTTGTGGAACGGCACCGGCGGCACCGACGGGCTGCGCGACTTCGAGGCTGGTATCGCCGCCGGCGACTTCGCCACCGGCAACTACGGCTTCCGGGTCGATAACAACACGCCAGCCAATCTCAACGTCGCGCCCGACGCAAACGTCCACCTCATCGTGGCGAAGTTCACGCTGAGCAGTACCGCCTTGAGCGACAGCGTGACGGTGTGGATCGACCCCATGCTCGGCGCGGGCGAGCCGGCCGGCGGCGTGACCATCAGCGGAAAAGATTTCGCCTTCGACCGCCTGACGCTCTCCGACTACGCGAGCAATTCGTCCTACTGGGACGACATCCGCTGGGGTAGCACCTTCGATAGCGTCACTACGGAGGCCGTGCTCCCTTCGATCCCCGTGATCGAATCCCAGCCCGTGACCTACTCCGGATCCGTGGGCGACGACGTAACCCTGCAGGCAGGGGCTGTTTCCTCGCCCTCGCCCAGCTACCAGTGGCAGAAATCCGCGAACGGCGTGGACGGCTGGGTCAACGTGGACGGAGCCACCGCGAACACGCTGCAGTTCTTTTTCGCCAGCTATGCCGACAATGGCTTCTACCGGGTGATCGCCACCAATGCAAACGGCTCGGCTACCAGCGATGTCGCGCAAGTGGATCTGATCTATCCTGAACCGCAGATCGTCACCCAGCCCGCCTCGGTGGCAGCGGAAGAGGGCTCGACGGTGGCGTTGACGGTAGTGGCTTCCGGTCTGGGGAATCTGACCTACCAATGGTTCAAGGACTCCGACGAGCTGCCGGGAGAAACGCTGGATACACTAACCCTTACCGGGATCGATGCCGGGGACGCTGGCGACTATTTCGTCCAGATCACTGACGATGCTGCTGTCGCGGACGGACAAGCTTCCACCTCCGTCTTCTCCGTGCCGGCAACCCTCGCGGTTTTTGCACCGTGGAACGGACTGGTGAGCCACGATCCTTTCGAGACCACCACCGGCTACACGACCGGATCACTGGCAACCCAGAATCCGACCATCGCCGGTTACACCGATGCGTGGGCGATCACCAACGGCTTCGGCCCGATCTCGCCGGTGGTTGAATCCGGTTCGCTGGTTTATCCGAATCCGAACTACCTCGGATCCAGCGGCGGCAGTGTCAACACCCCGGCCGATACTGAAGCGATCAACGCCACCAACGCCGGACGGGTGGGTCGTCTTTTGGAGCCCCGATTGGTGGTAACCCATACCACCACCGGCACCCGTTACGTGAGTTGGCTGTTCCGGTCCGGCTTCGAGAACGCCGCGCCGAATCCCCAGGTCTATCAAACGCTTGCCCTCTTCAACGGGGCCCTGGGCACGGACGGGAACCGGAAGTTTGAAGCGGGGATTGCGGCCGGAGCCGCGGATTTCAACACCACGAATTTCGCCTTCAAGCTCAGCAACAACACCGGCATGGTCGGCAACCTCGGCGTGCCGTCGGATGGAAACGTTCACCTGTTCGTTGCGAAATTCGAGCTCAGCGATACGGCGGGCGGCGACAGCGTCACGGTGTGGATCGATCCCGCGCTTGGTTCCGCCGATCCGGCTGGGGGCGTGACTGTGACGGGCGCCGATCTGCTCTGGGATCGTGTTGCCTTGTCGGACTACGCGAGCGATTCCTCCCACTGGGACGAGATCCGCTGGGGCAGCAGCTTTAACAGCGTGACTCTGAATCCGAACCCGCCCGCCAACTTCGCCGCGTGGATCGGTGGTTTCAATGTCGGCTCGTTGAACGGCTTCAACGACGACGCGGATGGCGACGGCATCAAGAACGGCCTCGAAAATGTCTTCGGCACCAATCCGTCGGTCGCCAACCAAGGCGTCACGGCGGTCGCCAAGACCGGCAGCACGGTCACCTTCCGGCATCCGCAAAGCGGCTTGGCAGCCAGTGACGTGACCGCGGCCTACAAGTGGTCCACCGACCTCGCGACCTTCCATGCCAGCGGCGCGGCCAGCGGCGGCACCACGGTGACCATCAACCCGGCGCTGAACACGCCATCGGCAGGCACTACGACCGTCACCGCCACCATCTCCGGCAGCCAGCCTGCGAAGCTGTTCCTGACGCTGGAGGCCACAAAGGTGCCTTGATCCCCTTTGCTCCGCCTACGGGCCGTGCGCGTGCCGACGTTGATGGGTTCACGGCGGATGGCGCATGAGGGCGGAGCACCAGCCGGAGCGGGGACGCCCGCTCCGGCATTTTTTTATCCTCATCCAACTGCTACCATGAGCTTGATCCGATCGGCCATGCTGTCCGCCTGCCTGCTTTCGCCGGCGACAGCCCAGTATCTCAGCAAGGAACCGTTCGCTGCTTACGCCGCCGGTTCCGAACTCCATGCGGCAGGCACTGCTACGGTGCCCGGCTACACCGGCGTATGGACCGACATGGACTTCGGCGACGCCGAGCCCGTCGTCACTTCCGGCTCACTGATTTATGGGAACGCTCTCTACGCAGGATCGTCGGGTGACCGGGTAACGAAAGGCAGCGACACCGGCGGCGTCGCGGCCGGAAACTCGGGGCGCGTGTCCCGTTTGTTAGATAGCTCGCTGTCGGTCGGCGATGCGACCACCGGGACACGTTATCTGAGCTGGCTCTTCCGCACCGGCAACGAGAACGCCGCGGCCAACGCCAACACCTACCAGACGCTCGCGCTTTACAACGGCAACACCGCCGATGCGAACCGCAACTTCGACGCTGGCATCGCGGGCGGTGATTTCGCCACCGGCAACTACGCCTTCCGCGCGAAGAACAGCGCTTCATTCGTCGGAAACCTCGGCGTGGCGCCGAATGCCAACGTCCATCTCTTGGTCGCCAAGTTCAGCCTGAGTTCCTCCAGCAACAGCGACAGCGTCACCGTGTGGATCGATCCTGCTCTCGGCGGCAACGAACCGGCCGGTGGTGTGACGCGTAGCGGCTTCAACCTGCAATTTGATCGCCTCGCGCTGTCTGACTACGCGAGCAACTCTTCCGCTTGGGATGAAATCCGCTGGGGCACCACTTTCGACAGCGTCACGGTGCTGCCGGCCCAGCCGCTCTTTCTCCAACAACCCGCAAGCCAAGCCGGCCACGTCGGCGACACGATCGCCTTTACCGCCGAAGCCGTGGCGAATCCCGCCCCGGCCTTCCAGTGGCAGTTCTCCACCGATGGCAATTCGTGGTCGCCGCTCTCCGGTGCCACGCAGCCGGTGCTATCCATCGCCTCCGCTCCGTATTCCGCGGCCGGCTCCTATCGGGTAGTCGCGACCAATGCCAACGGCTCGGTCGCCAGCAATGTTGCGACCTTAGGCCTTACCTTCCCCGCGCCGGGGATCACTCAACAGCCTGCACCCCTCGGCGCGGAGACGGGTGAAAACGCCTCGTTCTCCGTGACGGCCACGGGCCTCGGTGGTCTCACCTACCAATGGTTCAAGGGCGGTGAGGCAATCGCGGGTGCCACGGCAGCCACTCTGACGCTGAACTCTATCTCGGCGGCCGACACCGGAGTTTACACCGTGCGCGTCACCGATGACGCTGCCGTTTCCGCCGGCTTGCCGCCGCTGTCGGTGCTCTCCGATCCTGCCATCCTGATCCTCGGCGATCTCGCCAACTACGAGGCCGGGCTCACGTTCCGGCTTTACGATATCCAGGACCCGATGGACCAACTCTACCCGTTGGTCCCGGGCCAGACGCCGAATGTCGATCAAAAGCTCGCCACCATCGATTGGTCCGGCAGCGGCGACTTCGCGGGCTACTCTCAAGAATTCGTCGTCGAGTGTTTCGCCGACCTCTTCGTGCCGGTCAGCGGGATGCACGATTTCCGCCTGACGTCTGCAGATGGCTCCGAACTGTGGCTCGGCGAGACGCTCGTGATCGATCACGATGGCGAACACGCCGCGACCTCCGCCACCGGCGGCATCGCCCTGACCGCTGGCTTGCATCCGCTGAAGCTGCGCTTCTTCCAAAATACGGGGAACGTCGTACTTCGGCTGGAGTGGCGTCCTCCCGGCGCTGCGGATTTCGTCACGGTGCCCGCCTCGTCCTTTCTCACGATCGCCGGTGTCACCCGCGTCGTCGCCCCGGGGAAAAAGAACGTCATCCGGCCCGGAGACGGCTCGCGTCCCGGCAGCGGCCAGCCCCTGAATGCCGTGCATCCCTCGTGGCGGGTCACGGCGATCCATCCGTCGTCTTTCAATCCCAAGGTCGGTGCCATGGCCGTTCATCCCACCGACGGCAGGCTGTTCATTTCCACCTTTAATCCGAACCAGAACCACACGCCGGATCCTTTACCGGGAGGCGACGGGAAAGTCTGGGCGCTTTCCAACGTGCAGGGCGAAAACCCTGAAGCCGTCATCGTCACCGAAGTCGCATCGGGATTGTCCGAGCCCCTCGGCATGAAATTCATCAATGGCGAACTCCATGTCTCTCAGCGCACCGCCGTCACCCGGCTGCGCGACACCAACAGCGACGGTTATTACGAAACCAACGACACAGTCGGCAGTGGCTGGACTTCCAACAACTACCACCACTTCCACTTCGGGCTGATTGAGAAAGATGGCTTCGCCTACAGCACGCTCTCCACTGCGATCCACTTCGACTATCCCGGCTTGAACGGTCCCAACCCGCCGAACCGGGGCACCTTGGTCCGCACCAATCTAACAACGGGTGAGGTCAGCTACCTCGCCGGCGGCCTGCGCACCCCGAACGGCCTGTGCTTCGGCCCGGAAGGGGAAATCTTCCAGACCGACAACCAAGGTGCCTGGCAACCGGCATCACGCCTCAATCACCTCCAGCAGGGTCATTTCTACGGGCACTACAACAACCCCAACGACGGCGGCAGCCCGAGCCTCTTTTCGGATCAACCGATGACGCCGCCGGCGGTGTGGTTTCCGCAGAACGAGATCGCCAACTCGCCGTCGCAGCCGCTATCGATTCCAGACGGTCCCTTCGCCGGTGATCTGCTGGTCGGCGACATCACACTCGGCGGCATCAACCGCGTGTCGCTCGAGAAAGTCCACGGCACGTGGCAGGGCTGCATCTATCGCTTCACCCAAGGCCTCGAAGGAGGGGTCAACCGCCTGGCCTGGGGGCCGAACGGCACGCTCTACGTCGGCTGCATCGGCGCCAGCGGGAACTGGTCGTGGAACGGCACCACCACGGGCCTCCAGCGGCTCACGCCGAAATCCGGCAACCCCATCACCTTTGAGATCGCGAAAGTGACGGCGACCGCGACCGGCTTCGAGATCGCCTACACCAAGCCCGTCCCGCAGGCGACGCTTGAGAACGCCGCGAACTACACCGTGAAGCAGTGGTCCTATCAGCCGACCGCGACCTACGGCGGCGCGAAGATCGGTGAGGAAACGCTCGCCGTCAGCAGCGCCACCGCCTCCGCGGACCGCACCAAGGTCAGCATCGTCGTTCCCGACCTGGACGAGGGCCACGTGGTCTATCTGAAGAGCGATCCGGTTTCCGATGACGGCTCGGCGATCCTTTCCAGTGAGGTCTGGTACACGCTCAACAAGATCCCCGGCGGTCCGCATGGCCTGCAGCTCGACCACAGCAGCGTGCCGGAGAACGGAGCGGCGGGAACGCCGGTTGGCACCGTTTCCGCGGAACACGATGAGGTGGGGGAAACGATCGCGTTCTCTCTGCCGGAAGGCTCGGCAGACAATGCCTTCTTCACCCTCGCTGGCGACCAACTTGCGACGGCTGCCGCCTTCGACTACGAACGTCGTACTTCCTACCAGCTCCGCATCCGCGCCACCGACGAGGCCGGACTCTTTTCCGAAGAGGACTTCACCATTCAGATCACCGACGTCGCGCAAGAGCATCCGCCCCGCCGCATCCTGCTGACGAATGCGGTGCTGCCGCCCGACCACGTCGCCGGCGCCTTGGTCGGCCACATGCTGGTGGACGACGAGGACCTGGGCGACCTGCAAGCCGCCTCGCCAGCGGCTGCGACATCGGCCGCGGTGGTGCAGGAGTCCTTCGACTATGTTTCTGGTAGTTCGCAGACCGGCCAGGCGGGCGGTTTCGGCTTTTCCGCTGCATGGGGCGTTTCCGGCACGGCGTCGTCGATCCCCTCGGGATCTCTCGCCTACACCGACGCGTCCGGCATGGCGTTGCAAACTTCGGGCAACCGCGGCTTCTCCTCGCCGCTGTCCCGCAACCACCGCCCGCTTTCCGCCGCCCGGGGCGCGGACGGCACGGTGACCTATGCAAGCTTCCTCGCCGACCCCGGAGCCAACGTCCACTTCTGGGGCGTCGAGTTCTGGAACGGTGCCGCGGACGATCCGAACCGCGTGCTCCAGCTCGGCAACGAGAACGGCTTCGGCGTGCGGGTCCGGAATGGCTCTAACAAGTTCTTCGCCTCCGCCGACGATGGCTCCCATTTCTTCGTGGTGAAGATCGAGCACCTCGCGGGCAACGACCGGGTATTGGTGTGGATCGACGCGCCGCTCGGCGCGGAGCCTTCCACGCCGGATCTTCTCTTCGCACCCGCCGAAACCGGCGGGTCGATCGTTTTCAACCGAATCGGCTTCAGCGACTACGTGACGACGTCCGCACCGTCGCTCGATGAACTGCGGCTCGGCGACGACTGGAGTTCGGTCACGCCGCATCACGCGTCTTTTCCCCACTTCGAGTTCGTTGCCGGGGAAGGGGATGACGACAATGTCGCGTTCTCCATTCACGGCGACCGGCTTGTGGTGGAGGCGGTGTTACCGACGGGTTTTCACTCGGTGCGGGTAAGAGCGACCGACAGTGCCGGCCTTTCGTTCAGTCAGCCGCTGCGAGTGTGGGTCGGTTCGGGAAGCGCCGACAGTAACGGCGACGGTGTTACCGACGGAGACGCGATCCGCCTGCGGCTCGATCCGCTCGCGCCCGGGGCGGTGGACGCCTACTTCGGTGAAGGCGGCGCGCGGGCCGGCATTGCGGCGGAAGCGGGGGCGTTCCTGATCGAATCGCCCGCGGTCCCCGGAAATCTCTACTGGCTCGAGCGTTCGACGGACCTCGTCCAGTGGTTGATCGAACCGGGCAGTGTCGCGATCAACGACACCTTCACCGCGGTCCGGAACGGATGGGAGATCGCGCGGCCACTGGCGGATGCGCGGCGGTTCTGGCGCGTCGGCGGCGGTTGGCCGGTCGCTCCCGGAACCAATCCTCTCGAGAATGGGCTGGCGGGTCTGGTCTTTGTCGGTGGCAGCGCCGGCTGGAGTTACGACCCCGGCACCGGCATCCTGCGGCACGATACGGCCGCGTCTTCGTCGTGGGTTCACTTTGGCGGGGACTACCGGGATTTTTTCCTCAGCTTCGAATACCGCCTTTCGGAAGGAGGCAATGCCGGCGTGTTTCTTCGCGCCGCGGATGCCGGCGATCCGTGGATCACCGGATGCGAGATCCAGCTCACCAATGAGCCGCGCCTGCCCGTTCACTCGACCGGTGCGGTCTATGATCGCATCCCCGCCGAGCCCGCGGCGGACGCGCGGCACTCGGTCTGGCACCGCATGGAGATCCTCATGGCGGGCGACCGGATCCGCGTGAAGGTGGATGGCGTGACCACGGTGGACGAAGCGGACGTTGGTTCGGCTTATCCGGGTGTCCCTTGGAGCGCCTCGGGGAGGGTGGGGCTGCAGAACGCCCACGCGGTGGGGGTTTCGAGCGTGGAATACCGCGGCATCGCGTTCGTTCCGATCAATCCGTGACTTCATTTTCCGCTCAGGAGTGGGAATGACGGGGTCCGGGCCAAGGGCAACGTATCGATTTCCCCCGGGTGAGAGCCCCGGGAACGGGCCTGCCGCAACTTCGCGCTTGATTCATATTTAAAATCGGAATTCATGAATGAAGGTTTGCACGATGAGTTCCACGACCGATTCCGAAACCCGCCGCTACGGTGCCCCGGCCTTGGACAAGGGGCTGGATATCCTTGAGCACCTCTCCAGCGAGATGGCACCGCTGAGCCAGCTTGAGATCGCGCGCGCCTTGGAGCGCACGCCGAGCGAGATCTACCGGATGCTGATGTGCCTGGAAGAGCGAGGCTACGTGATGCGCGAGGAGGGCACGGGAAAATTCCGCCTTACGCTGCGGCTCTACGAGCTGAGCCACCGGCAGAACTCGACCACGTTGCTGCGCAAGGCGGCGCGGCTGCCGATGGAAATGCTGGCCGAAGAAGTCGGCCAAGCCTGCCACCTCAGCGTCATCCACGGGCCAAATCTGCTGGTGTTGATGGAGCGCATGCCTTCCTGCCAAGTGTGCCTCGCGGTAGGCGAGGGATCGCGGATCCCGGTATTGCGGACCACCTCCGGCAAGTTGTTGCTGGCAAACTGGACCGAGTCGGCGCGCACCGCGTTCTTGGCGCAGATTGAGGATTTCACGGGAGCAACGAAGGCGGAGCGCGACCAATTGCTGCGGACAATCGCCGGGCTGAAGGATGCCGGCCATCACCACTCGCCCAGCTCGATGACCGAGGGCGTAACCGATCTTTCGGTACCGGTTGGCGTGCCCGGCTCGGAGGTGGCCGGAGCGCTGGTGATTTCCTACCTCTCCGGCACCCGGTCGGGTGAAAAGAACGCCCCTCGCTACCTGAAGGCTCTTCAGGCGAGCGCGGCCGAGATCAACCGCAACCTCGGAATCTCCCGATGAACGCCGCCCGTGAAAGCGCCGCCGGGTCGCCTGATCTGGTTAGCCAGCGTGACATCGCGCGGCACTTCGGCGTCAGCCACGTCACCGTCTCGCTGGCGCTGCGGAACAGCACGCGGGTGTCCCAAGCGCTGGGAGACCGCATCCGCGCCCATGCCGTCGCGGTAGGCTACCATCGCGATCCGGTGCTGGTGGCGCTGGCCGACTACAAGATGCGCAAAACCTCGACTGTCATCCGCGGGGCAATCGCTTGGATCAACGCGTGGCCCGAGCCGGATCAATTGCGCGCCTTTTCCGAGGTCGACCGTTTCTGGTGCGGTGCCAGCGAGGCGGCGCGCGAGTATGGCCTCAGGCTTGAGGAGTTTCGCCTCGGGACGGAGCTTTTACCGGAGCGCCTGCATCAGGTGCTGCAGACCCGGAATATCCGAGGGATCGTCCTGCCGCCTCAGCCGATGGGTGCCGAATGGCAGGGCTTTCCTTGGCGGGACTACGCCGTGGTAAGCTTCGGGCGTGCCGGCAGCGGCCCGCGCGGCCACCGGATTCTGCCGTCCGCAGCGGCCAACCTGGCGCTTGCCCTGCAACGGCTGCGCGCCCTCGGCTACCGGCGGATCGGCTGCTTGACCGGCGCAAGCCTGCTGCGGCAGGCCGGCTACTGTATGGCGGAATGCCTGCCCGCGCTGCGGCTGGATTTCCGCGCCGAGTTGCCTTTGCTCGATGTCGCGACGGCACCGGAAAGCCAGGTGGCGGCGATGGTCCGGGACTGGATCCGGGCCGGTCGCTTCGATGCCGTGGTGGCCGACGACGCCGCGACCGGCGGATGGCTGGCGAAGGCCGGGCTATCCGTTCCCCGCGACGTGGCGCTCGCGTTGCTCGCGACGCACGCTGGTGCCGACGGTATCGACCCGGAGTTCGACTACATTGGCCGCACGGCGATCCGCATGCTCGACGAACTGCTGCGGGAAACGATGACCCGCGCCGTGCCGCGTTTCCGTCAAGTGGCTGTCGAGGGCACATGGACCGATGGCGAAACCGTGCCTTCGCTCGCGGCCGCGAAAATAGCCTGAAGCTTCCGGGCCGTGAGCTACACCCACCCGTGCTGCTGCCAGTGCGCCGGGGTTCAACGGAAGATTTTCGACGTCCCGGTCGAGCTGTCAGGTGCGTCTGCAGAATGCCCCGGGCACCGTCACTGATCTGAGAGTTCAGCAGCAGCATGCCAACCCGGCCGATCTCCTCGGGATGCATGGTCCATGCCGCTGTCCGCGCCGCCATCCGGGACACTCGTCACGGCCACGGGAATATCTTCAGGGCGATAGCCGGCGTCGCTCAGCAGCCTCCGATGATCGACGGTGCTGAGCAGGACGTCGGGCTTTTCCTTGTCCATCCACTTGCGGAAGCGTGCGATCACGTTTGCGGTCGTGGGCTCCTCAATGCGGAAGATCGATAGCGACTTGGTGTCGTGGAATTGTTCCCGGGCATTGAGGAAGCCTGCCATGAAATGGGGCCCTCGCGGATCGTGGGTGATTTCTGGGCGACCAGTCCGATGCGTTTGTACCCGCGCTCGCGCATTTTGTTCACGGCGATAAACGTGTTCGTGAGCTGGTCTGCAGTAACCAGATGCGCCTCGGGGAACTTCAGCGAGCGACCAAAGCGGGCGACCGAGTATTGGTTCCAGGGGTAGTCCTGCCAGTCCGGTTGCAGCGACATCCTCCGCTTCCCCGCTGTGATCGACGGGAAAGCCGTCAGTCTACTTGGGAAAGCATTCCTTTGTCTGGTTGGATGCCTCGTGCGGATTCGAATACCGCACTGCGTTCCTGCGCCTCCGTCTCGCTTCTCCAAGCGATCCACGATGTGACGACGGGCTCGAAAAGAACGCAGGTGCCGATGGATCTCGCGCTCGGTCGCCTTACGTAAGATGCAAGCCCTTTTCCAACGCGTTGGCCGACGAATGATCGCCACTGCGATGCTGCTGGCCATGCCGCCCGCCGCGCAGGCGGACGACGTGCTCACCTCTGCTGCGGAGGTTCGCGCACTTTCGCCGGAGGCGGCGGCAGTGGCTCGTCCGGTGAAGGTCCGGGGCTATGTGTCCTTCGTCCATCGGCAAGGCCGCGCCTTGTTCCTTCACGATGGCACCTCGGGCGTTTTCGTGGAGCAGCCGGATCACGGCGAACTCGTGTGGCCGGTCGTCGGCGATCGCATCGAGGTTGCCGGTGTCACCGGCGAGGGGCTGTTTGCCCCGGTGATCCGCGGCGTCGACGGTGGCGCGCCGGGCATCGAAATCCTCAGTCATGGCGAGCTACCGGAGCCGCGGCAGGTAGGGCCGGGCGAGCTGGAGCGGCCGGACCTCGATTGCGAGTCGGTGGAGGTGGTGGCCGACGTGCGGGAAGTCCTGATGAATTCCGGGCAAGTGGTCTTGGAGTGCCAGACGGGACTCTGCGAGTTCCATGTGCTGGTCGAAGGGCCGCTGCCTCCTGAGTCGGTGCCATGGGACTTGGCGGGAAGCCGCGTGCGCATCCGCGGCGTTGCGGCCACCATCTTCAATGCCGGTCGCCAGATGACGCGGCGCTTCCTGCGGGTGAATTCGCTTGCCGATGTGGTGCGGCTCGATCCTCCCGGCCGGTTTGTCGAGCCGCGCTTGGTACGTGCGGACGAGTTGTTCCGGTTCACCGGTGCCGGGCCGGACGAAGTGGTACGCGTCCGCGGAACGGTCACGCTGGCGATTGCCGGCAGCGGGCTCTTTCTTCGCACCGATGGCGGCGGCCTCTGGGTCCAAACGGCGCAGCCGGTGGAGGCGGCGCCGGGAACCATGGTCGAAGCCGATGGCTGGCCACGCGTCGAACCGATGAGGCCGATCCTGCGCGCCCGCAGCGTCCGTGTGGCGGGCAAGGGAGAAATGCCGCGACCTCTGCAGTTTGACGGGCGAGAGGTGCTTCATGCTCAGCATCAGGCCGAATTCGTTTCGCTGGAAGCGGAGCTGCTCGATGTCTTCCGAGGAGAGGAGGGCACGACGCTGGAGTTGCGCGACCGGGCTACGGTGTTCCGAGGCCTGTTAGGCTCGCGCGATGGCAGTCTGCCCGAACTGGTTCCCGGATCGCGGGTGCGGGTGAACGGGATAGCGCAGATCACCTCGGCCGGCGCCTTCGCGCCCTTGCAGGAAGAGGACAAGTTGCTGCTGCGGCTACGTTTTCCCACCGATGTGGAAGTTCTTTCGCTACCGCCGTGGTGGACCACACGGCGAGTGGTGATGGCGTCGTCGGCGATCATCGCGTGCTTGTTGGCGATCTACGCTAGGAATCGCAATAAACGCCGCCGCAAGCAAGAGGCCCAGCGCCGGGAATTCGAGGCGGTGCTGGCCGAGCGTGGACGCTTCGCCCGTGAGATCCACGACTCGTTGGCACAAGGACTGACTTCCATTTCCCTCCAACTCGAGTGCGTGCGCGGCGAGGTGAGCTCCGACCCGGACAAGGCGCGTCATCATCTCGAGAACGCCCGCAGCCTGGTCCGCGACAGCTTGCGGGAAGCACGCCGCACGGTGTGGAATCTCCGTCCGCTCGCGCTTGGCGAGGCGGATCTCGCCACAGCGCTGCAGCGCTCCGCGACCGAATTGACGAGAGACGGCAAGATCGCCGCGCATCAGGAAATCGAGGGCACGCCGCGGCCACTGTCGGCGGAATGCGAGAACACATTGCTCCGCATCGGCCAAGAGGCGCTGACCAATGCCGCGCGTTACTCCGCGGCCAGCAGGATCGTGGTGCGCCTGCGCTACGGAGGCGATTGGGTCATGCTCAGCGTGCGCGACGACGGCCGGGGGTTCGATGTCGCGGAGCGGGTCGGCAAGGGCTTCGGGCTTACCGGCATGCACGAACGCGTCGCTGCGCTCGGCGGAAGCCTTTCCATTGACAGCAAGCCCGGTGAGGGCACTGAAGTTTCCGCAACCCTTCCAACATGACGAAACCCATTCGACTTCTTTTGGCCGACGACCACCCGTCGCTACGAGCGGGACTCGCCGCCATCCTTGAACGTCAGTCCGATTTGAAAGTGGTCGCAGAGGCCGGCTGCGGTCGCGAAGTGATCGAGTCGCAGGCAACCGTCGACGTGTACGTGCTAGACCTGCGGATGCCGGAGGGCGATGGTATCCAGACGATCAGGGAATTGGTCGCACGGGACCCAGCGGCGAAGGTGCTGGTGTTGACGACCTTCGACAACGAGGAGGACATTTTCCAAGCGCTGGAAGCCGGTGCGCGTGGCTACCTTTTGAAGGATACGACCAAGGAGGAATTGGTCGCCGCCATCCGCCAGGTCCACCGGGGAGAGCGCCACCTCCCGCAGAATATCGCCGCGCGTTTGGCGGACCGCCTGATCCGTCCGAAGCTAACGCCGCGCGAGATGGACGTGCTCCGGCTGGTGTGCCGCGGAAGGACGAACAAGGAGATGGGCGCGGCGATGTTCATCTCGGAGGAGACGGTCAAGTCGCACATGAAGTCACTGTTTCAAAAGCTCGGCGTTCACGACCGCGCCGAAGCGGTGGCGGTAGCGATGCAGCGTGGCTTGATCCGGATTTGAAAACCGATCCCCTCATCGGGGGAGGAGAAAATCCCCCCTCGCCGTTGTGGCCGAGAGCGACGGGAAGTGGTTCGATCGCGGACCATCGGGGGAGGTTTATCTCTCCTTTTCCATGGTGAAATCCAAGTCATGAGAGCCCAATCATGTCGTAACGCGCGGAGCAGTCTTTCCACCGCTGCGGAACGGTTCGCGGATTACCTGTGGCGCGACGTTCAAGTGCCACATGACCGGGCGATCGGACGCCAAGGCGCCCGGTCTGATCATTGAAGTAGAGCATCATCCCATGAAGAATCTGGCAGCATTGATTTTGGTGGCGGGCAGTTGCGTTGCTTTGGCGCAGACCGATCCGCCGGCGGACGATTGGAAGCCATCACCCTCCAACATGGCGGGGCGGGAGTTTCCTCAGGTGAACTCGGAAGGCCGCGTCCGCGCTCGTATCCGGGCGGCTCAAGCCCAGAGCGTTCAACTCGATATCAGCGGCGTGAAATTTCCCATGACCAAGGACGCGGACGGCGTGTGGACAGGGGACTCGACGCCGCAAGATCCGGGCAATCACTACTATGGGCTGGTGGTGGATGGCGCGCAGGTTCCTGATCCCGATGGCTCATTCATCTATGGCTCCGGAGCGTGGCGTACGGCAGTGGAGATTCCCGCGCCGGACCAGGATTTCTACGCGCTGAAAGACGTGCCGCATGGCCAGGTGCGGGAAGTTCTCTATCTTGGCAAGACCAGCAACACGCATCGGCGCAGCTTTGTCTATACGCCGCCCGGTTACGACAAGGATCCCGGCAAGCGTTTCCCGGTGCTCTATTTGCTGCACGGCTACAATGAAAATGAAACCGGCTGGAGTCATCAAGGCTGCGCCGGTTTGATCATGGACAACTTGATCGCCGAAGGCAAAGCTACGCCCTTCATCATCGTGATGGAAAACGGCGGCATCACCACCCGGCCCGGCGCTGTTCCGCGGGGCGGTCCGCCGCGCGGCAACGGGCGCCCTCCCATGTTTGACTTCAGCGCCTTCGAGCGCGCGCTGATCGAAGACGTGATCCCTTACGTTGACGCCAATTTCCGCACCATCGCCGATCAGCCTCATCGTGCCTTGGCCGGTCTCTCGATGGGCGGCATGCAGACCCGTACCATTGCACCGGCACACCTCGATACGTTTTCCCACATCGGCATTTTCAGCGGAGGTAGCATCGCCGTGAAAGAGATCGCCGACATGACCGTCTTCAAACAGCAGGCCAAGGTGGTGTTTGTCAGCTACGGCAGCCGCGAGAACGGTGCTGTCGGCAAGGCCGATGTCGCGGCGTTAAAGGAAGCCGGCGTCCACAGTGTCTATTACGAGTCGCCGAATACCGCCCACGAGTGGCAGACTTGGCGGCGGAGTCTGCATGAATTCGCGCCATTGCTATTTACCGAGCAATGAAGTCGTCGGCGAGGTTTCCTCACCAGTGGCCGTCCGCCACGCGTGGGAAAACGCGCCGGAGGGCAATCTCTTCAACCTCGCACGGATCCCGGCTTCCCCTTTCCGTATGGATATCGATTGAATCCTGCGGCGATAGTTCCCGAAAACGTGAAAAAATTACGCTGATATCGTTCGCGAGATCGCGTTCATAGATTCCCACTATCCCTTTCCAAAAACCATGAAACTAAAATCAGGTTCTTCGATCATCGCTCCCGTCGTGTTGCTGACACTTGCCTCCGCAGTGCCCGGCCAGGACAACCCCGAACAGACATCGCCCGAGCGGGCACGGGCCAACTTCGGACGTTCCATACAACTCGGGCCGGACGACGTGCGCGCATTTCCGGAAGCACCCGAGGGGTTCGACAAACCTCGTCCCGGAGCCGAGGCCGCGCGCGTCGAACTGTTTTCCTACGACTCCACCGTCACTGGCAAACGACGCGAGGCAAACGTCTATCTTCCGCCCGGCTATTCTCCGGACCAGAAGTATCCGGTGCTTTACCTCCTCCACGGCATCGGCGGAAACCAGTATGAATGGCTGGGCTACATCCACGCCGATGTGATCGTCAACAACCTCATCACCGAGGGGAAAGTGACGCCCATGATTGTCGTGATGCCCAATGGCCGCGCCCTGCCCGACGACCGCCCGCCGAAGGAGACCTACTCGCCGGAGCACGCCGCCGGCTTCGCGAAGTTCGAACGCGACCTGCTCGACTGTCTGATTCCCGCGGTCCAAGCGAAATACTCCGTGCTCGCTGACCGCGAACACCGCGCGCTCGCCGGTCTCTCGATGGGTGGCGGCCAATCGCTGAACTTCGGCCTCGGCAATCTCGACACCTTCGCATGGGTCGGCGCCTTTTCCTCCGCGCCTAACACCAAGCCGCCCGCCGAACTCGTACCCGACCCTGCCGCCGCGCGCGGGAAACTGAAGCTGCTCTACCTTTCCTGCGGCAACAAGGACGGGCTCATCAACATCTCCCAAGGCGTCCACGCGTTTCTGAAGAAGAGCGACGTCCCTCACGTTTGGAACGTGGATGACCACGGCCACGATGGTGCGACATGGGGAAGCAACCTCTATCACTTCGCGCAGAAGCTTTTCCGCTGAATGAAGTGGATGTTCCTCGATCCACGCTTGGAGTAGCGCATGCCGTTTCCGTCCATCTCGCCGAGAAGTGTTTGACCTCCCCTGATCGGGTGGCGGGAAAATCACTCCATGGCGCAATGGACCCCAATGGCGTGGTTGTGGTGCGATGAAGGAGCCTCGATTGCCGGAAACCCAAATTCCCCGGCGCGGGCAAAACCCAAATCCATGAAAAACCACCACGCATCCCGCGACCGGGAGCAGGGGAGGGCCACGTCCGAGCGAAGCCGGGCGATGAGAACCCCGGCATCCGTCATCGGCAGCGCCGCCGTTTTGTCCGCCGCTGTCCACGCTCCAAAACCCGCCGGCACCTGCAACCGGCAAACCAACGCCACCCACCCATGAAGACCATCCTTCGCAAGGCCATCCTCCTGGCGATGTCCGTGGGCGCGGCCGGCGGCCTGTCCGCGCAAAGCTTGACCCGCCTCACCACGGCACCGGTTCCGGGACCGGATGACATTTCCCAGCTCTCTTCTACCGGCAACGTCGCGTGGCCGGACGGGCTCAACTATTTCACCGACAACAGCGAGCCCGCCGGACAAACCTTCACCACCGGAGCCAGCGCGATGAAACTCAAGTCGGTCGCCATCAAGACGGCCGGCTTGAATTCCGGCGGTGGTTACGGCACACCCGCGAGCACGCCGACTTACCACCTGCGCCTCTACTCGGTCAGCGGCGGCACGGCGACGCAGCTCATCGCGTTCAGCGCGCCGAACCCCGGCTTCATCGACGGCGACTGGTTGCAATGGACGGGGATCAACGTCCCGCTGGAGGCGAATAAGACCTACGCGTTTTCATGCGGCACCAAGCCGGACAATGGCGGCTGGGCCGCGCTGGCCGTGGCCTCGGGTGCTTACGCCGGCGGGGAAATCTCGCTCATTCCCATCGACGGCGGCGCCATCACCACCGGTGCCAGCCACAGCTACGACGCCACGTTTTCGCTGGGTCTGCAACCGGCCGAGAGCGTGCCTGCAAACGTGCCCCTGCCGATGCCATCCCACGGGTGGAACTTGGGGAACACTCTGGAATCCACGTGGGGATACCAAAGCTGGAGCCCGAAGGTGTTCTACGCCGCCGCCAACGCCGGATTCAATACCGTCCGGATCCCGTGCGCGTGGAACCACAATTCGACCAACGGGCAGATCAACCCCGCCTTCCTGGCCGAGGTGAAGCTGGCCGTCGATACCGCCCTCGCGTGCGGGATGCACGCCATGATCAACATCCACTGGGACGGCGGCTGGCTGGAGAATAACATCGGGGAAACGGTCGATCCGGCCATCGACGCGAAGATGCACTCCTACTGGACGCAGATCGCAACCGCCTTCGCCGGCTACGACAACCGCCTGCTCTTCGGCGGCGCGAACGAACCGAACGTGGACAGCCCCGCGGAGATGCAGACGATGATGGCCTACTACCAGACCTTCATCAACGCGGTGCGCGGTGTCGGCGGCAACAACACCGACCGCTGGCTGGTGCTGCAAAGCGTCTCGACCCCGTCGTGGATGAATACGCTGCCGACGGACCCGGCCCCAGGCCGTTTGATGGTGGAATACCATTGCTACACGCCCACCCTGTTCACGCTCATCCACGACGATCAAACGTGGGGGGATTCGATGTACTTCTGGGGAGAGGCGTACCACTATCCCGGCAATCCGGGCCGCAACGCGACCTTTGGCGAAGAAGGCGACATCGACGCGGAGTTCCAGCAGTTGAAGGAGCAGTATGTGGACAAGGGGATTCCCGTGCTGATCGGCGAACTGGGGGCGTTCGGGACCCCGGGCCTGTCGGGAACTGAGGCTGCCTACAACCGCGCCTCGGTGATCTATTGGAACAAATACGTCGCCGAATCCGCGCGCGCCCACGGGCTGAGCCCGTTCTTCTGGAGCACGCCGGGCAGCATCTTCAACTGGAACACGGGAGCGGTCACCGACGCCGAGGTCCTTTCCGTCCTCAACGGCGGCACCGCGCCGCCGCCGCCGAACGGCGCGCCCTACGCCCCGTCCGGCCTCACCGCCACCACCGCCGGCAGCGGCCAGATCAACCTCTCCTGGACCGCGGCCAGCGGGGCGACCAGCCACAATCTCTACCGGTCCGCGCAAGCCGGCGGCCAGTCCGCAACTCCGGTGGTCACCGGCATCACCGGCACGACCTACAGCGATGCCGGTCTCAATGATGGCACCACCTACTACTATCGGGTCGCCGCCGTGAATGCCTCCGGCCTTTCCGGCTTCGCACCCGAAGCCCACGCGACGACGCCCGGAGTGAATCCAGACCCCTCGCAGTTTCACTTCGAAACCGACACGCAGCGGTGGTCGGCCAGCGGCAGCCAAATCTCCGGGATCGCCTCGTCCAACACGCGGGCATTCGCCGGCAACCGGTCGCTGGCGGTGAACTTCAACGGTACGACCGGGGGCGCTTCGTCGGTGGCCGTGAGCAGCGTGGTCGTGCCCGCCGGCACTCAGATCACCTTCCGCGTCTGGATCCCGAGCGGCAGTCCGGTCACCGTGCTCGAGCCCTACATGAGCGACTACAACTGGGGTTGGGCCCAGGGCTGGTACGGGAGCTACACGGCCAACGCCTGGAACACGATCACTGTGACCGTGCCGGCAAACGCCACCACGCCTTTAAAGCAGCTTGGTTTGAAATTCACCACCAACGCCGCGTGGACGGGCACTTGCTACATCGACTCTGTTAGCTGGGTCGTTCCGGGTGGTAACACGCCGCCGGCAGCACCGGCAGGTTTGGTGGCCTCGGCCGGAAACGCGCAGGTCGGCTTGAGCTGGTCGGCCTCCAGCGGCGCGACGAGCTACAACGTGAAGCGCGCCACCGTCAGCGGCGGGCCGTACAGCCCCATTGGCAACGTCAACGGCACGAGCTTCACCAACACCGGCCTGACCAACGGCACGACTTACTACTATGTCGTCTGCGCCGTGAATGGCTTTGGTGAAAGCGCGAACTCCAGCCAGGCCAGCGCCACGCCAGTGGCCCCGCCCGCCGCGCCGCCGGCTCCGGGCGGACTCGCCGCCACGGCGGGCAACGCGCAAGTCGCGCTGACTTGGAACGCCTCCAGCGGTGCGACGAGCTACACCGTGAAACGCTCCACCGTCAGCGGAGGTCCCTACAGCACGATCACCAGCGTCACCGGGACGAGCTTCACCAACACCGGCCTGACCAACGGGACGACCTACCACTACGTCGTCTCCGCCTCGAACGCGGGGGGCGAAAGCGCGAACTCCTCGCAAGCCAGCGCCACGCCACAAGTGCCCGTGCCGCCCGCCCCGACCGGTCTGGCCGCGAACGGCGGCAACACGCAGGTCGCGCTGACGTGGAATGCGTCGAGCGGCGCGACGAGCTACAACGTGAAGCGCGCCACCGTGAGCGGCGGGCCTTACAGCACGATCACCAACGTCGCCGGCACGAGCTTCACCAACACCGGTCTGACCAATGGCACGACCTATTACTACGTCGTTTCCGCAGTGAGCGCCGGGGGTGAAAGCGCGAACTCCTCGCAAGCCGACGCCACCCCGCAAGTGCCCTTGCCACCCGCTCCGACCGGCTTGGCCGCGACCGGCGGCGACACGCAGGTCGCGCTGACGTGGAATGCTTCCAGCGGAGCGACGAGCTACGACGTCAAGCGCGCCACGGTGAGCGGCGGGCCTTATAGCACGATCACCAGCGTCACCACAACGAGCTTCACCAACACCGGCCTGACCAACGGGACGACCTACTACTACGTCGTCTCCGCGGTGAATGCCGGCGGCGAAGGCGCGAACTCCACGCAAGCCAGCGCCACGCCAGCCGTTCCTTCGCTGCCCTCGCCGTGGGTCACCGCGGACATCGGCGCGGTCGCGGCGACTGGCAGCGCAAGTTCCAGCGGCGGGACCTTCACCGTGACCGGTTCCGGCGCGGACATCTGGGACGCGGCGGACGAGTTCCGCTACGTGCATCAGCCGTCCAGTGGGAACTGCGAAATGCGCGCCCAAGTCACGTCCGTTCAGAACACCGACCCGTGGGCCAAGGCAGGCGTGATGATCCGCGAGAGCACGGCGGCGGGAGCGCGCTACGCCGCGGTGTTCATCACGCCGGGCAACGGAGTGACCTTCCAGCGGCGGACCGCCACGGGCGGCACGACCGTCAACACCGTGCTAACAGGTATAGCGGCCCCACGCTATGTGCGGCTGCAGCGCGCCTCGAACAACTCGTTCCGCGCGTACTATTCGTCCAACGGGACAAGCTGGACGCAGATCGGATCGAACCAGACCATCAGCATGGCGAGCGGCGCGACCATGGGGCTGGCGGTCACGAGTCACAACGACGGCACGCTCTGCACGAGCACGATCAACAACGTCACTGCCACTCCCTGACGCATGACGCCACCAGAGGACAATCGGTCAACCCCCGCAGTATCCGGGCCCTTGGGTTTGGGGCTCGCCGTGTGCGCGGGGATCCTGGCCGCTGTCTTGGGCCTGGTGGCATCTCAGGAAGCTGCGGACGCCAATCCGGCGCACTCGGGTCACCGGGGGCGTCCGCAGCACAACTCCGATGCCGGCGCACGGGCATCGCATCGAACCACGCGCGACCACGGCGTTCCCGCGGATTTTCCCGCGGCGGCGGAGCGTGCGGCCCGGCTGCCGGATGGTCCGCCGCGGCACTCAGAACTCCAGAAAACGGTGGTCGATTGGGTCAACGACGATCCGCAGTCCGCTATCGCATGGGTTCGCGACCTGCCGGACGAATCGGAGCGTCAGGAACTCCTTCTGAGCATCTCAGGAGAAATGTTGCGAACCGACCCGGTCTCGGCCATGCGCCTCGCCGTCGAGCTGCCCGCGAGCGCCGCATGCGACGACATCATCCGTCGCGCGACGATGGAGTGGGTTTCCGAAGATCCCGCCTCCGCGATGGAATGGGCGGAGAAGATCTCCGATGAACCGCTGCGGCAGGTCGTCCTCGCCGCCGGGTTCGTGGCATGGTCGGAAACGGAGCCCGCGAATGCCGCCACGCGCGCGCTGGAGAAGCTGTCCGCGGGTCGTTTGTTAGACGACACGCTGGTGTCCATCGTCCAGCGCTGGGCCCAAACGGACGCCCGCGGCGCCGCCGCATGGGTGGAGCGTTTTCCGGAGGGCTCGCTGCGCGCTGCCGCCATCGAGAACCTGCTCGGGCAATGGCGGCAGACCGACCCGGTCGCGGCACAGCGCTGGCAGACCGGCAGCTGAACCAAGCGAATTTCAAATCATCACCCGAACACGCGGCTCCCTGCCGGTGAGCCGGCAGGGAGGCGTTTTCGCTTGTGTGGCGAGCGCGTCATCACCGGCTCCCATCCTAGGCGATTTTTTACTCATTGCTTCCGCGCAGGCCGCAGCAGGATTGGCCGGGAAAGCCTTCGTCGCGTTGACGGGGGACGCCTCTTCCTTGCGGCATGTTTGTTAGGCTGCCGCGCGAGGCCTGTCGACATGCCTTCCCCCCCCTGAACGGGGGAATCAAAAACCACTCATTGGCGACGTGGACCGCAGCAGCACTCTGTGATGCCATTCTAGGGAAGATCTCTCTTTCTGGGGGTACCGGTGTCAATCCAAGCATCGGCTCACTCCCTCCCGGCGAACCGGAGGTCACCCTTGCTTTGTTGCAGAGGCGGGGTGGCAGGGCTCCAGCAAATCCAATAACCGGATGGCCGGCACCGCAGCTAACCCTCCTCGTCCCTCCAACCCAAGAAACCAATGAATCCCAAGACCTCTCTTTGCTTCCTCGCCGCCGCTCTCGCGGCACCCATTTGTTCCGCTGCCCCGATCTTCTCATGGGAGACCGACACGGAAGGCTGGACCGCGAACGGCGCCAACGTCGTGGCGACCTCCACCACCGGCGCCACAGACGGAGTCCAAGCCCTCGCGGTGACCATGCCGAATGATAGCATGTGGTGGAACGCCGCCGCCACGGTCAATCTGTCGCCGGCGCAATTGCAGTCGATTTTCGCGAACGCCACCGAACTCAAGCTCGATGTGAGCTACCCGAATCCCGGTTTTACCGGATGGGGCGGCAACGGTTGGGTTGAGGTCATCATTCAAGGAGCAAACGTCGGATGGACCGGACTCGCATCCAGAGAGGTAACACTTGATGGCGGTTCGCAAACGCTCACCTTCCCATTGACCGTCGCTCAGGCTGCAGGGATGGCCAGCGGCGATTGGGGCCAGATCATTCTTCGCACCGCGTATGGCAGCGGAGGCACAACCTCCGGCAACGTCACGATGTATGTAGACAATCTGACGAATACCGTAGTGGTCGATCCGCCGCCGGCCACCAACCTATACTGGAAAGGCGACGTGGACGACCAGTGGACTTCGCTCAACTGGACCAGCGACTCGGCCGGCACGGTGCCGGGCGGTGCCCTGCCCACCGACGGATCCGCTGGGATCGCCTTCGCCGCGGATGGATCCTCCAACCTGAACAGCGTGCTCGGTGCCGACCAGAACGTGAAGTCGCTGGTGGTGACCGCCGGGGTGAGCCCTTCGATCAGCGGTGCCCACAACCTCACGATCGGCGCGAACGGTATCTGGCTCGATGAAACCGCGGCCGGCCTCACGATCGACACTTCGGGCGGCGTGGTGCTTGGTGCCAATCAGGTGTGGCGGAACAAATCGACCGGAACGGTAGTCGTGAACTCCGTAGTCAGTGGCGTCGGCACGCTCACCAAGAGCGGCGCGGGTCCGGTCCGTCTTGGAGCTGCCAACACCTACACCGGCGGAACCATCGTCGAGCAGGGGGCATTGGCACTTGATCACGCCGATGCTCTGGGCGGGGCCACCGCCTCGCTGACCATGAATGGCGGCTCGCTGGATCTCAATGGTCTGAATGTCACGCTTGGTGCCTTGTCCGGCCTCACTGGCGGCGCGATCACCAACACTTCCCTCACGCCCAGCATCCTCACCTTGGACGCGGTGGCGAACAGCGCCTACACCTGCCAGATCAATGACGCGACCGGCGGATCCCCGGTCTCCCTGGTCAAGAAAGGGGCCGCCACCGTGACCACCAATGGCGGAGGCTCTTTCACCGGCCCAGTGACCATCGAAGACGGCTTGTTCGTCGCGAACACGTGGGTTTTCAATGTTCCAAACTGGAGCGGCTTCGGGAATTGCCAAGTGGCCGGACGGACCATCACCGTCACCACCCCGGGAGCCCTTTCCTTTACGAGCAATAGCATCTTCGGAAATGCAGCGGCCAACACGTCGCTGTTGCCCGAGATCATTGTCAACGAGACCTCGGTGGACTCCACCCGCTACAACCAGATCGGCGACATCACGTTGAATGGAGCCACGCTCAGCCAATCGTCAACCGACACCGGAAACTATCAGGGCTATCAGTTCAAGGGGCTGATCGATGTCATCGGCACGGCACCGTCGATCATAACCAGCTCGAACGGCAAGGGCAATCACCTGTCAGGCGATACCGTCTTCAACGTGGCGAACGTGACGGGCGATGTGAATGCCGACCTGATCGTATCCAATCCACTGGTGAACCAGTCGGGCGACTTCAGCAACGCTGCCGGTGGCCTGTCCAAGACGGGGAGCGGGACCATGGTGTTGGACGGGTTCAATACCTACACGGGCGCCACGAAGGTTCTCGAGGGCGTGCTCAGCCTTTCGTTCGCAAACTTGAGCGACGGTGCCGGCGTCGAGATCGCCGCCGGTGCGGTGTTGGACCTCGCGCATGTGGATACGGATCGGGTGCTCGAGCTGACGATCGATTCGTCGATCATGCCGGGGGGCGTTTATGGTGCCCCGGGCTCGGGAGCGCAGTTCGAACGGCCGGAGATCACCGGGACGGGCTTCTTGGAAGTCGTCGCCGATCCGTACTATCCTTGGATTGCCGACTTCTTCACCTTGAGCGGTGCGTCCGCGGCGAAGAGCGCCGATCCCGACCTCGACGGGCTCACCAACGGGGAGGAGTTCGCGCTCGATGAAAATCCCGTGGATGGGACGCCCAGCGGCAAGGTCCGCTCGCGGATCGAAACGGTCGGTGCCGACCAGGTGTTGGTCATCACCCTGCCGGTTCGCGACGGTGCCTCCTTTACCGGCACCGCTCCGGCGATTGCCAACGTCGCGGCCGACGGGATCGACTATGAAATCGGGGGATCAAACGATCTCGTCGCTTTCGACCAGGACGTCTCCGAAGTGGTGCCGGCCCTCACGGGGACTCCTGACATGCCCGGTCTTAACTTTGGATGGACCTATCGGACCTTCCGTCTCGACGGGGCGGTCGGCGGGGTCACACCGCGCGGTCCCAAGGGCTTCCTCAGTGTCACTGTGACAAATCCTTGATCCGCAACTCCCATCTCCTGGGGGACTGCGGATCGCCGCGGTCCTCCAGCTTTCTGTGACCATGACTCCTCCTTCCTTCACCCGTCGCGGGTTCCTCGGTTCCTTGGGACTCGGTTCGTTGGCTTTGGGTTCCAGCGGAGAAACCCCCGTTTCCTCGACGCTGGCCAAGCTGCCCCGGCTACCCGATTTTCCCCCGGACTTTCAGTGGGGCGTGGCGACCTCCGCCTATCAGATCGAGGGCGCGTCCGCCGAAGACGGCCGCAAGCCGAGCGTGTGGGACAACTTTTCGAGGATCTCCGGGCGGGTGAAGGGAGGCGACACCGGTGATGTGGCGTGTGACCACTACCGGCGCTTCGCGGACGACGTGAAGCTGATGGCGGAGCTCGGCATCAAGCACTACAGGTTTAGTATTTCGTGGCCCCGGGTG